>Ga0078972_1000123_pt1 | contig 312662 bp, 328 predicted proteins | sample YelNatPaOPGAMG01_FD_67568 | JGI IMG/M metagenome (GOLD analysis project Ga0078972, IMG submission 67568) | Hot spring thermophilic microbial communities from Obsidian Pool, Yellowstone National Park, USA - OP-RAMG-01 (SPADES assembly) (version 2) | ecosystem: Environmental > Aquatic > Thermal...
GGCAAAAGCTTCGCAATAACGAAGGAATTATTCACCAATGCTGCAGGATGGCTAAAACCTCCAAATATACCGATAATTAACATAATAAATAATTACGCAAAAAAGTAATGACTTTAGTTTTGGAAAGTTAATAGCCTGGATCTCTTCCGGCATAAGGTCCCATACTCATCACGCCGATAGATTGATGTATAAATAATGGCTAATAAGCTTTTTCTTTTTCGTAAATCTTTGAGTTAAAAGTTTGGGAAAACGGAAAAGTATTAATTCAATTATAACTTAATTATTTTAACGTTTGGCCATAAAACCACCTCCCTATCTATTTTCGTCAAGAGATTCATTACCATCACACCAATGAATCATTAATGCTTTTTATAGAGAGTGCTAAAAAGTTGTGAAGAGAATGAGTGTTGAGAACCGGCGAGGCTTCGTGGGGCTTTCCACTGATTTCTGGATCCTAATGCTTTCGTTAATTCTTAGTAATATGTTCATACTTGGATTCAGTCCATTCATCCCGTATTTCTTAAGAAACATTGGAGCAGAGGCAAAGGAAATCGGAATAGTCCTAGCGTCTTCTAGAGCTTTTTATGTGTTGTTGGTGCCTGTTGGCGGCTTTATCGCGGACATCGTTGGTAGAAAGAAGCTACTTATCTTGGGTCCGGCCATAACGGGCGCATCTTATATCGTGTTATCACAGGTCAATAAGTGGGAAGAGGCTGTTCTGCCCCTTGCGTTTTCAATGCTGCCAACGGCCTTGACAGCTCCTTCAATCCTTGCATATATCGCTGATGTTGCTTCAAGCTACAGCTACGGGAGAGCGTTTGGGATATATTTTGCATGCATGAACCTAGGTGCTGTTGTGGGATATGTAATAATGGGCAGCGCCATCGAGTTATTTGGCTACGAGTTTAGCATAGCTCTTGTAGGCATTGCAACAATAGCATCGGGCCTGACGAGAATATATCTAAAAGAAACAATAAAAAGAAGACCAGAGTTATCTATTAGACAACAATTACTCGACTCTTATGCTCAGCTGCGCCGACCATACCTTCTGTTGCTGATTTCATCAAGGTCCATCTATCTCGCAACTGCCAGCGTGGTTGGGTCAGTCTTGATTCCTCTATGGGCGAAAGACCTAGCAAATATGAGTGAGATGGACTTATCACTAGTTTTCGCTATAGAGGGAGTGGTTTACACAATTTTAGCACCCATCGGAGGAAGACTAGTAGAAGGCAGTCACTGGTTTTTGCTGTCATTGGTAGAATTGCTCATCAGATCCGGCGCTCTTTTAGTCTTGGCCAATTCTTTCGACATGACTGGTGTATTGCTTGCCCTTCTAATGGATTCTGGGTTTGCAATCTTCTTCATGCCATCCATCGATTCAAGAATCTCGGCTATTTCGGAGAAATTTCAAAGAGGTGCAGTTTGGGGAGTGCAGCAATCAATCATGACCCTCGCAACAATGGGCGTGACATATCTTGGCGGCTTGTTATGGGACGCATTGGGACCAACAAATACACTATACATTCACCTGACATACATGGTAGCGTTGACGGTAATGCTTTTACTGCTTGCTAAAACGGATAAGCAGACAAGTAACGCCTAGAAGATATTCCTATTCCCAAGCAAAACTCCTACATTTCTTGCCAAACGGAAAAAATAACAATTTTAAGCAAGATAAGCAATATAAGGGGTAATAGTATCTGTTAATCACGTAATCCAGTAACACATCACAATCATGGGGATGAGCGAGTTGATTAATAGTAGTAAAAATGACTTTGGTGAACAACTCCAGTCAACCATGCTAAAGGCATCAATAATCAGGAGGATTCTCAGATCTGCTGGGCTCACCTACGTCAGACCAACCATTGATCCTCACATACCGGAGGGAGTAGTTTATCAAAACGCTGACGAGTTCTTCGAGACTAAGAGCGAAGACACGCAGAAAATTCTTGAAAGTCTTGTAGCTATGGGTGTATACAACAAGCTCCTTTTAGACGTGATAAAGACATGCCCCTACTGCGGATCACCATTGATAGATGTGGAGGAGGTTTGTCCAAGATGCGGCTCGAGAGAGATATCAAAGATAAATGGGGTACTGCGTTGTGAATCCTGCTCATCAACCATTACCAGCTCAACGATAATGCTAGTATGTAAAAGATGTGGCAGGTCTTTTGACGCAAGCCAAGTAAGGGCGAGGCCCCTATACTCATATCTAATTACTGAGGAGAGAGACGTAATTGAGTACTCGACGCACGAAATAGAACTATCAGGTAGGCTCCGCCTCTCTGATACCCTGACGAAAGATCTTAAAGCAACCCTAGAAAGATTCCTCGAAAAAATGGAAGAAGTTTTAAACAACTACGCTAGAAGGATCTATCAACAGGAGCCCATATCCCCGTATGTTGAAAGAGGCGCCGAAAAACCGATACAGCGTTCTCTTCCCACACATTTAGACAAGACATATCAAGTGCTCAAAATTTTGGGTAAAGCCACTGCACTTCAAGTCGCAGACCAAACTAAAAGGACACGCGCAATAGAAAGCGTGTATCTAAACCAGCTTGTAAATCTGGGCTTAGTGGAGAAGGAAAGAATTGGCAGAAAATGTTACTACTTCATCAAACAATAATAATCCTAAAAAAATAGAAAATAAGTATTTTGTTTAGGCTCGGTATAGTAGATGGACCCTGTTCCCTGCGGGGTCTGTTTTCTTAAGATACACCGCCTTAACGCCGGGCTTTATTGACGGCTCCTCAAGCTCTATTCCCTTATTCCTGAGGTACTCGCAGGCTGCCTCAAAGTTTGAAACTAATACAGCTACATGGCAGTGAACTCCTTTTTCCTCACTCTTCATTATCTCGATTCTCCCAAATGATGGTCCTGAGACAAATATCGAGCTTGCTCCCTCCTTCTTGGCGAATCCAAAGACGTTTGAGTACCAGTCAGCTATTTCGGCAGCTGTTGCGTTTGCCGTGGGGTAGAGCCCGATATGCTCGACTCCTAGGAATAACGGTACTCCGCGGGCCTCCTTTACCCAAGCAATGCTATTCTCCACTTTCTTCCTAATGCCGTCGAAGTCACCGGCCTTTACTAGATCCTTCACTATGAGGTTTGACCCCATGTTTAGTGCTGCGGCTCCGGCCTTAATCCACTCGAAGATATTCTCGCGAGTAGGTTCAACCCCACCCGAGGGCATCAGTCTTGACCATGGACATGGGCCCATCATGTCTTTTATGAATCTCGGGCCTAAGACATCGGCTGGAAATACCTTAATTATGTCAGCACCACTCTCCTCTGCTGCTGAGATCTCGGACGGCGAGCTACAGCCAGGAATGTATGCCACTTTTCGTCTGTTACAGATCTTCGCTATTTCTGGATTGAAGACTGGCCCCACGACAAAGTCTGCTCCGCTGTTTATAAATAGGGATGCAGTAGCTGGGTCTAACACTGTACCTACTCCTAATATTAAGTCAGGCCGCTCCTTGTCTCGCCACTTAATCAGCTCAGAGAATACTTGATATGCTAGTGCTCCCCTATTCGTAAATTCTACGACTTTTGCACCACCGTCTGCGCACGCAATAAGAATCTTCTTGGCGGTCTCTAAGTCTCCCTCATAAAATGTCGGTAATACTCCAACCTCGAGGAGCTTTGCAACAACTTCGTGTTTTAAGAATTTTGGCATACTGTACCCACCTCTTACCTCACGATTCTGCCGGTGGTTATTCCCTTCATCAGCGTCTCGACTTCGTCCAGCCTAACGAGGCATGAGTCTCCGTAAATCGTGTGTTTCAGGCAGGATAGTGCGACTGCAAAGTCAAGCGCCTTCTGCTTATCATCCTTGAATTTAAGCAAGCCATAAATTAGCCCCGCATTGAATGCGTCTCCACCACCAACTCTGTCGACGATTGGAATTATGTCGTATGTTGGGCCTACGTATAGTTTTGAGCCATCGTATAGTGCTCCTGACCAAGTATTATGGCTCGCACTGATGCTTCCTCTCAGTGATACGCCGAACAGTTTAACATTCGGGAACCTCTTCATAATCTCTTTACCCACATACTCGTATGGCTCCGCCTTCACTTCGCCTTTCACCACGTCCACGCCTGGTGCCTTTATGCCAAATACCTGCTCTACGTCTTCCTCGTTGCCAATCAATATATCCACATAATTAACGAGCTCAGACATAACTTCCCCAGCTTTCTTACCCCACTTCCAAAGCTTAGCCCGGTAGTTTAAGTCGCATGACACAGTGATGCCTTTCTTTTTTGCGGCTTTCACAGCTTCCAGGCATGTCTCTGCAGCTCCTTGACTTAGTGCAGGCGTTATTCCGGTCCAGTGGAACCAAATAGCGTCTGCGAATATTTTGTCCCAGTCAAACATTCCGGGAGTCACTGTCGCGATCGAGGAATTAGCGCGGTCATAGATTACCTTGTTTGGACGTTGAGCCGCTCCGATCTCTACGAAATATATTCCTAATCTGTCGCCTCCTCTTATTATCTTGTCCACGCCGACACCGAACTGACGTAGATAGTTAATACATGCATCTCCTAAATCATTCGCGGGCAGCCTTGTAACGAAATCTGCAGGCACTCCAAGATTTGCTAGGGCTATCGCTACATTCGCCTCAGCTCCAGCATATATGGCATCGAAGGACCTCGCCTGCGTGATCCGCAGAAATCCAGGCGGCGCAAGGCGCAGCATTATTTCGCCGAATGTAACTACTTTCTCCATATTATACTGACCACCACGAATAATAGACTTTTTGAGCCTTTATTTAAGGGTTGAATAATAATTCGAGAAAAACTTGTCAGACATTATTGTCCTGTTGTTCTAGTTTACTGCGATGTCTCCTAATGATTAATTCGTCCATAGCGCCCAGTACTGCTATTCCTACTCCGAGTAATATCAAGAATATGCAGTAACTATTTGACGACAAGCGTGGCAAATGGCTATAAGCTATCCAAGCGCCCAGAACTATGGATAGCATGTTTGACGGAAAACTACCACTCAACGCAAATATTGCTACTCCAATAATAACTATAATCAATGGATAATAATAAAGAAACGGTAAGTCTGGAGCAGAGCTTAAGTTGATGACTAGGTAGCCGGCATATACCATTAGAAGGAGGGTGACAAACATGCGTGGCTTAATCTTTGGGACTCTTGGTGTCTCGACGACCCGGACAAGTGTATAGCTTTTTTCACAGTTTGGACAGACCGCCCTCCAAGCCTGCAGCCTAAATTCCTGTCCACACTCCTTACACTTAAACAGGTATTTTTTCAACGCATGATGCCCGCTAGTTAGTCCCAGGCAACGACAATAAAGATTTTTCATCGACATGAAGTATTTGTATCATTGTTTAATACTCGCCTTCTTTCAAGTCCTCTAGATACAAAGTGTTCCCAACCACCAGCAACGACTCTTCTTACTGATCCCTGCCACAATACCTCTACCTCCTTTTTTTCTGATACTCTCCCAATCGGTATCAATCGTCCCTGAAGACTTGATAATTTCTGATTCAGCTCGTCAATCGCCGGGTCTGGGAGTGTAACTACCAATTCGTATTCCTCACCTCCAAACATAACTGCGTCGAATATGTCTAGACCGAATTGCCTAGCATATTCAGCAGCAAGCGGGTCTATCGGTAGGTCCTCAATGATAAATCCCACCCCACTTGCCAGGGATAGTTGCTGGAGTGAGGCAGCTAGTCCATCGCTTGAATCAATCGACGAAGTGACGAGTCCAGACTTTGCCATTAAGATGCCCTCGTACAGCCTGGCCCTTGGATTCAGGACGCTCATTCTTAATTTTTCCCACTTTCTATCAGTAATCGAGTTAAACAATGCGTGTAGCCCGGTATAGGTGGCTCCGAAGAGTCCAGTAACGGCAACACGTTCTCCCGGCCTAGCGCCTGTCCTAGGGATTAGGTTATCAGAGTATCCTATCCCAAAAACACTTAGTATAATTTCATCTGCCTCGTTTGTATCTCCTCCCACGATTTTGACATTATATTCTTTGCATGCATCTTCGAGGCCGGCCCAAAGCTCCTCAAATTCTTCCACTCTCAAATCCCTTCTAAGCCCTAGCTGCGTTACGATGTAGCGAGGCTCAGCGCCCTTTGCTGCTAGGTCGCTAATAACGGCCACCACTGCTTTTCTGCCAGCTTGCCTCAGCGTCATCCCAGGAGGGATATCAGTGTGCTCTACCAATGTATCGCCAGAACAGACAACTCTTCTAGGACTGGTGAAGTCAAATGCGTCATCGCCTGGGCCCAACTTCGACCCCTCTATCTTTGAAATTCTACTAAGTATAAATTTTATTAGCCATGACTCACCTACATCCGATATCCTTGTCAACATTCCTCATCTATTCGAATATTTCTTTTTATTAATCTTTGAGTATAGATAAACCTATTGTTTTGCTGTTCTCTCAATACCCTTTATAATTATGGTTAGTGCATTATTTAGTGGGACTTCCAATCTATATTTTGAGGCAAGTGAAACCACTATTCCATTAAGATTGTCTATCTCTGTTCTTCTATTATTCTCTATATCCTGTAGCATAGATGATTTATTATCTCCCGAATCCTTAATTATTTTAATAACTTTTTCACAACACTCATCCAAATCAAACTCATGTCCATATAGCTTAGCGACAGAGATAATTTCTGATAAGACATTCCTTATTAACAGATCGATTGATGGTACTTCTAGCAGGTCCTTATTCTTTACTCTCATGATTGCAGTTAAGGGATTTATCACCGAATTGACCATCAGCTTAAACCACAGATCCCTCCATATATTCTCTGAAACTGCTGTGGGCACACCATGTCTTGATAAGTATTCTGCTAACATTCTGGTTTTTTCTGTAGGTGATCCGGCGTATTCTCCGATGATTGTAAGACCATTGAATGCGTGATAGACTTCGTTTATGCCCAGCCGTGTAGATGACTGCATGGTTAAGCCTGGATACACTCGTTGCTGTCCTAAATGCCCTGCTAGCATCTCCGCATTTCCTAGACCATTCTGGATCGTCAAAACCTGAGTATTAAGATTCAAGTTTTCACCCAATAATTTGGCTATTTCTGGCGTGTCGTAGGATTTGACCGTTACGATCGCTAGATCGTATTTTTTATCTCGCTCAATTATGGAGGTGCACTTTACTCTTGATATAAACTCAGCTTTTTGAGCAACGATTTTTATTCCATTTCTCGATATGTATTCTACTGCTTCTGGCCGCCTACTAAACAGAGTGACTTTTCCTCCATTATGCGAAATGAGACCGGCTATTAGTAATCCTAGTGCACCTGCTCCAATTACGAGAATCTCCAACTAATTTCACCCTACTTTTTAATCATCTGTAAGAGACGGCTGTACTCGCTGGGATCCATACTCCAGAAATGCTCCTCTGACGGGAATTTATGATTGAGGACTTCTTCCCTATATCGTGATAATGCCTCTTTTATCAATGATGCTGCGTCTGCATATTTTTTGGAGAATGGCGGTGATTCTTCATATAATCCGACAACGTCGTGGAAGACTAGTACCTGTCCATCGCAGTATGGGCCAGATCCTATTCCTATAACTGGTATTGATAATTTTTCAGATAAAATTTTACCTATCTCGCAGGTAGTGTATTCTAGAACGATTGCGAATGCTCCGGCGTCTTGGAGTTGTAATGCATCTTCAATTATTGACTTTCCTTCCTCAGCCTTCTTACCTCTCAGTCTATAGCCACTTTCCATAGATGCTCTCTGAGGGGTTAGGCCCACGTGTCCCATGACGGGTATTCCTGCCCGTACGATAGCTTTCACGGTTTCTGCATATTCTGTCCCTCCCTCAATTTTTACAGCGTCTACAAATCCTTCTTTTACGAGTCTGCCAGCGTTTCTTACGGCTTCTTCAACGGAGATCTGGTAGCTCATGAAGGGCATATCTCCTACTAGCATTGCTCGTTTTACGGCTCTTGAAGCGGATTTGCAGAAAACAATCATCTCATCTAGGGTGAGGTAACGAGTATCCTTCATCCCCATCATCACCATTGAGGCTGAATCTCCTACGAGTATTATGTCCACGCCTACACTATCTGCAAGTCGGGCGGATGTATAGTCATATGCAGTCACCATAACTATTTTTCTTCCTGAACGCTTAATTTTTTGGACATCAAATGCGGATAGACGTCTCTCCAAGGCTATACCACCTCTAGGAAGCTTAATGCTGATAATCTATCTCTAATAGCTTTAACCATCATCTTTAAATTTGTTTCATTATCGAATCTTCGAATTATTTCTTCAAGCTCGCTAGGATGGCGACTTGAAAGCTTTTTACAATACTCAATTAGTAACGGCATTGCTCGCGTAACGTTGTCGACTATTGTTATTTTTGCGGCTCTAGCAGTTCTTGAGAATGGGTTAAGATCAATAGCTATTACATTTTTTCCCATCTTGACTAGTTGCTCCGTCCTGTCGCCATCTTCAAGCGCTAGCAACACAGTGTCGGCAGAATATATTCCCCGTCTACTAACAAATCTTCTTTTGCTTTCTAATCCTGGAATAGTTTCAGACGCGTCGCTGCCTATGCCTAACACTTCGTCAGCGCCATAACTCTTCAGTAGGTCGCCAATCTTTATCTCTCTTTCAAGGGTTCTATGAAACAGATTAACCTCCAGTTTGGCGTTTGTAATTTTTGAGAGTTCTACAAGCTCTCTAGGAACTAGGGCAGCGGTATTTCCATTCACAGATATTACTGGATTCTCTGATGTGAGCAAAAGGGCTGACGCTGCCTCTATTGCGTTGTATGCAGGCTCGAGCGTTTTTTCACCCAATATGTAGTCGAGTGCTTCCCCTCGTCCGTGCGCTATTAGTCCCTCAGGTACTACGATGCCTTGTCTAAACGCGTCGACTAATTTTTTCCTAATGATTAATGAATGATACCTGGGATGACTCTTAGGGATTTCATCCATTCATTATCACCTATCTTAAACAGCCTTACGTTCCCGAAGGCTGATTCTAGATATTCCTTCACATCTTCTACAAGGTTGGGCTCAGGCACGACTAGTAGAACCTTCTTTTTTACGTAGGACCCAATAATCATGTGTCTTATTGGTCTCAGTGTGTCCTTGATTTCAGCGGTGAGGAAGCCGACTCTTCCTGAGAACCAATTAGCGGCTTCTAGGAATCCCTCCAATGAGGGCTGAGAAATGAAGATCCTGATCGCGGCCTCACCGTATCTTCTGATACGATAGTCAAACGCGCTTAACATTGCTTCAGTCTCCATCGATCCGAGGTCGGAGGTTATTACTGTTGTGTTTATCGGTCCTAAAAAGTTCTTTACCTTCCCAACGCCAGGCCCGCCGGCCTTCTCCCTGAAGACTAGTCCGCTGCCCTCGAAGATCGATAATACATCGCCTAGCCCGGTTCTATGCTCGACTTCAGAGACATGTGCCTCCATCGCGAGTGCCATTTCAGAACGCCCAGTTAGCCATGCATGGGATAGCGCTACTGATAGTGTTGATGCAGCGCTGATCGCGTAGCCGACGCCGGGTCTTAACTGGGTGAAAATTTCTACAGATGCCTCTCTGAGCTTCGTTGATAGATGATGTGCTGGCTTTATTCGGCATGCCTCTCCATTGAATAGTACGTCTCCATTTCCTCGTCGAAACCTAAACCTGATTCCCGGAGTAAGCAGTAATCCTGCGCCGACGGATCCTGTTGTGGCGGGGTCCTCAGAGTAGTAGGGTTTAAAGAATCCTGTTACGTGAACAGGCATCTCGACCATTCCGTCGTTAGGCTTAATCAATTGTCCTCTATGGGATGTAATGAATATCCAGCAAAAATACTTATTTTTTCATAAAATTACGTAAGATATGTAGCACCCTTCATTAATTTTTACAGACCTGCCTACCTATTTTATGGCTCCTACAAAAACTCCTATTATTAATCCTAACGATAATGCAGGATAGTGCGCTAGCAGTCCACCTATAAGGGATGCCATGTTTTTAAGCGGGCCAAACCAGTTCCAGAGTTCCTCGGGATTTAATATCCCAGCTATCGTGAACCCCGCGATAACAAGAATAGCGAGACCAGCAATGACTAGTAGTATGCCCTTAAGCAGCTTTCCCACCCCGAGCCCGATCAAAAAACCAGCAATAAATAAAATAAAGTTAACTAACAACTCCTCGCCGGTCAAAACAGGCATAGCCAAGGCGGCTCTACTAGATTTATAGCTTGAAATGTATAGATAAGTCTTTAGAACAGAAGCAATAATTAAATAAGGGGAACGTTAAAGGATGCGTAGTAAGGGGGCCGGTAGATCAGTGGTAGATCGCCCGCTTGGCGTGCGGGAGGCCGCGGGTTCGAATCCCGCCCGGTCCACGAAGTTGTATCCCCTCAGTTTTACGTCGACTTTAAAAATTATTAAGCTAACAACAAAATGTATATTTTCCTAGGAGGTGCAGCTAGTGGTCAAGGTTCTATCAGTAGATGGTGAAAAATATTATGTTTGTGAAGCATGTGGCCATAAATATGAAGAGAGGTACTGGGCTGAAAAGTGTGAAGAATTCTGCACAAGGCATAATGCATGCTCACTAGAGATAATACGTCATGCTAAGATTGAAATTTAGTTTATTGGCAACCGAGAAATGCATATCCGTATTGAAGTGGAGGATCATTGAAACTCGATGGAGGGAAAAGACGAGTTTAGTCCAAGGAATCATGGCTGGATTCTTTTTCGGCACCTCAGCAATTTTTATTAGATTTATAGCCGGACTCGATGGATTCACAATAGGGTTCTACAGACTTTTGTTAGCTTCATGCCTATTATTGATTATTATGCCTGTTTTAAAACAAAGATTGACTTATTTTAGTCGGGGGGTCTCATTTTGGAAATTAAGCATTTTAGGACTGCTCTTAGGGCTACACTTTGCCACGTTCATATCTTCAGTCAAGGTCACGACTGTAATTAATGCAACTGTACTAGTCAACACCACGCCTGCAATTACCTTGATTATCTATTGGGCATGGAGTAAAGAGATGCCGCCAATAACCAAGTTGATCGGCCTATTACTCTGCATGAGTGGTATATTTCTAATCTCAATGGCAGAGATTAGTTTTTCGTCACCAAGCATAATTGGAGATTTGATGGCATTAACGGCTGCAGCTTTATGGGCAGCTTACCTAGTAATAGGTAAGCCAATCAGAGAAAAGATCGACATAATCTCAGCAATGACGCCTATCTATTTTGTGGGATGTCTAGTCTTAATGATGCTCTCTTTGACAACTGGTGGTTTTAAATTCCCAACGCTGAATCAGTGGGCACCTCTAGTTGGCTTAGCAATATTCCCGACGGCCATTGGACACACGCTTCATTTTTCATCGATGAAAGCTCTTAGGCCCTATCAGACATCTGTGCTGGCCCTCCTTGAACCGGTCGTGGCCACGATACTTGCCTATTTTATCTTTAATGAAGTTCCTGCGCCTCCGTTTGTCATAGGCGCAGTAATTGTATTGCTGGGCATCTTTTTAATAGTTAGGCAATAATTTTCCTCTATATGGGTTTTCGCTCGTCATGCATTGACACCCAGAGTGGTACCTTGTAGTCAATCGCTCTATAGCTACTTGAGTATGGCTTAATGTCTATGATCGGCGTCTCGTTGAATAGGTCTAATCCCCATACGTGGAGTATATTGTTGCTTCTCTTGATCAGCCTAACTAGCGTCACTCCTACCGGATTTGGACGTGTAGGCGAGTCTGTCGCAAATACTCCCACAATTGGTAGTTCTTCAAGCTTCAATCCTAGCTTTAGAAGTCTCCTCGGCCTCACCTTCAATACGTTTCTATCAGTTTGTTTATGTAGATAGGAAATTAGTAGAATGTGTGAATACTCCTCTATTCCATCAAGTCCTTCGACGAATTTGGGTAAAACCTCAACGATGCCCATGACTTCGCCGGAGTGTTCTTTGACATAATCATCTGGATAATTTACTCTCACGTAGCCTATCACTTCAAAAGATATCATAAAAGAAAGACCTGTAAAGATCTTAATAAATTAGTGAGCCAGTCAAGGGAGAAAGATTATTTATACCTAGGCCTAGAATATTTCCAGCCGTAGTTGCGCATTACAAGAAAAGAGACGTTAGACAGGATTGCAAACTACGTAGCTGAGCAGGGATACAATATTCTAGAGAAGGACTTCTCAGAAAACGTTATCAGATTCAGCAATGAAGGGCTGGAAGCAATCGTACGCGTCGTCGATGAAGAAGCTAACGGCGGTGATCTACTATCAATAGTAATCCAATCAGCTTTTGATGCCGCGATGGGGAAGATCGCATATGTTGCATTGCCTATACATTTGTTATCGCGGATCGGCGATCACGCTTTTAGGCTTCATAAAATAGGGCTCATAGTCTATAGTGATCAGAAGATAACTGAGCTTGTAAGCGGCAGAGCAGTTCAATTAGGAGAGACTAAATCCAGCATCAGTGAGCTTGAAAAAATAGAGGCCATGATTAGCTCTTTAGCATCACGCGTGGAGCGAGTTGAGGAATCAATTAAGACTTTAAGCATTGTAGACGAATTGAATAGAAGACTAGAAAATATCGAGCGCCTAGTTTATGAAAAGATAAGCCATGAAAATAGCGCCTTATCAAAAAATATAGATCAGCATGTAGTTAAAACAGAAGCTTATCCTGAAAGAGAGGAGACAAAAGTAAAGAGGCGGAAAACTGGCGATCTGCCCTCCTTTATCGCAGAAAATCCATGGGTTGATTTACTTTCTGAGAGGACTTAACTTATTAATTGCAGGTTCTCGAATCTCTAGTTGGATTGTTTGAGGAGGATTATAAGCGAAGATTTGTGTTTGGGAGCGACTATGGCACTAGTGACTACAAGTATGGCCCAATCACGCTAGGCGAGAGACCGACAATCATCGAGAACCGTGGATACTTCCCTGAGAAGTCAATGGTCTCTAAAATTCTTGGCGTTGAGAAAGACGTGGTTGTAGGTAAGGAGGTAGCGTACTTCCTTGAGAGTGGTGCAGACCTATCATCAAGACTGATCTATCCGATGAAGGATGGCGTAATAGGGAAGAGCGACCATAACGCGTGGAGAGTAATTAAGGAATTGACTCGATATGCCCTTGAAGAGTTTAGACCTGGTGGGATCGGCTTTAAGGGATTTTATCTCGTCGCGTCATTATCAGCAGTGGCTCCTCGCTACATGTATGAAAACTTGATAAACATTTACGACGAAATAGCTAGAGAGACTGAGCTCATACACGCTTCAACGATAATCCCTCAGCCGTTAGCGGTTGCGATAGCTCATAAGGAGCTTTCATGCGTCGTAGTTGAGAGTGGGCATGGGAACACGCAGGTAGCCCCAATTTCAAGGGCGCCCATCAGGGGTGCAATCGTGGCGCTTAACAGGGGTGGGAGTGAGGCAAATGCGATTACGGCGGAGATACTGAAAGATGCTGGGTATGGTGATCTTGCAAAGGAGGAGAGCTTGGTTAGAAGGGTCAAAGAAAATATAGGACTTTTGCCGCTAAACCTCGACGAGGCTATTAAATACGCTAAGCATAACCCGGAACTAGTCCGAGCCGTCTACCAAGTTCCAGGAACGAGAATTAAAATTGATCTGGCTGAATATTCATGGACACGTTTCCTCATAGGTGAATACGTCTTTGATCCTAATCATGAAATTTTTCAGAGCTACTTTAAGAGAGGCATGCCCAGGCCCTCAGACACTAGGATTGGCGACATCACTTTTTACGGCACTTTAGACATCGCTGAGACCATCATAAGGGCGGTAGAGAGATGCCCAGTAGAGCTACAGCCCCATCTATACAGCCACATAATTCTCTCCGGCGGAAACTTTATGTGGCGACCCATATCGACAATGAAAGGAATCGCAGTAGACTCCCAGACAAAACTCCAAAACATGCTAAGAAATAAGGGCCTAGAGAATGTCAATGTAAAATTATCTACAGAGCCTCAGTACGCAGTATGGAGAGGATGCATAGTCTACGGCTACGCCGTACCGACCAGCTATCGCTGGGAATGGGAAAAAATGGAAGGATGGATTTATCACGAGAAATAGTGATCTTGCAGGCCTAGAATTGGGGACTCGTGATAAAAGAAAAGTTTTTATACTATAAATTTTGGATAAAAGTCGATAAATCTGTAAAAAGGTGCTCGCTGATCGGGTGATAGAATGAGTGGAGAAGTCTACGTAAGAAGGGCTTCAGGTCTTATAAGAAATATCTCAGCCTTCGATGCGATGATCTTTAACATAATGGTCATGGCACCTATGGCGATCTTAGTTTATGGAGTGTGGGCATCAGTAATTTACCCAGGTGCTCATCTACCTGCTACTGCACTACTTGCTATACCCATAAGCCTAGTGATTGGGCTGTTCTACGCGTTGTTCTCAATAGCTATGCCCAGGGCTGGAGGTGACTATGTCTGGGTCAGTAGAATTCTACATCCATCGCTGGGATATGCGATTAACTTCTTCCTCTTTATGACCGTCCTAAGCATCGCAGGTGCATACATTCCGTGGTTTACTCAATACACTCTGGCCCCAGTCTTCGAGGTAAATGGCATGACAGACATAGCCGCCATAGTTTCATCAAACGAATTTACATTTATCTTTGCAATAATCTATTATCTGATCTGCGCATTAATAATTTCTAGGGGAGCAAAAACTACAACAAGAGTTCTATGGGCCTTCTTCATACTAGTGCTGGTAGGACTAATTGTTTATGCTGGAGGACTACTAATAGTCGGCAAGACTGGCTTTGCGGAGAACTTCACTAAAGCAACCGGTGTTCCATACGAATCTATAATTACTGAAGCTGTAAACGAAGGCTATCCAGGTACTTTCTTACTATCAGCCACCCTGCTAGGATTAACCTTCACCTACATCAACTTTCTTGGATTCAACTTTTCAATATACCTAGCCGGAGAAATCAAGGAGGTCCATAGATCACAGATAGTAGCCATAGTTGGAGCTGTGCTGCTTTTCGGATTTATTGACTGGCTTGCATATGAAGTCTCTTACGCTGGAATGGGCGGTGAATTCCTCGGCGCATTATCCTACCTCTACGCTATTGGCAGCAGCAAGTATCCATTGGCAAGAGAACCATTCTTTATGTGGCTATTCCAGTACAGTGTCGATCCCAGAGTCTTTACGATAATGATGGCTGGATGGGGAGCGATGGTTTTAGCCGCCATCCTGACATACATAGCCTCTGGAGTGAGGTTCGTATTTGCATGGGCGTTCGATAGAGTCGTGCCAACATTCTTATCTAATGTTGACGTTCGATACCATACGCCATACGCAGCTTTAATATTCGTAACGATTGTTGCTATAATCTTTCAAGCATTGTGGCTGTGGACTCCGTTATTGCAGTATTTTGCGTACGTAGTCTTCGGCTGGATGATAATGCAGATAATAACTTCAATCGCGGCTTTGCTCTTCCCGGCTAGGAGGAAGGACATATGGGAGAGAGCTCCTCCTATCGTTAGAGCAAAGATAGGGCCCATACCCGTATTATACATACTGTCAATAATATCGATAATACTGTCAATCTACCTAGGCTACGCAAGCATATCTCCTACTTTTGTTGGAGAGCTCGATCCTTCGATAATGATGTTCACAATCGGGCTGTTTATAATAGGCATAATAATATACTTCATATCATCGCTGTATCATCGGAAGACAGGTATACCGCTAGAACTATCGTTTAAAGAACTTCCGCCGGAGTAGTTATCGAAAATGCCTAATACAAAATTAAGAATATTTTTTATATCCGATATTCATGGTAGCGATGTATGCTTTAAGAAATTTATAAATTCTGTAAATGTCTACAAATGCGACGTAATGATACTTGGAGGCGACATCACTGGAAAATTCATAGTGCCGATATTTGAGGTTGGAAACCATTATAGACTCAAAATAGGCAGTGATGAACGGTTAATAACAAGTAGAGAAGAGCTTGAAAAACATCTCCAAAAGATTAGGGACTCAGGCTCGTATCCATATATTACCAATATCGATGAGTGGGGAAACCTCATGAGAGACAGAGCTAAGATGGACGAGATATTCAACACTTTGGTGAAAGAGTCAGTAGAGAGATGGATCGAATACGCAGAGAATAAACTTTCTGGAAAGAATGTAAAGTGTTTCGTCATGCCTGGTAATGACGACAGCTATGTAATCGACCCAATACTAGATTCTTCAAGTGTTGTTGTGAATCCAAACGAGAAGATTGTTCAGCTCTCTGACCTTATAGAGATGATAAGTTTAGGCTATTCTAATATTACACCTTGGAGATGCCCAAGAGACATTTCAGAAGAAGAGATAGAATCTAAGATAACCGCACTTATGAATGAGGTCAACAACGATCATGAAGTCGTGTTTAATATCCATGTACCACCATATGACTCAAATATAGATTATGCACCCGAACTCGATGATGAAATGAGGCCAAAGGTAGGCCCTGGTGGGCAACTAATGCTTGTTCCGGTCGGTAGTAAAGCAGTTAGGAGGAGTATTGAAAAATATAAGCCCCTCCTCGGATTGCATGGACACGTGCATGAGGCTAAAGGATTTTCAAGGATCGGAAAGACTATCTGCTTTAATCCCGGAAGCGAGTATCACGAAGGCATATTGAGAGGCGTCCTTATCCAGCTAGATAAAAATAAAGTAAGAGATTTTATCTTCACTTCTGGATAAAATCATCTGTAAAGCTCTTCGACATCGTTCCAGTATTTTTCTTTAGTGCCTTTCTTCGCTCTTTTTTCCCAGTTCTTTGTTTTTGGACAATGCTCCAGAAGCTCAAGTATCTTTAAACATTTTTCAGAAACATCTTTTAAATCATCATTGTTAATTAGTGATTGTTCAAAATATTTTTCAGCATATTTGATTGTTTTTCTAATATTTTCAGTAGCATCCATCCAGAATCCCCAATCATCTCCAAGGAGTCTTGAAATGTGGAGCGTGTTTATTTTATCGCCATCATCTTCTCCTAACCCGTGGCTCCTTAAAAGCACGATTATGTCTTTTATGTCTTTTTCGGTTATTTGGTGGATTTGTATTTTTTCTAAAAATAAATCCGTAGGCGTTATTGTTGGGCTGTCCAATTCTAGTCTACCGTTGCCTTTTTTGCCGAATGGGATCGTGTGACTAAAGGAGAGTTTGTCGAAAAAGATATCTATGTGATATAGGTTCATTGGATGATAATATACTAGCCTATCTTTTCCATGCAGTAGAAGAAACTGTCTAGAGATGTTGAATTTTAAGTCCTTTTCCATAAGTTCTCTTATTCCAGCTCTTTGAGAAGAGTATCCTATTAGGTCGATGTCGGTGAAGGATCTGCCTGTCTCCTCTCCGAGTCTGCCGAGTCTTTTATGCATTTCTTCTAGTCCCGCTGAGTGAATTCTTATTGCTAACGCCCCCATTATTCTCAGGATTATTCCTCTGCTCTCCGCCTCTTTGACAATCTTAATTGCCTCTGAAATTATTTCATCATCAGTCAGTTCTACAGTCAATTCTTTCGTCACTTAAATACAAATTATGTAAGTAGATCTCGGATAGAGACGATTTCTTTCGGGATAATTGCTCTTACTCCCTTTTTGGGATCCACGACCTGATTTACTGCTATCTTCACCCCTAGGCTGCTGAACATGTATGATTCTTCGAAGCTCCATTTTTTCGCCCTCATTAAGGCCTCCACGGCTTTTTCAGCCGCAATCTCTACTGCTCTGTCTAGGTCGTCGTCAGCTACGAGGATTGAGAAGTGGTCAGGGAGCTCAACTACTGGCCACTCAGAACTTACATTTTTTATCACGTTAAATCTTAGAAGTATTTTTCCCTCCACCTCTATCGATGAGACACATAGTTCACCGTCTTCCTGTAGGGCGTGTAGGTCTCCAGCGGCAAATAATCCTCCGTCTGTAGATACAGGTAGATATAGTCTAGCCCCGCTACAGACTTCGACGCAATCAAGGTTCCCTCCATGCTTGTAAGGCACGCCCGTAGGGAACTCTCCATCCTCTGGAGCAACTCCGATAGTTCCTATCATGGGCCTCACTGGTAGTTTTACAGCATCGAAGAAGGCAAAGCCGTCTTCTATCTTTATTATTTTTGCTTTTGGTCTAAAATTCTTTTTTGATAATGCACCAGCCCCAGGCACGACTAGTATGACGCCTCTTGATGAAATTTCTATGTCTAGTATGTCCACTACGAGTGTGTCTCCTTTCTCCGCTCCGTTAATATATATTGGGCCGGTGGCTTTATTGACTTTATTCCAATCTAGTTTTTCCAGCGGCGTGTCCTCGTCTCGGACCTGGCCCCCAACGGCATCCTCGGTCTCTAGGATAATCATTTCTCCAGGGTCGACGTACTCAACTGGCTTATTGAATTTACTGAACTTAAAAACTCCCCTCTCCTTTGGTACCGTCTTCATTGAGTTAACTAACTAGGATAATTAGCCTAAAGATAAATTTTTCTAAGAACGAATATTGTGCTGAATTTATCTAATTCTCCACTTTTCTTAATCGGGATTGATCAGAATTAGTTAATCATTTGGATAAAATACAAATAAAATTGTCTACGCTTATTTGAGATTTTGAATTATCTGCTTTGCCGTGCGCATGAGTATTCCTATATCGACTGAATACGCAATGTATTGAATTCCGAGGCCAATCCATTTCTTGGCTTTTTCTGGGTTTTCTACGAATGTGCCTGTAGCTACGCCTCTTTCCCTACAGGTCTTGACGCCCTTAATTATAGTTTCAGTTACTTTTGGGTCATCGACCATTCCGGGTATACCTAATGATTGTGAGAGGTCGTATGGTCCGAGGAAGACAACGTCGACTGGAGCGGCTTCTAGGATGGCTGGCAGATTATTGATACCCGTATGGCTCTCAATATGTATAATGGTCGCGACCTCCCTGTTTGAAGTGTCCATATGTGTTTTTGGATCGATGGCTGCATATTGAGCCGCCTTAGTGTAGGGAGATACGCCTCTCAATCCCTTCGGAAAATACATTGCCGCCTCGATTATGCGTCTAGCAGTCTCGGCATCGTCCACATGCGGAACTTGTACTCCTGCCGCGCCGCACTCCAGTGCTCTGAGAATGTAGGTTTCCTCGCTTGAAGGTGTCCTGACGATGGGGGTTGTTCCTGAAGCCTCTGCGGCCCTGATCATGTTTTCAACGGTCTCGAAATTAAATGGACCATGCTCCATGTCTATTATTACGAAATCGAATCCGGCGTATCCAAATATCTCAACGACTGCGGGGCTGTTTATGCAGATGAAGGTTCCTATAACGTTCTCTCCGTTCTGGAGCTTAGTCTTCAGGATATTTCTCTTCATGTCAACTCGCTTAAACTTTGCTATTGGCTTAATAAATAGCCTGCTCAGGTTGATGCATTGCTTACTGCTCTATTAGGTATGAGTGGCTCTTTCTTCTTTACATCCATCATTGAGAGCAGCCTATATGGTTCTAGATCAATTATCTTGGCGCAGTATTGGCAATGAGCCCTAAAGACCCAGTGTTGCTTATGCGCCTCCTCAATAGCCTCCACTGATGGGAGCGTAACTATGTTTATCTCGCCGCACGATGGGCATATAAGTTTTGCAGTCTCCCCTGACGGCATTACCGGAACTTCCTCTAGCAGTCCTGAGACTATGTATAGTTTTGACGTGGCAGGCATTATGCCACGCGCCTTAAGCAGCCTCTTCAGCCTCTCCAACTCGAGCTCCTTATGCCTGAGTCTTTCACGCATATCTATGAGCCTTTTTTCCAGCGAGTCATAGATCCATTTTGGTATCACCAGCTCCCTAATAGCAGGCATCATTATTCGAACAAGCAATTCCCTAACTTTAATCGCTGCGTTATCATGACTCTTTTGATCAGCATCATCTCTTCTCAACCGTGAGGCATTTTTTATAGTCTCAGTTAGCATTTCAAGATCAGCGGAGCTACAAGTGGATGGCGAAGAAATTGTTTTGATAAAGACTTCACCGATCGCTGCTAGTTTTTGGAGTTTTTCCTTTTTTTCCTCGTCAATGCTCTTTTCCTCAACGTTGATTAGTAGTTCTTCAAGTAACTTACTTGGGGTGTTTCTCCTTTGGCTAAATACTCCCTTTCTTTCGAGTGTCCTTAAAATTTCTGCTACTTCGTAAGGAGTCAATTTTAGTCTCTGTATTTCTTTGAGTAATTCACCTATGTATGAGTATGGGATGAAGGACTCGGACTGTTGTTCATCGTTATGAATCAGGGCGTAAACACCAATGCCAGTTCATAGTACTTAGAAAAATCTTTATCCTGGTTCTCCTACAAGCGATGTTATCTTAGGGTTATCTACGAGGTGTCTATGTATTACACCAATAGTATGTTGATTCCGGAGCTTTGACTCTCTGTGTTTTTAGCTACTTATTCACTTATTTTTCAAGAGTGTGAGCAAAGATATAATAGCGTCCATATTGGTAATTACATTAAGGGTAGGAATATGGTTTTAACCATGCAGATAGGCATAGGAGAGATTATAGGAATATTCTTCCTCGTGATTATCCTGCTAATTATTCTCGCATCTGCTATTCGGATAGTGAAGGAATACGAGAGAATCGTTGTCTTTAGGCTTGGGAGACTATTAGGTTCAAAGGGTCCTGGAGTTGTGCTCATCATACCGATAATCGACTCTCCTAGAATAATAGACATGAGAATTGTTACTTTCGACGTTCCCAAACAGCGGATAATAACGAAGGACAACGTTACCGTCGACGTGGACGCAGTAGTCTACATGAGGGTGCAGGATCCGCTGGCCGCCGTCATGAGGGTTAGAGATTATTTAACAGCTTCGAGTCTGCTCGCTCAGACAACCTTGAGGGATGTCATAGGACAGGTCGAGTTTGACGACCTGTTGGCAAAGAGAGACGAACTAAATAAACGTCTACAGTCTATACTTGACGAGGCGACTGAGCCGTGGGGCATAAAAGTAACTGCAGTCGCGATTAGGGACGTGGTTATACCTGAAAGTATGCAGAGGGCGATTGCAAAGCAAGCAGAGGCAGAGAGGGAGAGAAGGAGCAGAATAATAATGGCTGAGGGTGAGTTGCAGGCTGCCCAGAAGATGGCTGAGGCAGCTGCTGCCTACGCTGCGTCACCACAGGCAATGCGTCTAAGGGAACTACAGACATGGACAGAGATAGCGAGGGAGAAGAACCTCATTATAGTGACTGAGGGTGGGTCTCTAGGTACGGTTCTCGGAACAACTATAGGCGTGGCTAAGAAGAGGAAAGTTGAGGAGTAAGGTCTTAGCAACAGTCGAAACATTATTCCTCGTTCTACTCCTATTGATTCCTAGCTTAGTCCTGGTCGCAGCGCTCAGCGATGCTAATAAGGTTCTCCTCCTAGAGATTGAGGGAAACATAGGGCCCTCGGTAGCTGAGTACGTCCAGACATACCTAGAAGACACAAGACGCTTCGAAGCAGTAATAATAACTATCAATACCTATGGAGGGCTTGGCGACTCGATGTTCCAGATAATCGATGCTATTACGCATAGCGAAGCTCCCGTCATTGTGTATGTTTATCCAGAAGGTGGACAGGCATTGTCTGCAGGCACTTACATACTCATGGCTTCCAGCCTTGCGGCTATGGCTCCATACACAATCATAGGATCTGCACAACCGGTAGTAAACGGCGTTCCCAGCAATGATACTAAGCTGATAAACTTCTTGGTCGAGAAGATGCATACACTTGCTAGGATGCATGGTAGAAACGAGACGCAGGCGGCCCGGTTTGTGACGCATAACGATAACTTAGGACCAGAAGAGGCGCTGAAGAGAGGCGTGATTGAAATAATCGCCAAAGACATTACAGAACTATTGCAAAAGGCCGACGGAATGACAGTAAAGACACTGAGAGGAGATAAGACCCTACAACTATCAAACGTGGAGATAATAAGGGCAGATCCCGGTCTCAGGCATCACTTATTAAGCTTTTTGGGCGATCCATTGGTATCAGGTCTTTTACTATCTCTGGGCATCCTAATACTAATAGTAGGTCTATCTACACCCGGATTTGGAGCCGAGCTAGTCGGTGGAATAATGATTATCCTCGGCCTGATTGGGCAGGGCTTCAATCTAAATTGGGCCGGGCTTGCTCTCATCATTCTTGGATCGGTGCTTGTCTTGTATGAGTTTTATTCCGGTGGGGTTGCTGTTGCATTACTGAGCGGGATTGTACTAATGGGACTAGGCATGATACTGATCGTCAGAGCTCCACCGGGAGTCATATATGTAGCGCAGGAGTGGCTGGACCAATTGATGAGCATCATCATAATAGTAGCTATTGGCAGCGGAGCTGTATTCAGCTTCATACTTTTGAAGGGAATTAAGACGATTAGGAAAAAGACCTACAGTCTAATCCCCATCGCTGAGACTGGAAGAGCCGTAGAAGACATACCTGCGGGCCATGAGGGATACGCGATTATTGCGGGTGAGTACCGCAAAGTGATTGCGCGAGAAGATATAAAACAAAACCAACGAGTAAGAGTTGTTGGACAAAAAAATAATTATTTGATCGTTGAGCCTTACCGGGAGCAGTCCTAACGAGTTGAAATTATTATTCTTCTTGTTGTCTCGATCTGAATTGAGGTCTGCCTCTTCTTTCTCCACTTCTTCTTGGACCACTGAATCTCCTGAATCCGCCCTGCTGGAAGCTTTCCTTTTCGGATAGGTTATTCTCAGTGTTTACTTCTCCTATAGGCTCATCTGAGACCTCTATCTTTCCGTATCTGCCTAAATTGAGCTGCATCTTTCCCCTGAATACCTTCACAAACGCGTTTGATATCTTGACTGTGTCTCCTGTATTTACCTTTGGAATGTTCTCGTCCCATAGGACCATGGATATTGCTCCTGTCTCGTCAGCTATCAGTAGGTCTGATAATTGATGCTGCGTCTGGTCGTATTGGCTCCCAACTGACCTCGGCTCAGACTTAGTTACAACCTTCGCAACTAAGTTTATGCCCCTCGAGTGAGGGGTCAGGTTTCCTATTTTATCTAATCTTTCCAAACACTCTTCAACCGCTTTATGTGTAAGTTAAATGAGGCATGCTGGCTAATAAAGCTATTTTTAACCAACACTCTCTTTACCTTCTAGGTACTGTCTCATAATCTCGCTTATTCTTTCATATCCGACATCAAATAAGTACGTTCCTAGCCTCGGCCCACTCTGTTTATTGAATAAAATCATGTACATCTTCCTAAACATATCAGGCGGATTAACTCCGTTCTTTCTGCAAGAGTTAAATATGCCTGCCTGTACTTCGTCTGGAGACTTAGACGCTTTGAGCACTACTAGGATGTCGCCAATTACTTTTCGCTCACTTTCAGAAAGCTCAACTGTTGATTTTCTTCTTTCTCTTGCGCCAAAGTCGCTCACAAAGTTTACTGCAAACATAACTCTTTTCTGTACTTCGTCGTCAATCTTGTAGCCATATTTTTGGAGCTTTGATAATACGTACTCGATCTTGGAGTCGGGTGGAGAGTACTGTACGAGTTCTATCAACAGCCTGTATGGTATATGGGTGCTGGGATTCTTTGGCGGTCTCAAGTTATGGCAATACTCGTATAGTCCCTTAAGCTTCGCCTCCTCTTTTCTGTCACTTATCTTAACCTTGCCGAAATATACGTCCTCGAGATAGTCTAGCTCATCCATGAGTCTAGGAATGGTCAGTGGAGAGATGTGCCGAGTACCTACTGACCGTTTAAGTATCAACAGAATCAAGCTCTGAGGATTGGCATATTTGAACCACATCTGGGGAGTGAAGACATTGCCTGTAGACTTGGAGATTTTTCTCCCAAGAGAGTCTAGGAACATCTCATACTTAACGTGTAGGGGTGGTTCAAAGTTGAGGACATGCTTTGATACCCAGTCATTTACCTTTACCGAGTCTGCTATGTCTTTTCCAAATGCCTCAAACCTGATGTCGAGTAGCTTCCATCGAGCAGCGAACTCGACCTTCCATGGGAGTTTTCCATCTGCCTTGGTGATGTCTGCTTCGCCCTCGTATCCGCAGCCACTGAAGAACTTTCCCCTCATCTCGACGCCCACGCATCTGTAAGCCACCTTACGCCTAGATTCATCGTAGCTATAGGCCTCCGAGGTGTATATCCTCCCACAGTTCTTACAGATGGGGAAGTATGGAAGTGTTTTTAGGAACTTTTCTTGTCCGGTGATCTCTTTAATCTTGGTGCCTATAACCGAGGCGTTTTTTAGGATTTGATGTATTGTCTCTGCTAGCTCTCCAGACGAGTAGAGTCTTCTTCCAGACTTGAATGTGCATTTTATTCCAGCCTGGTCTAGTGCCTCTCTCAGCATGCTGCTCATCCTGTCAGCGTAGGATTCGTAGGTCCCGAGTGGGTCGGGAATGCTGCTTACAGGCTTCAGTAAATAGTCATTGAGCCACTCAGGCATACCTGCCGGTACTTTTCTAAGCCCGTCCATGTCGTCGCTGAACGCGATTAGTTCTGAGTTGTATCCCATGTCTCTGAGGGCGAGGGTTATGGCGTGTGCCCTCACGGCGTCTGCCATGCTGCCTATGTGGGGTATCCCACTTGCTCCGAGCCCGCTCTCTGTCCTGATGATTTCTAGACTTCTGTTGAGGGCTTTTTCCCGCTCAATTAGCCTTGCAGCTACTTTATCTATCCAAGTCCCGCGTCCAATAATGGGCTTCTCCTGCAAGATCCTACTAGTTTTTACAGAACCATGCGTAGGCTTTATAGATATCCGCTTAGGGCTGGGTAGGTAAGGAGAGATGCTGATAGCGATAGACTTGGACGGCGTCTTATCTGACTCTATGGAGCTTTGGATCCGTATTTGGAACGCCTCGAATTACCCTAAACTGAGCTATGAGGACATATCTGAATGGGACTTCTGGCGTCGACTAGGCCTGACCGAAGGGCGGTTCTCAGAGATATTCGACGAGGTCTGGAGCAGGTGGGAGGAGCTTCAGCCACTTGAACAAAATGTGGCTGAGATAGTAGACAGAATAAACCAAGTAGGCGTCGTAGACATAGTGACCGGCAGGCCCAGCAGGAACAGGAATTTCATAGTAAAGTGGTTGAAGAAGCATGGAATCAATTACAGAAGACTCTTAATAGGCGTAGAGAAAAAGATCAGTCATCTATACGATGTCTATATTGACGACTCGCCGATACAGGCGCTAGAGGTCTCGTATGCTGGAAGATTGTTTCTCTTGAGAGATCAGCCGTGGAATCGTCACGTCGAGCCAAACAGGTTTATAATACGTGTAAAGAGCTTAGAAGAGGCCTACAGGGTTCTTCTCTCTCTGCAAAGATAATTATTACTATCGTTCGACTTATCTATTTATAATCCTTAGATTATGAGCAATGTGAATAACGATGAGTAGCATGTTTGGTTTTCCCTCGCTGTTGTTAACAGTCTTTATACCTCTCTGCCTATCACCTTTTGCTTATCTATTCGGTAGGTTAGCTGAGCGGAAGGCTGCAGGCGTGTTTTCCCACACTGCGCTAGCGATCCCCCTCCTCTTGACTCTTATCAATTTTCAGACAATTTACAGCGGTGGAGAGGTTAGAGAGACATTTGATTGGATTCCACAGCTAGGATTAACCTTCACGCTGAGGCTTGACCAGCTTTCATATCCTTTCCTTCTTCTCATATCATTAATCGGCTTCTTGGCAAGTGTGTATTCCTGGAGATACATGGAGCATGAGCATAACATTGAGGCATACTATGCCTTACTGATGCTGTTCGTCTCTGGAATGATTGGAGTTGTGCTCTCCACGAATCTCTTCCTTTTCTACATATTCTGGGAATTGATGCTAATTCCCAGCTACTTCCTCATAGCGTACTGGGGGACTGGCAACGCGAGGATAATAGGCTTTAAGTATTTTGCCATGACCCATGTAGGAGCAGTGTCTCTGCTGGCAGGTATTGCATGGCTTAACGCGATTTACGGAAGCGTTGAGTACGATGTATTGTCCGTGGCTGTAAAAACTTTTAGGCCAGAGCTGACCTACATCGCGGTTCTAATCTTCATTGGTGCGGCTGTGAAGATGGCGCTATTCCCACTACACACGTGGCTTCCTGACGCACATGCTGAGGCTCCCACACCGATCAGCGTTCTACTGAGTGGCGTAATGATAAAAACAGGCGTCTACGCACTTGCCAGGCTCTTGATAGGCCTTATGCCCAGCGTATTCTCTACAATCGCTCCTGGAATATTCCTGATCTCCGTCGTCACGATGTTCTGGGGAGGACTAATGGCACTGGTTCAGACCGATATTAAGAGGGTCCTCGCTTACAGCTCCGTCAGTCAGGTAGGATACATAGTCTTCGGGCTCTCATCCCTAATGTCGATAGGATACTCAGGCGCGTTGCTCCATGTGTTTACCCATGGCTTGGCAAAGTCCCTCCTATTCATGACTGCGGGCTCTATAATGCATGTTACCGGCGAGAGAGACCTGAGGCGTCTCGGCGGATTATTCAGCACAATGCCAATTACCTCCATGGCCTTTCTAGTAGGTGGGCTATCAATTGCAGGCACTCCACCGCTTGCAGGCTTCTTCAGTGAGTGGATGATCTTTAAGGGAGGCATCGACGCTAACCAACTGGCATACACGTTTTTAGCCATACTTGCGACTGCATTGACTGCTGGCTACTATTTGAGGACGTTCATGTATGCATTTCAGGTCGGCGAACCCAAGAGGCTGTCAGAGGCTCCAACAACCATGATAACGACAATGATGATTCTCGTAATTTTAATATCAACAATAGCAATATACGTTAATCCAGTATTGATCATCATAAATTCCTCAATTAAAGCCTAGAAAACCATTCTAAACATTCTTTGACATTAAACGGAAAAGGACCAACGAAGCCAGCGGTACTATGACTGACAAAACTAGGCCCCATAAAAAATCACCAGTAATGTCCCTGAGCAGGCCAGTTACGTACGGCGAGACGATCGGGCCCAAGAATGAGACGCCATTCAGGTATCCGAAAGCAACTGGGAGTAAGATTTCGTCTTTCACGATCCTAGATACTGCTCTAAGCTGAACGGCACCGATGCCGAATATCAAGAAGCTAGCTATGAATATTAAGGGTGCAAGCAGTAGTATGGATGCTTTATAGACAACGAGGAGAGTGATAAATAATAATACAGCTGATAGTGAGAGACTACTGTAGGTCAGTATTGACCTGCTGTTGCCGCCCCTCGTGGATAACGTGTCTGCAAGTCTTCCCAGCGTAATTAGACCTAACGGTACAGAGACCCCTAGAAGTGCAGTCACTCCTGATGAGAGTGTCGGGTCAGCTTGGCCTGACTCGATCAGTATTGTGGGTAGCCAGGTCGCCAATACCCAGAAGGAATACTGGACCGGGAACCCACCAAGTATTAGGAGTAGGTAGTCCTTGTTTCGGAATAGTTGTTTAACTGCCTTTGAAGTTATGCCTCCATTTTTATTTGTGGATGGCTCCGAGATCATTGTCGCCGTCATAAGAATTGGCACTATGGTGAAGAGTGAGAAGACTATGAATCCCCACCTCCACCCTAGACTAACCGTGATCAGCCCGCCTAGAAGTATTCCCAGCGTCATTCCTATTCCTGTGCCTGAGAAGGATAGTCCCTGACCAGTCCCCGACATGCTGCTAGGAGTATATGAAGCCACTATCGCCCTATCATTACTGAAGATTAGCCCAGCTCCAAGCCCCGTAAGCATCCTCGCCAATATGAGCTGCGTGAAACTGTTTGAGAGAGCCGTCAAGAAGCCTCCCAGCCCGTTAATCATAGTGCCGATCAGTAAGAGCTTCTTCCTGCCTATGCGGGCTCCGAGAAAACCAGCAACAAACTGCATCGAGGTGTAGGTATAAAATATTATCGAGGCGGCTATCCCCGCCTCAGTATAAGTAAGCTTAAACTCTGAGATCACAAAGGGAAGAGCAGGCGACAGAGTTATCCTTACCGTGTAGATCGAGATCCAGACGAAAATTACGGTGATCCAAACCTTATGATAGGTCTTCAACTGCATTTTATTAAATAAACAAAACCTACAGTAACTAATTAAGATGAAAAATTGAAATTAAGACGATTTCTCAGTCCAATGGAATGCCTTCTGATGGCTGAGTTTTTCTTTTATCAAACTCTTCAATTAGTAATTTGGTTATTCTGCCTGGTGTTCCGTCTCCTATTTTGACGCCGTTGATCATTGTAACTGGGACTATCTCGGCGCCGGTTCCTGTTAGGAATACTTCGTCCGCCGTTAGAAGCTCAACCGGTGTTATGTCTCTTTCATACACGTTAATTCCCAGAGATTTCGCTAGCTCCATGACGAAAGCTCTAGTTATTCCTGGAAGAATGCCGGCGGTTACTGGCGGTGTTATCAGCGAACTGTTCTTGACAATGAAGAGATTTGCAGCCGATGCTTCTGAGACAAATCCCCTCGAGTCAAGCATCACTGCGTCATCTGCGTTTGCATTGATCGCTTCTAGCTTAGCTAGAATACTGTTGAGATAGTTGAGACTCTTAACCTCGTGGCTCGTTGCGTAGACGGGGTCTCTTCTGACTGAGCTTATGATTAGTTTTGCGCCTTTTTCTCTCGCCATCTTTCCGAGTATCGGCTCCATTTTTTCAGCGATGATTATTACTGATGGTTTGCCGCATTTTCTCGGGTCAAGTCCTAGGTCTCCGACACCCCTAGTTACGATCAGCCTGATGTAGGCGTCCCTCAGCCCATTGGCCTTTAACGTCTCGATGACTGCCTTAATCATTTCTTCTTTGGTTAGCGGTATATCTAGCTTTATGACTTTGGCGGACCTGTAAAGCCTATCAATGTGTTCTCTAAGCTTGAATACTACTCCGTTGTAGCATCTTATGCCCTCGAAGACGCCGTCGCCGTATAGGAGACCATGGTCGAGGACGGATATTCTCGCCTCCGACCTTGGGACGAGCTCTCCATCGATGTAGATTAGCTGTTCGCCACTCATGTCATCTTTAATCTCTGATGGGCCTGTATAAAGCTGTGGAGTCCTCGATACTCTCCTTGAGCGGTGATAGTGTCCAAATAAGGCTTTAAATATTGTCTAGGGGCGTCTGTCTCCATTCTTGAGGCTATTGTGGGAGGCCCTCAGCTATATAACCCGTTATTTGGACATTATCTGAGCGGTCATCTAATAGCTTAAATCTCGCTTGAGAGATTATTACCCCGGAATGTGTTATGTCTGAGCTACCACTTGTGAGGGATGCTATGTCGACATCTTTTGTCGTCATGGACGCTGGGGAGCCTTTGACTAGAGCTAAAGGGATCTTTGAGTCTAAGCATCCGCCCTTGATAGTCATACTAGAGGGCGAGAAATTCGTCGGAGTCGTGACCGAGAGGGTGCTCCTGAAGCCGCGTATTAACCCATCAGCAGTCAAGCTAGGCTCAGTTGCTGTCGTGCCGCCTAGGCTGAGTCCGGAGGATAATATGTGTAAGGCAGCTAGGCTGATGGTTGAGAACAATCTAAAGGCCCTGCCAGTAGTTCAAGACGAAAGAGTAGTTGGCTTATTGACCGTCAAAGATGTCGTGTCTTCCTGCAGCAAGTTCCTCAAGGGAACCAAGGTGAGAGACGTCATGACTAGGGACCCAGTGGTGATAAGCGTGGATGACACTATTGGCAAGGCAGTAAGCCTGATGCGCGACATGGGCGTCTCTAGGCTCCCAGTAGTAGAGAACAACGAGCTGAGAGGGATAATAACCCTCCACGACTTAATAACTAGAATAATCCTGCCGAGGGAAAAAGCAAGCATAGGAGACTTGATTGGCGAAAAAGTAAGGACGCTGAGCTATAGGGTTAGAGACATTATGACCACTCCTGTCCACACTGCTTTTCCATGGGAGCCAGTGCAAAGGGCGCTGGAACGAATGGATCAGTACGATATCAGCAGCCTCGTCGTGGTTGAGGATAGGAAAGTAGTGGGAATAGTAACCTTAATTGACATCCTCACACCAATAGCTAGGCTTGAGTCACAGCGGCTGGAAAATATAGATGTACAGGTCGTTTACAAACTAGGATCTGTAGATACTTCGGCGAAGGAGAGAGTATCACTGATGGCTAGGCGTTTTGTCAGCAGGCTTGGAAGAACCATTGGGACGGGCGTTCTTACACTACACTTCAAGGAACATAAGGAGAAGCATGGCGAGCGCCATCTGATTCATTGCAGGGCAAGACTGAAGACTGACAAGTATCAATTCGTCGGGGTAGGCGAGGGATGGACGCCGGACCTAGCTGCAAGAATGGCGCTTGACAGAATAGAGAGGCAGATAATCATTTCGAAGGAGCTCACAATGAAGTATCCCTTCGGGGTCGAGCTGATCGAGATGCTGGCAGAAACCTACTAGGACGCAAAAATACGTTACTAAAGGGCCCGACGGCCATCTGGAATATCTCTTTATTCTAGGTAATTATAGCATGGATTAAGAAATTGAGGAGAATGCTGATCGCGGTATTGGTGCTGTTGCTGCTCTTCTCTATGAGTATTACCGCCAAGGCAGAGGGCGTCACCGCTGTTGAACGGACGATTACCCCGGAGTATGGCGGCCTAGTATATGTTATCGATAAGATACACGTCTCTGAGAGTAGTTTTAGGTATGGAATAGTGGAGGAGATGCATGATAGGCTGGTTGCTTTTAGCGTCGATGGCGGAGACTACAAACTCATCGGTAAAAAAACAGGTGGATTATATATCTATGAAATATATCCACGCTCGAGGCTAGTGACGGTTAAGGCAATTTACAGGGGATTAATAAGCGAGGCAGGAGGAAACAACTATGAATTAGTCATAAACGCAGAGCCATTTATCGAGGGACATGCTGTTCAAGCAAGTATATTTCTCCCGACTACTAGCTATGTCAGGTATCCCGTCGCGCCTTCAGGCTGGACGCTGACTGAGAGAGGACTAGAGAAGAGAAATGTCACTATTTCAGGCAGTAGTCCGGGAGAGCCCATAGTCGTAAGGTTTACGTCGGGCGGGTTAGCCCTAATCCAGGTTGAGAGCCTAGATATGAGTTATAGGTTATCAGAGTCCTCTTTGGTCATTGGCATGAAGATAGCAAACACAGCTGGAAATCCACTAAGACAGCTAGATCTTAGGATGCCTGAGGGAATCGAGGTCAAAGAGGTCAGGGACACTCTCGGCAAGCTCATCTACTCGTGGAGCAGCAAGGATAGAGTCCTCACAATAAATCTTGAGCAATCAAGATACGCTCTCCAAAACTCATGGAAATACTCATTTACGATCATAGCGAAATGCACCTCAACTCAGTGCATTAACACGAGCGATGAGACGGCGAGAATCCTAGTTTTTACTCCAATAAATGCGTCGATCAGCTCGCTGTCGGTCTCATTGATTCTTCCAGAGGGATACGAGGCTGACTTGAGTAAGGCACGCCTCGTTGAATATCGTCACGACCCTGCAGGTGCAGCTATAGCTACTATCGACACCTCAGGAATCAATATATACGATCCAAGCTACTTCACTATTCCAATAGTTAAGTCGCCTAGCCTAGCCTCGACTGCCCAGTGGCTAATCGGCGGCGGCTTCATCGTCCTGATTATAGGCACAGTAGTGATGCAGATCATGCGTGGCAAAGCGCTGAGGCCCAAGATCATAAGTGAGAAAGACGCACAAATAATATTCAAGGCTATACAAGAGCTTCAGAAGGCAAAATCTACGCTGCTAGAGATTGAGGAAAGCCTAGCACCCACGGCGGCAAAGGCAAAGCCCCAATTAATGACTGATAAAATGCACGTGGTTCGACGAACAGCCGATAGCATAATAGAGTCGCTGGGAAAAATTGAGGAGAAGCCCGCCGAGCTCCAGCGAATAGTTAAGGAGATAAACCAGGCAGTGAGCACCTTCAGCGAGGCGCTCAGGGTAATTCTAAGAAACTACGCAGATTTTCAGCGTGGAGAGCTCACAATGCCGAGCTATAAGAAAATCTATGACTCCTTCAGAAAGGACCTTCGATATGCATATGATATGCTCTCAAACATAGAAGAGGATCTAAGAGAATTGGCTAAGAAGTGAGCCGACGAATCTGTAGACGTACTCGGCCGGGTCCTCAAGCGTCTTCATCAATTTTTCAGACCTCCTCAATATTTTCAGTTTAGACTTCTCTGTCAATAGTTGTTTAGCGAGGTGAGGAGCTCTGTCAATCATGCTTGGCGGTAATCTCTTAATCAGGCCTCTCCGCATCAAGAACCTATGCACAGCTGGAAGTTTTCCGGGATAATACATTATTGTTGGCTTTCCTAGTAGTGCCGCCTCTTGGGCGATTGTCCCTCCACCTGACAATACTAGACTCGCTTTCTTAATCAGCGGAATAGCTATCACCGGCTTGTCGATAATGATTATGTCTTTAGGCGATTTTTGCCTAATGATCTCTGATTCTTCCTTATACCTCGTCAATAGGACTATGCTGTAGCCATCGAGTTTTGTGAGGACGTTAAGCAATTTTACCACCTCGTCCAGCCCTCTGCCGAGGATGTAGGACGCCTTGCTCTCCGGCGTCCTAACCAGCACATAGTTCTCGGGGAGCTCGATCTCTTTTAGTGCCTCCACATATGCGTCTATTCTTCTGATCCATGCGACTGGGTCGAGAGATCTGTACCTCTTAATGACTCTCTTTTTTACGCCATACCTCAACCACTCATCATGAGGGATAAAACATGGAGTGAGGATAAATTCCGATAGAGGTGCACATAATTTATTTACTGGTGAATGAGGCGTGTCTGAGACTAAGACGTGTCGTGTGCCTAGCCCGTATGAAATTCTACACGCCTCTATCGACCCACTTGAGATAATAATCTTCGGCCTGCTTCCGCTGAAGAGTTTGAGTAGTTCGAGCTGCCTCTTGGTGCTTGCCAGCAACTTTCCATAGAGAGTATCTCCTCCAAACTCGCCTACAATTTTTACGTCAATATTAATGATGCTAAATATCCAGTCTAGCTGCTCGTAGTGCCTAGCGGTCACTAGTACTTCGTAGCCATCATGTCTAAGTTTCTCTATCACCGGCCAGAAGAAGAGTGCCTGCTTAGGCGTGTGAATGTCTACCCAAACATCCATCTAACCCATCCTCCGCTCGGTGAGACTATTAGTATCGCCAAGCCCTACTAATCAATTGGGATTAACCATATATTAAGCCAATCTCAGATGAATTATTGCATGGAGAATATCTTGCTTATCGTGGCTTTATTCTTCTCATCATTCATACTATCTCTGCTCTTAACTAAGGTAATGATCAGGATTTCTTTCTCCCTCGGCTTATTGGGCAGTGACGTCCACAAGCCTAATCAACCCCTCGTTCCCCGCATAGGCGGACTCGCGGTCGTCATCACGTACCTAGCATTCTCAGGGGTCGCCTTATTGATTTTCAAGAGTGGGTTTGCCGCATCTTTCCTAATAGCCCCAGCGATAGCTGCGGTAATAGGGTTCATCGAGGATCTGAGAGAATTGAACCCACTCCTTAAGCCTATATTGTTGCTATTGCCTGGGCTGCCGGTCGTCTTGCTTGGAATGTATGAGCCGAGGCCGGTGCTCCCATTCATCGGGCAGGTAAGGATTACAATACTCTATCCCCTGCTGGTTCTAGCAGCCTACACAGTGGTTACGAACGCCGTCAATAGTTTAGACGTAATTAACGGCTCGCTAGTGCTCACTAGTACTCCGCCACTACTGATGCTTGCAGGAATTTCTGCAATAAATGGAAGAATAGACTCTTCAGTGGTGGCCATAATACTCATTGCAGCAATGCTCGGATTCCTGAGATACAACTGGTTTCCAGCTAGGGTATTCAGCGGAAACGCGGGCAGCAACTTGGTGGGCGCAGTGATAGCTGGGATCGCCATATCGTCTAGGCTGGAGGTGGCCGCGATCATAGCCTTAATCCCCCACATAATGAATGAATTTTATGTCTTAGTCTCGATGAGAGGCCTTAAATCGGGCAAGCAGCTCAGGAGCAGGCCCGTTGCGCTTTCAGGCAACCTCATATCTTCAACTATGAGTCCTGGCGCTCCCCTCACGATTGTCAGGATGCTTGCTGCAGATAGGCCCAGGAGCGAGGTCGAGATAGCTATATACATGGCTGTAATCTCTGCTTACGCTTCTATACTAGCCGTCCTTACTCAGATACTGAGTCAGGTGATATGACCGTTGAGGAACCTCGCCTTAATGATTCTGCTCATAACCATCATATGGATATCATTTGTGGCAGTCTTGGCCGTGATAGGCTTCATCGTTCTCCCCATGATCAGCGGAGTCTATGAAAACCTCGTGGCAAGCATAATGAGGGTTGTCGCATCTCTATTGTTGTTCGTAGTCTGGCTTGCATGGTGGGCCGCGCTTGCATACTACTGGTTTTATAAAGTCCTAGCGAGGAGATAAGACTTGAAGGATAAAGAAGTCGAATTGCTAGACATTGATGGTACCGGAATATATCCAACTCTAAGACTCTTGATGAAAAACTTCAAGGTGAAATATTATTCCATGACTGGAGAGCATAGCATTACTCATCTAGTTGAGAGATGCCTAGGCCCCGCCTATGTGAGGCTCGTCGCAGACTCGATCAACAAGAACCGGCTCATACAGTCGAGCAGGTATCTGGAAGCCGGCAGTACCGGCGTGCTTCTAGTCTCATACCTATCCGAATATAGCAGGGATTTTAGAGACACCGACGTCCTGAGACTAGCCCAGAAAATTGCTAAGAACTTTCCTGAAGACGCATCTTTCATGGTGACTGGCATTACTTATCCAGGCTTCATGGACAGGCTCGTAGAGTCGATAAAGAAAGAGATAGCGCTTGAGAAACTGGATGGCCAGTCAATTCTTTACATCCCTTCTCCGCTCTTTATGGGTAGCCGGGTGCCCGTTGGTGGGCGATTGACGAAGAGGTCAGGCCAAATCGTCCGGGCAATAGTTGGTAGAAAGAGGATCGTTGACGGGTTGTCTCTTCTAGAGGCGGAGGTATCCTCAATAGTCATGCTGATAAGAGGGGCATCGATGGAGGTCGCGGCTGTGGAGAGTCTCCTCCTCTCTAGGAAGTTATTGGTACCTCCTAGGACTGTTCTTAGAAGTTCTTTGGGCCGGGGAGTTAGGCTCTCATTGATAGCGAGGCGTGACCACCCCGTCCTAAGAATGATCAATAGGGTTGAGTCTAATCTATTGATGGGACGAGGCGTAATGCGTATCTTATTAAGAATGTCGAGGGCGGCTGAAGCCGACTTCGCTAATTTATTGAATAGACTTCGTAAGGGCAGGGAGCGGCTCAGAATACTCGTCATTGGAGGTGAGTTAAAGATGCTCAGCGAACTCTCCTCAAGAAAGTTTGTGATCTATCACATTCCTAGAATGGCGCCTGACATGCTTGAGGAGAAGGTGAAGACGTATGCCGGTAAATGCGACGTGGTACTATTGACAAGTAGGGATAAATACGCACCTAGAATTGTAAAGACTAGCTTGGGGGAGGATGTGGTGATGATTAATCTATACGACTATGTAGGCATGGGTGAGTAAAATGACAAGCAACATCAGAGTAGGAATCATAGGTGCTGGCTTCTGGGGTGCAAATCACGCAAGAGTAATCTCCGAACTCGAGGGAGCAACGCTTACTGCGATATGCGACATAAACATTGAGAGGGCAAAAAGCATAGCTAAAAGGTACGGGGTACCACGCATATTTCAGAACTATGTCGACTTACTGAGATGCGATGAGATCGATGCCGTGACGATCTGCACACCCTCAACTACCCACGCCGAGATATGCATAGAGGCGTTGTCTCGAGGAAAGGATGTTCTCGTAGAGAAGCCAATGGCCTCGTCACTAGAAGAGTCGATGAGGGTCGTGGACACGGCTAAGTCTTCTGGCAGGCGCGTCATGGTTGGATTTATAGAAAGATTCAACCCCGCTGTAGAGGTTGCAAAAGGCCTTCTGGAGAAGGGGAGGATTGGCAGACCAATCCTCATATATGGGCGGAGGATAGGTCCTTGGCCGGAGAGGATCGGAGACATAGGAGTGCTAAAAGATACTTCAATACATGACATTGACCTCTCACTGTACTTCTTCGGCCCTCAGCCAATCTATGTGTACGCGGCGGGCGGCGCCTTCAGACACTCCAACGAAGACTACATACAGGCATTGATTACCTTCAGGGACGAGAGGTCAGCAATCATAGAGGCAAACTGGTTAACTCCCCGGAAGAAGCGAGATCTACGGATAACAGGTACTGAAGGAGTGATCCACGTAGAGTTCCTAAGCAGAGAAGTCACGATCGAGAAGTCTGATGGTACTTATATGCCGATGACGCCCAACTCAGAGCCTTTGAAAAACGAGTTGAGATACTTCATAACATCCTTGATGAGGAATGAGGAATTGTCTCCAGGATGTATAGAGGGTGCGAGAGCCATGGCCGTCGCAGAGGCAATCCTCCAATCAATAAGTACTAAGAAGGCGGTATGCGTCTCAGACATGCTTTCCATGCATGGGCTATAGCTTAAATTTTGCTCTTATCCGTCCATAATTGAATTGAAAGAGCTGAGAACCCTCTACTGGCATAACTGCTCGCTGTTTTTAATCGACCAAAAAGCCCTGCCACACAAGTTAAGATATGTCAGGTGCAGGAGCTACCTAGACGTTGCAAGAGCGATAACCAACATGACGGTTAGAGGAGCGCCAGCAATAGGCGTGGCAGCTGCGTATGGATTGGCGCTTGCCGCAAAGGCAGCTGCTAGAAAAAATAAGAATGAAGTAATTAATAGTCTCCGAAGGGCCGCAGAAGTATTAGGAAAGACTCGGCCAACTGCTGTCAATCTATACTGGGCCATTGATAGAGTATTGAGGGTCGCTGAAGAAGCATGGATGAGGAACGACGATGTGGCTAAAGTTGTATTAGACGAGGCGGAAAGAATTGCTAGGGAAGACGTCGAAATCAATAGAAGAATTGGACAGAATGGTGCAGCTCTCTTACCGGACGAAGGGGTAGTAATGACTTATTGCAATGCAGGAGCGCTCGCAACTGCAGGATATGGAACAGCTCTCGGAGTGATAAAGTCAGCAGTAGAGATGGGGAAGAAGATATCAGTTATAGTACCGGAGACTAGGCCAAAGCTGCAGGGTGCAAGATTGACTGCATACGAGCTCGAGACTGCTGGAATAGAGTACAGAGTAATCTCTGACAACATGGCCGCATTCATAATGAGTAGGGGGATGGTTAACTGCGTAGTCGTCGGGGCGGACAGAATCTTGGCTAAAACCGGACATGTCACAAACAAGATAGGCACGCTCGGCTTAGCAATCTCAGCCAACTTTTACAAAATTCCATTTTACGTGGCTGCTCCTCTAAGCACGATAGACTTTGAAAAGACGCCGGACGAAATCATAATAGAGGAGAGGAGTCAAGACGAGGTTCTATACTTTGCTGGCAAAAGAATAACTCCACGCAGAGCAAGAGCTATAAACTACGCATTTGACATAACACCTCCCGAGCTCGTAACAAGAATAATAACCGAGGAAGGCATACACCTGCCAAACGAGCTAATGCGGCTAAAGACGAATTGCCACTTCAAACAGTAAGTAAATAACTACTGCAATGACTCCTACCAATAAGACTCTAGAAACGACGCTCAACGTACTTATCCTAAGTTCTCTACCGAAAAAGTATCCTAGAAGTCCTAGCAGGGCTAAAAATGTCAGCATCGAGCCAACTATCCCGACCACCTCGCTCGACGAGACGTAGCTAGATAGTATGTAGGGAGAGGAAACGACAAGTATGGCCATCATCGAGCTTAAACCATTTATCAGCGATACTATAATTGTGCTCGTTAAACTGGCGCTATAGTGAATACTGTCCTTGAGATCGGTGAGTATTGCCTCCTCTAGGCGTTTAAGCCTAGCCTCCTGCTCCAGCTTTTCAGAGATATATGCCCCGGAAAAACCAGAGATGGCTGAGCCAAGAGCGATCGCGAGGATCGTCAAAGATATGACTTTGTATTCATGCAGGTCTGAGATGTAAAAGCCGAAGATCGCGCCTAATCCAATAAGTGCGCCGTCAAAGGCATTGAGGGCGAAGTATCGTCTAGCTATTCCACTCGTCTCTGATAATGTCATTATCGTTCTTATGCGTTGCCTAAGCCTCCCGATTACCATCTAGCACCCACATTCTTCACTTCTTTGTCTCGATTTTTTCTATTACTACTGCGTCTACGCTATGTATTGCGCCTCCTAGCCTCTTTATGACCTCCTCTATCTTTGAGACGTCTAGTTCATTGCCATCAATAATGAGCTTAATTGTCTCCGTCTCTACGTCGACTTCTTGGACTGACGAGTCCACTCTTTTTATTCCCTTGAGCTGGGCTATACTTTTGCTGAAGTCGATTATGTTGGGGTTGTGAGGCTTTAAGACATCTAACACGAGTCTCACTATAGAGGTTTTTTGCTGTTGTTCAGACATTAGTGCGATGACACCTTAAGCCAACTCTATCCCTATTAAGGCCGCTAATTTAGTCTTCTCGCTGAAAAGACTTATAAGATGGGACATCCACGTTTTTAGCCTCTTGAATGAATGCTTGTCTCCATGCGATGAATTTTATGACTGTGGTGTTGATGCGTCTGGCTGTCGCGAGTCTGGGTTTAGGTTTATAACTTTGGAAGAACTTTTGCTCTCAGCTAACAATAGTGGTGCAGGATGGGGCATAGGAAGTATTCGGCGCCGAGGCATGGCTCACTGGCGTATAGCCCTAGGAAGAGAGCAGGCGAGTTACTGCCGAGCGTGAGATATTGGCCGAGCGGCGATGGCGCCAAGGGACTATTGGGGTTCATAGCTTACAAGGCGGGAACAGTGTCCTTGCAATACGTTGATGATCTACCTGGCTCTCCGACGTTTGGTACAGAGGTGCAGAACGCTGGGACAGTTTTAGCGGCTCCGCCGATGCATGTGATAGGCGTTGTCCTGATGGGTGATGAGGATGGAAAGCTTGTCGAGCTTGGGAGAATGTACGCTGACAGCTTGCCAGAAGCGCTGGTCAAGAGGGTGAGAGGCATATCTTCGGGCGTTGGCAAGAAGGAGATCGCTGAGCTGCTGGACAGGGCTGTAGAGGTCAGGGCCATTGTCGCCTCCTTTCCGAGCGAGGCTGGACTATCACAGAAGCGTCCATTCATCCTCGAGGTTAAGGTTGCAGACGATGTTCGCTCCGCCTTCGAATACGTGATGTCGAAGCTTGGAGGCAAGGTTAGTGTTTCGGAGGTATTTTCACCTGGACTTTACGTCGATGTAATAGGCGTCACTAAGGGACACGGGTTCCAAGGCGTCGTTAAGAGGTTCGGCGTAAAGATCCTGCCGAGAAAGCAGAGAAAGACCCGCAGGGCGGTCGGCGCGATCGGTGGGAGAAAGCCAACATACGTGACCCGCTTCGTACCCCGTGCGGGACAGATGGGTTTCCATAGGAGGACCGAGCTGAATAAGAGAGTGATGGCAATACTTGATGATGGCGCAAAGCTGACTCCCAGAAGCGGATATAAACACTTCACAGTCCTGAGGTCTCCGTGCGTTGTTTTGTCTGGTTCAGTTCCAGGTACTCCGAAGAGGCCCCTAGTACTCAGGGCGCCCGCCAAGTCGCCTAAGCGGGTTGCTGGCCCGCCTAAGGTCGTATCGTTCATGTATGGCGGGGAGGTGCTTGCTTCATGAGTATCTTATCACGTCTCAGTCTTTCTACGCCGAGGGAGGTCAGGGTGCTTGGCATCGACGGGTCTGAGAAGGGCAGGGCTGTTCTTCCACCCGTGTTTAATGCGCCTCTAAGGCTGATGCTTGTGAGGAGGGTATACAACGCGCTCCTCACTCATAGGCTTCAGCCTAAGGGTGCTTGGAAGGGCTCGGGACACAAGTACTCGGTCGAGTCTCTCGGTGCTGGGTATGGGCTAGCGAGAATATCTAGGCTGAAGGTTACGGGTACGGGTAAGAGCAATGCGGGTGGGCTAGTGCCGACAGCGGTTGGTGGACGGCCCACGCATCCGCCTGTTCCTGAGAAGCGGATTCGCAAAGAAGTGAACGACAAGGAGAGAAAGGCTGCGCTGGCTTCAGCGCTCGCGTTTACTGCGAGTCCTGAGTGGGTCAGGAAGAGGGGTCACCGTTTTCTTGACAGTGTTGAACTTCCGATTGTGGTTGGTGACGAGATTGAACACGTTTCGAAGGCGAAGGAATTGGTCGACGTCTTGACTCGTCTCGGGCTCGGCGAGGAGCTTGAGAGGTGCAAAGAGAGGAAGGTGAGGGCTGGTAAGGGCAAGATGAGGGGTAGGAGGTACAAGAGCCGTGTCGGTCCGCTAATTGTGGTTGCGCGTGATGAGGGTGTCTCTAAAGCGGCTGGCAGTATCCCAGGCGTTGACGTCGTTTTGGCAAGGGATCTGAGCGTTCTCCATCTAGCGCCCGGTGGACACCCTGGCAGGCTTGTAATTTTTTCATCTTCTTCACTAGACGTCCTTAGGGGTGTGTTTGGTGGATGAGTCCTGATGAGGTCATTCTCAGTGTTGTAATCACGCAGGATGCTGTCTCGCTAATTGAGCGTGAGAATAAGTTGACGTTTATTGTTTCTTTGAAGGCAACGAAGAGCGACGTGAAGCGTGCTGTTGAAAGTCTTTACAACGTGAAGGTAGAGAAGGTAAATACGTTGATTACGCCGAGAGGTGAGAAGAAGGCATACGTGAAGCTTAAGCCAGAGTATAAGGCCTCCGACCTCGCCGTGAGGCTTGGGGTGTTTTAGGGTGATGAGCTTTGCCGCGCAGGATTAGGGCTCAGAGGATTGGTAGGGGCTCGCCGACTTATATTGGCAGCATTCAGAGAAGATATGCGGTTGGTTTTCCGTCGATGCGCATCTCCTCCGCTGAGCTTTTGAAGGGCGTCGTGCGTGACATTGTTCACGATGCTGGTAGGGGCGTGCCTGTTGCTGAGATCGAGATGGATGGCGAGGTATTTTATCTACCCGCAGTTCAGGGACTGTATGTTGGCCAGGTGATCGAGGCTGGGCCCGAGGCGAGCGTTGTCACTGGCAACATTGTTCCAATCGGGAAGGTACCTGAGGGTGGTCTCGTCTCCTGTATTGAGCACGTGCCTGGAGATGGCGGCAAGCTTGTGAGGTCTTCGGGTGCCTATGCCTCCGTCGTGTCGCAGCTTGGGGACAGAACTATCGTTGAGCTTCCTTCGAAGAAGCTGGCCGAGGTTAGTAGTAAGGCGTTGGCTGTCGTCGGCATTGTTGCGGGCGGCGGCCGGACGGACAAGCCGATGCTGAAGGCTGGAAAGAAGTATCACTTGATGAGGGCGCGTCATCGTCCTTATCCACGTGTGAGGGGCGTGGCGATGGTTCCTGCACGGCACCCGTTCGGTGGCGGCAGTCATAAGAGGATTGGTAGGCCTGAGCCGGTGAAGCGTACTGCTCCTCCTGGACAGAAGGTTGGTCTTATAGCTGCTCGTAGAACAGGCCGTAAGAAGCGCTGACCAGACCGTTAAGCAGCTGTAATTTTTGTTGAATATTACTTAACACCATCCTTCGATGTAAATATTTAGTGATATCGTCATCCATATCTCTTCAGTTATCTTTATTCCTCTTTCTTATCCTCACTACTTTGTCGTAGAAAATATTGTAACTGCTGGTAAGATAGAAGGAGACTAAACCACTTTAGCTAAGCGGAGAAGATGGTTCAGAAGAGGTCTATCTCCCCCTTATCATCTAAACTTCTAACATCGTTTATTTTATTCAAGCCACATAGTCTTTTCTTGGAAGGGTTTTCGAGAGCCTTTCCGAGGCTGCACATCTGGATATCCTAAATAGATGAAGCCAAGCAAATATTCCCAGTCAGTTAGGCCGAAGAACTCCTTGACCTTCTTTCGATAAGCTGCTTTCCCCGTTCTCAACATTGCGCCCAATCCTAGAGCGTGTGCTGCCAGCAGCATATTCTGAATGGCTGCGGAAGTAGCAACGATCTCTTCTAACTCGACTATATTTGGATCCTGCTTTGGAGAAGCAGCAACCGCTATTATCACAGGTGCTCCTAGTGGTCTCTGCCTCTCTGCATCAATCTTAGCTTTACTTTCTTGAGAGTTCGGGTCTGGTAGCTCCTCTGCCAAAGCTTGTGCCATAACTTCGCCTAGCCTCTCCCTAGCTCGACCTGTCAGAACGAAGAATCTCCAAGGCTCTGTGAGGTGGTGAGTTGGAGCCCAGGTTCCAGCCTCAAGAATCTTTTCAATCAGTTCTCTCGGCGGTGGCTCGGGTTTAAATCGACCTATACTTCTTCTCGTCATTATAGCTTCAAGCACATCCAACGGTTTTCACCAAGCCCTTTGTAACAACGCTTTAGGATATAAATTATATCCCTATACAATGATTTTTTAAAGTGTTTGGAGCTCATGGATATCTCAACTAACTCTTCTCAATGTTTAGCCCGTTAGATTAATCCTCAACCTTTGATTTCTTGAGAAGTCGAATGGTGCTCTTGTTTGTTAATGTTTATCTATTGGTGGGGTCTTTGGTCTTTGAGATTTGCTGGTCTCTTTTGTGAGAGCTACGTGGAGGAGGCGTAGGTATTTGGTTGCTCTCGAGTTGTTGGGCGATGTGAGTGGCCAGTTGTTGCTCGATGTGGGCTCAGGGTCTGGGGAGTTCTTGATTGGTCTGGGAGGATCTGCCCGGGTCGTTGGGGTCGAGGTAGCGCCTCATGGCAAGCCGTCTTTTATTCTTGTCCATGGAGACGCTGAGAGGCTCCCCTTCAGGAACGACTGTTTTAGCGTTGTTACTTGCTTCGAGGTCATAGAGCATGTCCGTGATCCTGAGTCGGTGATAGGGGAGATTCATCGCGTTTTGAGGAAGAAGGGAGTACTGGTCTTATCGACGCCTGACGTCTCTCTCGTATGGCGCCTGATCTGGTACGTATGGACCCACACCTTTGGGCGAGAATGGCTTCACGCCCACTCGGTTAGACTGAGGCTCAGAGACCTCCTATCGCTCTTGAAGGGACGCTTCTCCGTGGAGTCGTATAAGAGAGCCAACTTCTTCATCATAACAGTTAGGGCAAGGGCTCTTAAGAAATAAATGAATTATCGCAAATGGTTATAACGAATAGTTAGTGGAAGATTCCGGTGTTGATCCTGGTGGTGTTTTTCTGGTTTAGATTTTTCTTATTGAGCTTTTTGCTCCGCAGACCTCACATACTAGGAATCTGAACTTCTTCTCGCTTACTATCTGGGTGTCTACTCCTCCGCATACAGGGCATCTTACGAACTCTCTGAAGTATAGCTGTAGGAGCTTTACTATCTCTGCGTCCGTCATCTTTCCGCTGATGACGAGCCTGTCCCTCTCGATGGTCCCCGGCCTGCCAGTCTCCTTGAAGATGAACCTCGCTATATGCTCGGGCTCCCTGTTGAGCATCTCTGCGAGCTGCCTAAAGTTCGTGATCACTGTCTGTTTCTGCTCGTGTAGAATTGTTGGTGCGAGCTCTATCGTCCTGTCACCGCTCTTCGCAGCCCTGCTCCCGAGCCTCGAGTATAGGTTGTCCAGCAGCTTTAGGTAGCTTTCCTTAGAGCTTATGTCCACGCAGAATACTGCAATGAGCCACCTATTAATCCCTAACCCTCCTTGCGGCTTCTTTATTAAGCCGTACTCAGCCAGAATAATCGATGAGCGGTAAGGAATACTGGGTGCGTGACATAGGGCTCGCAGGTCAGGGCAGGAGAAGAATCGAGTGGGCTGAGAGATTCATGCCCGTATGCATCATGATTAGGAATAGATTCATGCGGGAGAAGCCCCTAAGGGGCGAGCGTGTAGCAGCCTGCCTACACGTCACGAAGGAGACAGCAGTCCTAGTAGAGACGCTGAGGGCGGGAGGAGCAGAAGTAGCGCTATGTGCATCCAACCCGCTCAGCACGCAGGACGACGTCGCGGCGGCCCTAGTCTCGGCAGGAGTAAGGGTCTACGCCGTCAGGGGCATGAGTCAAAAGCAGTATTATGAATGCATCGGCAACGCCCTGAGGATAAGGCCGACAATCACGGTTGATGACGGAGCAGACCTGACAGTCTTGGTCCACAAGATTGCTAGAGGGATGGATGGGCCGGACGTTGAGAGCGCCAGAGCAGCCATGGGCCGGGAATCAGACCTATTCTCATCAATAAAGGCTGGGACCGAGGAGACGACGACCGGCGTCATAAGAATAAGATCGCTGATGAGGCAGGGGCTGCTCCTCTACCCAGTCATGGCGGTCAACGACTCACCCACCAAGTCGCTCTTCGACAACCCGATAGGTACTGGACAGTCAGCGCTCGACGGAATAATCAGGGCCACCGGCATACTGCTCGCTGGAAAGAGGGTCGTCGTTGCTGGATATGGACGGGTCGGCTCGGGGATAGCTGCGAGGGCGAGGGGCATGGGAGCCGAGGTAATAGTCGTCGAGGCAGACCCAGTCAAGGCCCTGATGGCCGCGATGAATGGCTACAGAGTGGCTACGATGAGCGATGCGGCGAGGGTCGGCGACGTATTCATAACTGCGACCGGAGACATAGAGGTCATAAGGGCCGAACACTTCAGCCAGATGAAGAGTGGGGCAATACTGGCAAACGCTGGGCACTACGACGTCGAGATATCCATCAGGGACCTCTCCTCGATGGCGAGTAGGATAGAGGAGATATCACCACTAGTGACTAAGTACACGCTCAGCGATGGTAGGGAGCTATTATTGATCGGTCAGGGAAGACTCGTAAACTTGGTCGCCGCTGAGGGACACCCGTCAGAGGTGATGGATCTCAGCTTCTCTCTCCAGTCACTCTCAATCGAGTACCTCTCGAGAAACGCTGAGAGGCTTGAGAAGAAGGTCTACGACGTGCCTGAGGAGATAGACAAGACAGTCGCGAGGGCCAAGCTCGAATCCATGGGGATAAAGACCGAGGAGCTAACAGAGAGGCAGGTCAAGTATCTCCAAGACTGGAGACTGGGTACTTGACGCCCTTAATCTCGGCCAGCTCCTGGAGTGGGGGAATGCTCTCGAAGAGCTCTCGTGGAAGTATCCTCCAGTCGATGCCTGCTGGCTTCTTAGCGGTCCTCTCAACCTTTATCGTCCTCCTAGGCGTTATGATGTAGTCCACTATCGTGTCGTGCGAGGCGTATGGAAACTCCAACTCGACGACCTGACAATCATGCGCGACCGCGACTATGGGTGTCTCGTCATCAACCATCCCGAGCTCCCTGAAGATCGCCCACTCAATGTCAAAGAACCCAGTGCCTTTGCCGTACCTAACGCCCCTAGTATTCACGATCGAGACTCCCGTAATAAGCATGTCGACTCGGCCAAGCCTCATCATCCTCCTGAGGCTCATCGGCTTCGCGAACCTCTCGATGCCATCGAGCGTGGATGCAAGCGCCTCCATGCCTCTCGGCACTGCCTTGGGGTCTAGGTAGAGGAAGTCCCTCTGAATCGCGTAGGGTGTCATCAGGAACGGCTTCCTGTCCCTTATGCACTTCTCTCTCAGGTGTTCGAGACAGTTGTCAGGAGTGATGAAGAGTAGCCTCGCCCTCCTGTAGGTTGGTAGGCGCCTAATCCTCTCGGCGCACCTCTCGCTACCTTTGAAGTCTGGGATAAACTTCGAGAAGTCCCAGTGGAATCTCGAGTCTGGCCGAGCGTATCTCCTAAGTCTCTCCCAGACGTCGAGCCTGTATGCTGCCTTCTCCTCCCTTGACACTACGCATCACCCAGCCTAATCATATCAGCCATCTCCTCAACCGTGAGCGGAGTCACTGAGTCTCCGCTCAAGAGTTGTCCGAGCTGTGTTATCTGGGGCGGAGTAATCAGCGCCTCCCTAAGCTTCTCGACCTGCGAGAACACGGTCCTCACGTCTCCGTCTAGGACGACTCTTCCAGCCTGCATCACCACAACCCTCTCAGCATACTCAGCGACTAGGTGCATATTATGTGTGACTATGAGAACAGTTCTGCCCTCGCGGTGAAGGGACGCTAGGAGCTCCATGATGCTCGTCGACTGGGACATATCCTGGCCCGTCGTTGGCTCATCCACGATGATGACTTCTGGATTCATCACGAGCGTCGAGGCTATCGCCAATCTCTGCCGCTGCCCCTTCCCCAGCAGGAAAGTATCGACTTTCTCCAGTCCCTGGAGCCCGACCCTCCCGAGGATCTCGCTCACCCTCCTCCTGATCTCCGGCTCGGATAGGCCTAGGTTCCTGAGCCCATACGCACACTCCTCATAGACCGTCTGGCAGAAGAGCTGGTGGTCTGGGTTCTGATAGACATATCCAACCTTAGTCGCGATCTCCTTAATGCTCATCTCAGAGGTCTTCTTCCCGAAGATCCTCACCTCTCCGACGGTTGGCCGCAGGAGACCAACTATGTGCTTCACGAGCGTCGTCTTTCCAGAGCCATTCTGGCCGATGATTGCTGTAAACTCTCCCCTAGCGAACTCTAAGGTTACGTCTCTAAGGGCGGCCGTGCCGTCTGGATAGGAGTAGGACACGTCTTTGAGCGAGATGATTGATTCGCCCTTCACTCCCGTAGGCGACCGTTCTAACCTATTTGGTGTAACGATTCTGGCATTTAGCTCTCTGAGCCACTCCAAGCACTCCTCCAGCGTAATCGGCAGTTCTCCCCTCACTCCGTACCTAGTAGAGAGAGTATACGCGAGCTCGGTTACTTGTGGCGGGTATACTCCTGCTGACTTTATGCTCTCTACTTCCTCGAAGACCTTCCTAGGCGGGCCCTCCATTATTATCTTGCCATCCCGGAGCATGACTACTCTGTCAGCATACTTTGCAGCCTCTTCAGTGTTGTGCTCGACTAGGATGATTGTTCTTCCAGCTCTCTTAAGCTCGGCCAACATAGAGAAGACCTCTGACTTGCCGACGGGGTCTAGGTCAGAGGTCGGCTCGTCAAGAATGATTATCTCAGGCTCTAGGGCAAGTATCGATGCTATCGCTACTCTCTGCTTCTGCCCACCTGACAATTCATGAGGATATTTATCCTTCAGTTCAATTATCCTCGTTATCTCCATCGTCCTCTTAACCCTCTCAATCATCTCCTGCCTCGGGACTCCATGATTCTCGAGTGGAAATGCGATCTCGTCCTCGACCGACATCGTGACGAACTGTGTGTCAGGGTCCTGGAAGACGATGCCGACCTTCCTCGTGATCTCGCTTAGCTTCATCTTCCTAGTCTCGCGTCCAATTATCATGACTTCTCCCTTGTAGTATCCACGCGAGAAGTGTGGAATCATTCCGCAAAGCGTGAGGCATAGCGTTGATTTTCCCGCCCCGCTTGGCCCAACTATGACGAGGAATTCTCCCCGCCTTACCGTGAGGTCTATTCCTTTGAGAGCCCAGTCTTGCCCGAGCTCGTACCTCCACCATAGGTCTCTGACCCTTATTACCTCGTCCACTGTCGCTTCACCTACTGGATGGTTGGCATCCAGCCTGGAAAGGCAAGGATGCCCATCGAGTATCTTAGGAAGTATGCGGATAGGACGCTCGCTATTAGGAGCGCGGTGATTACTACGTCGCTGATCTTCAGACTATACTCCCTATAGTAGGTTCTCTTAGGAGCTGATCCGAATCCCTTCGCCTGTATCGCGTATGCTATGTCCATCAGCCTCCTAAGGGCTATCACTATCATCGAAGTGAAGACATTTGTATACTTCTTAGCCCTCTCGAGTAGCGGCCCCTCATGGAAGCTGGCCCCCCTCAGGATCATCGCATCTCTGACCTTGATGAAGTCCTCCGCAAATATCGTCGCCGTCCTGAAGGCGAGGCTCATCATTAGGCCCAGCGTGTATGGCAGCTTCAGTGCCGCGGCGCCATAGACAATGTCTCTATCACTAGTAGTCACGAGTACCAGTGTCGAGCCCAGAAGCATGGTTGTGTAACGCATAATCATCGTGACAGCATATAGGAGCGTCATCTCTGAGACATATGTCCCCCATGGATAAGTAATGTATACATGCTCGCCTGGAATCGAGCTGCCTAGGAGATACGAAATCAGGACCGCCTGACTCGCTATTATGACCACGATCACGAACTTCTCTAAGCCGATCACGGGGACGCGCAGTAGCTTGAAGCAAAGGGCTATGAGGATTATCAGCAAGACGAATGGTATCGGCGCCTCGATTATTAGTGCGACGAAGTTAATGGCGAGTAGCAGAGCTACTTTTGGAAGGGGATGCAGTCTGACTAGGGGTGAATCACTCTTGATATACGTAAAAAAAGTTTTTTGACTCAATTTTCAAGCACTACAGGAGGCGTCCCTTGACGTAGAAGGGGCTGGTCTTGACCCACTTTGAAGCGACTTTGAGCAGCACTGTGCCGAGAGTGAAGACGGCCAGTGAGTCCCCAATGGTGTATGCGATCACACCCCAGACCCACGCGCCGAAAGTAATTGTTCCGAACGAATAGTTTACAAAGTGTATCCACATCGCTGCGAGGCAAGTGGCTATCGGAACCGAGACCAGCCAGACGGCATAGTCCCTCCTTGTCTTAAGTTCGGGGTCCGCCTTGAAAGCTAGGAAGAATGCCCTGCATATGAGGGGAGCGATGAAGTCTCCGAGCGCTCCGTCCGCCCACACTTGGAAGGTCCAGCCGAAGAATGGGCCCATGCCTATAAAAGTGCCTATGTGTCCAGCCAAAGCGCCGTAGACTCCGAACCAGAGCGTGAGGGCGAAGTAGAGGGCCGCCGGTATCCAGAAGCCAGAACCGCCAGGTATGCCGGGCAGAGGAATGATGATTATCGAGAAGAGCGCAGCAGTAGCGCAGACTCCTCCGAACAAGCCCGAGATCACGGCAAGCCTCATCTTTACGCTTGCCTCAGTAGTTACCTCTCCCATCTCAGAACCACCCCATGAACGTGGCCTGAGCCACGTAAGAGATTACAAGGCCCACTAAGACGACGGCCATGAATATCGTCATTCCCCTCACGAAGCCGTAGTAGCTGCTGTTCTTACTGAGCCTACGAAGCCAGAGATAGAGCCCCAGCGCCAGTAGGCCATCAACCACGATTATCAGCTGGAAGAACTGCGGATAGGGTAGTGGAAGACTCACGTAAAAACACCGAAGCGTCCCAGTAAATAAATCAGTGCTAGCATGGACATGTAAATTTTCATCAATATAGGCAACTACTGGCTGTCTTGGTACACGCATATTAACGAGTGGGGGCGTTTAATGATTGGTGCCGGTGGTTGTCCGAGGTCTTAAAGCCGAGTAAAAAGATGATCACGCTATACTTCATCTATTTACTGATAGTTTTGTTGCCAATACTCGCCGTGGGCATAGCGGTCACCTGGATAGTCTATACTTCTGCTCCTGAATTCGTAGTTGTTCCTGCATTGGTCTTCTTTCTGCCCTCTGCGGTGGCCGCAGCATTCATCGTCTACTGGGCTCCCAAATACTACAACTCTATAACCTATGAGCTGACCGGCGATGAGGTGGTCGTCAAGCGTGGAGTGTGGTGGAGAATGAAACACACCGTCCCATACTCGAGGATAATGTCAGTCGACATAGTCCAAGGGCCAATCTCTAGGTGGCTTGGACACGCCACAGTGGACGTCCACACCGCTGGATACACAGGACAGGCAGGAGGCACAGCCGGCCCGGGAACAAGGAGAGCCGAGGCCAGCCTAATACACGTTACAAATCCTGAGGAGGTCAGAGAAAAGATATTAGGCAGAGTGAGGACGAGGCCGCTCTTCGGACTGGGAGCGGACAGGGCTCTCGAGGAAATATTGATGGAGCTAAGACAAATCAGGGAAATATTGTCGGGGGCATCTATGGGCGAGAGGAAGGCGTAGGTCATTAATCCTTAATAGAGTCTCTGATTAGCTACGCTTCATGGCCAAGGACCCGGTATGCGGCATGATGGTGGACGAGAAGACGGCAAAACACGTCTCCGAGTATCAGCATAGAAAGTACTACTTCTGCTCAGCCGCTTGCAAAGAGGCCTTCGAGAAGGATCCGAAGCGCTATGCATCCCTCGCATGAACGGGGTACGATTATTCTTGACAGTAATTGATTTATATTTTGGGTGGAGTCCTCGAGGAGATGCCAATGGGTAGGACGGTTTTCGAGAAGATCTGGGAGAATCACGTAGTAGCTGAGAGGGAAGATGGAGAGACGCTTCTATACATCGACAGGCACCTCACGCATGAAGTAACCTCACCAGTCGCATTCGAGGAGCTGAGAAGCAAGTCGAGAAGAGTCAGGAGGCCAGACCTAACTTTCGCGGTCATGGACCACAACGTGCCGACGACTGAGAGGTCGCTCCCAGTGACTGACGAGCTCTCGTCGGCCCAGATGGCGGAGCTCGCAAGAAATGCAGCAGAGTTCGGCATAACTCTCCTCGACTATCACAGCCCATGGCAGGGAATCGTCCACGTCATCGGACCAGAGCTCGGCCTGACGCTTCCCGGAATAACGCTCGTGTGTGGTGACAGCCACACAAGTACGCATGGTGCCCTAGGAGCGCTCGCCTTCGGTATAGGGACAAGCGAGGGCGAACATGTCTTCGCGACGCAGACCATCTGGCTGAAGAAGTCGAAGAAGATGGAGATAAGGCTGGAGGGCGAGCTGCAGCGGGGAGTATCGGCGAAGGACGTGATACTCCACGTGATCAGACATCTAGGAACAGGAGGAATGATTGGGCACGTCGTTGAGTTTACTGGAGAGGCGACGAGGAGACTCTCAGTCGAGGCTAGGATGACGCTCTGCAACATGTCTATCGAGGGCGGAGCGAGGACAGCAATAATCGAGCCTGACGAGAAGGTAATCAGATACATTAGGGGAGCTCCATACGCGCCGGATGGAGATGAGTGGGAAGAGGCAGTGAAGTACTGGTCAAGTCTGAGGACCGACCCCTCAGCCATCTACGACGCGAGGTTTGTCTTCGACGTATCTAGAATCGAGCCTCAGGTCAGCTGGGGGACAAATCCCGCAATGACTGTGGGAGTGACGGAGCAGGTTCCGTCGCCTGAGGACTACGAGGACAGGACCAAAAGAACACTCGTCGAGAGGGCGCTGAGATACATGGGTCTCAGGCCTGGGACAAGGATAACTGAGATACCGATAGACGTGGTTTTCATCGGCTCATGCACGAATGCCAGGCTCTCAGACCTAATCGAGGCCGCGAGGATCGTGAAGGGCAGAAGGGTCAAGCAGGGTGTCAGAGCGATGGTCGTCCCAGGCTCGATGCTGGTCAAGAGGAGGGCGGAGAGGATCGGGCTGCACAGAATCTTCATCGAGGCAGGATTCGAGTGGAGATATCCAGGATGCTCAATGTGCATAGCGATGAACCCCGACAGGCTCAGGCCTGGCGAGCGATGCGCCAGCACATCCAACCGAAACTTCGAGAATAGGCAGGGCCCCGGTGGGAGGACGCACTTGGTCAGCCCAGCCATGGCGGCCGCAGCGGCGCTGGAGGGAAAATTCGTAGATGTTAGAGAGATAGAGCCGGCAGACATCGGCGACCTAGGTTTAAGGGCGAGGCTCGATGAGCCTTGGGTGAGATAGTATGCCTGAGCCGATAACAGTTATGCGTGGGAAGGCCGCGCCACTCGAGGCTGACGATGTAGATACAGACCAGATAATCCCGGCCGAGTTCCTCAAGATAATAGAGAAGAGAGGTCTCGGAAAGTATCTCTTCTATAGGTGGAGGTACAGTGAGGATGGCTCCAAGAAGCCCGGATTCGCCCTCGACGATCCGAAGTTTAGAGACGCATCAATACTGATCGCGGGAAAGAACTTCGGAATAGGCTCCTCGAGGGAGAACGCTGTATGGGCCCTCGTTGATTTTGGGATAAGATGCATCATCGCTTCGTCGTTCGGAGACATCTTCTACAACAACGCGTCGAAGAATGGACTCCTTTGCATCAAGCTTCCAGAAGATAAGGTTAGGCAGCTCAGAGAGTCGGCCCGAAGCGGAGAACTATACCTGACGATAGATCTACCTGCACAGACCATCACTACACCGGTTGGAGAGTCTATCAGGTTCGAGATCGAGCCGCACGTTAAGGAGCGCCTCGTAAAGGGACTGGACGACATAGCCATCACGCTCTCAAAGTACGGCGAGAAGATAAAGAAGTTTGAGGAAGGAATGCCGAGATTTCTAATGCCTAGGCCGAGGAGATTTGTAGTAGAGTAGCATCAGAATTTATCACTCTATTATTTTGTATATTCTGACTCTCTCGTTGTCAAATACTTTCTCGAATCCCTCTGTCTCGTCTCCATAGATTAGCCTTATACCTATTGTTTCCTTCTTAATTATGGCCCGCTGCTCCACCACCTTGACCATCTCTTCCCTTGTCTTTGCCTCTGTCTCTCCGAGGTACTCGCTTGGCTGTTTGCCGGTAGCCATAACTATTGCGTAGAACTTCATCACGTCGTCTGGATAGACTACGAGGACATAGTCGGCGCCGTATTTCCTAGCAATGTCTATGGCCGCTGATTTATTCTCAGCTATGAAGAATCTCCCAACGTCTCTGACCTTCTCATCGGACTCAAATGGATACCACAGCTCATATGCAATCCAGCTCCAGGGATACTTACGCATCCCCGCTATTGTCCACTTGATCTCTCTAGACGCCTCTCGGATAATCACGTCTCTATGACCGATCTCGACCACTCCTTCAGCATAGTCCCACCAAGTCAGCACCCTCGCATCGCTGGCCGTGTTCTTGGCAATCCACAAGAATCCCTCCTTTAACTCCTGATCACTCGTGAGCCAATTAATTATTGCGTGCTGCGACTCGTTAAAATCAAGCCACATGCCGAAGAACGCTAAGAAGACAACTACTATGGCTATTGCAAGCCAAATAATGGCCCTACGTGCCATAAACCCTATTATTACACCCAACAAAGATAACATTTAAGTATAGAGCAGAAAAAATCTTGAAAACGGGGACAGAAGAAAAAAGTTAAGCGGGGGTCGCCAAGCCTGGTCAAAGGCGCAGGACTGAGGCTCCTGTCCCGTAGGGGTTCGTGGGTTCAAATCCCACCCCCCGCACCTAGAGTTTATGCACGTGTTTTGGAGCCGTTTCCCAATAGCTATATTAGCAATGCTGACGATTAAACTAGGAGTGATTTTTGGGATGTGATGGGTGATGGATGTGAGAGGCGTGGTTTATCTCTGTACTTTGGGGTTGCCTATGCCTTCTCGTGGTTGTTCTGGGTTCCTCAAGCGCTAGCTTCAGCTGGCTTACTATTAGTTCCGTCATTTTTCGCTGAGTTCTTGTTCAGCCCCTTCAATCCCGCTGCGTTTGGACCGCTGGTCGCAGCCTTCCTATTGACATATCTAGATGAGGGAGTGAGAGGATTAAAAATCCTGCTGAAGAGAGGAGTGGACTACAGGTTCAGGAAGATATGGTACATCCCAATATTCTTCCTCTTTCCCGCAATGACTGGAGGCGCGCTTTTACTCGCAGTGCTTAGCGGAGAGACCCTGCCTGAGCTCTCAGCGCTGTCTAACCCATTCATAATAGCGGTAATATTTGTCTACATATTCTTTCTGGGTGGGCCATTCCAAGAAGAATGGGGCTGGAGAGGATATGCCCTAAATAGACTACAGGCAAGATGGAATGCACTTGTCTCGAGTTTGATTCTCGGAGTGTTGTGGGGAGCATGGCACCTACCACTATTCTTCATAGAGGGAACAATACAGTCTCAAACACCTATATGGGGTTTCATGATCCTGATAATCAGCGGAACAATACTGTTTACTTGGATATATAACAACACTGGCGGCAGCATCCTAGCAGTAATGCTCTTTCACACGATGAACAACCTCTCATTCTTCATATTTCCAACGCTCCAAACAATGCTCGGAGGTCTCTACCTAATAGTCCTAAACATCATCATTGCGTCAGCAGTACTGGCGATATGGGGCCCAAAAACGCTGACTCATGAAAGAAAACAGTCCAGCATCCCTGAGTAGTGAATAACAGAGCAACCTCGAGGGCCAACCCCTAGGAGGAAGGGATTGCAGAGCGGAGAAAACACGTCAATAGTAGCTGAGGCTCGATAAGCATTGAATAATGGATAAATATCTTTCGACGGTATTTCAGTGCAGGGCTTATAGTTGGTAGTTGATGAGGGGGTTCTGAGGCACTACTTGAGGGAGGACGTCCAGGCCGAGGTCTCGAAGTTCTGCAGGAATAGATGGGTGGCGTTGGAATGTACTTTGGCAAGCGGTAAAAGAATATTCTACAGATACCTAGATGATAGGCCAATAACGATTAGCGAGCCGGCCGACGTTAAGAAGATAGTTAATAGGTTAGGTCGAAAGGTTCTCAGAACGATCTACGCCTCTTCCAACATCTATATCAGGCTCTCAGGTAAGGACGACGTGTCTAGGCTGGAGAACATATCTAGGTCGACGCCCAGCATAGACATTGACTGCTCCTTGGAGGAAGTGGGGCTAGCCATAGAGGCGGCTGAGACGATAATAGACGAACTAATCAGGCACGGAGTCCACGAATCAGTCTATTTAATCTGGTCTGGGAGAGGAATACACATACACATAAACGAGAACGCAGTAAGCGAAAAATACTGGCGAAGAGACCCAGTAAATACAGGCTACATAGTCATAGAATACCTTCTCGGACAGTGCAGGGAAAGACTGGTCGAGATATGCAGAAGGTCGAGGGCAGCCGATAGGAGATTAAAGATCGAGAATTTGATGGACATTCAGAGAGTCTTCACTGCACCTCTCAGCCTGCATCGTGAGTTAGACCTCGTTGCAATTACCATCAGCCCCGATGACCTAGGATCATTCAGCTTAGATTGGGCCGGCATGGATAATTTCCGCTATTGGAAGGAATGGGATAGATACGTCGAGGGAGAGGCAGACAGACTGGTTGAGGAAGCCCTAGAATCAGCGCCTCTAGAATCAGAGAAGAGAACGCAGATAGGCGGAGAGGAGCCGACGGCGGCTGTCCAGCAGGCAAGAAACTTACCAGCTACAGCGTCGAGGATCGGTAGGTTCCAAGTGATGGCTCTCCTCCAGGCCGCGAGACACTACTTGATCAGGGGCGACTACGACTTGGCCAGGTCCTTCGGGCTAAACAGGGCGATATTCTACGCCTGGGCAAAGAAGAGAGGAGTAAGGGCCACGCATGGGCCAGTGCCATCGACGGGCCGAGAAACACTCACTACCACCATCACGAGAAACGAGATCGAAGAAAAGATCGGCGACGAGGTAGTGTTCAGGAGGGTGGATGGATGGTACACGATAGGCGGGGACGAGCAACGGCCAGAGGACTTCGACAGACAGATAGCAAGTAAGTTCGGAGATGAAAAGACATTCAAGAAATATTGGATGAGTGCCATCGAGTATCTCCAGAGTTTTCCCAGATCAATGATTGAGAGTCAGAAAGATTTCTTCGAGAAGGTCTACCTACCAGTCAGGGACGATCCGGAAAAGCTGCTCAGAAAGGATAGAGGAGGCTCTACATAGCTTCAGGCTGAGACCTTGGCCTTCTCCTCCAAGTAAGTATCGACTACGATCCTAGCTATCTCCTTCTTCGGCCTCGTCCCCGTCTTTAATATCTTCAGTGACTGAGTAACTATCGTGACTTCGTTGAGGTCTGAGCCGAAGCCGACGTCTTCCCTCGAGATGTCGTTGATCACAATCATCATGACTCCTGCCTCTGATTGCAGCCTTCTAAACTCTGCCAATGGGTCCTCCAAAGGTCCATACACGGCCCTGAACGCAATTATGTCTACTTCTGGAATAGCCTCTCTAACCAGCTGTATCGCTTTACTGGTCCTTACCAGCCTGATAGTTATTGACTCTTGGGACCTGCTATCAATTTTTCCAGGAGTCCTCTCAGACGGCTTGTAGTCAGTTATAGCTGCCGCCGCGAACACTGCGTCAGGCCTGTTCCTCTGAGTCTCCTCTAGGAGCTTAGAGGCCATCTCGTCAGCCGAGGTAATGCTTATTGCATTTACGCCACGGGGAATCTTCTCGCCTGTAGGGCCATGTATGAGGGTTACTTCGGCTCCCAGCCTCTTGAGATACCTCGCTATCTCGATCCCCATCTTTCCCGAGCTGGCGTTTGTTATGAATCTGACATCGTCTATGTTCTCCCTAGTCGGGCCGGCGGTTACGATGAATCTCCTGCCCTGCAGGGGCTTGGGCATCAGAGTTTCAATCACGACTTCTAGAATCTCCTCTGGTGGACGGAGCTTCGCCTTCCTCTCCTCCATCACTGGCTCAACGACCTTTATGCCAGCGTCCCTGAGCATCCTGACCGAGCGTGTAAACAGTGGGTTGAAGAGCATTGTGTCGTGTGCCGCGGGCACGATGATTATAGGTATGCCGGCGCCCAGAGCGCAAGATGCTAGAAGCGTGACTGGGCTGTCGGCGATTCCACTAGCTATCTTGGCGATCGTGTTTGCCGTCGCCGGCGCTATCAGCACTAGGTCTACCTTGCCTTCAGACTCGGTCAGCGCAACATGCTCTATCCTGCCAGTTATCTCTAGGATGGGATCGTTACCAGTCGCCCACCTCATTATCTCGGGGCTGATAAGCCTCGCCGCGTTCCTCGTCATGACTGGGATCACGTCTGCTCCATGCCTAATCAATAAACGAGCAATGTCCGGAGCCCTGTAGCAAGACACGCTTGAGGTGATGCAGAGGGCAATCCTCCTGCCTTTAAGCTCATCGCCCCAGCTACCCCTAATATCGATGCTCGACATCTCGCCTCAAATAACCCAAACAGTCCATCAGATAAAGATGTAGACTTAGCCGCTCTCGGACGAATAGCCCCGGGCGGGGGTCGAACCCGCGACCTGCCGCTTACAAGGCGGCCGCTCTGCCACTGAGCTACCGGGGCCCCCATCAGCCCTGCTCTAAGGCTGTATTTTAGTTTCTATCATTGTTTCAAGAGATATATATTAGTCATTGCGTTGGCTCATTGATTCTGGATTGATCGAGTCGTTCATCGAGGAGCTGCTCAGGGCAACGGTCGCGCTTTTCGTCGTGGTAGACCCATTCGGGAACATTCCAATATTCGTTGAGCTGACGAGTTCACTCGACTCCAACGAACGTAAAAAAATTTTTGATATGGCTGTCATGAGCGGTTCGCTGCTACTACTGCTGTTCGCATTTGCAGGCCACCAGCTATTACTCCTCTTCGGGATCAGTCTTCACAGCTTCATGATTGCTGGTGGAATACTGCTCCTCCTGATATCTCTCCAGATACTGATTCAGGGAGGCGAGAAGTGGTTTAGGGAATCTAGGGAACGCGTGGGCGTCTTCCCGATCGGTTTTCCTCTCCTCGCCGGCCCAGGCGCAATCACGACAACCATGATAGCGATAAACGCCTACGGGCCCTTGATAGCCGTCACGTCCATAATAATCGTCATGCTCCTAACATGGTACATAATTAGGTCGACGAGCATGATCTACAACTTTATGGGGAAGACGGGCCTAGACGTCGTTGCAAAGATCATGGCAGTGTTCCTAGCTGCCATAGCAGTAGAGTATATGATTAGGGGAATAAGGTCCGAGATAGGCTGAGATTAATGCAAAAATTAAGTAGTAGCCACGTCTCTATTTCTATAAAGAAAGTTATGAGAAACAGGTCGAGCGTGCTGAACGTCAACCCACTCACGGTCGTGGTAATGATAGTTGTATTCTTCATCATTCTGGCCGCGCTTGACTACTTCGCCATAACGCTCATCTCCCTAATAACGACGCTTCTGATGGGGAGTAGTTCGTCGCCGAGATATCTCTACACAGGCGTCCTCACGAGGCTCACCGACCCCGTAGGACTCTCGGTCACGATCCTCGTAATCATGGTGTCCGCAATGATAACTTATGCACTCTTCTCAGGATGGATAAAAAGAAACAAAACGGGAAAATCATAGTCATTATTGCCTTGATAAATCATTTTTCCGGAATAGATTTTAAATATTCGTTGATATTTTATTCATGACGGCAGTCCCGGCGTAGCTCAGCCTGGTAGAGCGTCCGGCTGTAGAGGCAAGCCAACAGGCTGTGGCCTACCTCAGCCTACCAGGCGCACAGAGACCGGAGGGCCGCAGGTTCAAATCCTGCCGCCGGGACTATTTAATCACTCTTTATGCGTGGAGTTATTTCTTAGTCAGGTAAACTACGCTCTCTCTCGACTCTCCTATTCTCCTTATCCTACCCGTGGTTGCGACTCTCCTGTTTATCGCTCTTATCTTATCCACCCTGAATCCTATTGCCTCAGCGATCTCAGAGATTAGTAGATCTGTCTCCACTACTCTGTCGGGATAGACACCTCCAGCGACGACTATTGCTGCTCGTCCATCACGCTTAAGCGCCCTGTGCATCTCTAATAGCGATGCCTCCATGTCTTTTAGATAGGCGACCGCCGAGTCTGGCAGGTCTCCGGCATCAATCATTAGGCTCGCCCTCTCGCGTGGCGTCATGCCGATATATGACCTAACCATGTCGGGAGAGTGTCCAGATACGAATAGCTCAAGCTCAACCTCGTAGGCCTTCGTGTACTCAATCTTGTTGAGGTATGGCGGAGATGTTATCACAGCGTCAATGGACTCGTCTGGAATCATCTCCATCCTGCGGGCGTCTCCCAGATAAATGTCAGCCGGCCCAGCACTGAATCTAACTCTACTCACGTCGCTGATCATCTCATTCGCAAACTTATTGAATAGTGATAACAACCTAGGCACGGGACGCTTAACTATTTTGATGACTGAGCCATCCTTCCTGACGTATGAGGCCCTCATAGCGGCGTTCATCAGGCAGAGAGTGAAGAATAATCTATGGTCAGGATTCTCCAGCAGTCTTATACAATTTTTAAGAGATACGACTTGCTTGAGGGTACCCGGCGGGAAGGCACGACGAGTGAGTGGAGAAAGATTATCTATGCCTGAAACATCATGGCAGGGGTTATCCATCAACCATTTCAAGGACTTGGCCAGATCAGAGGCCGAGTATATCCTAGTCTTCGCGGCAGCGACTAACACTGCTAAAGGCGAGGCGTCAATGCCGATTGATCTTATTCCGAGTTCCATGCATGTGAGGGGCGTCGTTCCAGAACCAACGAAGGGGTCTAGAACCATGCTGTTTTTATTTACTCCAAGCTCCTTGCAGAGCATCTCGACTAGGTCACGCGAGAAGCCCTCCTTGAAGTAGAACCACCTATGAATGGGCAGGTCTTGGTTAGGAATGAAGGTCGCCAGTCTCCACAGGTCATATCTCTCCTCGATCTGATACTTCCTCATCGAGTCTATGCACCGCCTCCAAGTCCTAATCGGGCCGCTACGCTACCCAACCAATAGCTATAAGCACCGGCGATTTATGGATTTACGAATCCTCATGAATCTCCTGAAAAATTAATCAAAATGAAATATTTATATCTGGAGAGGCACTACTATAATTTGGTGCTGCATATGAGTGATGAGTACCCAATAGATAGATGGTTTAGGAGGCGCAGGCTTCCTTTCTTCACGGACTACTTCGAAGACATGATCCGAGAGATGGAGAGATGGTTTGAAGAGGAGATGAAGTTCTTTGAGAAAAACATTCCTAGGGAGCTTATCAGAGAAATAAGAACACCCACAGGAATAAGACGCGAAGTAGGTCCACTCGTCTGGGGCTACTCCATAACTATTGGACCAGACGGAAAGCCAATCGTGAGGGAATTCGGAAACTTTAGGCCGGGTAGGAGGGGAGAGATCGTAGAGGTGAGGACTGAGCGTGAACCGCTCGTGGACGTCCTCAATGAGGAAGAACAGATAAGAGTGGTGGCAGAGATTCCTGGCGTTAATAAGGAGGACATAAATCTCTCGGTGGTAGACAACAGACTGAGGATTAAGGTGGACACCGAGCAGAGAAAATATTACAAGGAGATAGACCTGCCTGAGGAGGTCGACCCAGACTCTGCCAAGGCATCCTATAGAAACGGCGTCCTCGAAGTGATACTTAAGAAAAAGAAGGCCGAGAAGCCTGCGAAGAGCATAAAGATCGAATAAATATAATTTTTTCGTTTAGTTAAAGGATACTTATATAGCGGGATCGGGATTAGTTATATCGTTATGGGATTAGTTAGAAATGGAAAATTTTTGTTCAGCTGGATGATTGGCGGTGCTCAGGGAACAGGTGTAGACTCGTCCGCAAATGTATATGCATATGCAGCAGCGTCTGCGGGCTACTATGTCTATGGCAAGAGGGAGTATTATTCCAACATCAAGGGTAGGCATAGCTACTTTAGCGTACTGGCCTCCGACAGACCAGTAAACAGCATAATAGACGACGTTCATCTACTAGTGTCTTTTGACGCAGAGACTGTTTTTAGACACGCGTCGGAGGTTGTTCCAGGCGGCGGAATAATTTACGACAAGGACCTAGAGGGTGAACGGCTGAAGAACATTCCCTCCATAGAGCAGAGGATTGTTGAAGAAATTAGCAAGGAGCTCGAGGAAAATGGTTTGGGAGACACTTTAAAGGACCTTTTGAAGCTCGCCGAGTCGAGGGGCGTTAGGCTTTTCCCAATTCCATACATGGATCTCCTGCGAAAGACTGGCGAGATAATTGGGCAGACGCAGCTAAGCGCGTTGGTCAGGATGGTAAACACGATGGCCGTAGCCGCATCTTTCGCAATTCTCAAGGCAGATCCCAGCCATCTCTACAAGGGTCTAAACTACTCCTTCAGAGCGAAGAAGAAGGTAGTGGAGATGAACATTAAGGCATGCGAGGTTGTCTACGACTACGTCAGGTCAAACTTCAGCGATGACTTCGCTTACAGCCTGCCCAACCGTCCTAGGAGCGATGAAGTAATCCTGATCAGTGGCACGAGCATGGTCGGGATAGCGAAGATCTACGCCGGATGCAGGTTCCAGACATACTACCCAATAACGCCCGCGGCAGACGAGAGTGTATACCTCGAGGACAAGATGACGTTCAGGGTTGACAGTACCTCCGAGCTTGACTATCCACCCGTGGCCGAGACAAAGACATTGACCGACAAGGGAAATATCGTGGTCATCCAGACTGAGGACGAGATAGCTGCAATCAACATGGCGGTGGGTGCATCGCTAACCGGAGTCAGGGCGGCCACAGCTACCTCTGGGCCAGGCTTCTCACTCATGGCTGAGGGCCTAGGCTGGGCTGGGATGAACGAGGTACCAGTAGTGGTGACGCATTACCAGAGGGCTGGGCCCAGTACGGGCCTGCCGACTCGACACGAGCAGGGCGACCTACTATTCTCAGCCTTCGCTGGGCACGGCGAGTTCCCGAGAATCGTGATTGCATCCGGCGACATACTCGAGGCATTCTACGACACTGTAAAGGCATTCAACTACGCCGAGAAGTACCAAGTTCCAGTCATACACCTGCTAGATAAGGCGATAGCAAACGCCACACAAACAATCAGGCTCTCAGAGATAGGAGACGTAGTAATTGAGAGGGGAGAAATAGCGAATGATGTTGCGCCTGGAGAGCGCTACAAGAGATTCAAGTTTACTGAGACGGGGATATCGCCGAGAGCGCCGCTTGGAAACAGGGGGACCATCTTCTGGAATACTGGCGACGAGCATGACGAGTATGGGCACATCGATGAAGACCCCATCAATAGGACTAGGATGATGGAGAAGAGGATGGGCAAGCTGAGAATCATAGAGGAAACCGTTCCCAGCAGCGAGAAGATCTCAATATATGGTGATGACTCGCCTGACGTCTGGCTGATCAGCTGGGGCTCCACCAAGGGCCCGATAATCGACGCACTCAACTTACTTGGAGTCGGATACAAGATCGGATTCCTGCAGGTCAGGATGCTTTATCCATTCCCAGGGCAAGTAGTGGCGGAAAAGCTCAGAAACGCTGAGCGAATCGTGGACGTAGAGCAGAACTACAGTGGCCAGATGGGTAGGCTACTAACAATGACCACCGGAATTAAGCCAACTAACTACATACTAAAATACAACGGTAGGCCATTTTCGTCCACCGAGATAAAAGACGCATTAGTCGAGGTTCTCCAGAAGGATACTAAGAGAGTAGTCATGAACCGAGGTGCATGAAGATGGTTGTTGCCCAGAAATTAACTATGGCGCATTATAGATCGACGGCCTATATAGACTGGTGTCCAGGCTGCGGAGACTTCGGAATCCTCTCAGCAGTCCAGATGGCGCTGGCCGAGCTTCAGCTCGAGCCACATAGAGTAGCGATATTTTCAGGGATAGGATGCTCAGGCAAGCTTCCGCACTTCGTAAACACGTATGGAATACACACGCTTCATGGCAGACCATTGCCGTTCGCTATCGGCGCTAAGCTTGCCAACCCTGAGCTTACTGTCATAGCGGTGAGCGGAGATGGCGATGGCCTAGGAATCGGCGCTGGGCACTTCGTAAACAGTGGGAGGAGAAACGTGGACATCACATATATCGTACATAATAATGGCGTGTATGGTTTGACGAAGGGCCAGGCTTCTCCGACGCTTAGGAGGGGCCTGAGGACGAAGGCACTTCCAAAGCCAAACATAAACGACCCAGTAAACCCCATAGCGCTGGCCATAGTCGCTGGCTACACCTTTGTGGCGAGGGGATATGCCTTCGACACCAAACACCTGAAGGACCTAATCAAGAAGGGAATCGAGCATAGGGGCTCAGCTTTCATTGAAGTGCTCCAGCCATGTCCAACCTATAACGACATACATACAAAGGAGTGGTACGCAGGCGAAGATCTTATCGACCCGGCTACCGGCAAGCCGCGTCCAAGAATATATCGGTTGGAGGAGACTGGCTACGACGGGGAGGTAAAGACGGATAGTGTCGAAGAAGAGATACAAAAAATGAATATCGCAATAGCTAAGTCGTACGAATTCGGAGACCGGATACCAATTGGAATCTTCTATAGAAATCCATTCATTCCGACGTATGAGGAAAGAATAGCCCTCAACTCGCCCACATATCAAACGAACCCGCCAGCTAAACAGCCAATCAGGAACAAATCCATGAAACCCTCCGCAATCATCGATGAGCTGATCGAAGAATTTACTGTAAAATAAATAGAATTTTAATATCGACTTAGAAACAAAAATTCTTTGTTGCCTTCTTGGGTTATTCTGCTTTATGTTTTAGAAAAACTTAAATTACGACTGGTCGTAAATTTATCAGGAAGGGAAATTGATGAAAAGTAAGAGGATTAGCGACGTCGTTGAGGAGTATCTTGAGTGTATCTATAAACTTGAGGAGAGGTTTAAGACTGCCAGGACTGGCGACATTGTAAAATCGCTGGGACTCTCTCCAGGCACTGTCACTAACACCTTGAGAAGAATGAAGACAATGGGGCTAATAGTTCATAAGCCATACAGGGGCGTTAGGCTTACTGAGAAGGGACGCAGGATAGCAATAGAAGTTATCAGGAGGCATCGCCTATCTGAGAGACTGCTCACAGATATCTTGAAGCTGGACTGGGAGAGGGCCCACGAAGCCGCATGTATGCTAGAGCACAGCATTAGTGGTGATGTCGCGAAGCTGCTTGACAGGGCCCTGAACTATCCCAAGACCTGTCCGCATGGAAACCCCATTCCCACCGAGGCCGGCGAGATCCTCGAGGAAAAATCTGTCCCACTATCCTCAGTCAATATTGGGAAACAGTGTGAAGTAGTGAAAGTAATCGACGAGCGCTCAGAACTGCTACAATACCTGAAAAGCCTCGGAGTTACTCCTGGAGCGCTGATCGAGATTACGAGCGTTGAGCCCTTTGGGGGGCCGATCACTGTTAGGATTGGCTCGACACAATGCGCGCTTAGTCGTTCAGTCGCCTCCTCGATTCTAGTGAAGCATCAGTAAAAGAATGGTGATGGCATGGATAACTCAGAAACAGGAAAGAGAAGAGTCCCACTAGCAGCCTTGAGGGAGGGAGAGTCTGGAACAGTAGTGTCAATTCTTCCCAGCCATGGGAGGGGTAGGGGCTGTGGATTTGTTAGGCGCGTCATGGAGATGGGATTAACGCCAGGGGCGAGGGTCACTGTCGTTAGCTCAGCGCCATTTCACGGGCCGGTGGAGGTCCTTGTCAGAGGATCGAGACTAGCGTTGGGACGCGGAATCGCTGAGAGGATTATCGTAGAGGTTGATGAGCATAATGGCTAGGACGATCAAGGTCGCCCTAGCTGGAAATGCAAATGTGGGGAAATCCGTAATCTTCAACTACCTCACCGGTCTACACCAGCACATAGGTAATTGGCCAGGCAAAACAGTTGAGAAGGCTGAGGGAACACTGCATTTTAGGGGATATACAATAGACATAATCGACCTGCCAGGAATATACTCGCTTTCGACGTACTCGATAGAGGAGCAGATCACGAGGGACTACATAGTACAGGAGAAGCCGGACGTCGTAATCAACGTCATCGATGCCTCGGTCCTCGAAAGAAACCTATACTTCACCCTGCAGCTATTAGAGCTCGATAGGCCAGTAGTAATAGCGCTGAACCAGATAGACCAAGCAGCCAGGAAGGGAATACAGATAGACAGTAAAAAACTAGAAGAGATTCTCGGCGTGCCGGTCATACCGACGATAGCAACGAAGGGCGCAGGAATATTCCGACTTGTTGAGAAAGCAGTAGAGATTGTAGAGAGAGGGTCGGCAAAAAAGAAAGACTACATTAAGCTTGGGAGAGAGATTGAGGATAGGGTCGAAAAACTCGCAAAAATGATCGAGGAAGCCAATTCCCAGTATCCGCCAAGGTATGCAGCGATAAAGCTACTTGAGGGAGATGAGGCAATTGAGAGAGAAATCAATAGGGTGAGTCCAGAGCTAGTAAAGGTAGCTAAGAGATTTGCGAAAGAGATAGAAGAGGAGACTACCAAGCCATGCGCCGACCTCATAATCTCTCAAAGATACGAGATGGCCTGCAAGATAGCGAGGGAGGTCGAAAGATTCACACCACCGCCTCGGCCAAAACTAATTGATAGAATCGACGAATTGACCACACACAGAGTCTGGGGATACCCAGTAATGATCTTTACACTGCTCTCCATGTTCTACGTAATATTCACGGCTGGAGGATACTTATCAGAGCTTTTAAGTTCGTTCTTTTACAACGCGGAGCCCCTTATTCTAGGCTTGTTCGGTGCCGGTACTGTCGGGGAGCTCGTATGGAGCGCTTTTGAGGGAGCAGTCGCTGGGCTTACGATAGTAATTCCATATATTCTCCCACTATACATCATCCTCTACTTGCTGGAGGATTCCGGATACATCAGCCGAGTAGCATTCTTGATGGATAGCATCATGCATAAGATAGGGCTGCATGGGAAAGCATTTATCCCACTACTCTTGGGATATGGCTGTAACGTCCCAGCATGCATAGGCTGTAGAATCCTAGAGACGCATAGAGAGAGAATAATGGCCGTGTTTGTCGTTACGCTCGTCCCATGCGCGGCCAGAACCGTGATAATTCTCAGCCTAGTGGGAAAGTACCTAGGAATGCAATGGGCCCTAGCCCTATACCTACTCAACCTATTAGTAATACTTGGGCTTGGGAGGCTCGCATTCAAGGCCTTGCCAGGCGAGCCTACGGCATTGATAATGGAGATGCATGACTATAGGGCTCCCCACCTCAAGACGGTCTTGAAACAAACGTGGTTCAGAATCCTCGAATTCATAAAATTTGCATTTCCATTAATAATTCTTGGAAGCGTCGCGATAAAGTCGATTGAGGTGTTCGGGCTTCTCGAGCCGATATCTGTTATGCTCAGCCCCATCACCGTTGGCTGGCTAGGCCTGCCTATTGTTACAGGCATAACGCTGATCTTCGGGCTCTTGAGGAAGGAACTCACAGTCATACTTCTCTCTGCATTGTTCGGCACATCAAATTTCTTAGAAGTCCCAGGCTTCGGCCCGGTGGGAATGGTTGTTTTCACAGTTGTCGCGATGTTCTACTTCCCATGCATATCAACCTTCGCCACGCTGGTAAAGGAGATAGGGTTGAAGAGGACGCTCTTAATATCAATCTCCGAGGTATTGTTTGCAATACTGTTGGGCGGAGTTGTTTACAGAATCCTAGAGACTATTCTTGTTTAAGTATATTAATTGTATGCCTGGAGTTGATTTGGCATGCCCCTCACTCTGCCTTCAATAGACTGCCGAGAGGCTGAGAAAACGATAGTTGGCTTCATAGAGAACATGCTTGAGCGCTCTGGATGCAGTGGCCTAGTGCTAGGCATCAGCGGTGGCATTGACTCCGCGACAGTTGCCTCACTATGCGTAAGGGCGGCTGGGCCGTCAAGGGTTCTCGGACTAATAATACCAACTGGATCCACGCCTAGTGAGGATGTGAGGGACGCTGAGGAGCTGGCCAGCGGGCTGGGCATAAAGAGATACTTCATCGACATATCAGAGATGCAGGATTCTATCTCGAGGCTCTACATCGACGATAGCAAGCTGAGCCAGATAGCGTATGGAAACATTGCGGCGAGGCTGAGAATGATTCTCCTCTACCTCTATGCGAATAGTAGGAACCTGCTCGTCGTTGGTAGTGGCAATAAGTCTGAGTTACTTGTGGGATACTTCACAAAATACGGAGATGGAGGTGTGGACATTCTACCGATAGGCGACCTATACAAGACGCACGTCAAAGAACTTGCACGTTGGATAGGTGTACCACAAAGGATAATCGATAAGAAGCCATCGGCAGGGTTATGGCCTGGACAGACCGATGAGGACGAGCTGGGAATCACGTACAGGGAACTAGACCTAATCCTCTATGCGCTCATAGATTTGGGTCTCAGCGTTGAGGAGGCATCAGCAAAAACCGGAATGGATATTGATAAGGTCAGACGTGTCCTACGCATGGTTGAGAGAAGCGAGCACAAAAGAAAGCAGCCGCCCTGTCCTTCGATTAGACATTTGTTAAGATAGCTGCCCAAAAATTAAAAAATATAAGGATAAATAGGTACGATTTTCGTTAATATTTTTAAACAATCGTAATGGTATATATATTGGCTCGGTCGAATGACTTAATACAAAGCGGGAAATGCGAATAGTAAGGTTCTATGTTCCGAGGCTCGGAGTAAGAATCGGCGCCGTCGAAGACGACGAGATAATTGATATCACCAGAATACTAGGAGCCAGGAAAACGTCCTTTTTAGAACTAGTTAGGCTCGCCTACAAGGAGGGCCTCAGCGTTAGTAGCTTCTTGGAGAAGAGGCTGAGAAATAGGTCGGCAAAGAGGTATAGATATGCAGAGCTCGACGTCGAGCCGAACGGAGGTAGACCACACCTCCTCATTCCTATCAATCCGCCTGAGGTGTGGGGAGCCGGCGTCACTTATCTCAGGAGCAAGGACGCACGGGAATACGAGACGAGGGCTAAGGGCGTTTACGACATGGTGTACGAGGCCGAGAGGCCCGAGATATTCCTCAAAGCAACTAGATCTAGGTGTGTAGGGCCGAATCAAGAGGTCTATATCAGGAGCGACTCAAACTGGACCGTTCCAGAGCCAGAACTCTCACTCGTCCTCGGCCCAAACCTCGAGATCGCTGGATACACTGTGGGCAACGACATCTCGGCGAGGGACATCGAGGGCCAGAACCCGCTCTACTGCCCACAGGCAAAAATCTACAAGAACGCGTGTGCAATCGGCCCAGCAATACTGGCCTCTGACTCGGTCGATGACCCCAGAAACTTGAAGATAGAGATGAGGATCATCAGGAATGGAGAAACTGTCTTTCATGGAGAGACCAACACGGGGAACATGAAGAGGACACTAGAGGAGCTGAGGGAATATCTGCTCAGGGACAACCCCGTGCCGCCAGGCTCAGTCTTCATGACCGGCACGGGAATAGTCCCGCCAGACGACTTTTCACTCCAAAACAACGACATCGTAGAAATAACGATAGAGAAGATCGGGACGCTCAGAAATAGAGCAGTCAAACCTAAAAAGCTACATTGAATTCTTGCGACTAGTATCCTATGTATATGGTCTTTATCTTTGTGTAGAAGTCCATTACTGCCTCGCCTAGTTCTCTGAAGGTCTCTGAGCTCGACTTCTTGTATCCGCCGAAGGGCACCTGTATCTCTATGCCGATGGTGGGCTTGTTTATCTTGACGACCCCTGCCCTGATCTTACTCATGAATTCGAAGGCTTTGTCAAGACTCTTAGTGAATATGGATGCTGCTAATCCATAATCGACTGAGTTTGCGATCTCTATGGCCTCGTCGAACGAGCTTGCAGTCATTATTGAGAGGACTGGGCCGAATATCTCCTCCCTAGCGATCCTCATGTCCGGCGTGACGTCTGAAAAAACTGTCGGCTCGACGAAGTATCCCTTATCATACTCTTCGCCGGTGAGTCTCCTCCCACCCGTCAGTAGTTTTGCGCCCTCGGAGACCCCGATATTGATGTATGAAAGCACCTTTTCTAACTCTCGCTGGCCCACGACTGGTCCTAGGTCTACTCCTTCCCTCAGTCCGTTTCCAACCTTCAGTTTCCTAGCTTTCTCAACCATCTTCCTAGTGAATTCTTCGGCGATCTTGTCTAGCACGATTGCCCTGCTAGTCGCTGTGCATACCTGTCCCGTAAGTCCGAAGGCGCCTCTCGCCACCATCTCCACGGCCTTGTCTATGTCTGCATCTGGAAGGATAATAGCCGGGTTTTTACCTCCAAGCTCAAGCATTATCCTCACGTTCTTACCGGTGGTTGATGAGAGGCGGCGGATCTCCTCTCCCACCTCTAGCGATCCAGTAAACGTGATTGCGTCTATATTCTTGTTTGTAATCATCTCTAGTCCTACGGTCGAGCCGCTTCCAGTCACGTAGTTTATGACGCCCTTGGGTATTCCAGCCTTGACAAGCGCCTCTACAAGCATGTATCCGATTAGGGGCGTGTAGGAGGCCGGCTTGAAGACCACTGTGTTTCCGCATGCTAATGCAGGCGCTATCTTCCAGGACGGTATAGCTATTGGGAAGTTCCATGGAGTTATGACTGAGACCACTCCTACGGGCTCCTTAACCGTGATTATGTGTGTCCTAGGCTCTGATGATTGAATGCTTTCGCCACGAATCCTGGATGCGAGCACTCCGTAGAACCTGAAGAGGCTCACGGCCCTGTTTACCTCAACTCTACTATCGTTCAGGGTCTTACCCTCCTCCCTCGTCAGCGTCGTCACTAACTCCTCCTTCATCGAGTCAAGAATCTCCGATGCCCTAATCAGAATTCTGCCCCTCTCGGCAGGAGGCATCTCAGCCCACTTTTCCTGAGCCTCCAAGGCCGCCGAGATAGCGTTTTTCGCGTCTTCCTTGGTGGAGAGCTGAAAACTACCTAAGACATCATCTGTATCCGCCGGGTTAATGTCTAAGAACTCCTCGCCACTAGAAGACTCCACGTACTCGCCATTAATAAAATTCTTATGCTTTAAGGGCTGCATACTCGAAACTACTGAATCACTCAGGCTATAAATATTTTGAGTGGCAACAAGCTGAGGTGATAGCTATATATAATATTTGAGTAGAGCTTGTTGGTCGTTATTCCAACAATCTTTCCTAAAAATTTTGTGTTTTCTACAATTTGGTCAATCCTAATCTTTGCGTTATATCCATGAGCTCCTCAATTAAGTTATTAGCCCTTGTGACTTCTTTTATACTCCAAAATACAAGTTTATCGGATAGTATCTTCAAGGTTGATGATTCATTCTTTATCTTTTCAAGTTCCTCTTCGTTTGCAACGGCTACGACTTTCTGCACGGTGGGGTCTTGTGATGCCCTGACTAAATTAATCAGTAGAGAATCCATGCTACCCTTAATTTGGACCTCGAAAACATATTTTAACTCTCCTAGATTGCCTATTTTTGCCAACCATACGACATCTATTTTTGTTCCAGTTACTAGTGGGACTTCACTAGAAACGTCGAAACCTAAACCCTTCCCTATATTTAACAACATATTAACAATTTCATCATGATCATACGCTTCTTCAGGTTCGTGTTCCTCTTCTTTAGCAATCATTAAAATATAGTATAGAAAATAATCAACATCTAATAAGTCCGGGTTTGGCAACTTTTCAGGGTCTCTTAAAAGATGTGCTATCTCTTTAAGTGTTTTAATGATTGAAGCATATTCTTGTCCTGTCAATTTGTTTGGCGATATCTTGCTGACATCGTCCATACCAAGACTAATCAATACTTCCTTTATTCTTCTATTCCATATGCCGTACTCTTCTGGATTAAAGTATGTAAGCATCTCGGTTATCATTGCGACACCTATGCCTTTTACATTTCTACGGAAAGTATCGAATCTTTCAGGCAAACTACGATCAGAATATAGCAGTTCTTTCAAATAATGTCTCAGCCGGTCTAAGCCTCCAGCGCCCTTTATCCAATAATCAACTAGATATTCCTTTCTGGTCCACCACATAAAGGCATAAATATTGTCAGCTAACGATAGAAGAGCACTTTCATCTAACTTATCGATTGTTTCTCTACTGAGTATCTTTTTTACATTTTCTTCGTGTTCCCTTCTCTCTTTCTCAAATTCTTGTCCTTCTTCTGTACTCCTGTAATCAATGTAATTTTTCTTAAGCCTTAAAACATTTTCCGAAACAACTCTGGGAAGCATCATCAAACATCTAAATTAGAAAATAACGCAGAGATATATATTTTTAGAAGTTGATTAAAGTAGCTAAACCAATTCTAGCCGTGGCGCTAAAACTTTCAATGCAATTACTCAAAAATTAATGATTCTATACTTTAATATCTCTCCCATCCTTTTATTACTATTATGGTTGATAATGACTCGCGTGTAGGTTTGCCGAGTAGTGATAGGTATTGGGGCGTTCTGAATGCACCTCACAGGGCCTTTCTGAGAGCCGTTGGTTTCAGCGACTATGACTTTGGGAAGCCGATATGCGGCATCGTGGTTGCGTGGAGCGAGGTCGGGCCGTGCAACTTCCACACACCAAGCCTGGCGAGGTATGTTAAGGATGGAGTAATGAGTGGCGGAGCGGTGGCCCTCTCGATGCCCACGATAGTCGTAAACGACAACATAACGATGGGGACTGAGGGAATGAAGTACAGCCTGGTGAGCCGCGAATTGATTGCTGATTCTGTTGAGGCGCAGATTGTTGCGCATGCCTTCGATGGCTTTGTATGTATTGGAGGCTGCGACAAGACTCAGCCAGGACTGATGATGGCGATGGCCCGGATAAACAGGCCATCGATATACCTCTACGGAGGCTCGGCCGAGCCGGGATACTACAACGAGAAAAAGCTCACGATAGAAGATGTACACGAAGCCGTCGGCGGATACCTAGCTGGAGAAGTATCGGAGAAGACGTTAACCGAGCTAGAAAAGATGGCCCACCCAACAGTAGGGACATGCGCAGGGCTCTTCACGGCAAACACGATGGCCTGTCTCTCCGAGGCGATGGGTATATCCCTGCCCGGAAGCGCCACTCCGACCGCCACATCCTCGAGGAGGATCACGTTCTCCTACGAATCGGGTCTCGCCCTGACTAAACTATTAGAGAATGGGATCAAGCCAAGAGACATATTGACCTACGAGGCATTCCTTAACGGCATATCCCTCCTAATGGCTATCGGGGGATCGACAAACGCGATCCTCCATCTACTAGCAATCGCGCATGAAGCGGGCGTAAAGTTAACGCTCGACGACTTCGACAGACTCTCGCGGAAGGTTCCATACATCGTAAAGATGAGGCCAGCTGGAGAATACGTAATGGCAGACCTCGACAAATATGGCGGCGTGCCAGTCATCCTGAAAAAACTCCTAGATAATGGGCTGCTACACGGAGAAACACTCACCGTCACGGGAAAAACCATGAGGGAGAACCTCCTTAACTATAGGTTTCCCGACGTCAGCCACGCCCACGTCATACACGACCCCAGAAGCCCAATAAGGCCTACCGGAGGCATAAGGATTCTATGGGGCAACCTAGCACCCGATGGCGCCGTCCTAAAAGTCGCGGCCACCGAGATAAAGAGGTTTGAGGGAACTGCGAGGGTATTTGACAGCGAGGACGAGGCGTTCCAAGCAGTTAAGAATAACGAGATTCAGCGTGGGGACGTCGTCGTCATTAGGTATGAGGGGCCTAAAGGCAGTCCGGGAATGCCGGAGATGCTTAGGATAACCGCGGCCATAGTTGGTGCGGGCCTAGGAGAACACGTAGCCATGGTGACTGACGGTAGGTTCAGCGGCGCTACTAGGGGTCTTATGGTTGGACATGTATCTCCAGAGGCGGCAGACGGGGGACCAATAGCAGCGGTGAAAGATGGAGACCCAATACTCATAGACACAGTAGAAGGCAGACTAGAACTACTACTGACTCAAGACGAGCTCAAGGAAAGGATAGAGAAGATGAAGATACGCCCGCCAAAAATAACTACTGGGCTCCTAGCAAAATACGCATCACTCGTCACGTCAGCATCGAGCGGAGCAGTCACGAGGCCTAGGCTCTAAGTCCATCTCTTCAGCTCATTGATGATTGCGTCGCATACCTCGTGAGCTGTAGAACCACCACCAAGATCCGGAGTAATTACGGCTCTCCTTGACAGTACGTTTCTAACTGCCTGCTCCAACAGCACGGCTGACCCTTTAGCCTTGGCGTCGTTCCTAGCATCCCCGAGCCACTCAAGCATCATGGATGCTGACAGCATCATAGCTAGTGGGTTGGCGTATCTTGGATCTATGCTTGGCGCGGAGCCATGCACTGGCTCGAACAATCCATACCTGTCGCCGATGTTTCCAGATGGAGCAAGTCCTAGGGTTCCGCATACCCCCGCCGCCTCATCACTCAGTATGTCTCCAAACATGTTGGTCGTCAGTATCACGTCGAACTGCGTGGGGTTAACTACAAGCTGATACGCCGCATTGTCAACATACATGTAATCAAGCGTGAACTCGCCGGCCGACCTAATCACGGATGACGCGACCTCCCTGAAGAAGCGGTGAGCCATAATTACGTTCGACTTATCAACGATCGTTATCTTTCTCCTCCTCCTAGACGCGTATTTGCAGGCCACCCTCGCTATTCTCTCAGTACCGAACCTTGAGAACGGCATCAGTGCTACTGCGTAGTCGCGCCCTACGTCCTCTACTCCTCGATAAACATCCTCGGTGTTCTCCCTAACTATTAGTAAATCGACGTCCCCGTAGTTGCTCATCACACCCTCATAGGTCCTTGCTGGCCGCAGGTTGGAGTAAAGATCAAGCCTCCGCCTGAGATAGACGATCACGTCTTTGGCTGATTCCCCGACTGGGCCCTTAAGACATGCGTCGGCCTTCTCAATCGCCGAGATGCTCTCGCTGGGCAGGGCCGAGCCATACTCCTTGAGGGCGCCATCACCGGCGGGCGCGTCTATGAACGTAATGCTCAGGCCCATGGCGTCTGATAGAAAGCATAGAGCCCTAAGCGTCTCCTCAACTATTGTTGGTCCTATACCGTCGCCCCTGATGACCGCGACTCTATACATTTTCCGCAGTCGCTCTATTGGTTAGGGGAATATAAGAGTTATAGCTCTGGGTAGGAAGATCAATCATGGTGAGACTGCTAGCGCTCTACTCAGGCGGCAAGGACTCCACGCTCGCGGTTGAGAAGGCCCTCAGGGCTGGACACGAGGTAGCATGCCTAGTGACGGTTAGGCCGCAAAAACTCGACTCATGGATGTTTCACTCAGTATGTCTCTCAGCCACTCCGCTGCAGGCAGAAGCGATGAGGGCGCCTCACATATTCATAGATGTTAGTGGAGAGAAGGAATTAGAACTCGCAGAATTAGCGCAATCAATAAAGGAAGTAATAGATAACTATCGAGTGGAGGGCATACTGAGCGGCGCAATAACCAGCAATTACCAGAAAAAGAGAATTGACACCATCTGCTCGAAGTACTCGTTAAAGCATCTCTCGCCAAACTGGGGAATGTCTGGAAGAATGATTCTAGAAGAGGTCGTCAACAGGGGATATGAAGTATTGATAACGTCAGTAAGTGCCTATGGGCTGGGGCGAGAGTGGCTAGGACGCGTAATCGACCGAGAGGCAGTGAATGAGCTTGTAAAAGCATCCAGCATCTATGGATTCAACCCCGGAGGCGAGGGAGGAGAGTACGAGACACTGGTACTAGACTGCCCAATATTCACTAAGAGACTCGTAATCACGGGATACGAAGTGGTTTGGAGGAAGTCCTCTGGATACATTCAGCCAACATCCCTCAGGCTGACACCAAAATCATAGCCCAGCATAGTCAATTAACTCCTGAATTATACGCGCCGTTATTCCCCACACGACGTTGTTCTCGTCGAGTAGATAAACATCCGTTAGCTCCTCGCCCCTAGGGGTCTTCATAACTCTCTTCTCGCGCACAAGGCTGGTCAGCGAGGCCCAATAGTAATCAGTTAGCTCATCGTTTAGCATTACTTTTAATCGGCTGCTCGATAATAGGACGAGCGGCATGATTTTCATCTCAGGCCTGATGCGGGGAGACCGGGGCGGAAGCCAGCCGGCCGGTCTGAGACTGGAGATGTCGATGGATGTCTCCTCCATGACTTCCCTCTTAACGCTCTCGTAAAGATTTGCATCTCCCTTCCTCCACCTGCCTCCAGGCATGGCCCAGTCACCGCTCCACGGGTCTCCTGTCCTGACCGCCCTCTTCACCAATAAGACCTCCTTACCCAGAGTAAGTATCGCAGCAACGCCCGCCCAGTAGTCTCCCCCCTCAGGTACGGGGTTTAGGGGGAGTAAACATCGCTTCAGCCTCGAGGTCCACTCAGACAAGCTTATCTCTTTATATTTTTTACCTGCTACTTAAATAACGTAAATCGTGGAATCTACAGCGACGAGAGCCGTCTACATCGGCTGCTGCCCAAACTGTGGCGGCGACATAACAGACAGTGAATTATTAACTAGGGGTGTCTGTCAGTCATGCCTCTCAGAGCCTGTTGAGAATCAAATAGACCTGTACGAAAAACTACGCAGAAGCGGGAAGCTGATCAAGCTCAAGGGGCCCCTCGAGGTTAATATATGGATCAGTGAGTTCAAGGAGTTCTTCAAGAGACTTGTCGGTGCGTATCCGTGGTCGCTTCAGGAGACTTGGGCTAGGAGGGTCTACTTGGGTAGGAGCTTCTCGATAGTCGCGCCTACGGGGATGGGGAAGTCAATGTTCGGACTAGTGATGTGCATATACCTAGCAATGAGGAGGCGAAAATGCTACTTTATCGTTCCAAGCAGCCTACTAGTACAGCACTTCTTGGAGAGGGCGAACACGTTCCTTGAGAAGATAGGTGATAAGAAACTCAGGGTGATAGGATACTACTCCGGCATGCCTAGAAAAGAAGGTGAAGAAATTTTAGAGAGGATAAGGGGCGGTGACTTCGACGTCTTAATAACGACCGATAGATTCCTCTACGGAAGATTCGACATTCTTAAGAACAATAGTTTTAACTTCATCTTTGTAGACGATGTCGACTCATTCCTCAAAAGTCCTCGCAACATCGATAAAGTAGTTATGCTCATGGGGTATGAGCCCGAAATTATCGATAAAGTCATGAGGATAATTGAGCTGAGGAGGAAGAAGAGGCCGACTGAAGGCGAACTAGACGAGCTAGACATGCTGGAGGAATCGATGCTCGACTATAAAGAACCATCGGAGAGAGTATTAGTAGTTTCTGGAGCAACGCTAAGGGGCACTAGAACCAAGCGTCTCCAGCTATTTCGATATCTATTCGGATTCCAGCCTGGATACAGCTTTGAATTTGTCAGGAACATCACAAACTTTGTTGTGAGGTCTTCAGGACGGGTCGAGGAGGAAGTGTACAGCTTGATAAAGAAGTACGGTGCTGGATGCTTAATATTTGTTCCCCAGACAGAGGGAACTGACTACGCGTTAAAGCTGTCTGGGTATTTGAACGAGAAGGGGATCCCTGTCTATGCGTATTCTAGAATGAATCCCAAAATGCTAGGCAAGTTCATTAGTGGAGAATACATAGCCCTCGTAGGAGTAGCGAGCAACAGGAGCCCACTCGCTAGGGGGATAGACCTGCCCGAGAACATTCGATACGTGATATTCGCCGGAGTTCCCAGAAGAGAGATAAGAATATCAAGAGACGAGTATAATCCTGCAAAACTTTTGACACTGCTTAGAAACATCTCCCCACTCATTGAGGATCAATATTCAGCCGAGGTGCAGCGCGTCACAGCTATGCTCTCTAAGACCGTTCCGACGCATTCAGAGATCATCGAAAAAGTGAGGGAGGCCATGACAAGCGGCACGGAGCTGAGCGGGTTTGAGGCGTTCGTCTTCCAGGCCGTGAAAGAGGCGAGGAGGCTAGCCACAGAAATACTAACGAAGGACAGGATAAAGATGCTCTCAGAACGCGCTGACGTATACATTAAGGTCTTGGAGAGTGAGTATAGGCTCATAGTCCCAGACGTCGAGGGCTTCATACAAGCGTCTGGACGCTCATCAAGACTATTTGCAGGCGGAATAAGCAGGGGAGTCTCATTCATAATAGTAGACGACGAGAAGGCTCTTCATGGATTATTGAAGCGTCTCAAACTTCTCTACGAGGACGAATCGATCATTGAATACTCGGAAGAAGCCGCAATTAAGGAATTTGAAAAGGTTGATGAAGATAGAAGAAAGATAATAAGCATAAGGAAGGGAGAATTTAGGGCAGAGGAAGTAGACATCATAAGGTCTGCGTTGGTGATTGTCGAGTCACCCACCAAGGCTCGGACAATCGCGACCTTCTTCGGCAGGCCAGTGAGGCGGAGGGTTGGGAGTCTAACCGTGTACGAGTCGCTCAGCGGCGAGATGGTGCTGACGGTTGCCGCCTGTCAGGGACACCTATTTGACCTCACGACTATCCACGGATTTCACGGCGTCGACGTTCAAGACAATGTCTTTATCCCCAAGTATACATGGGTGAAGAGATGTAGTAAATGTGGTGAGCAGTTTACAGACTATGACAAGTGTCCAGAATGCGGGTCTGAAGACATATCCTCCAAGGAGGAAATAATGGACGCGCTGAAGCAGCTTGCATTGGAGGCCAACAGAATATTAATAGCTACTGACCCGGATGCGGAGGGCGAGAAGATCGGCTACGACATATACTGCAACTTATGTCCATACAACAGAAATATTGATCGATTAGTCTTTCACGAGGTTACGCGTAAGGCGCTTAGAAAATCGCTCAGCCTACCAGAAAAAATGAGGATATCGCTGGTCGAGTCGCAGACGGTCAGGAGGATCGAGGATAGGTGGATTGGATTTGAGCTGAGCAGAAAGCTGTGGGATAGATTTGGGAGGAGGACGCTCTCGGCTGGACGCGTCCAGACACCCGTGCTCGGATGGATAATAGAGAGGATGGAGGAGGCAAGGAAGAAACAGACAGTGGCGACGTTTTGGCTTGAAAACGAGCTTAAGGTCGAGCTCGTGGAGCCTATGGATCTAGAGAGTCTGAGAGAGCGGGCTGACAGCAACGAGTTAACAGCGGAGGTGGAGGAGCTCTCCCTCAGAAAGGAAACTATCAATCCCCCGCCCCCATACACGACGGACTCTTTGCTCAGAGATGCGGCAACAATCCTAAGGATGGGAACAGCTGAGACGATGCGAATCGCGCAGACGCTATTCGAGTCAGGTTTAATCACTTATCACAGGACCGACGCCACTACAGTGTCGAGCACGGGCTTATCAATCGCTCAACAATACATAGAGGAAAACTATCCGGGCATGTTTAAGCCAAGACAGTACAAGAGCGAGGGGGCCCATGAGTGCATTAGGCCAACAAGGCCGATAAGCAGGAGACAGCTAGAGTTCTATCTACGTTCAGGAGTAATGAGATTGCCGGCGAAGCTTGGAGATAGAGAACTGAGGCTCTACGATCTCATATTCAACAGATTCATTGCCTCGCAGATGGCGGAGGCGTTTGTCACCGTTCAGGAACTCAGAATAAAGCTAAACAGCAACACAACCAGCTTGGAGAGAGTCGTAGAGATCGAGGCGCCGGGCTTCCTCAAAGTCTTACCAATCGTTAAGGCCCAAGATAAGGTCTCTCCTGGGAGATACAGAGTTGTGCGTGTAGAGGTTAGGCGTGTCCCATCCAAATGGCTCTTCAGCGAGGGAGAACTAGTCTCCACGATGAAGCAGAAGGGGATCGGGAGGCCGAGCACCTACTCAAGGATAATCGAGCTTCTATACCAGAGGGGATACATATTTCAGAACAATGGAAGAATACTGAGCACGAGGCTGGGAAGAGCAGTGTATGAATACCTCTCGAGCAAGTATGGAGATTTAGTCTCAGAGGAATTGACGAAGAAGCTCGAGGAGACTATGGACAGGATCGAGAACAACGAGGTCAACTATCAAGACGTATTGAGGCAGCTCTACAACGATCTATCGAAGCTACTTGTCGAGAAGCATTAATCCGCATCATTCGAAAAGGTAATAAGATCCCAGCCTTCTCCACTACTACGAAGAGATGACCCATAAATGAGCCTAGAACAGTACGTCGATATGCTGTACTCGAATGTTTATTACATATTTGTGATCGGCATCGCACTATACGTTGCATACGTTATCTATTCCTCACTCAAGGAGACGAAGTAGCCCTCAGCTGGAGCAATTCCTCGACGACTTGGCAAGCTCTGCATAGTTCTCCCGACGAAGGAGAGAGACATATCCTGCACCTATTCTTGCTGACTTCTCTCTCATGACTGCGTATTAGCTCCTCGAGTCTAGCCATTGCTGCGTAGAGAGATCCCGGATGATTATCTTCAAACTCTGTTAAGAACCTCCTTATCAAGTCTCTCTGGGAGTATGACGCGTAGGGGCACGGCGTTTCTTGGAAGGATATTCCCGAGAAGTATGCGTAGAGGACGACTTCGTTCTCCGGTGTTAGCCTAAATGGTGCTACTCTGGGAATGGATACGTCCCTCGTCCTAACACCTATGAGGCCTTTAGGTAGATCTCCCCTAAGTATTTCCATGAAATATGTCTGTATAATGTCGTCCAAAGTGTGTGCAGTGGCCACGACTGTTGCATTTACTTTCTCAGCGGCGATGTCTATGGCCCTACGTCTAAGGATGCCGCAGAGGCTACAGGGTCCAAGCCCAACTCTCTCGCGGAGTGAGGTAGACATGTATTCATGAACCGTGACGTTGAATAGCTCCCTAAACGTGTAGACATGGTGCTCGACACCCAACTTTCTGCAGAAGTCCACTGCTAGTTTAAGGGACTCGTCCCTGTAGCCCGGTATGCCCTCGTCAATCGTGATGGCCACAACCGAAGCCATGGGGAATTCTCTCTCGAGCTTCCACAGCAATTTTAACAGTGCTAGACTGTCTTTTCCTCCTGATAAGGCGACTGCTATCCTATCATCCTCCCTGAATAAATCGTATTTTGAGATTGTCCTTCTCACTCTTTTCTCGAAGCTCTCCATGAAGCAGGATTTACAAAGCAGTTCTCCTGATACTGCTCTCTTGTACACTGCTCTTTCCAAATTGCAGCGATTACATATCGACATTTATCAGCCTACAGAACCAATAGTAAATCGTGGTTAAAAAGATGTTGTTGCATCTACGCAGAAATAACGATAAATAATGAGTAGTCAATATGGATTTGTGCATAGAATTGCCATTCACTGAGATCATGGATCCTCCCCGAGGAATGGACGACCTATTGCCAGAAGACTACGCATTAATCAGTAGAATAATTCAGAACGTCAGGAAACTATTTAGGCTCTATTGCTACAGCGAGATAGAGACACCGCCGGTGGAGTACTACGAAATATTCGCGGCCAAGTCAGGAGAAGAGATACTTCAGCATATGTATGTATTTACCGATAGACACAACCGTAAACTTGTGCTTAGGCCCGAGATGACGGCCCCGGTCGCTAGGCTGGTCGCAGGCAAGCTCAGCAGGAGACCGCTCCCCCTCAGGCTCGGATACATAGCCGACTGCTATAGGCTCGACGAGCCCCAGTGGGGTAGGAGACGCAGGTTCTATCACGGTGGGTTCGAATTATTCGGCTCCGCAGACCCGATAGCAGATGCTGAGATCTTAATAATAGTAAACAACTTTTTTAGAAATGTTGGGATATCTGAGTATTTCTTCAAGATTGGACATGTGGGGATTCATAGAGCCCTCATGAATAGGGCGGGAATAAACGAGGAAGTCCAGGACCAGATACTATCCCTGATAGATAGGGGGAGAGTGGTCGACGCGATGGGACTGGCGGAGAAACATGCAAGAGATCAATCACCGCTAAGAATATTGGAGGAGCTAATAATGATTAAGCCCGACGAGGCGAGTGTCCTCACAGAAAAAATACTAGGCATGCTCGAAGATTGTGAGGAGGCTAAGTCTGCGGCTAATAACTTGTCTGAGATCATTCAACTCTCCTCGAGCGTAATCGATGGCAAAAAGCTTATCTATCATCCAGGCTTCTCGAGGGGGCTTGGATACTACACTGGAATGATCTTCGAGATCTATGGCTCCTTGGCCGACGTGGCTCTAGCAGGAGGCGGTAGATACGACAAGCTCGTAGAACTATTCGGCGGAAGATCAATACCCGGCGTCGGAGCAGCCATAGGAATCACAAGGGTCCATCAATATCTCACCGATAAGCTGGGAATATCTGTTGAAACCGCGCTGCCTGACGTATACGTCGCTCCGCTATCAAAGAATGCGTGGACTCACTGTCTCAGAATCTCAGATAAGCTGCGTATGCATGGTGTTGCGGCAGAGCTCGGGGTGACCTCTCGAAGCATATCGGACGTCATTAAGACGTGTGAGAAAAGAGGAATAAGATTCTTAATCATACTTGGTGACAAAGAAGTTGAGCAGTCCCAAATCACGCTGAGAGACCTAGTCAAGAGGGAGCAGGCCCAGTATCCGATAGAAGGGATTGAAGATGTCGCGAGAATAATTAAGGGAGGTACGTAGTTCTTGATTCAAATCTCATTGATAGTGGAGTCAATCGTAGTTATCTCAATTCTTGTCTTCCTCTCAGTCAGGTTCAGGGTATTGGACTGGAAAGGAAGCATCACCGCCGCGATAATAGGATTGATAATATATCTCACGATTGGCAGGACAGGCATACTGGTCCTCAGCACCTTCATGTTCATATCTGGACTGGCCACGAGGTTTGGGTATCAATACAAGAAGAGCATAGGCGTCATAGAGTCAAAGACAGGGATCAGGGGTTGGCGAAACGTGGTAGGTAACGGGCTGATCGCGGCCATAATCGGCGTTCTTTCTGTATGTTACTTAGAGCAGTCAGAAATGCTACTGGCCGGCTTCATCGGCTCGGTCTCAGCAGTGTTTGCAGACACACTAGCGACAGAGATCGGACTGCTATACCAGGGACAGACAAGACTGATAATCGGGTTCAAAAAGACTAGTCCCGGCACCCCTGGCGGCGTCACGACGTATGGATATGCGGGAGCGCTCTCCTCTTCCCTATTCCTAATAATCGTATTGACGCCATTTTTAATCAATAGCAAATCACTCGCGTTATGGAAGCTCGCGTTAATTATCATAGGTTCTGGAGTAGGCGGCACCACCATCGACAGCATTGTCGGACAACTATTACAGGCGACGTATAGATGCATAAGGTGTGGCGTAGTGACTGAATACCCAACTCATTGCGATACAAGATGCGAGAAAATAAAGGGTCTCAGCTATTTTAATAATCACGTCGTTAACATAGTGTGCTCTGCGTCTGGAGTGCTATTCGCAATAGCTTTGTACGAATTGGTGTGATTTCAATTGTCGATAAAAAGGGGTCTATGCGGTCTCAGCCTTCTTGTAGTGCTGCTTTATGTGCTCTGGCCTTATTTTAGTAAGCTCTGACTCTGGCAAGAATGATAGTATCTCCCAGGCAATCTCTAGTGAGTCGTCGAGGGATCTGTTCTCGTCCTTGTCCTGACTCAGGAACCGCTGTTCGAATATGTCGCCAAATTCTAAGTACCTAATGTCGGTGCTAGTTAGTCCTGACTTTCCGACGATCTCTGCAAGTGACCTCAACTGGACTGCCCGCGAGTACGATGCGTAGAGCTGGTTACTGACTTCTCCGTGGTCGGGCCTAGTCTTCTTGGGCGCTATGATTCCCGGACCCATTAGTCTGCTTAGGGACATCAAGACATTGATCGGGGGATATATCCCCTTTCTGTACAGCTCTCTGCCCAGAACAATTTGTCCCTCAGTTATGTATCCAGTCAGGTCTGGGATTGGGTGGGTGATGTCGTCGCTAGGCATGCTGAGGATGGGCATTTGGGTGACGCTCCCCTTCCGATTCTTAATCCTTCCAGCCCTCTCGTAGATTGAGGCCAAATCAGTATACATGTAGCCTGGATATCCCTTTCTTCCGGGGACCTCTTCTCTGGCTGCGCTTATCTCTCTGAGGGACTCACAATAGTTGGTCATGTCTGTCAAGATGACGAGAACGTGATAATCCTCCTCAAAGGCCATATACTCGGCGAGCGTTAACGCGACTCTAGGCGTAATTATCCTCTCTACAGCAGGGTCATCCGCAAGGTTTAGAAATAGAGCCGACCTACCCAGAGCTCCGCTCTCCTCCAAGCTTGTCTTGAAGTATCTCGCCTCGTCGTTCTGCACTCCGATGGCTGCGAAGATCACTGCGAACTCCTCTCCCCTCCCCGGAACCGTGGCTTGCCTAGCGATCTGCGCTGCCAGCGTGTTATGCGGCATGCCAGATCCACTAAATATCGGCAGCTTCTGCCCTCTTACCAGGCTATTCATGACGTCGATGGCCGAGATGCCGGTCTGAATGAAGTCGCTTGGATAGTCCCTCTCCTCCGGGTTGATTGGCTCGCCGTTAATATCTCTATAATCAGTAGCTATGGGAGGTGGAAGCCCGTCAATCGGTCTCCCAAGCCCGTCAAAAACTCTCCCCAACATGTCAGTCGATACTCCTAGCTTCATCGTCGTGCCGAGAAACCTCGCCTTTATTCCCTCGATGGATAGGCCCTGAGTGCCTTCGAACACTTGGACTACCGCCCTCCCATAACCTATTTCTAAGACTCTTCCAAGCCTGACCTCACCGTCAGGCATCTCGACCTCTACGAGCTCGTCATACGCAGCGCTATGGACGTTGTCGACAATGATTAAGGGTCCCCTAATTTCATATATACTCGTATACTCGACGCCTACTTGTTTAGAAGCGTCTCGCTGCATCACTTTACTCAATGAATTAAAGAGTCAGCCAGACTAAATAACCTTATTTTTTAGCCTGCTACACTCAAAGGACTAGGAGGAGCTCAATATTTATTTCAAGGACATGACGTACTACTTTTCGGAAAAATAGAATGTCAGTCTCGTTTGGAGGAGGATACCTAAAAACCAAGCTAGAACTGATTAGACTTAAAAGATCCGTGAGGGTCGCTGAACGAGTCTACAGTATCCTAGAAGACAAGCGAGACGTACTTATTGCAAGGCTAAACGAGCTGATCGAACAGGCTCAGCGCCTCCGAGAACAGCTAATTGAGACACTCTCAGACGCATACACAGCAGTTCAAGAAGGCTACATGAAGGTTGGACCCGCGAGGTTCGAAAGCATCGCGACGACAACTCCAGAAACGCTCAAGATAGATATCAGCAGATACACAATGATGGGGATAACGCTGCCCATCGTGGAGGTCAAATCAGTAGAAGCCCAATACAACTACGGCATAGCAGATACATCAGTCAGCTTGGACGAGGCGGTCAGAAAAATGAGAAGGATCCTTCCAACCATATGCAACGCAGCGGCCGCAGAAAGCGCTATTTTCAGGGTTGCTGAAGAACTAAAGAAGACTCAGAGACTGTTGAATGCATTAGAATATGTTGTAATACCTCGATACAAATCTGCTATTCAAGAAATAACCATGACGCTAGACGAGATGGAGAGGGATTACTTCACGAAGCTAAAGCACATAAAAAGAATACTCGAGAAAAGAGCAGCGACGACTAGCCTTAAATCCTCCTAAACAGAATAAAAAAGCATGGAAGAGAACATAGAAAAACAAATCAACCAGATATTCGAAGAAGCTGAAAAGACATTAATCAATAAGGCATCATCTCTAAAGGCAGAGCTAAGAAGATTTGCAGAAAAAATAGTCAAAGAAAATAAAGATTTTACGTGAAGCAGCTTACAATCCGGGGCCCGTGGCCTAGCTTGGATAAGGCGCCGGCCTGCGGAGCCGGAGAGCGCGGGTTCAAGTCCCGCCGGGCCCAAATAACGACCTTTACCATTCTAACGATGTCGCATTCCTGTCGAACCATCCTCTTCGGCAACAAACGAGAAGAATCATCAAACAATGTATGTATATATTGAGCTTTATGTGATTATTCTTGAGAGCTACATGATTAGAGACCGCCTAATGATAATGTGTCTAAACATTGCGATTCTGTTGATTATGCTTTCGCCGGCTGTATATGCCGCCGAGGCTGACACAAATGCTCTCGTAAGTAAGGTGTTTGCCGCAGCAATTGCCTTTGGTGTGGCAGTTGCGGCCGCTGGTTTCACCATCTCTAAGGCCGGTTCAGCCGGGTTAGCTGCATCCGCGGAGAGACCAGAGGTTAGGACTGTCGCCATCATTATAGCTGCGTTTGGAGAGGCACTCGCTATCTATGGAATAGCCATCGCGTTCTTCATACTGAGCGCTTAGAGAATCCACGCTATGTTTTTATCTCTACACATCAATTTTGTCCCTAATAACGAGCGAAAAATAAATAAGTTAATAAGGTATTTGTTTAGCATGGATCTGCTGCCCCGGTAGCTCAGGCTGGGAGAGCGCCCGGCTGAAGACCGGGAAGTCGCCGGTTCAAGTCCGGCCCGGGGCACTATTAGTTATTATTAGAGTCATGTCTGAGTAGGTTTGTTGGAGAAATGGTTAGGGGAGGGGTTTGTTCTTCTTTTGATGTATTCTTCTAGGCGTCTCTGCTTGGCAGCCTTCCTAGCCCGGGCAAACTAACTAAATGTTATATAATCCATTCATGAGGATTGAGGGAGAGGGGATAAGAAGATAATTGTCGGAGTGTCGTGGAATAAGCATTGCTAGGCAATACACTACAGGACAGGCATGGAGATGGACGGAAACATACTATATTTTATTGTAGGGAATTGTTACCAGGATACGTAGAGACATCTAAGGGAATAATACTGCCAAGAGAAATAGTAATGGTAAAAAACAGAGAAGTCAAAGACTAGGCACCTACTAGGCCTAAAACACATCAATATACCAATACAGCTAGACTTATGGGGTAATGAAGTAATATTCATGTAGGGGAAAGGGACAAACAACGCTATACGGATATCCAAGACCAGAAGCATAAAACACAATCATAGAAGCGAGTCAAAGATTATTGCTATGAAGATCAGTGCTAGGTGTGGGCTCGTGAATTTGAAGAGGCGCCAAGCGCCGGCCTGGCTAGGCGAGAAAAATAGTCTTAGGCTGAGGTATAGTAGTGCTATGCCGGACGGCGCCGTGATTCCTAGGTAAATTAGCCCGAAGGTCTGCGTGTCGATTAGGTAGAGGAGTACGGAGAACACGACCATGAGGAACGCCGTCGAGGCGATACATCTGATAGCCTTCCTCTCCGATATGACGACGGGCAACATCGGGATGTTTGCCCTCGCGTAGTCATCCCTGTATTTTAGCGCCAGGCTCCAGACGTGGCTTGGTATCCACAAGACAACGAGCGCAGCAATGATTAGTCCCTCAGTCGTGATTTGATTAGTGGCTGAGACATAGCCGATCAGGGCCGGCGCACCGCCAGCGAAGCTGCCAAACAGAATGTTGAGGGGAGACCTCCTCTTAAAGTAGGAGACATATACCAATACGTAATCTATTATTCCGAAGACCAGCAGTATCAAGGCATAAACATTGATGAGGATGGCCAACAAAATCGAGGCTGCTATTAAGATCAAACCAAAGAGAAGCGCCTTCTCAGGAGGATCGATAAGTCCCATGGGTAAAGGTCTCTTCATCGTGCGCCGCATCAATCTATCGATGTCAATCTCTAAGTAGTTAGCTACGGTTTCAGCGCCCGCAGACCCGGATGCGAGGACTGCGAGCACTAGTAAAAAGCTCTCCAGCGATGGCAACGCCTTTGAACCCAAGAATAGCCCACCAATACCAGTGAATACTAAGAGCCACCAGACCCTAGGCTTGGTGACACGGAAGTACAGCTCGACGGTCTTTATGCTCCGAGAAATCAGCGACGACTGCCGGCTCATCCTTTAGTCCTGAAATACGAAAAACCATTAAATAAGCTTGAACCCAACCCAACGCTACGAGTGACTGATAAACCATTACACCCCGCGGACTAACAGCTTTATTTTAGAACGCATAAGGGATCAATATGCCTGGAATTCTTGATGGGAAGGTAGCTATCGTGACTGGCAGCTCAAGAGGGATAGGCAGGGCGACGGCGCTTAGGTTTGCGAGGGAGGGCGCAAAAGTTGTATGTAATTATGTGGCTCATGGCGATAAGGCTGAGGAGGTTGTAGATCAGATAAGATCTTTTGGAGGCGAGGCAATTGCAATAAAGGCTGACGTCGCGTCAAGAGATGACGCGAGGAGGTTAGTGGAGACGACCGTCGACAATTTTGGGAGGCTAGACATCTTGGTGAACAATGCTGGCATACTCATCCGTGGAGGAATATTCGACGACGTATCCATCCTTGAAAGATTGATGGATGTAAACGTAAAGGGCATAATCAACTGTAGCTCGATTGCGGCAAAAGTGATGATGAAGCAAAAAAGCGGCAGAATAATAAATGTCTCCTCGATCGCGGGGATGGGAACCTCTGCACGAAACACCACATACTACGCCATCAGCAAGGCCGCAGTCATAATACTGACTAAGCGACTAGCATTAGAACTTGGAGAGTATGGAATAACCGTCAACGCCGTAGCCCCCGGCTTGATAATCACTGATATGTTCGAATCACTAAGCCCCGAGGAGCGTGAAAACATGCTGAAACTAGCCATAGAGAAGTCAATGCTTAGAAGGGCTGGAAGCCCTGAAGACGTCGCGTCACTCATTACTTATCTGGCATCAGATGAGGCAGGCTTTATAACTGGACAGATAATCACGATAGATGGCGGGCGTATTGATTTTCTCTCAAGGTCAGGTTAGAAAATAACGATAAAATATAGATGATAACGTTTATGTAAACAAGCCGTGGAGTGTATACGCATGAAGAAGGATGACGTACTCTACATCTCAAGACTATTTTTAGGCTTGATTATGGGTCTCGTGTCTGGCTACCTCTCAACCACGATTTCATGGATCCTGATAATCCTTCTAGGAATAATTGTCTATGCGTCAACTGTTCCATTATCCCTCAGACTCATTACGGAGGATTCGAAGACGCTGAGAAGAAACGCCATCTTAAACGGCATGGGAACCTACGCTATTTTCTGGATAACAGGATGGATACTCTTCTACAACATAATTTATTGAGTTGCATTCGCGTTACTTGACTCCTGCTGCTTCAGCTTGTGTGGGGTTGGAATCTTATCAACGTTACTTAAAATAATCTTCCAGACATCGACGTACGGGTCATGCTCACCTAAAACCGGCTGAGAAGTCTCTTTGATCATCTTGAGGTATCCATTCGCCTGAGAAGCTGGGTCCTCATTGGAGTATAATTTGAAGATAAGCGAGTCTGCATCCTCTGAGGTGTAGGAAAAATATATCCCATAAAGCGCCAAATAGACTCTCTTATCCTCATCCGTCTTCGCCTTCTTTTTTAGATTCATTAGCATTTTTTCGGCATCCGATATCTTCCCCTCAAACAGCGTCCTCACAAATTTTAAAACCAGCCTTTTGAGTTGTTCATCGTCCATGTATTCTACTATGCCTTCTCGAAGCCTTAAACCTACCTTTTACTGTCTTCTTTCCTTCTCAGACTCCTCCACGTCCTCTATACCATTCGCAGTTATTTTAATTAGTACCTCACCTTCTGGCAGGTATGGACTGGATATTAACCTCACAATTCTAACGTTCTTACCTGCAGTTTTTCTTATGAAGAGCCTCGTATGACTAGTATGTCCTACAATGTGTCCTCCCACTGGAGAGACGGCCGTAGGCGCGAAGAACTCGTCGGGTCGAGCCATAACTTGATTCGTAACTACTGCAACAGCGTTAAACGCACGTGCTAGCCTTATCAACTTATGCATATGTTTATTTAACTTCTGCTGTCTTTCAGGCAACATCTCTCTCCCAGCATATTCGCTTCTGAAGTGTGCAGTCAAGGAGTCAATTATAATCAACTTGACGTTGTTTTCCTTAATTATTCTATCTGCCTTATCCAATAACAGCATCTGATGATCCGAGTTATAGGCCTCTGAATAGATTATTCTCTCTGAGACTTTGTCAAAATCTAGGCCGAGATGCTTAGCCATCTGTTCGATGCGCTCTATCCTGAAGGTATTTTCAGTATCTATGTAGAGCGCTGCGCCGTTCAGCCCTCCCTTCTCTGGCGGGAGCTGAACATTTATGGCTAGTTGATGACAGATCTGGCTCTTCCCCGAGCCAAACTCGCCGAAAAATTCCGTGATCGACTGGGTTTCTAGTCCTCCCCCTACTAGTGCGTCCAGCGCCTTGCTGCCGGTCGTGAGTCTACCAATGTTACTCTTAAGAGAGGCGAGCTCCTTGGCTGTCACCCAAGAGATTTCTATTGACTCGCGTGCAAGGTTGATGAGCTCTGCGGCTTTCTTCTCGCCTATTCCAGCCGCCTCGAGCTCACTGATGGTCGCTGTTGCCAAGGCCTCTATCGTTGAGTAGCCGATCTCTTTTAGCTTCTCGGCAGTCGCAGGCCCAACACCCGGTAACTCAGATATGTCTGTAAAGACTGGATGCTTCTCTTTTTCTTTCTGTGGCAACTCCGTCTTAAACCCATGTTGAAGCTGTATTTAAGCAATAGCCAGTTGCCTGAAAATAAACAAGTCCTCCTCGTTAGTTGGACTAATGTTAATATGGTTCTTAGGCATATGTTTGAGTAATGCTGAGGTCTGAGCTATCGCTGCACAAGAAGCCCGCAGGCAGAGACAGATACATACTTATTGATATATCTCCATCCCCGGGAGTAGTGGGACTAATAATAAGCAACCTGCTAACAGACTCGCTAGCATCAGAGAAGATCGGAGAGATATATTCACCTCATTTTCCACAAGTGACGCTCATCAACAACGACGGCGTAGCTTCGCTACCAAAGGTAGAGATCTATGAAATCAAACCAACAGATAAAAACAACACATCTATCATACTGATAACCCGCAACTTCTTGATCGACTCGAATGAGGCTGGTGAAGAAGTCTCAGAGCTAATATTTGAGCTACTAGGTGAGAAGAAAATTTCTGAGGTAGTTCTATTGTCCAGCGCTAGGGTCTCGGGTACCGGCGACGTATTTGCATCATCGACAGTTCTAGATATTACCCGTGAATTTTTACAATTAGGCGCCAAGACGACGCCCAACACTGAGGCACTACCAATCGACAAGTTAGCCTCCTCACTACTGTTTACCCTTTACATAAAGGGCGTACCTGTGAGTCTTTTAATTTCAGACACTGTGAGCTACATGCCCGACTTAGCGGCCGCGAAGAAACTTATCAACATCTTATCTAAGTATCTTGGAATCTCGGTCGATGTGAGCAAGCTTGATCAAGAGATTGAGAAACAAAGAGTCATATTCGAAGAAATTGAGAGAGCCATCAGAGAGGAATTCAGGGAGAAGGGTGGAAGACCACCCTCCTACATTGGTTAAACTTAATCAACAATCTCGTATATGTATACATAGGCAATGCTATTGTACGGCGGGCTCGAGGAATAGACCAGTCTATAATGAGTAAGCTTTGGTTCTTGGTATACATGTGCCTGTGTTATTGAGCCTCCTACCGTAACTGTCTGCGGCTTGAACGGAATCATCTGCCCAATAGTTGTGTCGGTCCAGAATTTTTCAGTTGGATTAGTCGGGTCTCCACCTGGCCCTAGGAGGCTATTCTCGTCTATCGGTGGATATCCAAGAGAGGCGGCCTCCTGGTTTGCTATTTTAAGCATCCAATACCACTTGGACTCATCTCCGTAGTAAAGAAGCTGGCCGGGATACTCACCGTAGGGTGGTCGATGAGTCACGAATATTAACACATGCGTGGCTCCCATTTCCTTAAATATTCTGTAACTCACGTTTTCGGGAGACAAGAAGGCATAGCCGATCCTTGCGACCCTTTTACTGTCAATCGTGGTGTTGTCTATGATTGAGGTCTTATTTCCAACGATTGATATCCAGTTTCCATAGTCCCACCATGCCGCGATCACTGCGTCATCAGGCAGATTGTTACGCATCCATTCAACAGCGCGCGCCCAGTCATTTATTGGACTCTTAGTCGGGAGGCTACTCGTCATAATAGTTGCAGGGACATAAGACAAGTCAATCGACGACAAGGGTATCGGGTTACCAAGTCCCTGCGGCATATAGTAGATCGAGATCATTATCATTAATACGAGAGGAACCACGATTATAGCTGGCGATTGCTCGACTCTCTTTCTGACACCTCGAGTAGCGATGGCCCTACTCCCAGTCTCTAACATGTAGGACAATGAGTATCCTGCAAGGATCGCGACTAGCGGTGAGACCGGGAGTGCCAATCTAACTAGGCTAGAAGCGAAGTAAAGCGACAATAAAGCATAAATGAGTAGGAAAATCGCGCCGTCGCTCCTCTTCTTTATTAAGAGATAAATTCCGAATGGTACTAGGAATATGGTTAGGCCGAAGTCTTGAAATATTGTTGCCCAAGTAGCTGTCTGGTTCTCGGCAACAGACTGAACAATTGGCAACGCACCCCTTAGCCACGGAGCCAATACAGAAAAGAACTTAAGCCCAGGTATACCTACTGTACCTAACGTCGTCAGCACTATTAATACCAGTGCCGCAAGAACTGCTCCTCCCCGAGTGACTAAGACCCTATTCTCCGTGCTAAGGTATCTATGACATATTTCAGTAAACACCAAGTATCCAAGGACCGCGAGTCCTGAAATCATTGTGATCTCTTTGAGATATGATATTCCAAGCTTGGGCACGTTAATTGCTATTAGGGTGTAGGTAATCACGGTGGCGGTGTAGGCTGCCAACAATCTCCGGCTGTACCTCCCTATGAATGTCAAGACTCCCGCAAAGAGTGGGACAAGCATCAATGGGAATTTATGGGCTCCCCAGCTGGCAGACATGTATCCGAGCAGTAGGCCGCTAAGCAGACCATACAGCAGAGAACCCTTAAGGCTACGCTTTTCATCAATCGCTGCTATAAAGGCCACGTATGCGCCATGCATCAGTGGTATAGATAATGCCTCGTCGTCAAACCAGCCTAGGTGCGTTCTTGAAATGTTCGCAGCGCTGACGGCCAACAACAACGCAGAGGCAAGCGCGCCCTTGGTACCAATCACGTACCTAGCTAAGAGAAAAGTGACGATGATTGCCAACATTCCGTATATAGGCGGCAGCAAAGAGGCAAGCTCTAGCATATTGACATGAATGCCGAGGGAAGAGAGGGATAGGTAGATAAACGCCAGGGTGAAGGATACGCCTGGATAGAAGACTTTTCCAATCTGCAGCCCAGTCGGGTACCAACTCTTCGTCACAACTATCTTTGGGAATTCGAAAAAACCGGCCCATCCCCTCTCCACGATTGTCTCCGCGACCTTGAAGTGCCACCACGGGTCAAACTCGCTCAGTAAAAAGCCCCACCTTGATGGCAGGATTCTAATGATGAAGCCAGCTGTTATGGCTAATAGAAGAATTGCCGCCTCTAGGTAAGTTGTACGCCCTCCCACGTGTCTATCAAACTTTACCAGCAACTCCTTAAAGCCCTGCAGACTTATCCTAGACATCTCCTTGGTCGCTTACATAAATCCCGAAAAACCAAATAATAAATTATATAGTCAAGCAGCGTTGCCCTCGATAATGATTTATATCGTCGGCATAGTAAGTAAATAAGTCGGAGTTGACACAAGTAAAGGAGAAGATTCTAAAGCTGCTTTCCTTCGACTGGTTTACAAAAATTGAGGAGGTAGTGGCTGGATTACTAGTTGTTGCTAGTATAGCGATTATCAGCGGCGTCGTTAGGATCTTGACGACTCCGAGCATACCGCTTTATGGTACTAGAGTCTTTGCACCCAGCATGGCTTATCAGACATATGCCGAATTCATCGTCGTTACAGTTTACTACCTCTTAGGCACTGCTGGGATTTTTCTCTATTATTTTGCTATTAGAAAAAGATTCTCCGGAAGGGGCAATAAATATGCCGTTCTAGGCGCCACACTGCTAGTAGTTTTTTCATTTATAGGTTTATTGACAGGAATAATGAATAAGATATGAAAAACGACTAGCAATAGTTGGCAGTTAATCTTCTGATATTCCGCCTTCATGTATTCTTAACCTGTACTCTCCGGGTGGTAGCCCGCGAACCACCTTTAACATTTTTAGTCCTGAGACGTCAGAAAATAGTCCGAGATGTACGTCGGCGAAATATGTAGTGATTGCCGAAGCAACTGGCGTGGTAATGCCTTTAAGAGGGACGTCATGGACATCAGTAATAAAAATCGATGTTAGATTACGAGTCTTGCAGGCCTCCTTCAAGCACGCCATCTGAAAAGCTAAGCTGTGGAATAGGCTTTTATCTATATTCACGTCACCAACCATCTGGACCCTGTGAAGATACGTAAAGTCATCGACAATTACGAGTGAGCCAGCGGGAGCCGTGTCCGCAACCCAAACAATCGTTCTCTCCTGCTCCTTAAAGCTGCGAGGGAATGTTATCTTTATCTTGGATAGGTCCGCTCCCCAATTGGCGGCGATTCTTGACAGTCTCAAGTAATGAATATGGCCGCCGCAATCTAAAAGATACGTCCTAACACTGTCTCTGCTAGCGATGCAGGCAATCTGAAGAGCTAGGCTAGTCTTGCCGGACTTTTCCTCACCGCTGACGAGGTACACAAGGCCCGATCTCAGTCCACCACATGCAGTGTCAAACGACTTTATGCCCGTTTTGAAATGTGTTGGGCTGCCCAACGCTTGACTACTGACAATCTTAATGACGTTGCGCCTAGATAAGGATTAGCAATAGTCATGCTCTTATCTTCGTCGACTTAAACGTATCTCTAAGCAAGAACAAACTGAATAATGTATGAAAATATTCTTCATCACGCAGTTATCTTTATCTATACGAGTTTTATAGCTATTATCAGCGAAAGATGATAAGTATCTCCAAGTCTCTAGGCATTTTAATGATGGTGGCTTCTACAATTACTTTGATTATATACACTTTATGGATGTTTGGGTTTATCAGCGGTCTAGACCCGAACCTCGCAGTCAAGATAGGGGTATACGCCATTGTCTTAATTATATTGGTGATAATCGGCATACTTGGATACATAATGGCAACTTATAAGCAGCCGGTGACGGTTAAATCAGTAGGCAAGGTGAGGAGAGTTGAAGCGTAGACCTGCTGCTGCCGGCACGTTCTACGAGGCTAGCAGAGATGAGTTACTCTCGCAGATAGGTTCCTGCTTCAAGTCTCCCTACGGCCCCCAAAAGCTACCAAAATCAGAGGTTGAGATTGACGAGCCGCCTCCGATTATTGTATCTCCTCATGCTGGCTACATGTATTCCGGGTCAGTCGCATCGCATGGTTACTACGAGCTCTCTAGGAGAAGGAGACCTGAAAGTATAATCGTGATTGGGCCAAATCACTTCGGCATAGGTACCGATGTCTCGGTCTATCCAAGAGATTCGTGGATAACTCCTCTTGGAGAAGCAAAAATAGACATACAGCTCGTCGCCAAGTTGTCAGAAGTATCAGATGTATTTTCGCTGGACGAGTTCAGTCATAGGGAGGAACACTCAATTGAGGTCCAAATCCCCTTCTTACAATTCATTTATGGAGAGATAAAGTTTGTACCTATATGCATGTTGGATCAGTCAATTTCTGTAGCCACCGCGGTAGGTAAAGCATTGGCCGAGGCCGTCACAGAGCCTGAGAAGGTTCTCCTGATTGCTTCGTCTGACTTTTCTCACTATATTAGTCATGATGATGCGCTGAGGAGAGACATGCCAGTAATTGAGAAGATCCTGAGCCTAGACGTTGAGGGGTTTTATCAAGAGATTAGGAATAGGAGGGCTTCTCTATGTGGATATGGCCCAATAGCAGCTGTGATGACCTATGCGAAGATGATTGGCTATAAGTCAGCTAGGCTTCTCAAATACGCAACTAGTGGGGACATTACTGGGGATAGAAGCGCCGTGGTGGGATACGCCTCAATTATGATTTATCGCTAAGCATTCTTGAATGTCTTTTATGAATTTCATCCGAGTATTCCATATATTTTAAAATGATTGGGCACCAATCCTTCTCTGGACAATATCTCAGATGCTTGCATTTCTCGCCCATGAGTTTGGATAGCCACGGCATTTCTTTTTCGACGTCACGCCATATCTTGTAGGCAATGCTTCTCTCCTCCCATTGGGCCTTACTGCAGGTCCTAGTTGCCACGAAGCCAGTAGGGTAAATTAGATTAAAGAGATTATAAGCCCTGACGACCCTTACAGTAACGGTCTGGGGAACGGCGTAAAGCGCAGCAAGACCCTCATCTTCGAGCCTGAGCCTCTCGTAAAGTATTAATAATCCGTTAACGGTGTCTAAGAACTTCGAGCTAAATTCTTCGCTGTCCTTAATTGCTGGTGGAATCACAATGTTTTTATCTAGGTTTTTCTTCGCTCTTTCAACGGCCTCTGGAAGAGATTCAACTATCGTAGGCACAGTCCTATGCCTTATTGCTTGGTGATATGCTGCCAACGACATTGACTCGCATGTTATTACCCTGAAGAAGTCGTTGTATGCGTCAAGTCTAGAATTATCCATGTTAGAGATGATTTTCTCAGCATTGCCGACCATCTCGATTTTAATTAACTCTGCACCCATAATTGGGGTCTTGTCGGTAATTTGATCTATTAGCTGGTCTGGCATACGTAGCGGATCGGCCAACGGATAGTAAGTATTAAGATTACTGAAGCTAAGCCTAGCATTTAGCAGCTCTGGTAAGTAATTGCTCATAGATTCTTTTAGTTTGGTAATATATTGTCTTAGCTCTATTGGGACCAGCCCGATGTTCCTCTCTACTTTCGTGATTAGGTAAATGAATGACTCTAGCGAGGCGGCGGTAAAAAGCGAGGAGGAGGATGACAAGGGAAGTATGTATCTTGCGTCTTCTAATTTAATGCCCTTGTCTATCAGCCAAACATACGTGTCGTAGCATTTATCCATCGACTTTATGAATAGCTTCTCTAAACTCTTATTCCTCAACTCTGCAGGGACTAAAATTCTATCTCTAGTGATCCTCGACCTCCTTTGGCTTTCCTGCAAATAGCTCCCAAAGCGCGGCGAGACAAGCAGCATCGTGAGTAGCCTACTGCAGTTTCGCACCTCAGAGAAAAGTATAGCGGAGGTTGATAAGGATGCATGTCCGCGCCTCGTCGATTCCCAGTGGACGCTCTTAGCAAACTCGTTAAGATTCTTATTTTTCACTATTAGATTGTTGATCTTTTCTTTAAGTGATATTTTTTCGAACGTTCCTGCACCTTCGATCGCTATTATTTCGTCGGGCCCTAAAGTTGTGTCGTAGTAAGTGGTTGATGGGGCCGCGTCTATGATCTCTAGCTCTAGTTCGTCTGTATAGAGCTGCCTATCCAACCCTAGTCAAAATATAATATCTCCTAGTTGATAAACAATTTTTAGCTACGTATGAGTGCCTAGGTTGTCTACTCTCTTCGAGGAATAACCCAGCCAGTCATCTCAAATCTATACTTATCTATGTAGCGATCGGCAGCGAATAATCGCATCAGCATCGTTAAGTCTGATGTTTTATAAAATTTCTCGTTGACTGGTTTAGCCTCCTCGAGGTATGCCCTTGGAATTGTCTGGACAGTAATTATGCCTGCCTTCTCTAGAATTTTTACGCCATCTTGGAATTTTTCGTGAAGCTCACCCATCTTGTCAATGGGTAAATTCTTTACTGTCCATAACCCGGAGAGAACGTCTAAGACGTCGCTTTCCCACCCAGCTCCGTAAAGTATTACCATGGCACGCATTATATCAGCCGCAACCATGAACTCAGGGCCAGAATTTTCTCTACCTAGAATATCCTTAACAGCGGCCTCTCTATCCGCAACACTCATGACGCTAAAATGTACAGACGAGTATTCAAGCATTTATCTATGGACGAGCCTAAAAATACCTCCAGTGATGCTTTTAAGGAAGCCCAAACATTTAGTAGATTCGGGATGATGAGCAACGTCCACGCCGAGGCGACAATGAGGCCTCGACGGGCAGCCTGACCAAAAAATCAAAAATAAATATCTTTTACTCGGGTGGTAAAGTCTTGAAGGCTAAGTCTATTGGTATTCCCTGTCTTGCTCTGATTGCTCGGACTATCCAGTAAAGCGCAAATGCAACTCCGTAAGAAGCAGCAAGCAGATACGCTTGGGGTGCTCCAAAACCTAGTTCTGGTATTACTGCATATTGATATACCCCGTTCATCTGGTAGAAAAATCCTACTAGTCCAACAACCGTAGCGATGGGAATCCCTAAAATGGTGTATTTTCTTACTGGTGATTGTTCCCAAAATTCTTTCCTAAACGGTAGTAGGGCGCAGGATAGGCAGGTTAACCCGACGCTCACTGCTGACCAGACCCAAGTTACTGTGAAGACCAGACCTAGGTATGGCGTTGTGGCCACTAGGATTAGCCATGCCTCGACGATTAGGAAAGCTACGATCAGGCTGAAGACCGGTGTATGGAATCTATCGCTAACCGAGGCGAACTTGGCTGGGATTAATCTATCGAACGACCATGCAAACAAGAGCCTCGTCGTTATAAGCCAGTTAATCGGCATAAACGTAAATGCAGCCGCGATAATAGCTATCATTAGTAAGACGACAGCGGCGGGATTATTCGCAAGTATATATGGTATCGAGATCGTCACTACGCCTCCGCCGAATAGAGGAGTTGATAGTTTTTCAGGCGCCAAGGTGCCTATCAATGTAAGTGCTATTAGTGGATCCCGTCCAGCTATACCCTGTAGCAACTCAATTACCACTACTACGCTCAGCATGAGTATAAATCCAGGGATAACCATCGAGACGACTTGACGAATAACTGAGTTTGCTCTCCTCATCTCGCCTACAGCCCAGGCATTCCAATAAGAGTTTGTTGTCCCTATCGTCATTCCCAGTGCAGCTAAAAATGTTCCCAAAGACAATGAGACGGGTACGAAAGCATCGGGCTTAAGCTCTTTTCCAATGGAGACGAGTTCGTCGTATCTTAAGTTAGGCTCAAATTTTGTCAATGCTTCGACAAACTGAGCTGTGTTGGATGATGCTAGTATTCCTATTGCTACTAATAGGCCGATGATTCCTAAAGCGAATAGAGGTGCTAGGAAAGTTCTCAGGAGCACTCTTACGCCGAGTATTGCTGGGATTAGTGAAATTAAGAGGAATATGGTCCCGACGATAATTATTCCTTCAGGTGTGGTCGTCCATGATGCAGCCGCCATGAGCGCTTCGTTCCCAAGCATCTTGCCTAAGACAAACAACCCCGGGCCTAGTCCCCACTGGATGACATAGGCGCTGGGTATTAGGGCAGCAAAAGAGAGGATTGACAACCAGAGCATGATCTCGGCTGGCCACGCTATTGATGGGTGAAGGATCCTGCTTTGTGCAACATACGGAGATCCCGACCTCGGAAAAGTTGCGCTTATAAAGGCAAAAGCAGTCAGATAACCAAAGGCTCCAAAAAGAAAGGCCGCTATTGAGGCTATTGTTGGCGAGCCGCCGGGCACGGCATACCAGATGAACCACGCCGTAAAGGCTGGTGCGAATAATGGCACGACGCCGCTTATGTTAGCCATAAAATGCTCGATGACGCCGAATTCTCTTACAAGCCCCGTTGCCTCTCTCACGAAGACTCTGGTTTCGATAGATCTTTTATTACTCATGGGTCATCGTCGTATTTTATGGACTGAGTTTGATATAAATTTTTTTGTATAAGACAATTATTTATATAGAGCCATAATATTATAATTGATTTGATATGATAATCGTTCCTGAAATGACGCAAGACGAGATGTTGCGGTATCTCTCTCAACCATTAATCGCCAAGATTGCTACAACTAATGTCGACGGCACACCCCAGCTCTCTCCCGTGTGGTTCATGTATGAAAACGGAGTATTCTATATATCGACATACGAAAAGGCATTAAAGGTCAGAAATATTAAGAGAGATAACCGTGTTGCATTGCTGATTGATTCAACTGACGGTGGAATAAAGTTGAAAGGAGTCTTAGTGAAGGGAATTGCTAAACTCATTTATGGTGATGAATGTAAAAAAATCGAGAAGAAAATTTATGATAAGTATCTGACGAGCGAGATCACTAGTAAGGATGAGGTGGCTAGAATGTTTAAACAAGAAGCCCTCAGATCAACTGATTCAGTCTGCATAGAGGTCCGTCCCCTAAAAATTACTAGTTGGGACTATACCAAACTTAGACCCGAAGATATTAAAAGTGTGTAGCTTAATAATTCAGTTTATTAACAAGAATTATTCACTCACTAGCTAGGGGTGAAATATTGTGCGACTTTTAGGAAAAGTCTCGATAATAACGGGAGCCACTAGCGGCATAGGAGAAGCTACCGCTAAGCTATTCGCTAAAGAAGGCTCTAAAGTAGTCCTTGCTGGAAGGAATGAGGAAAGGGGAAACGCGCTAGCTGAAGAAATTAACAAAGAAGGATATGAAGCAATCTTTGTAAAAACCGATGTGTCGAGTTCTACTGATGTTCAAAATCTAATTAATAAGACCGTGGAGAAGTGGGGTAAAATTGATGTTTTGTTCAATAATGCAGGAATCGAGATTGACGGATTTGTGGCTGACTACAACGAAGAAGATTGGGACAAAGTGGTAGATACAAACTTAAAGGGTGCTTTCCTATGCTCAAAATACTGCTTTAAACAGATGATTAAACAGGGTACTGGCGGCTCGATAATTAACAATTCATCAGTCTTAGGTATCGTAAGCCTGCCAGGCTGTAGTGCCTACTCAGCTTCAAAGAGCGGACTGATTGGGCTAACTAGAGCGCTGGCCCTAGATGGTGCTCCGTATAAAATTAGAGTAAATTGTCTTTGCCCTGGCTTTATACTGACTAGGCTGACTGAGCAATACATCGATAAGAAGAATCCTGAGAAGTATCTTGAAACTGTTGGAAGGCTCCACCCAATTGGCAGAATAGGAAGACCTGAGGAAGTAGCTTATGCAGCCCTTTTCTTAGCCTCAGACGAGTCATCATTCATAACTGGAGCCGTCATACCCGTTGATGGCGGAATAACCGCCACCGAACTCGAATACGTCCTAACCCTCTACAAACTTTATTGAATTTTTGGAACTAAATTTTACAATATTTCTTTGATGGAATTTAATGTTGCTTAGTGTTTGGTTTGAATCAGTTCAGCAGCATTGAGTTTAAGGTAACTGTAATTGAGCTTGTCGCCATTGCTACTGCGGCGAATACTGGGTTAAACATTATTCCGAGGGGATATAGTATTCCTGTAGCGACGGGTATTAGCACAACGTTGTAGATGAAAGCCCAGAAGAGGTTCTCCTTCATCTTTCGAACAACCTTTCTAGAAAGATCTATCGCTACGACTATGTCTCTTAAGTCATTTTTTACTAGGATTATTCCGCCGGTCTCTCTGGCAATGTCTGTACCGCTTCCTATCGCAATCCCAACGTCGGCCTCGGCCAATGCAGGTGCGTCGTTAATTCCATCACCCACCATGGCGACGATCCTTCCTTCCTCTCTCAGTCTCCTTACGATGCGAGCCTTATCAGTCGGTAATACTTCTGCAAAGACAATGTCTATTCCCAGCTTTCTGGCTATTGCGTTGGCTGCCCTGCTATTGTCACCTGTAAGCAGCGCAACCTTAATGTCCATCGACTTAAGTCTGTCGACGACCTCGGCTGCACTCTCCTTAATTGTGTCTGAAAAGGCCATAATTCCCACAACTCGATTGTCAAATCCGAGTAGTATCGCTGTCTTTCCATCCTCTTCAAGTGCTTTAACCCTCTCTATGATGTATCCATCAACATTTAGACCGGAACTCTTCACAAGCCTTAGATTGCCGAGGAGAACCCTATGCCCGTCTATCGAAGCACGTAAACCATGACCCGGCACTTCCTCAAATGCATCAATAGTACGCGGTGTATTAATCCCCCTAGAGCTAGCCAACCTCCTTACGGCTTCGCTTAGTGGATGCCTAGAACCACTCTCTAACGTGAGAGCCAATTCTAAGACTTCGTTTTCGGCAAATCCGTCAAGAGCTATAATGTCAGTAACTCTTAGCTCACCCTTGGTTAGCGTACCGGTCTTATCAAAAACTATTAAATCAATTTTACTAAGCTTCTCTAGATATTCTCCGCTCTTAATCAGGATTCCATGCTGAGCGCTCCTACTCGCGCCTATCATTATGGCGGCTGGAGTAGCGATTCCGAGCGCGCAGGGACACGCAATTATTAAAACAGAAATCAATGACATAAGGGCTATCCCAAATGGTTGACCAGCTATCAAATACCAGAATATAAATGAGGAGATAGCAACAACTATAACTATCGGAACAAAGTATGCAGCTACTCTGTCTGCAAGGCGCTGCATAGGCGCCCTAGTCAATATGGCTTCTTCAACCATCTTCACTATCTGGGACAACATGGTATCTGCGCCGACCTTGGTCGCCCTTACCTTGAGTACTCCACTCATGTTGATAGTGCCTCCGATGACTTCGTCGCCGACCTTCTTCTCGACCGGCATACTCTCTCCAGTGATCATGCTTTGATCAATGTATGAATGACCATCAACGACTACGCCGTCTACAGGAACTCTCTCGCCGGGGCGCACGACTAATAATTCACCTACCACGACCTGCTCAACCGGTATTTTTCTCTCCTCGCCATCCCTTAGGACTGTCGCCATCTTGGGCTGTAGATCAACCAACTTTCTTACAGCCTCGGTGGCCTTGCCCTTGACTATTTGCTCCATCACTCTTCCGAGAAGGACGAAGCCTATAATTAGCCCTGACTCTGTGAAGTATACTTCAGGACCACCGGTAGCGATTCTTGGAAAAATGCTCGGAAATAGATTTAGGGCCTGTAGCATGTATAACGTGCTGTATAGCCACGCAGTAGTCGTTCCAATAGCTATTAGACTATCCATGTTTGCCTGTCTGGTCTTAATGGCGTCCCAAGTACCTTCGTAGAATTTCCAGCCAGCTATGAATTGGATCGGCGTAGCAAGGAGGAATAGCAATAAATAATTATGCAGAGGCCAATTTACTGGATAGATATACTCAAAGAACGCTGTTAATCCTCCCAGCATTAACGCTATGGCAGCCAAAATTTTTAGTTGGCGAAGTTCTCTCTCCGGAGCGAGGAAGGCGTTGAGGCAATTTTTGCTGCAGAAGTAATATGTGACATCTCCTCTTTTTAACTTGAAGGGCGTCTTATCCTCATCAACATACATCCCACAGACTAAGTCTTTTGCCAATCTCTCACGATATCTAACCCACCTCACTATTTAGGCGTCATGTATACATTGCAGTGAATTGTAGCAGAATGGAATTAACGCTTCTTAGGATGATGGTAGCAGTGCCTTTAGATTGTTCATCAAGCACTCTAAAGCCGGTAGAGCACTCAACATCCAACCAAAAATATATGTTTAAATATGGGTCCCTTAGCTGTAGAACAAAGGGTGTCTGAATCGATTACATCGAATTACTCGACACAACGCTCAGAGACGGCGCACAGACTAGGGGCATCTCTTTCACCCTAAATGATAAACTAAAGATTGTTGAGCTACTAGACGATTTAGGCATAGACATCATTGAGGCGGGATGGCCCGGCTCAAATCCGAAAGACTCGGAGTTCTATAGACTTGCCAGAGAAATTAAACTTAGTCACAGTAGACTTGCGGCTTTTGGAAGTACCCGCAGATTAGACGTAAGGGTCGAGGACGACTTGACGATGAATAGTATACTCAAATCTGAGGTCCCAGTGGCTGTTATTTTCGGTAAGGCCTGGACACTGCATGTCAGAGAAGTCCTCCGATGCACAGAGGAAGAAAACAAGAAGATTATAGAGGATTCGGTCAGCTACCTGAAGGATCATGGCCTTGAAGTCATCTTTGATGCCGAGCATTTCTTTGATGGCTGGAAAGAGTCGAGCAGTTATGCATTAGATGTCTTGAAGACCGCCTACGAGTCAGGCGCACGCACAGTTGTCTTATGTGATACGAATGGCGGAACATTGCCGACCGAGCTGAGAGACATCGTCAGACAAGTAAGGAGCGTTTTCAAAGGAACGTTAGGGATTCATGCCCATAACGATGCTGGAGCAGCAGTTGCTAATTCACTCGTCGCAGTAGATGAGGGAGCACGTCACGTTCAAGGCACGATAATCGGATTAGGTGAAAGATGTGGAAATGCAGACCTTACAGTGCTGATACCATCACTATCATTAAAGTTAGGCTATAATATGCTAGGAGGAAAAGCGAGGGAAAAATTGAGAAGACTAACCGAGATTGCATACCATGTAGCGGACCTGCTGAACGTTAGTATTAATCCAAATCATCCATACATCGGTCGACACGCATTCGCGCATAAGGCCGGCGTTCACGTTGACGCTATCTTGAAAAATCCAAAGACATACGAACATATAGACCCTACTTTAGTGGGGAATGAAAGATTATTATCGATCTCAGAATTATCTGGCCGATCAGCCCTAAACTACTTTGCTGAGAAGTTGGGAATTAAGCTATCTAAAGACGAGTTAGACGCGGCGCTTAGAGAAATAAAAGAACTGGAGGCCATGGGCTACCAGTTGGAGGCTGCCGACGCAACTATTTCATTGATAATTCTAAAAGTGACGAAGCGGTTGCCGAGGTTCTTTAGCGTTAGGACATGGTGGGTAGAAACACTAGACCTTGGCAGGGTCTTCTCGAGAGCAATCGTGTCTATCGATGTGAACAACGAGACGGTTACGGCGATGGGCGAGGGCGTCGGCCCCGTCCATGCACTCGACGAGGCGATAAAATCCGCCATCTCAAAGAAATTCCCAGAGCTCGCCGATATCAAGCTCGTAAACTACAAAGTAACTGTGCTTGACAGTAACGATGGGACCGCTGCTACCGTAAGGGTTTATACTGAATTCATATTTGGGGATAAAAACTGGGCTACAACCGCAGTCTCTCGAAACATTGTTGAGGCCAGCTTGAAGGCCATTCTAGATGGGTACATATACATGCTGGCCACAATGAGTGGTGGACGAAGCTATCAAATTTAAATACCAGCAATGTGGAAGAATCATCAACGTGGTGAGAATTGGGGGATTTAGTTTGGCGGTATAATGCGCACAATTCGTCAGAGAGCCAAGCCAATACTTCTGAAAAAGATTGATTTACCCCTCGACCCGCTTGAGTTGTACTCATCTGTTTCAAGGGACAGCGAGTATGCTTTTCTCCTAGAATCTGTATCTGGTCCAGAGAAACTGTCGGAGTTCTCATTCATTGGTTTTGAGCCTATAGCGATCTTTAACGCAACCAATGGTGCATGTACCATCGAGGACAGGCAGAGTGGCGATATTTTTGAGATAGAAACCACCGACCCACTCGAAATACTAGGAAAACTATTGACTGGTAATTCGTATCCAAGTTATGGGTTCAGGTTTGTTGGCGGCGCAGTCGGATACGTATCTTACGAGTCAATCAAGTACTGGGAAAAAATTGATCTAAGATCCGAGAAAAACTCAGATTTCCCAGACATGGAGTTCGGCATATACAATAATGGAATAATAATTGATCATAGGATGGGTGAGGCGTATATCTTTGGCCCCTCTGTCGATGATGAGAGTATCGCCGCAAGCTTTAAGAATAAAACAGCTAGATTCGAAGACCACGTCAAGCTAGTAGACGCAAAGCCATGCATGGCTAAAAACGAGTTTGAGAGAATTGTGCTTAAGGCAAAAGAATACATAGAGGAGGGCGACATATTTCAGGTTGTACTCTCGAAGAAATACAGAGTAGAATATGATGGTTCGTTAGACGCTTTCTATAGAAGATTAAGAAAACTCAATCCCTCCCCATACATGTACATACTAAAGATGGGCCAGAGGAAGATCGTTGGGTCCAGCCCAGAGATGTTATTCAGGGTTGAGGGGACACGGGTCGAGACATTCCCGATTGCTGGTACCAGGCCCATTACTGGCGATCAAGAACTAGACGAGAAACTATCTAATGAATTAGTGTCGGATGAAAAAGAGAGGGCAGAACACGCGATGCTAGTTGACCTCTCTCGAAATGATTTAGGACGCGTATGCAGGTTTGGCACCGTAAAAGTAGAGGAACTTATGAAGATACATAGATTTAGTCATGTACAGCACATGGTCTCGCATGTCTCCGGTGAACTAAGATTTGGCTATAATTCTCTCGACGTATTGAGAGCGTTATTTCCGGCGGGTACAGTGACGGGCGCGCCGAAGATTAGGGCTATGGAGATAATTGAAGAATTAGAAAATGACAGAAGGGGGCCTTATGCTGGATGTGTCGGATACATATCATTTAATGGATGTGCCGACTTCGCAATAACGATAAGAACTCTCGTCAGTCCTCGTAAAGGAGTTGGATATATTCAATCAGGCGCTGGAATAGTTGCAGACTCATCACCTGAGAACGAGTGGTACGAAACTGAGCATAAAGCCCGCGCATTGTTAAACGCCTTAAAGGGTGAGCAGCATTATGAAGGTGCTAATAATCGATAACTACGACTCATTCGTATACAACTTGGCTCAATACGTAGGCGAGCTCGGAGCACTTCCAATAGTTGTCAGGAATAATGAAATAACACTAGGCGATGTCTTAAATCTAAATCCAGACGCAATTATTATCTCTCCGGGGCCGGGCAATCCCGCAAATCCGAGATATTTCGGAATATCGGGCAGCATAATAAAGGAGCTCTCGGGCAGCTTACCAATTCTCGGAGTATGTCTTGGTCACCAGGGAATAGTGCATTGTTTTGGAGGGGCGATAATTAAAGCAAAGAGGCTGATGCACGGCAAACCAAGCATGGTTATGCACAATGGCGTAGACATATTCGAGGGCGTTAAAAATCCTTTCAGGGCTATGCGTTATCACTCATTAGCCGTACATAGTGACCTACCATCATGCCTAGTAGTGACCGCTATCTCGCTTGACGATAACGAGATAATGGGAATAAAACATAGAGAATATCAGCTATACGGCCTTCAGTTCCACCCAGAGTCAATTTTCACCGAGGATGGAAAGAAAATACTGTTTAACTTTCTGAGCCTGGCTAAAAAATGAAAGCCATATTTTAACCAACACAAATATAAATATGGAAAAAGAGTCAATAGAGTTAGGATTAGCTACATGAGCCAAATTAATTCATTGAAAAAATTAGTCTCGAGTATTAGGAGTGGACCTGCCCCACATTTTGAAGTGGTCCACGCAATCATGGCTATACGGATCATTGGAGATCATCCGGGTATTGGGAGGAAAGAATTGTCAAGAAGGCTGGGACTAGGCGAGGGAAGCGTCAGGACACTGCTAAGCAAGTTGAAGAGCAATGATTTAGTCACAATCACTAAGGAGGGCTGTACCCTCTCAGCTAATGGAATAGAGATCTACAACTGGCTAAACGAAAAGATATCACCCATATACGAGATCGATCTAAGAGAAATCTGGGAGCACCAATTCTCGGTAGGAATAGTAGTAAAGAATGGTGAGCGTCTAGTTAAGAGAGGGATAGAACAGAGAGATGCAGCTATCAAATTCGGTGCAGCTGGCGCCATGACGTTGATACTCAAGTCAGGAAAGTTGTTAATGCCAGAAATTACTAACTTATCGGAGGAATTTCCCGAGTTTGCCTCCAAAGTCATCGATAATTTTTTCCTCAAAGAGGGAGATGTATTAATTATTGCTGGAGCGAGCAATATTTACGATGCGTCTTACGGCGCGCTTGCAGCTTCATTACTGACCTTGGGAGTCCTCACTAATCCTTAAACAGGTCGTATGTTTTCAGTCGATCTTTATTCTAACGCCCTTCTCTTTTTTGGGGATTCTGATTTCTAATACTCCTTCTCTAAACTTCGCCTTTGTTTCTTCAGCGGATATCTCGATTGGTAGCTCTAGGTCTAGCTTGTAGCAGGTCGCATTGACTCTACAATACCTTCTAAGCTCATACTCATAGCTACATGGTGCATATACGTGAAGTTCATTTTTATGCACCTCTAGCTTGACGTTCTCCTTCTCCACGCCTGGAAGGTCTACTGTCACTCTGAACTCGTCTGGAAACTCTTGGACGTCATACAGAGGTTCTAAACATCTAGATGAGACCTCGGATTCTTTAAGTCTCGTTAACATCCACTCTATCTCTTGGTCAATGTCACTTTCAATTTCTCTGATTATGTCGAACAGTGATTTTCTCCTGCGCATCAAGGCCATGCTCACCTAATATATTGAGGAGTTGCCTCGAGCTCTAAGCCCTTAGGAATCCTAGCCATACTGGCAGTTGTGCGCCGCATCAAATCTCTTAGCTGAATCTTTAGCTTCTCTGCCTGTTCCCTAAGTGGATCTACTGAGACGTTAAGTCCCAAGAGCTTATTCAGGAAAACTACTACCTCAGCAGCCGCGCCCGGGTCAGGATAGTTCATGTGGCTCTGAGCCAAAGCTACTAGTACTTTAACGCCTAATCTAGATGCATTCCGCAGCAGTGCTGCCTTCATCCCAGTGATGAACCCATTCTCAAATTGAGTGGAATAGCCGGTTTCAAGAGCCTTTCTTTGGATCTCTTCATCGTTTGAGACGACGTAGATCTCTGGTTTTTCAATTTCAAGCCTATTTGGCTCTGGTATGCCGCCAACGCTGATTATGGTTGAGTTAATAGTCTGCCCAATCTCGAGTATGGAGTTTGCTGTTGACCATATGCTTTGAGGCGGCACCGGGACGTCTGAAAAAACCATGCATGTCTCGTTAGGCCCATCTCTGCAGAGATATAGTCTGCATGGCTCCAATACTTTAGAACCCTGTATAGTGACTATTGGAGGTAGGTCTTCGATCTCAAGATACCCCACTAGTTCAGACTGCAGGTTGGAGATGAAGTAAGACGACGCTATTGTGCCGACAAGCCCCACGTCGGGCAACCCCTCGATTAATGGCACTCCTTTACCCTTTATTTTCCCGTCGATTAGAAAGTTCTTATCTTTATTCATTTTCCCCCTAGAGCAATAATTTCGGCAGATAGGATATAACTATTTCGTACCAATATTGATGAAGATCCTAAAACCTAAAATAAAACGAGATAATAAATGGAAAGTAATGGTTATCCTCAAAGATAAGGATCGAGAATTTGTAAGGTCTAAATTTGAAAAAGAACTTGAGGGAGAGGTGCGGATCATTTATTTTACGCAGGACTTTGAGTGCGAATACTGTGCCGAGACCGGAGAGCTACTAAAAGAGGTCGCCTCTCTAAGCAACAAGATTAGAATGGAGACCTATGATTTTGAACGTGACCAAGATAAGGCAAGGAAGTGGAACATCGATAAAATTCCGGCAACATTGCTTTTCGGCCAACGAGAATACGGAGTCAGATTCTTCGGCGTCCCGAGTGGCTACGAATTCGCAACACTGCTGGAGGACATAGTAGATGTATCGAGGGGCGTGAGCAGGCTTTCTCGACAGACAAAGGAGGCATTAGCAAGCATTAGGGTGCCTATTCACATCAAGGTATTCGTGACGCCAACGTGTCCCTACTGTCCTAGAGCCGTCAGGATTGCGCATCAAATGGCCATCGAGACGGAATACGTGACTGCCGATATGATCGAGGCCATAGAGTTCCCACAGCTGGCAAATAAATACGGAGTGATGGCCGTGCCCAAAGTCATCATTAACGACCTAGTATCGTTTGAGGGAGCGCTACCAGAGCCACAATTCCTCCACTACGTCATGCATGCAATCGAGCATGTCTAGACTCGATAAGAAGGCCGTGGCAAAAGAGATCGATAGACTATTCAATCTAGCACTCAGCTCTGAGGACGAACTATTAAAAAGATCTGCGATAAGACACGCAGTAGCGCTTTCTAGAAGTGTTAGAGTTAAGATACCGAAGAAATACTCACTATTCATTTGCAGAAAGTGCCTTTCATTATTATCATCTTCGAAGAGTGCGAGGATTAGAGTGAGGAAAAATAGAAACTGGCAGATGGTTATTAGATGTTTAACATGCGGCTCAGTCAAAAGAATACCGCTTAAGCGCTAGCCTTTATGCTCTGGCACTCTGCCGAGAAGTGATATCCGCTCAACCAGGCGACGGTTTTCCTCTCTTATTCTTTCAATCTCGTCCCTCAGCGCCTTATACTCTACACCCTTCTCCAAGTTTTTCCTAATTTTTTCCGCAGCGTCCCTAGCAGATCGCCTAACCATCTCCATTAGATCGCTTTCAGCCATTTTTTCGAGAATAGGAATGATCTCAGGGGCCATGAGTTCTTTACACGCAGCCACTACTGCCTGTCTAACCCTGTAGTTCTCGTCCCTAGAGTATTCTTGAAGTATTTTTATCACCTCACGCCTTCCGGGAAACTTGCCTAGAGACGTAATCGCCGCGCTTCTAACAATGTTGGGCTTATCCTCGTAGGAATACTCTAATATAGTCTTTAGGCATCTCTCATCTCCAATCTCAGCCAAACCTCTCAATACACCGATAGTAATAGCGTAGTTGTGAGATGGTTCGTTGATAAATTTTAACAAATAGTCATAAACATTTTCCCGCCTCATCTTGCCGAGACTAATAGCGGCAGACTGCCTAACATAATAACTCTCATCAACATCTGCTAAAACTTTTTTCAAGGCATCACAGACTCTATCATCTCTATAATTGCCAAGTGCATCGCATATAGCTCTCCTCACCTTCGGGTGCTTAATACTACTCAAAGCACTGAGAAGCGCCTCCCTAGCCATTTCAGTGCGAGTCTCTCCCAGCGCCTTCGCAGCCTCAGCCGCAACTCCCCAGAAATCATCCTTAAGCATGGCTTGGCTAAGCACCTCAACTGCCCTGAGATCGCCAATTGATCCCAGCGCCCTCGCAGCCTGTACTTTGCAGTACACATGTTTATCGCTTAGAAGAATTTTCGCCCACTGTTCGGCTGTTCTTTGATATTCAATTGTTTTGAATGCCTCAAAAAATGGGTCGACACAAATATAGTCAGGGCGAGCATCAAGATCAAACACATATACGGCTTCTCTCTCATTCAAGTCGATGGTATATTCTTTGACTGTCTCGCCTATTTTTATGTGGATCTTAAGCGGGAGAATATACGTGTTTAACGAGTCGTCGCCCTGAATCTGCTTTATTCTAATCAATAGCTTCTTGCTCTCGTCCTTCCACTCCTCTTCTACTTTGAGCGCTGGATGACCAGAATTATAAAAGAACTGCTCAAAAAACCACTCTAAATTTTTTCCTGAGACCTCCTCCATCGTCTTTCTAAAATCCTCTGTGTCTGCTACGCCGTATTCAAACTTCTTCAAAAACTTGTTGAGGCCCTTCCTGAAAGCTTCTTCACCGAGGAGTGAACGCAGCATGTTTAGTATTAGTCCACCCTTGGGATATGAATGCGAATCAAAAAGCTCGTTTGAGTATTTGTAGATGCGCATTACTATTGGACGTGCATACCTGTCGCGATACTCATTTAGATAATCATCCATGTCCCTGATCAGTTCATATATGAATTCCTGTTCTCCCTTGTCATGTCTTACGAATAAGTTCTCAAGCAGAGTTGCCATGCTCTCATTCAACCAGATATGTGGCCAGTCCTTACAAGTGACTAGGTCGCCGAACCATTGATGAGCTGCCTCATGTGCTACGAGTGGATCGCTCGAATAATCCAAGTGCGCCTTTTCGTCATGCAGTGTCAAGTCAGTCAAGGTAGTTGCCGTCACATTCTCCATGCCTCCGAAAATGAATTCGTGGACAGCCACCTGATCATACTTTGAGTATGGATATGGATAATCTAAGTAATTTGAGTAGAACTCAAGGATTTTTGCAGTCTTCGAGAAGCTTAAGTGTGCCTTGTCCTTCCAGCCCATTGGAACATAGTAGCCTAACTTCACATTACCATACACCTCCTTTATCTCATCAAATATTCCTACTACAATGCTGAAAAGATAAGGCGAGCAAGGTTTATCGAGTCTCCAGTGCCAGACTGACCATTTATCATTGTTATTGACGCTGAGCAGTTCTCCGTTAGAAATAACGGTATAACCCTTGGGAACGTACGCGATTAGCTCGAAGGTGTGTTTTATGCTTGGGTGATCAAGTATTGGCATCCAGTACCTATTATGCTCTGTCTCACCCTGACTCCAAACTTGTGGGGGCCTATTTGGATGGGCTTTTGAAGGCAGAATAAAGTATAGCCCTTTACGTGGCTTAGCGTGGTATTTGATGATAAGCTTTGGATGCTTATCGGCTACTTCTACGTGGAGCTTATTTCCATCATATCGCCAGTCCTTCACCTCGGGCTTGCCAGACACAGAGTCAATCACGAGCTCCACGCCGTCGAATGAGACCCACCTAGTCTGCTCATTAGTTATCTCTAAATCAATTTCAGCCTCTCCATCAATAGATCTACTCTCCATGTCGAGCCAGAGAGATAGCTTATAGTGCTTTATCCTGTGGTCATAGCTTGGAGGATATTTAGCATCATAGTCAGGATAGACAAATCCCCTCCCAGGCTTAGCGAAAGGATAAATCGTCACCATGTCAAGAATAAACAAACTTAGATTATTTAAACTAATCCTCGACATTTCTTACTCAGAAGTGCAAATAATTGTAATAAAAATCGGTATAAATCTGAGCTCTGATAAATGTCACTACAGCTGCGGAAGGTGTTTGATCTTGACGTCAGTCTTAAAGGTAGTTAATTTATGGGTTAGCGTTAATAATAAACAGATTCTAAAAGGACTAAACTTAGAGGTTAGGCAGGGTGAAATAAGGGCCCTTATGGGCCCGAATGGTAGTGGTAAGAGCACTGCGGCATACGTGATTATGGGTCATCCAGGCTACGTTGTCGAGAGAGGTGATATAACGCTTGATGGAGAGAGCATTCTACCACTCCCACCGGACCAGAGGGCTAAAAGAGGCATATTCCTAGCTTTTCAGTCACCAGTAGAGATCCCCGGAGTGACCTTGGCAAACTTCCTGAGGAGAGCCTACCTCTCAGTAAAGGCAAAGGATGATGAGGCAAAAAAATTATCAATAAGCGAGTTTCAGAACTTACTAAGTAAGAATCTTCAGTTATTACAGATGGATACGTCATTCATCAGAAGATACCTGAATGAAAACTTTTCAGGAGGAGAGAAAAAGAGATCGGAAATCGTTCAGCTCGCAACGCTAAGACCAAAGATAGCAATCTTAGACGAGACAGACTCAGGACTAGATATTGATAGTGTCAAGATAGTGGCTAATGCAGTTGAAAAACTTGTACGCGAAGAAAACATGGGTGTTCTTGTCATTACTCACTATGCTAGAGTTTTAAACTACTTAAGGCCAGACTACGTTCACGTAATGTTTGATGGCAGAATCGTTGCCTCTGGAGGGTTTGAGCTGGCCGAACAGTTAGAGAAGACTGGATATAAGGGATTCGAAGCAGGGCTACAACAGTAAGACGGGCTGATTTTTAGAGTTTCTTCGCTTAGTGGCTAGGTTTTTCATGATTCTAAACACTTAAATTATGCCTATTGGTTTTGAGGCATTGATGGTTATGGAGCCCAGAATAATCCACGTAGTTGAAGAAGAAGAGGAATGGGAGGAAGAAGAATGGGAAGAAGAGGAAGAAGAATTCGAAGAAGACTTTGAAGAGGAAGAATTCGAGTTCGAAGAAGAGGAAGAGACCTAAAAGGGAAAGACGCGGGATTAAACCCAAAACACTTCCTTTTTTGGGTAATTTGTTGATTCATTCTTTCGGCAAGATTAATACAGGTACGCTTACATCGTCAAGTACTCTTTGACTCACGCTTTTGAATAACTTTAGTCCAACCCTCCCCCAAAATCCTCTCGGCCTTCGAAATAATACTACCATGCTGTACCCACCATTCTTCACTTCTTCCACTATTCCTGATACGATATCTCTGCTTACCGCTACTTTCACTTTGGCTTCATATCCATATTCTTTCAGGTAATCGCTCAACTCTTCGAGTATCTTTTTGTGGCTTTCAATCATTTTTAAAGCCACGTCATCATAAGTTGCCGTTGATTGAGGAAGCTCGATTATGTTTAACAAGGTGTAATCAGCTTCCTTCCATTGAAGGAGACGGAGCGCGCTTAGAACTCTTCTATGATCAATATTCGTGGACACGGGAATTAAGACACGCCTCATGCCAATTTACTCATGAGTAACTACTCCATCCTTTTTATGGATGTGCAGGACTATAGAAGTTACGGTGCTTTTGATGCCTGGTATTTTCAGCACTTTGTCCTTGAGCAACTCTCGGAATGATTCTATGTTTGCTGTGTTTATTATGGCTATTATGTCGAACTCGCCCGTTACTTCGAAGACGTCGAGCGCTTCTGGCAGCTTGGTGATTTCTTCTGCAACTTTTTCTAACTGGTTAGACTCGACGAATATGTGGAGTATAGCTTTTATCCCCCCTCTTAATGATCGGTTAGACATCTCGACAATCCTTAAACATGCGGTCATATAATAATGTTGATTTTGCCTAGAGAGGTGGATAAATCTATATTTATATGACACTCTATATTTGTATGGTATGCTATGCCTAAACTATATGAAAGGAACGTGCAGCAGCTTAGTGGGAGCTCCTACATCATGACTCTTCCCAAGGACTGGGTGCTCGAGAGTAGGCTGTAAAAAGGGCGCATCTGTCCTCCTGGCCGTAGAGCCATATTAGGATAACGCCAGCCTTAGTATTGATAAGATAAACGAGGACCAACTAGAAGATGCAGTAAAGTGGACATTCATATCTGGTCTTGACGAGCTGATAATCACTCAAGCAGGGGGAATTACAAATAAGTCTAGAAGCATAATTCGTATATTAAGAATTATGATACCGGGAATGATCATTTCACACGAGGTTGACGAGAGAATTAAGATTGAGTTTACTGAATTGACATTCCATGCCTTCACTTAGTGCTTAAGGGCGTTTCTCCAGTTGGTCGAGAGAACCCTGTACACAGCTGCTAACTACTTGAAGAAGAAGGACGGAGAAGACATGGAGTTGTCGACAATCACCGAAGAAAGTATTGGGTATTCACTTATCCTATCTAGGTTTGTTGCAAAGTCGATTACTAGTCCTTTTCTAAATGTTTCTACCGTGAAAATATATGGATTATCAACAATTGCAGTCGTTGCCATTAAGCTGATGGATGCTATGACTGAACTAGTGGAGCACGTGAGAAGAAACAAATCAAAATCGATTGACGTGGTAGGCCCAATAAAAAAATGGCCGGCATTCTTAATAGGATAATCCAGTCACTCAATGATTTGCCAAAAAAATCGAGGCGGCGAGTCTATTATAGAATTTATGAATCAAGTGAAATTAGTTGGAGAGAAAATTAGACAGCTTGAGTTAGATTCTGGGGGTCAAGATTGTGTTGGCGAATATTTGTGAGAAAGTTCAAAATATGTTCAGGTTTATCACCAATTACTATTTAGTCTCTGCTATCTATCCTGACTGACTACAAATATATCTATTACGACGTGGATTTTACTAGCTGAGTAACTCTTAACGACTCTGCTTGTTAGAATATCTGTAGTAAAACCCATGCTTGAATTCAGGCTTTGTATTTTTTGTTTCAGCTGTTCAATCTCGTCCCTCTTTATTAATTGATGTAGATGAATGATCCCGCCGGACTCTCCCAACATTCGCAAGGCATAGGGAAGAAAATCAGCAAATCCGTAAAAATATCCCATAATGACTCTATCAGCTTTTGTCTTTAGCTTTGATGATAATTCTCTACAGTCGGATAGGTATGGTATGACTATGTCTTCTACATTGTTTAGTCTGATGTTTCTGAGTAGGTACTCATATGCTGTTGGGTTTATCTCTACGGCGTGGATTAGCCTGGGCCTCGCATGGACAGCTATCGGTAGTGTGAACTGCCCAACTCCTGCAAACATGTCAACAACTATTTCCCAGCTCCTGACTAGGCTAGCAACTCTCAGCCTCTCGAATTGATTACCTAGACTAAACATCAACTTGGATGGGTCTAAGCAGTAATGCACCCCGTACTCCGTATGCATGATTGTTTCAGGCAATTTGCCCCATAACAACTCGACTTCCGGCTCCCGATATTCGCCATAGATCCCCCTGTATCCCAAAACAGCTACTATGTGCGGATTATCAGCGACTATTTTCTGGACGATCTCTTCTAAACCCGGTTGTTTTATGTCTACTCGAACAATCGCTACGTTGCCTAATTTTTTATACTTAATGGGCATCCTTCCCCAACACTCACAGCAAAAGTATCTTTAAATAATATCTCTTAGCCAATATATTTGTTGAGTGCGAAAAAATCAGTGAAAAAAGAGACTGCAAAAGCAAAAGGACCGGAAAAGAAAATCGGAACAATAGCTGCGCCGCCGCTCTCAGAGTTAGAGGCTTATGTCCGGACACAACCCTACATCACTCCCTACGTCCTCTCAGAAAAATATGGTCTGAGGTTATCGATAGCAAAGGATCTGCTCAGCTCGCTGATGAAGAAGGGTGTCATAAACTTAGTGACGGGCACGAATAGAGTTAGGATTTATGCACCAGTATCGCCTCAGACACCTGCCTCAGTTAAGCGTGGGGCCCAGCCAGTAAAGAAAGCAGAGGAAGAACCAGTCCAAGTAGAGGAAATTATTGCTAAGGAAAAGAAGGTCCAGAAGGGTAAAGGAAAGAAGAAAAAATGAGAATAGTTTAATCCCTCGCTTTAATTTTAACCCTGGATCCTTGAGCGGCACTACTAAGAGTTGAGAGCCCTTCTTTTACGGAGCCGATTTTTACTGACTGTGGCCAGGCGGGTCTTTCTTCTAACAGAATAAGTATCGAGTTGTTTGCTGGCCAATACAGAATATCGCCCCTACTAATTTTACTTACCTGTTTTTCAGACCCCCTAATTATATCGACGTTAATGCTGATCTGCAAGGTATTTTCTTTAATGACCGCTACTCCGTCGATCGGTAATTTCTTTACGATTTCGTCGAAAGTCATGGGCGCTAAGTATCTCTTGAGCTCTCCCCTCGCGACGCCTGCACCCTCTACCTCTATATCGATCCCGACGCTTAGCCTATGTCTAGCCGTCATGTCTTTTGAGACTCCTTGGACTCTGGCTGAGACTGCTGATATATAACGGCGCCGATTTCCTGAGCTGTCTTCCTCAACTCGTCCATCTTATTCCTAATTGATTGAATATCCCTTTTAGAGACCGCATCCTTCAGGGACTTCATCGCATTCTCGACTTTTTGCTTCGTTTCTTGTGGTATCTTGTCACCAAACTCGCTAAGCGCCTTCTCAACGCTGTAGATGAGTGATTCGGCGTCATTTATCAGCACGGCTTCCTCTTTCTTTCGTTTATCTTCCTCTGCATATTTTTCAGCCTCCTTTATCATCCGCTCTATATCCTCTTTAGACAGTCTGTGAGGAGCAGTTATCTTTACGCTCATCTCTTTGTTTGTCCCGAGGTCTTTGGCAGTTACTGTCAGGATGCCGTCGGCATTTATGTCAAAGGTAACTTCTATCTTAGGTACGCCACGCGGCGCCGGGGGTATGCCTGAGAGAGTAAACCTGCCAAGAGAGACATTATCTGCCGCCATGGGCCTTTCACCCTGGACTACATGGATCTCGACTGCCGTCTGAAAGTCAGTAGCAGTGGTGAAGATCTTGCTTCTCCTCACGGGTATTGTGGTATTGCGCTCAATTATGGGCTCTACCAACCCGCCGAGGACCTCTACTCCTAGCGTTAGCGGTGTGACGTCGAGCAACACTATGTCTTTGCCCTTAAGTTCGCCTGAAAGTATGGCGGCCTGGATAGCCGCGCCCATAGCGACACACTCCATTGGGTCAACACCCCTCTCCGGCTCCTTCCCAAGTGTTTTCTTAATAAATTCTCGGACGATAGGCATCCTAGTCGGTCCTCCCACGAGTATTATCTTGTCAATATCTTCAGGCTTGAGTTTGGCGTCGCTTAGAGCCTGCATCAAGGGGCCCCTACACCTCTCAATTATCGGTGAGACAAGCTCCTCAAGCTTAGCCCTAGTCAAGGTCATCGTAAGGTGTTTTGGCCCACTACTGTCATATGCAATGAATGGAAGATTAATTTCGGTCTCCAAAACTGATGATAACTCAATTTTCGCCTTCTCAGCCGCCTCTCTAATCCTATTCATCGCTACTGGATCCTTACTCAGATCTATGTTTGTTTCCTCCTTGAATTTCCTAAGAATGTAGTTAACTATTGCTTCATCCATGTCTCGTCCTCCAAGCTGAGTGTCGCCAGACGTTGCCTTTACTTCAAAAACGCCTCCGCCGAACTCCATTATCGTGACGTCAAGAGTGCCGCCTCCGAAGTCAAACACAAGTATTCTCATTTCTTTTTCAAGCTTATCGAGGCCATAGGCCAGCGCTGCTGCGGTAGGCTCATTGATGATTCTTACGACTTCCAGCCCCGCGATGGCGGCTGCATCCTTTGTCGCTTGTCTTTGATTATCGTTAAAATAGGCTGGGACAGTAATGACTGCCTTCTTTACTTCCTCGCCGAGAAAGGCCTCTGCGTCTCTCTTAATCTTCTGTAGTAGAAAAGCCGAGAGTTGCTGAGGTGTAAATTCTTTATCATGCAGCTTGTATTTGTAGTCCGTGCCCATCTTTCTTTTGAATCCGGTGACGGTGCCCTCGGGGTTGGTCAGCATCTGCCTCCTAGCCGGCTCGCCGACGAGAAGCTGCCCATCCCTAGTAATGGCAACATAGGAGGGAAATGCCTTGCCATACATAGTGACGCCTTCACTACTAGGTATCATCGTCGGCCTTCCGCCGATGACGACGGCCGCCGCCGAATTACTAGTACCCAGATCGATACCAATAATCTTCTCAGGCAAAGCTATCCACCCAATTTGTAATTAATCCGCCACTTAAATATAAAAACACCCTAAAATAAGTATAAATTTTCACAAAAATCAAAGAATGAGGTACAACGAAAAAATATTAAGCCTAAATCCCATAAACTAGGAGTATGCTTTTTTACTCAGTTTGATTATGTTCCAAATAGACAGTTAGGGATGCCGGTGTGGGGGTGCCCTAGCCCGGTAGGGGGGTGGCCTGCTAAGCCACTGGGCCGATGAGGCCCGCGCGGGTTCAAATCCCGCCCCCCACGGATTTTTATATATTAGAAGGCAAGTTTGAAGATTTAGTGGGAAGAGTTAGGATAGGGTTTTTGTTCTTCATTTTGATGTATTCTTCTAGGCGTCTCTGCCTCTTCTCAATCATACGTCAGACCACCTCTACGAAGAAAAGCAACGTCCTGATACAGCTTGATCCGAAGCCCACGCGGCAGATATTTCCTCACCATCCTTAACTGTGCTACACAATCTCCTGTGGCAGTCTTCCGGAGTCTTCCTCCGACGTGGCTCTAGGGCAGTCCCATCCACCGCTCCCGCTCTATCCCCACACGAAAGAATCAAGGCAGCTCCAATCTCCACTCTATTCACCTCCTCACCCGTTTTGGCAAAGCACCTAAACAGACTTGATATGGACCAGCTGTAGCCCTGCGCATCGGCCATTTCTCATTTAACTATCATAATGTTGGAATGACGCTACATAAGCGTTGAGAAACCAAGCTGAAAGTAAGAAATAATAACCAAGATATACAAAAGGATTGATTCTTACAAGAGAGATGCTGCGCACTAAAGAACATAGACAGTATCCAACAAGAGATGGGAGTGGTGAGGAAGAGAAGTAAAAGATAAAGCACCTACTAGGCCTAAAACACATTAGGAACATAAGATTTTTAGACGTGCATGTTCTTGATGATTATAAAATTGTCTAATTTAGTTGATGAGTTGATTTATGGACTTATCTATGTTACCTTGCTAATTTTTAATTCACGTAGTGCTTCTATTCTTTTATTCCGCGCTTCCATTAATGCATCTATTTCATTTAAAATTCTGTTTAGAATGTCGATGGTGCTTTTTGAGTCTTCGGCGAATTTGTTCATTTGTGGATCGTTAAACTTTTGGTAACTTTCTGCAATATCTTCCTCGACGAGTATCCATTCGCTGATGGCTTCGCGAACCGAGTTGTAGTATCCCCTGACTACGCTGTCTTCGATCTTTATTGCCTGGTCAATATTGTTAATTTCCTTTATCACTCTTTCCCATCTCATTTCTTATTGCTGCAAAATTATATTTTGGTTGCTTATATAGTTTTTGGGCAAGAAATAATAAATGTCCGGGCTAAACGATTCTCTCCATAATTATCCACGGAGCGACGCCAGTCGCGAGACTAATGGTAGTTAGCAAAATGATAGGCAGGAGCATCATCCGATCATAGGTTACCCTTCCTGATCCACCTGGTCCTAAACTAATAGTGTTTATCACTCTGTAATAGTAGCCAATCGATACAAGAATGTTCAAAACTACACCGACCGCCAGAACCATGCCTAGAATCGACTTGCTATTTATCAATGAGTTTATAATTATTAATTCGCTCCAGAATAGACCGAAGAGCGGCGATCCCATCATCGCTAAACTCAATGCAGCGAATAAAGCTCCTACAACCTTGTCCTTGCGGCCAACTCCGACTAGAGTGTTTAAGTCCGCCTCGTCATATTTTTTATTAATTATTCCTACCAGCATGAATAGCGCAGACTTCACTATTCCGTAATTCCATAGATGGAATATTCCTGCGATAAAGCCAAGACTGGTTAACGTGGACAGCGAGGCCAAAAGGTAGCCGGCATGAGCTATCGAAGAGTATGCAAACAACCTACGAATATTCAGCTGATACAACGCACTAAAGTTACCAACAACCATTGTTAGTAATGACAGTACTCCGAGAATCAAGCTTAACTGAGTAATCGACACTTCCGGGAGAGTTACACGTTGAAGTATCTTTATGATGGCGTAGAACGAGGTAGCCTTTGTTGCTCCCACAAACAAGGAAGTAACCGAAGGATGTGCTGATGAATATACGTCAGGCAGCCAGGTATGTAGGGGGAATACTGCAGCTTCAACGCCAAGACCAACTATAAGGATGAGTAGGCCAAGTTGACCAATACTTAAAACACCAAGGTTTATTCTGGCTAAGTCACTTATCAGAATGCTCCTTGTCTCGTTGTATATCAATCCTATTCCAAGCAATGCGGTTAAGCTTCCAGTACCTGCGATGACTAGGTATTTTATCGTTGATTCAAGCGATAACTGATCCTCTTTGTTAAAAGACGCCAAGCCATATGCACATATACTCATAGCCTCCCAAAAGAGAAACAGAGCTAAGAGATCACCAGCAACAACAACTCCAATCATAGAGACTACAAAAAGAATGATCAGACTGAAGTAGGGACCAACATTATCAGTCTGGCTGATGTAAAACTTGGAGTATAAAACTACAAAGAGGCTGATCAGCAGAACCAGTAATGTCAATACCAAGCCAGCACTATCGATCATGTACAAGGTCGAGAGCGCCGATTCAAGCGGCCTAATCGATAAATACCCCCCACGAAGAGGAGCCCAGTTCATTAACAACAATACGAGGCAGCTCAGAAGAGAAACAAGGGATATGAGTGAAAGTATTGTTAAGCGCCACTTTTTAAATCTGATATACATGGAGTCGACAATCATAACTAGCATTGCCGAAGTAAAGCACACCATCATTATGTTGATCAGCCACTCCATCACCAGCCACCACCCACAAATAATACCATTAAGACAATTATTGCAACGGCGACATAAACCATGTTTATGTTAAGAGAGCCAGTCTGTATGCGCTTCACCCGACTATAAAGTGTTGGCATAATTCTATTGACTATTTTTAGATAAACTAAGTCAAATCCAAATCCGAATAGCAGAATGGCCCTAAGTCTTATTAATAATTCAGAGCTGTTTACAAACTTGTCGAAAACAATTTTATATCTATTTATAATGAGGAATGTTAAACATAATCCAGGTATCAAAGCTGATAAAGTGATGAATAATGTTTCTAGTGATAAGTGAAGAGAAAAGCTGAAATCGACTAATTCTTGCACCGCTAGTAAGGGCCATGAGGCAAATGTTAAGAATACTAATACGAACATTGGCACTAGCATAACCATTGGTGCATCGCTTGGAGTACTTTTGATCTTTACATCTCCATGAAAGGCCCTGAAGAGTACTCTGAAGCTGTATATCGTGGTCAACAATGAAGATAAAGCGATAATAGATGTTAGGGCCCAGCCTCTTTCAAATGTTGCAGCAAGAATTGCATCCTTACTCCAAAACCCAATAAATGGTGGGAACCCGCTCATTGTTATGACTGCAAAAATAAAGCTGTAGTACGTGTATTTCATGTATTTCTTCAGGCCTCCAAGTTCGTCGATGTCCCCTGTGCCGATAATAGTGATGACTGAACCCGCGGCCAGGAATCCAAGGGCCTTGAAAATGCCCTGGCTTATTAGATGGTATATTGAGCCTTGCCAAAAACCTAGTCCGATTGAGTAGAACATTAGACCGATTTGACTTATCGTTGAGTAGGCCAATACTCTCTTTATGTCGGTAGACACAATGGCACAGAGCGCACCCAACAGTAAGCTAGCTATTCCTATGCACTGAGCCAATAGTAGTAATGATGGTAAATCAGCAAGTATTGGGACTAGTCTAACCATTAGGTAAACACCCGCATTGACCATGGTGGCCGCATGTATCAGAGCGCTGACAGGAGTCGGCCCCTCCATTGCATCGGGAAGCCAGACATGGAGCGGCACTTGGGCCGACTTAGCCATCGCGCCGATCATAAACAGGAGGGGGATTAGCCCCATCATTGTTCCGAGTCCAGAGATATTTCTGATGGCATGAGTCGCGGCATCAATATTGGTGGTGCCTGTATATGCATACGTCAGTATTATTGCGACCAAGAAAGCAGCATCGCCTATTCTGGTTACAAGGAATGCCTTGAAGCCAGCTCTCCTAGCGCTTTCACGCTCGTTGTAGAAGGCTATCAATAATGCTGAACATATGCCGACTAATTCCCAGAAGAAGTAAAGCTGTACGAAGTTGCCGGCCATCACTAATCCTAGCATCGAGCCGATGAATAGCAATATGAGTGAATAATAGCGAACATATGACTCGGAGTGAGCCATGTATCCAACCGAGTATAGAACAATTAGGAACGATAGGAGTGAGATAAATGCGGATAGCAGTACTGATACGCCGTCTATCTTAACCTCAATAAATAAGCCCATTATTGATAACCAGCTTGATAATCTCTCAGTAGTTGGAGAACCATAATTAACTACTGTCACTATGCTTAGACAAGCTGAAACAGCTGCTACAATGCATGCAAAGGTCTCAACTAATCTTCTTCCAAATTTTGAAAGCAAAGGTACGAGTGGTGTAGCAGTCAGGGGAATAATCCACAAAAGCCAAGCAGCTATATTCATTGTCTTAGCCTCCTTAATTTGTGAGGATCGAGCGTACCATATTTTCGATAAATCTGAATGATTAGGGCTAATCCTACTGTTTCAACGCTCGCTCCGACGAGGACCGAAAACAAAACAAGCGTATTCGCAAGAAGGTCAACTCCACCGCCTACGCTATTAGTAAACAGTGCTAAATTTATTCCAAAAACTAGTATTTGGAAAGACATCAACGTCTTTATCAAGTTTCTTGAGTAAAACATCGAAGCCATCGCAAGTAGGATCAGAATGATTGACGTTACGAATAGTATTGTTTGTTCAATCATTACTCCTCCCTCGTTCTTGATAGTAGATTCAACGCCGTCACCATCGATGCGGCAAGTATGATAATTAATATGAGAAGGTCCCAAGGCCTGTATGTCCATACGAACTCTAGTAATTCACCATTGAGGGGTATTCCACTTGAAGCTCTTAATTCCCTAGCGATGTTCAATCCTAGGAAAACTGATAAGGCTATTATGAAGATAATTGTGAGAACATAATTCTTAATGTTTCCTATTGAAAGATTAGCTTCTCCTGTGATCACGATTGTTACGAGTAGCATGACGGAAATAGCGCCTGCAAAAATGACCAAGTGTATCAGCGCTATTATGGCTGCTCCATAAATAGTAAAAATGATGTTTAACACGACACTAGAGTAGAATAACAAAATCAAGGAAAGCGATACAGTTTTCGATAATAGAGACGTGACAGAAGTAATGATCAGGGCTATGCATAAAAGAATTGATATTTCAACTGACATGTTCTATCGCCTTCCTCATTATTAATGAATTCTTGTCAGATACAGCTAGTTCGAACTCCTTGGTTAGGCGTAAAGCGTTAAACCTACAATCATCTACGCACTGTCCACAAGATATACAATTATAAAGATTGAATAATGGCCTCCTGATTGGTACTTCTCTGTCGCCAACCTTCCTTTTTCCTAGGTCAATCATTGTTATTACTGAGGCTGGACATACCATAGCACAGACACCGCATCCTGTACATTTATCGGGATCGATGTCTAGCTTTCCTCTGAACCTCTCTGATACTTCGAGCTCCCTGAAGGGGTAGCTTTTCGTTATTGTGGTGTCAAATGCAGTCTTAATCATTTCAGGGATAGCGATTCCTAACTTCCTTCTCATGCTTCTCACCTAAACATGGTTATGATGAGTAGTTGTAGGAAGCTGAGCGGCGTTGTAATTGTCCATAGCAGTGACGTCGCCTGCTCTATTTTTATCCTGGCTAACGCTGACTTGATTACGAAGATCAGGAATCCCACTCCAAAGGTCTTTGCAAGAAATACTAGAAGACTCACAACACTCCTTGTGAAACCTTCTTGTATAGTTATTGGCAGTGTTGGTCCTCCTAAGAAGAGAGTAGTTGCGAGCGCTGATAAAAATACGTAGTTAAGACTCTTTGTGAGTTTTACGTAGGCTAGTGCTCGTCCTGAAAATTCTGTCATCCATCCCGCTACTATTTCTGTCTTGGCGCTTGGAATATCAAAGGGCGGCTTCTCTAGCTCAGCAAGCGACACTACGAGAAATACGGCGAAGCTGATCGGCGCGTAAAAAATGTACCAAATACTTGTCTGTGATGCCACTATTTTGCTGAGTGAGAGGCTCCTCGCCAATAGGGCGGGTGCTAGGATGCTGAGAATTAGTGGGACTTCATAGCTTGTGTACTGTAAAATTAGTCTACCTATCGATATTGTTGCATACCTACCGCTTGCTGCATATCCTAGTATTGATGCCATCAATACTGAGAACGACAATGTAAATAGTATGAAAAGCAAGTCGTAAGTATGGGATAGAACGCCTGCTTCGCCCAGAACGGGGATAAAGGCCGCGCCAATGGCTGGGACAGAGAAATATAGGGGCGGGCCGTAAAGAAAGACGAACTTATCGGAATACTTTGGAATAATCTCCTCTTTGAGTATGAGTTTAAAGTAATCTGCGACTGGTTGTAAGAATCCTTTAGGGCCTGCTGTTAGCGGTCCTACTCTGCTCTGAATCTTCGCTGCGGTTTTACGTTCAAGCCATTCGAAGGCGAAGGCTATCCACACAAAAAATGTTAGTCCAGGGAATACAAGTAGTTGGAAGATCCACGAAATCATTCTCTACTCACGCTTGTTATTTTTATACCACTCAATGCCATATCTTCTAAGCTGTTCTCCGTTGACCTGCCATTCCTTTCCCTCGTCAAGGTCTATGACGGTTAGTCTATCCATGCATCCAAAGCATGGATCCATAGCTGTTAATACTACTGGGACATCGGCTAGAGTGTGTCCTTTAAGCATCTCTGTCGCGGTTAGAATGTTTGCGAGCGTGGGCGTTCTAATTTTTACTCGTGTTGGCTTGCTTCCTCCTTCAGACCTCACGAAGTAGAAGAGTTCTCCTCGAGGTGCCTCTACGTGTCCTATTGCATCACCTTTAGGTATTGTTCTAGGTACAGTGGTCTTGACTGGCCCTGTAGGGATAGCTGTAATCGCGTCTAGTATCATTCTTATTGAGTCCTCTATCTCTTCTAATCTCAAGTTTAGCAAGGAGAGTGCGTCTGAGTCTGTCGAAGTCTTAACTTCTGGTACTATCTCGTCATAAGCAGCGTATGGATCGTCGACTCTTACATCGCGTTTAAATCCCATACACCTCAAGAGTGGCCCAACTGGACAAAGCCTAATAGCTACATCTGGAGAGATCCAGCCAACACCCTTAGTTCGCGTCAGAATTGTGGCTTCGCTGTTCACGATCTCTTTGTAGAACGCTACTCTCTCTGACAGATACTTCATGGCGCTCTGTACATGTCTCTCGATATTTTCGGGCAGGTCCCTCCTGACGCCTGTGATGGTGGCGTATGACTTATGGACCCTATTTCCTGTTATCATTTCTATTAGGTCTAAGACGCGTTCTCTGTCCCTCCAGATCCACATGAAGAGCGTGTCAAATCCTGTCCAATACCCGACCAAGCCCAGCCACAGTAGGTGGCTATGTATTCTCTCCATCTCCGCGATGATTAGTCTAATATATCTTGCACGTCTAGGTACTTCGTACTCGGTCAGGCTCTCGACTGTCTGTACGAATGCTAAGCTATGAGAAAAACTACATATTCCACAGATTCTCTCCACCAAGTAAATCGCCTGTATCCATGTTCGGTCCTGTGCAGCCCTTTCTATTCCTCGGTGAGCATAACCAATACGCGGAATTATCTGTACAATTTTCTCGCCTTCGAGAATTATCTTGAAGTACTCGGGCTCTTTTAATGCTGGATGGACTGGCCCGAACGGCACCAATCCCTCAGGCGAGTACTGAATTAAGCCCGCTGTCGTTTCTTTTACAGCCCTCTCGATAGATTCATCGCTACTCAAGCCCCATCCTCCTCCTTATTTCTTCGGGATTAGCCTCCTTTCTAAGAGGAGGCGGCAAATCAGATGGATATGTGTCTGGCAGGAGTAGACGGCCCTCCATGAGCGAGTTACCTTCAAAAATCACGCCTAACATGTCATGAACCTCCGCTTCGTAAAAAATAGCTCCCGGAACGACACGCGTAATGGAATTTATTCTTGGGTTTGTTTTCTCTATTCTAACGACAAGGTTGACGAAATTTTGTTGACCCCAAAAATGATATATAATGCATATCTTTTCTCCCTCATCAATACCGGTAATTGTAACTAAGTGGTGAATTCCCAACTTAGTAATAATAAATCTACATGTATCAACAATCTTATCAGGGCTAGTTTCGATCATTATTCTATTTTTCTCTTTACTGATTTTAACATCCTTCAATTCATAAAATTTCGAAATCAATACCTCACTCATTTTTCAACTCCCTCTATTTTATTTCTTAACTTCATTAATCCATAGATAATGGCCTCAGGCCTTGGCGGACAGCCGGGAACATATAGATCGACTGGGATGACCTTGTCTACGCCATGGCTAACGTTGTAACATCCCTTCATTACGCCTCCTCCCCCTGCGCATGCACCAAGTGCAATTACATACTTGGGCTCCGGCATCTGTTCGTATATCCTCTTCAGCCTTTCACGCATTAACGGATTAACCGTTCCAGTCACTACAAGTACGTCTGCATGTTTAGGGCTTGGCACAAGCTGAGCCCCAAGCCTTTCAATATCATATCGAGGAGTAAGGGAAGCAACGAACTCTATATCACAGCCATTACAGGATGCTGCATTTACATGAAAGAGCCATAATGAATTTTTACGAGACCAAGACTTAAGACTGAATCTCATATTCTAACACCTCCAGCGGTCACTAACCACCAGACTGAGATAAGTATAACAGCTGCTCCACCAAGTAGATAAAACACGACATTACTAATGTTTGGCGACAAATACGAGCCGACAAGTGCTAAGGTATAGCTTTCTGCGACTAGGAAAAGAGCAGCAAAGATGAAAAGTTCAGATCTGTAATGTCCTCGAGGAGGAATATTTTCCTCTCCACCCATAAAGGGCTCACATTTAGGATCTTTACCCGAGACCCTCTTACCGGCCAATCCAGCAGTCAGATAAACAATTAAATTACAAATTACTATTAGGACAACGCCGATAATTATTAGATACTCACTAGTCATTAGAATTCACACCTAACCATTCTATATAATTCATCAACAATATTGTCTGCCACGGTTTTAATGAATGGTGATAGACCTTCTCCTACGCTTAAGTCATAAGGAACAACTCCTAACAAATATGAATTATCCAGCATTAATCTATACTCAAGCAGTACTTTTAGTGGAATGTTATGCGTAGCAAAAAATCCGTACTTCGCTGAGGACAAGCTAGTAAACACTATTGTTCCGGGATGGTTATTCATCATGACGGCGTCAAAAAAGATTACTATATCCCGACTTGGTATTCGGTGAATAATTGCCTCAACATTAGGCCTAGCAGCGTGTATTTTTACATATGAGGGCAGATTATTCTTCAGCATTTTTCTCAACTTACTCAAGATGTATATTCCCACTCCATCATCACGCTTCAAACTGTTACCGAGAGGTACGAAATGGACAACACGTTTACCATAATTCTTACTTAAAACATCATTGAACTCGATAATCCAAGCCTCCACATCTCACTATTCAATTATTTACAATATTAACCTTGTTTAAATAAATACAAATAATTTATTTGCATCAATATGTATGCAATTATATTTTTATGCAAATAATCCTTTCTTTTGCTATAAAATTTATATTGTCTTGCGAAATTTAAATTTGGTTGCGAAGTTTAAATAGCACGCTTAATCACGAATGTTATTATCTTCTTCTTCGATAACTGCTGTGACAATTCCTCCTCAGGCCCCTTCTCAATAGCTGCTTTCTCGATAAATCTCTTTATGTATGCCACTGCATCGACTTTATTGATGGTGGATTCTGTCTCGACTGTCTTTACTAACTCACCAATTTTAACAGAGGTTGATACTTCATAGCCATGGCTCCTTAGCCCCTTTGCAAGTTTCTCTAGTTCTATTTGTGTTTGTTCTTTGATGTATTCAAGCTCGTCTAGTTTTACCTTGTGACCAAGTTTTGAGGGGTCGATGACGCTTAGAAGCCTGATAACAAATCTAGTATCGAGATTCTCTAATATCGATTTCTTCACAATCTCTAGCTCTTCGAATGGTCTCACCAGCAGGATTATATCCATTTTATAGGCGTGCGGCGTGATTAGCTCTAACCCTGCCCTATTGTCAATTATTGGTTTCCTGATCTTCCTTCTGTACAATACATAGATGCATAATCCTATTCCTAACCACGAGAAGCCCGCAATTCTTGCCATTGGATGTAGGAGTATGATGAGTATCCAGAGTATGGTTGTGCTTACTATCCCAATAATGCCTAGGATGGGTATGTCTACAATTCTTCCCCTTATTCTGACCTTAAAGTTAAGTGGCATCTTCCACGGCCTATGTACATCGCTGTCCTTGACTCTAAGCACAATAATGCTCAGCATCAATATGACGTATCCTAGGAGCGCACCAAAATTGTACAGGCTTGCCAAAAACGGAATGTCGCCAGGCAGGCATAGTAAAAGGCCTATCAATCCAAAAAGCAATATTGTCCTAGTAGGAGTCCTAAAAGTTGGATGTATCCTGTAGAGCCATCTAGGAAGCAGTAAGAACCTGCCCATACTCGCAACAAGCCTAGAAGCGCCGATGACGCCAGTATTGGATGACGCCAAACACAACACAAAGGCAGCAATGGCTACAAATGAAGCAAGGAAGGAGCCAACAATAGGATAACTCCTAACCATCGTGGCGACCGGATTCTCGATGGATCTTGCAAGCTCCTCCCAACTAATCGAGCCTGCAGCTAAGACCGAGAAAGAAATGACAGAGGCTATGACCATTATCACCGAGAGTCTCGCCGCTCTCGGGATCCATTTGTATGGTCTTTTCGTCTCTTCTGCTGCTTGTGCAATTGATTCGATGCCGATAAATGAGGCCATGGCTAACGTCAATCCATAGAGAAAATTGTTAGTCGGCAAGTTTAGGAATGGTAAATACTCAACTTCGTTGAGGCGTAATGAGCTACCAATTATTCTTATTTGTTCAAACAGTGTTTCTAGATTGAACTTTAACGCGAAGCCAAAAATTAAGATGAGACCTTGTATAAAAAGTCCCGTACCAACCAATAATGATATAAATCCAGATGAATATTTTATTCCAATGTAATTTACAAATATTAGTAGTGCGACGAGAATTGCTGCAGTTATGCCAAGACCGCCAATATGCAGATAATTTATTTTTATGATGAAATTAGCTATTTGTGGAAAAATAAATTTAAGGTATCCAGCAGATGCTACCGCAAATAATGATATGTCTAGGACATAATCAAGCATTACTGCCCATCCAGATATGAAGCTGATAAGCGTGTTTAGTCCCCTCAATGAATAAACGTGTACTCCCCCTGCATATGGATACGTAGGTGCAAGTTCCGCGTATGCTAATCCAATCGCCACGTAGACTATCGCTGCTATTAAAAAAGCGAGTGGCGCTGCGCCTGCAGCATAGAGTGCGACTACTCCGAGGGCAATAAAGATGTCTGCCCCTACGTCGCCGTAGCCCATTGCGAAGGAGCCGAACCATCCAATTTCTCTTTTTAGCTCAACTTCTTGCTGCTCCGTCATATTTCTCTCATTTTTTCTTCAGTTGTTTTATCTCGATTCTGCCAACTTATTAATTATGTCTTCTTAGATGTGGTATTTTCAGGGTTATGATTAATAGGTGCCCCAAAGTGTTAAAATAATGCTATAAGGTAGTGGATAATTTAGAAGATCAAATATGGCCAGAGATGGTAAGAAAGACTATTACGAAATACTAGGAGTGCCTAGAAATGCAACCAAGGAAGAGATTAAAAGAGCCTACCGCAGGTTAGTGCTACAGTACCACCCAGATAGGAATAAGTCACCTGAGGCAGAAGAGAAGTTTAAAGAGATCAGCGAGGCCTACGCCGTACTTAGCGATGATGAAAAAAGAAGAATATACGACATGTACGGCCACGCAGGACTGTCAGGAACATACACAAGTGAAGAGGTATTCAGGAGCAGCGGCTCATACTTTGACGAGATTTTTAAAGACCTTGGGCTTGGAAGCTTCGAGTCGATATTTGAGCGATTTTTCAGAGATTTCGGATTTGGAAGGCCTAGGAGAGAGATAGTTGTTGATGTTGAAGTGACGCTCGAAGAGGCGTTTCATGGAGCTACTAAGGTGATAAGTCTTCCTGTTCAGTCGATCTGTGAGAGCTGCAACGGTACTGGGGCAGAGCCCGGAGGAATAAAGGAGTGCCCGAGCTGTGGTGGGAGTGGACAAATAGTAAATACTCGCAGATTCGGACAGATGATCTACACTGTGTCGATGACGTGTAGTAAATGCGGTGGGACTGGAAAAATCAAGATAAAGCCCTGCAAGACATGCAATGGGACTGGATACGTCACTAAACCAGAGAGGATAACTGTCGAGATACCGCGTGGCGTGTATGATGGCGCCCTCCTGAGAATAGGTGGCATCAAAAAACTGGATGCAGACTTAATCGTGAGGACGAGGCTACTGAAGAAGGAGAACTTCTACGTGAGGGATGGCGACTTGTACGTGAAGATACCGCTGATGCCGAGCGAGGCAGTTTTGGGAACAGAGATTAAGTTCAGATCCATCGACGGTGAAGTGCGCTTTAAGGTCCATCCGGGGGACGGGTTCAAGGGTAAAATAGTATTGAAAGGGAGAGGAATGTGGAGGTCGAGTGGAGAAAGAGGCGACTTGATAATAAAACTCATCATAATCCCTCCAAGAAGGATAGAAAACGTGAAAAAATTATACGAGCAGATATCACGTTATGAACGCGAGGAGGCAGAAGATTTAAGGAGAAAGCTTAGTTAAGATTTAATATAGACAATGTATCCGTCATTCTAGATATGCGGTATAATGAGAGACTCAGCAAACTAGTAACATTGCTCCAACTTAACGGGCTTCAGGCAATGATTATCTGGGACACTTATGATCTCCTATACTTTACAGGTGTTTGTGGGCCGGGCGCACTGATAGTCGATTCGAATGGCGAGACAAGGCTCTATGTACCGCCCATCAACTTTGAAACAGCCGAGAGATACGCATTTCCCGGGCTTAACATTGAGCAGACTAGGATGGCTGAGCCCCTAGAAGTCGTAGTTGCACACTCGATACTGGGCATCAATGGAGCAGTAGGTGTAGACAGGATGGATGTTGAAACTTATAAAAGGCTCGTAAGCATGGCTCCAAACGTCGAGGTAAGGCCCGCCATGTCTATGATCTGGGAGATTAGGTCGATCAAAGATCCACATGAGATAAGTGTCATTCGCGAGGCCTGCAGAATTTCAGACAGGGCCATGATGGCTGCCTCTGACGTTTTGTCTCCTGGAATAACGGAAAACGAAGTGAAGTCCGAGATCGTCTCGGAAATTTATAGACAGCTATGTGAAAGGCCTGCATTTGATGTTATGGTTGCATCTGCAGATCGATCATCACTACCGCATGGCCCGCTGCAGAGAGCCGACGAGAGAGATAGAGTGCTGAACAATGGCGATGTAGTAGTTATTGACTTAGGCGTGGTAGTTGAGGGGTATTGCTCCGACATCACTCGTACTTTCGTGATTGGTAAACCTAAGGACAGCGAGTTCGAAAGTATTTACCTATCTGTGTTGAATGCAAAGGAGACCGCACAGTCCTTTATGAGGCCGGGCGTGTCATGTAGCTACGTTGATAGTGTCGCTAGAAGCTCATTATCAGAGAAGGAGCTGGACAAACACTTTATTCACGGACTGGGGCACGGCGTGGGACTTGAAATTCATGAGCCTCCAAAGCTTGCGCCAAACAGTCCAGACCAGTTGTCAGAGGGAAACGTAGTGACGTGTGAGCCTGGCGTATATTTCGAGGGCCGCTGGGGCGTAAGGATTGAGGATACCATACTTATAACGGATAAAGGATTTGAATTATTGACAAGCTTCCCGGTGGACCAGTACATCATCTTCTAGGCGCCCATTCTCCTCTCTCTTTGCTGATATATCCTTATGGCCCTCATGAAATCGATTTTTCTAAATTCTGGCCAATAAACATCTAGGAAGACAAGCTCGCTGTACGCAACTTGCCAAAGCAGAAAATTACTAATACGCTCCTCCCCAGAGGTTCTTATCACGAGATCAGGATAGGGATTTGGAATCTCGTTCGTGTATAGGTTTTCTTCCACCGTCTTTTCGTTAATCTCATCTATGCTTAAACTGCCTTCGAGAACTTTCGTGCATATCTTTTTCAGCGCATCTACTATTTCTGCTCTCCCGCCATAAGCGACTGCTATGTTTAGAAAGAAATTATTATGATGCTTTGTCGCTGATTCAAGTTTTTCAAGGGCTTCTCTAACATTAACGGGTAGCAGCCATTTTCGTCCGATTACCTTGAACCTTACCTTTTCACGCCAAACTCTTTCATTATTCATGAAGTCTGAAGACTTCTTCAACAAAACCTTATAGATCTCTTCTAGTTCTTTGGCCTTTCTACGCTGCATGTTCTCCAGTGATAAGGCATAAAGCGTAACGACTCTTATCTTAAAATCTAGACACCAGTTTAATAGTTCTTCTACTTTTTGAGCGCCGTACCAATAGCCATCTTCTGGGTTAAGACCTGAATACGAGGCCCACCTCCTATTACCGTCAAGAATGACCGCTATATGTGATGGCTTTTCCTTATTTTTAATAGAGGCTAAGAGCCATTTTTCATAAAGAGCATACGCACCGAACAGTCGCAGTAAGGTGCGTATCATCTTACCGTCCCTTCTTTGCAGCTAGTGGGAATCTACTCCTTATGCTTCTGATTAAAATGAACGAAGTGGCTAGGGTTGCGAAGCCTATTATCGCAATGAAGGACAGTTGTACTAGGTATTGTATCTCGCTCGTCCTCAGGAACTCTCCTAGAGCCTTCAGTAGGGCCCACAAGAATAAAATAACCACAGTAGCTTGAACCATTCTCCAAAGTTTAGGGCTCCTAAGATAGAAATAATAGAAAATATTGTATGCAGCTAGTATCAATGCAGCAACTGTTAGGAGATCGACACTATTGACCAATAGGATTCCTGATAATAATCCAAACCTGCTTAACCAGAACTCAGGCTGCTCACTAACAGGAGGTGCATTGGGAAGATATCTAGTAATGTATGAGACTACTTCTCCTATTCCGAAGCTAAAGGCTGAGATTATTAGAATGATGGCTGCTACGCTAGTGAAAACTCTTATCTGTCCCACTAGTGGTCTCTCGGTGAATCCATATATTCGCCTAGAGAATGATACAATTGCAGAGTCTATTCCGAACCCCCTAATTAGGAAGGCGAGCCCAATTATCGATAAAATTATTGGAAGATTAAGCAGATTAAACGAGTAAAGTATCCCGACTATGAATAGCAATATGCCTGGAATGCCCAATATGTATTTAGCATATTCGACATCAAATATTGCCATCCTTAGATATCTTCCTAGTAGGAGCCAGGTCTGCTCTACTGATTGGCTCTGCTTAACGACAATAGTCTTAACCGAGTCAATCTTTATCCTTGAAGCCACGATGGAGAGAATAGACTGCGGTAGTGGGCCATCTGTCACTATGATACAGCTGTCCGCAGGATACTGGGACAGTACAGAGTCCAGCTCTCTCCCAATCTTGATGTCAGACTCTATTCCGCCTCCTTTTTTGCCCGTTATAGTCACTATCTCGAGCTCGTTGACAGGATTCTTCAAAAGCTCGTCGTAGAGACTTATGGCCGCGAACATGGCGTTGGCATCTGCATCCTCGGGGTCAGCCATTATCAGTTTAAGAGCAGCATCATAATTTTCAGTCCGACCGACTACCGGAGACTTGACACCAGCCTTGAAGCCCAAGTCGTCGTCCTCATCGATGACCAATACGAGGAGGCGATTACCTTCTGAATTGCTCATCAGTAACTACACTACTATAAGTTATGGCGTTACCTTATATCTCTAAATTAGAACATTTTTAAACATTAAGACTTAAACAAATCAGGATTGTCCTCTAGAAGAATCTTTAATTCCTCGAACTCTATTTTTTCGCCCCTCGAAAGCTTGGCCATTACCTCTTTCTTCTTCCTCTCCTTTATCTCGCTTATCTTCCTCTTCGCCAATTCTTCCCGACTGCCTCTTAAAAGTTTCTGAATCTCGTAGAGCTTTGACGCGGCGAGTATGCGCTGGGCCTCCAGCCGGTCTCTGTTCTCACGCATCTGGAGGAACTTAGCGTGGAGCTCATCTGCACGCTTTTTGTACTCGTTGTATTCATTGTTGAGAGAGTCCATTTCTCTAGATATCTCTGCCTGCTTCTTCTGCAACTCGTCCAGTAGGGCTCTCTTCTCATCTAGTTCTTTTTTCAGAGTCTCTATTGTGGGAGAGAGTCCTGATAGCTGTTCATGGATCCGCAGTGCCTTTTCGCACTCTATGAGCAGTGCCTCCAGTCTTGACGCCTCTTCGAATAATCTTCGCTCCTCTTCCCTCTTAACTCTGTGAGAAGCTAGGTATAGATCTATCTCGTCCAGTCGCTTCTTTATTGCATTAATGTCGGATGGGAGCTTTAATCCCTTGAGTTCTCCCCTTAAATTTTTAATCTCTATCACGTGATTTAAAAGCCTCTGTCTCAACTCCCTAATGGTTCTCCTCAGCTCTCTTATGCTTTCTCCCGCCGATAATCTCTCTTGCTTTAATGACTGCACCTTCTGCTTAATCTCCTTCATCCTGCTATGTATCTGGTCACGCTCTCGCGCGAATTGGGCTGCTTTTTCAGCCGCTTCCTTTATCTTCTCGTCTAGGTCTCTTATCTCGTTCCTTAAGTCATATATCGTTTGTTCTAATGACTCATCAGTGTAGTGGCTGCTCATCTCAGCTCATCTTCTCCCTCTCCCAAAATTCTCGTCATTACCATATGTAGTTCACTCATCCCCTTTAATGTCTTGGCTGAGACCATCACGTATGGGAATGACTGGCCAATTTCGTAGACCAACCTAGCCACCTCCCTCGATATGAGCATTTGGATACCGTGTCCAACGTTCTCCACTTCTACTTCGAACGCCTCCTCCGACGATAACCATCGCGATATTCTCTTCAAATATTTTTTGGGCACTATATCAATCTTAGACACGGCAAGCACCGTGGGCAGTGAAAATGATAAATAGACAGAAGTAACCAAAAAGAGAGTCGCCGCGAAGTTTCTAGTCGTTAAGGCAAGCGTGGGGTCAACTAGGTAAACGAGTGAAGACCTATCGATGGATAGCTCTCTGGCAATTATTCTTCCTTCCTTTCTAAAAGCAAAAAGCTCCAGCTGCCCCGGAGTATCTACAACCGCATAGTCTAGATCCATCTCCTTCAACTGATCAGATATCAGCTCAATGTTCTTAGCAACCTCGCGTACCGATGCTATGAGCGCTGCATTAGGCCCCAAGCCCCTCATCGCCATTATCCTCTCATAATCGACGATTTCTCTTACATCGATGTCAGGCTCATAGGGCAGTGCAATTGCCGCTGGATCGAGGTTGACAGTCGCCACGGTCTGCTCGTTGTCCTTAAGCCATTCACTAAAGCTGGCGGTGAAGGTTGATTTTCCAGAGCCGGCTGTGCCTACGACGAAAATAGTCCTCAAGATCTCTAGTAGTTAGCCCAACACGACGCTATATATTTATCCTCGGCAATGATTAACAGGGTTCTATCGTTGCTGGTGGTTTAGATGAAACTGCGTATGTAACCATAACTACTTCCTCGATCTCGTTAGTGATTCTTCGGGAAATCCTGTCGAGCAGTTCTGGGCTGATCGGGTACCAATCAGCAGTCATTGCGTCCTCACTTGTCACTATCCGAATTATCACGATGTATCCCTCCTTTCTGGCATCTCCTTTAACTCCAACCCACTTACTATCAGTGACAACTACGAATGCTTGCCATAACTCGTTGTAGATGTTGGCTCTACGGATTTCTTCTTCCAGTATCGCGTTTGCTTCTCTGCATATTGAGAGCTTCTCAGGCGTAACTTCGCCGATGATTCTAACTGCTAGTCCTGGTCCTGGAAATGGATGTCTCTCGATAATTCTACGAGGTACGCCGAGCTTTGCCGCCACATCCCTAACCTCGTCTTTGTATAAGTCTCTCAGAGGCTCTATGAGTGTAAGTCTAAGCCCAGATGGCAGACCAGCAACGTTATGATGACTCTTTATGAGGTCTGTACTCCTACCAGTTGCACCGCTTTCAACGCGGTCGGGATAAATCGTCCCCTGGGCGAGAAACTTCACTCCACTAATTTTTTGTGCCTCCTCTTCAAAGACCGTTATGAATAGCTCGCCGATTATTCTTCTCTTTTCCTCTGGGTCGCTCACACCTCTTAGCTTGCTTAGAAATAGGTTGCTTGCATCTATGAAGTGAATGTTCTGTATGTTTAGGCTCTTTAACGTATTTAATACTTCTTCTACCTCTCCCTTCCTCAGCAATCCATGATCAATGAAGACGACGTGTAGTCTATTCCCTATTGCTTTATTTAGAATTGTTGCGGTAGTGATTGAATCTATGCCTCCACTTACGCCGCAGACTACTTTGTCCTCGGGGCCAACCATGGAGTGGATCTCCTTTATCATCTCCTCGATCCTGTCCATCGGCCGCCAATATTCCCTGAAGCCAGCTATTTTTCTCAGGAAATTTTCGAGAATCATCATCCCGTTATCAGTGTGTTTAACCTCTGGGTGGAACTGAGTAGTGTATATCATTAATTGGTCATTCTCAAGGCTGGATATCAGTCCGTTATCTGTCTCAGAAGTTATTTTAAACGATGGGGGAGGAGTTTTGACGACGTCTCCATGACTCATCCATACCTTGAGGGTGTTTGGTAATCCATCAAAAAGTCTTGATTGAGAATCAATTTTTATTGAGACACGTCCATATTCTGCTTTTTCAGACCTCTCAACCTGGCCACCCATTAATTTAGCTATGAGCTGGTGGCCGTAGCAGATTCCGAGAACCGGTATGCCCAACTTGAGGATGCCCTGATCCATCATAGGTGCGTTTTCCTGATAGACACTTCTCGGCCCCCCGGAAAGTATTATTCCCTTCACGTCGCCCATAGCTTCTATGTCTGCCGCCGCAACATCGTTGCTCACTATTTCAGAATACACACCGAGCTCTCTACACCTTCTAGCAATTAGATGTGTGTACTGACCGCCAAAGTCGATGACGAGCACCCTCTCTCCAGAAGACATGTTTCTACTAGTACCCCGGCCGGATACACCTATAAAACCTATCTCTCATCCCGTGGATATTCAGAGAAACGAAAAATTATTTTGATAGCACTTGCCAAATATACCTTGAAAATCAGGCGATTATGGGGCCGTGGTCTAGCGGCTATGACGCCGCCCTTACACGGCGGAGGTCGCCGGTTCGAATCCGGCCGGCCCCAAACCTATTTGCTGACGCCGTATTCGTTTTTTAAGTATGGGATTATCTTTTCGGCGTATGTCCGGAAAACTCTTTCTTGCTCCACGCTCAAGTTACAGATTATTATGCTCGTGGCGCCCGCTTTTAGGAACTTCTCGAGCCTAGATATGCATTCGTCAGGCGGGCCTATGACTGAAACTTCTTCCACTACTCTCCTCGGAATCGAGTCTGCTATTTCTCTTATTTTCTCGGATGTCCTAGGATCTGTGGGGTCTAAGAACTGGAGTGAGAGTTCCTGCGGGACTGAAATTCCTGCCAACTCTTTCAGAACTTCTCTCTGCTGTATAAGCATTGCCTTGACGGTCGGGGCGACTCGTCTATATGCCTCGTCTTCATCAGGCGAGATATCTGTATAGACTGTAACGGCGACGTCGAAATTCTCCAATGATCTATTATTCATTCTAGCCCCTCTCTCTATGTCAAGCATGTGTTTAGCCAAAGTGGAGGGTGACTCGACAGCTACGGGCACCCACCCCTCAGCTATGGCTCCTGCCAGCTCACGTGTCTTTGGGCCAGCGGCGCCGATGTAGACGGGAGGATAGGGAGTCTGGACAGGCCTTATCTGGAGATATGCATTTTTGAGGCTAAAGATCTCGCCGATATAATTGGCTGGATTTTCAGGCGTCGCGCCCCACAACAATTTAATGACCTCGACGGCCTCTTTCAATCTTTGTAGTGGCTTTTTATATTCGATCCCATATGGCGCGAGGTTCATGGCTTCACCTGCACCTATCCCTAGGGCCGTCCTCCCATTAGTTATCCTGTCCAGCGTGGCTATCGATTGAGCAATCTCTACTGGGTGACGCCTAAATGGATCAGTCACCGCTGTTGATAATCGGACATTTCTAGTCAACACTCCCAAAGCACCTAGAAGAGTACTAGCGTTCGGATACTGAGCCGTAGGGTTTGGAATCAACGTATGATCACCAATTTTCAGATGATCAAAACCCAGTGAATCCACAAGCGTAGCATATCTAAAAAATTCTGAGAGCGTATAGTTCGAAGTCACTAGATGGCAACCAAACTCATTTAGCCTAACCATACTGATAATGCTGATAAGCTGGTTAATAATATTGACTATGACTATCCAGACATTACTGAGCTTTAAGACTATCAGCCGGAAAAACTTTCAGCAAGTGATTGTAAACTTCTAAGATCCTACTCAACACCACGTCTGGATCAGCATATCTATGAAAATGTGACCTGCAATTGCAATCTGAGCTCCCAAAGCCACTTATCGCCTCTCCACCCATCGATTCTATAAATCGCGATATTTTACACTCGTATCTCTTAGATAGGTTGAGTATGATTGCTTTTTCTGCAAGTGCGATGCCGCTCAATAATATGTAATCTATGTGCCATCTTGGGTTTTTTATCTTGCTGAAGTATCTACTCACCCTTTTCTCAACGCTGATTTGCCCAGAACCAACGTATAGATAATATCCAGGCTTTAGTTGAACGTTGCCAAGTCTTCCAACCCTGACGACTGCGTCGTTGAACACTCTGACCAATAGGACGTAAATACCCCTACTCAACCTGCCTTAAGGCATCTCTGTCGGCGATCCTAATGTATTTTCTGAGTTTTCGGCTGAGCTTAGTGCTATGCGAAAGGTTATATAGTAGCCAATGAGAACTACACTCACACATGGAAAAGGATCGTAAGTTAACCAAGAAAGGATGGATAAATCAGACACCAGAAGGAGAGCTTTTGTTAGTGAATGAGAGTGGAGTAGCATACAAGGTGAACGAGTCAATAATAGTTGTGTGGGATGCATTTAACGACAAGACAGTAGATGAAGTAGTGCAAGAAATAGCCAGCCAGATTGATAAAGATCCTGAGGAACTAAGGGAGCCAATAGAGCAGCTTGCAGAAGCTCTCCTTGAAGCAGAACTATTAGCATAAATGGGTTAAAACCTAAAAATTTTTTATGTCAACCGCGCAGGCAATGTGAAATATTTTATTTTTAGAATTTTTAGGACCACAACCATAATGTATAAGAGACTCACTCAACATGTCGCGTATATTATCGACGGCATTACAATTACATATGTCTCGCAAGTGCTCCCTTTTGCCATAGTTTACATATTCGATAAATTTGGAGTTAATCTTACTGTTTAAAGCATTACTCGGCTACGTCTTGTTGCGAGTAGTAATAGTACTCGCCAATTGATTTTTGTTGACGGTCTAGCCTCGATCCTGGTTTGTTTATTCGCGGCCTGTTTGTTGCTTGGTCACGTCTAAAGGTTATTCCCAGCTCTGATAAGAAAAGGTTGAATCCCTTCCTCAGGTCTAGGGGCTGTGAGGCGTAACCCTCTATTCCAGGTATTCCTCTGAAGACCATCAGCATTGATGCAGAAAAGTCTATAATAGATAGGTCATGATCTACTAGGAATATGTAGGCATTTCTATCCCTAGCGATTCTCTTCAGCATTCTTGCAACCACGTACCTCTCCTCGACGTCCAGAAATGCGCTGGGCTCATCAAGCAGGTATATCTCTGCTTGGCGAGATAGCGCCTCCGCTATCGAGACTTTCTGCAATTCTCCCCCGCTCAGTTCGTTTACGTTTCTATCATACAACTTATCTATTCTTAGAGGTCTAATCAATTCTGATTGATATATTTCTGACTCAAAAAGCGTGCCTGCGGCATTTCTTAAAACCTCCTCGACAGTCGCATCAACTCTTTGAGGATGCTGTGGCTTCAGGCTAACGGACTTATACTCGAGCCGATTACCTTCATCGTCAACCTCCAGACCTGCGAGAATTTTGATAAACGTTGTCTTTCCAATGCCGTTTGGTCCAAGAATTCCTAGTACATGTCCAGGCTCTATGTGTCCGGCTTCGACAAACATTCTAAAACCATCATAGCTCTTTTTAATTGCTGGCCAGTATAGACCAGTTGCGTTTAGCTCCTCGCTCAACTTGGGGGAATGCGTCTGGAAAACTATCTTGTAATCTCTAAACCGGACATTCTCCAGTGGGAGATAACCCTCGAGATAGGTGTTTATTCCTTCACGCGTACCATATGGTCCAGAGACGACGCCATAGACTGACGGCTCGCCGAAAAAGATAAAGACTGTGTCTGAGACGTAGTCCAGGACGGCTAAGTCGTGGTCACAAACTATAATGCGTTTATCGCCGGCTTCAGCGGTCTCTCTAATGATTGATGCTACTCTTGTCCGCTGTTTGACGTCTAGAAAGCTGGAGGGCTCGTCGAAGATCAGGATTTCAGAGTCCTTGATCAACGCTGCAGCGATTGCGAGGCGCTGAAGCTCTCCGCCACTTAGCGCTTTAACATCCCTGTCCAATAGATGAGTGAGCTCCAATTTTTCCACATACTTATCAACTACTTCCTTGGGACCGAGCCTATAAAGTAACTGACGCACAGTGCCGCTGACTATTTTTGGGATTGCGTCCACTTGTTGCGGCTTAAAGCTGATCTTAACCGTTCCTTTTGCCAGATTCATGAAGTACTCTTGGATTAGAGAGCCTCTGAAGTATCTAGCTACTTCTCCCCAGTCTGCGTCTTGTCCTATTTTTCCGAGGTTAGGTCTTAGCTGACCTGCAAGTATGCTTAGGGCGGTGCTTTTACCTATGCCATTCCTACCTATAACGCCCGTAACTTTTCCCTTCTCGGCAAACGGGAGCCTATAAAGTCTAAAGGAATTAACTCCGTATTGGTGAATAAGGTCTGATTCGAGCTCCCTTGGCAGGTTAACAATGGATATGACCTTGAATGGGCATTTAGCCACGCAGATGCCACAACCGATGCAAAGCATCTCATTAATGGTTGGAAAACCATTCTCCGCCACTTTAATTGCCTCTACACCGTTTTTTACAGGCGGGCAAAAATTGATGCATGGAACTCCGCATTTCTCTGGCTGGCACCTCTCTAGATCCATTACAGCTACCCTAATCATTCTTCACCACCAGAACGGGCTCAGAGAGTCCCCTGCGCCTCAAGGATCGAAGCATTCGGCTGATACTTGGTTAAATCTACTGATTTATAAGGATCGCCTAAAAACAAAGATAACGTATTTAGAATGCCCACCGGCGTTGTGATTAATATTAAATAAATAATCAAGACGAGAATAGGAGGCAGAGAGATGGTTCTGACTGCCAAGATATTTGAGGTCAAGGCCGAGACAACTATAGGCGCAATAGCTGCAAAACTAAGCGGATTAAGATTAGTCGAGACTGCGAGTGAAGAAAAATCTGAGTTTGAACTAGTAACAGATGTACATGACTTAACAGCTGGAAAGAACTACGTGACCGCCATATTTAGCCGCGATAAGCTCATCAAAATTAAGCAGCGAGGCAGAGTCCTACCAATAATTAAGACGATAGAAGCAGTTATAGATTTTAGAAATAGGGGCGAAAAAATCTTTCTGACCGTAGCGCAGGAAAAATACTTCGCTAACTATGTAGCAACAACTCTCAGCAATTCTCTGTTCCTAAACTATAGAAGCATAACAGAGTCTAGCATACCTTCTGAGAACATGCAGAAGATTCACGAGTCTAACCCTGATGGGACTAAGCTCATATGGTTTGATCAAGTCGATATACCGGGCGTCGCTAAGTTGGCGCTCGCTGGGCCATCATTAAGGGACACATCACTCTACGAGGAGTACCTAAAGCACGGCAAGATATGGTACATCGTGTTTACCACTAGAGAGGGGGGCAGGATCTTTGGACTAACTAGGAACGGAGTAGTTACCTGCTTCACGCCCATCGAAGAAAAAGACTTCCTAGACTATATATTCACAGAAGTCTTTCCACTGCTTTCCTAAGCCTCTTATTGATAATATGCTTAAATTCATCAAGAAATTAGGATATTTAGGCAGGAGCGGGCCCGTAGCTCAGCCTGGCGGAGCGGCCGGCTCATAACCGGTAGGTCGTGGGTTCGAATCCCACCGGGCCCAACTTTAGTTATTTATTAGAGGTCGTGTGTAGGGATGCTGGATGGAAAAAGGGTGGGGGAGGGGTTGGGGTCTTCTTTTGATGTATTCTTCTAGGCGTCTCTGCTTCCTCCTGATAGCGAAGCCTACATATCTGTAGAAGTTCATGATGCTTCTGGCTCGAATGCATATCACATATACGTCCTTTTTAGTCATGTATTGCTTCCCCGTCCTTGGATCACGTATTACAGTTCCTCGCCGGACATGAATTCTTGGTCCCGTTGACTCAATGTTAAGTCTCTTAAGAAGTGCCTTGACATATGTGAGTAGCTCTATGTTTGTGTTGTAGATGCGTATGTAACCTCTCTTGTTAACACATCCTTCAGAGTCCGCGAAGCCCCTGAGGAAAGCTGCCACGCACCTCTCACAATGCTCAATATATTTCTTAAGTCTGTCGAGCTCTACCGGCTTTTTGAGAAGCTCGTAGAGCGTCTTAGACTCAACTTCAACGACATATTTCTCCACATCATCTCTAAATCTCGGCCTTATTTGTCTCCTGTCCAGAATCTTTACAAGACATCTAGCGGACTCCTCGACGAACTCCCTATCCTTAGCCTTAAGACCTATCCAGACATCGTTGTAGCCTTTGATGGTACACCTTCTCCTATAAACGTATCCATCGCCCAACACTACGCCGATCACGTATGCAAGCTCCTCAGAAGGCTTCAAAAGTTCTAATGAGGTATCCTCCTACCGTTGTATGGGCTATGCACTCCACGCAACCACTCACTTATCGATGACTTGGAGATCCTGATTCCGTATCTTCGCCACACCTCCTCGATAATCCCATTATACGTCAGCCCACCTCTACGAAGGGCAACAACATCATTGTACAGCTTGATCCGGAGCTCCCGCGGCAGGTATCTCCTTACTAGTTACTACACCTCCTCGCTATCTATCTTGACCTCGTATGGCCTAGCTATCATGTGGAACCTCTCTACTTGCTCCATCTCTAGGACTATTGCGTTGAGCGGGGGTAGGTGATAGATTCTTGGTGGTGTTTCTCCTACCGCAGCCTCGTATATTAGCCAGCTCAGCGTCGAGGCAGAGGGTATAATCCAGGTCTTCAGCCCGCCATCCAACTCGTTCTGTATGATTATCCTTCCGTCTGGAGTCGGAGTGATGTTCAGAACCCTATCCACAGGATACCTAAATACCTCTAGGAACCTCTCAGAGAGCTCTCGCAACCCCTCAAAGATGAACCTCTGCACAATCAGGAACGCCTTGTAGTGGCGTATGTCCTGGTATGCCGCATAGTCCCTGAAGACCCAGTAATACCTCTCGTATCGGCTCAGCTCCGCGTCGCTAAGCTTTTGCCTCAGATAAGCCATAGCCCTCTCAGTAGCCAGCTCTACCTCCGAATACACCATCAGCCCACCCCATCAAGATAAGTATCCACCTTTAGCTCGTTGGCGAGAGTGTTGGGGTCGGCGCATATCTTCTGAGACGCTAGAACCACTAGTGGGTCGTCGTCTCGTCGCTGGGTTATCGCTGTTCTAACATCGAGCCTGAATACCTCGACGATAACGCTGACATTCTTAAACTCATGCACCGTCACCTCCATATCCCCTCCCTCCTCTGCTGATGCTTCGGCGGCCCCGCAATCCTCCATCCGGCCAGAGGCCGTCTCCCTACTCCGTGAGCCGGGAGCAGGGATCGAAGCAGTCCCAACCTCCTCTTTCTCCATCCTCTCATCTGTTCGGGAAGATCCCTCCACCGGCCCCGCATATAAAGAGTTGCGGCCCACAGGGGGTCAGTTCGTTAGCTATGAAGGAGAAGCAGCACTAGTCATGCTTGGCAGCCTTCTCAGCTGGGGAGGGATACGAGCTGGACGGCCCGTTCGTGAGGATTAGCCTGAATTATACCCTTAGGAGGATGATCGAGAGGATTGAGGGAGAGGGAAATAAGAAGATAATGGTTGGAGTATCGTGGAACAAGTATTACTGGGCAATACATTATAAAACAGGCATGGAGATGGACAGAAACATACTATTCCTCATAGAAGGCTCTAGAGAGTTACTACCAGGATACGTGAAGACTTCTAAGGGAATAATACTGCCAAGAGAGATATACTACGCACTATCAAGCATGGATGGAATAGTCAAAGAGATTGGAATAGTGAAGAAGGAGAAGTCAAAGATAAAATATCTCTTGGGCTTAAAACACAGCAATATACCAATACAGCTAGACTTATGGGGCAACGAAGTAATATTCAGGGGAAAGGGACAGACAACATTATATGGATACGGAGCTCGATTTTATCAAAGATCTGATGAGGGACAAAGGGGCCGTCGGCTTTATCTGACCAATACGCTTTAGTTTATAACTCCGTATAATCGATTATTTCGTAGTAGAGTTAAGATGGAGGTAGCGGTCGTACACACGTTAAAAAAGATCGAGAGTGGAGAGATGGCCCGCGAAATTTGTGATCTGATAAGAGAGTATGGTTATCCGTATAGATGTTTTAGTCTCGAAGACGTGTTAAACGGTTCGCAGATCTCATGCGACGTACTCATAGTGCTTGGCGGTGACGGAACGATACTTGCATCTATTCACAGCCTAGAAGATCCTGAGACGCCCACATTTGCCATATCATATGGTAGAGGCGGATACTTAGCCGAGGGCAGGCCGGAGAATGCCTTAGAGTCAGTTAAGAAAATACTAACAGGCGAATATCACTTGGAAAGGTACATGAGGTTAGAAGTAAAGCTGAACGGGGTTAAGATCGGCGACGCCATAAATGAAGCATACATCTCTAATGCCTTGCCAGGCAAGGTAATCGATTATACCATCTCCGTCGATGGTAGTAAGCTCGCAGCAGTAGTCGGCGACGGCATAATAGTCTCCACACCTCTAGGATCCACAGCATATAACCTCTCAAACTTCGGGCCAGCCGTGGACGATGCACTCGACTGCATCATCGTGAACCCCCTCTTATCACTTACCTACATCTCGCCGGTCATTCTCTCTGCCAGCAAGAAAATTACAATATCCGTTCCTAAGTTGGAGTCTTCACTCTTGATAGATGGGTATCTTAGAAGAGTTACTAAAGATGCGTCGATTGATATTGCGAGGTCTCCTGTCCATACCGTGTTTATAAGACTCTCTGGTGGTAGCTGGTTTGTCAAGCGGCTTGGAAAGCGCCTCCGCTGGTAAGTCCAAGAGGGCATACGTACTCGATGCATCCGCATTCATGATTGGCGGGATTGAGTTCAGCTCAGACGACTTTTACACGACAGAGTCAGTAATCAAAGAAGTTAAGGCAACCGTTATACAGAAGTCGAGAGTCGAAGGATTAGTTGCTTCAAACGCGTTAAAAGTAAGCTCGCCCCAGAGTAAATACCTAGATTTGGCGAGGAGCAGATCGATCGAGCTGGGCGAGTCGACAAACATGTCAAGCACTGATTTGGAGATAATAGCTTTAGCGCTGGAACTAGCAAGCGGGGGTCATGACGTGACCATCATTACTGACGACTACTCAGTGCAGAATATAGCCGCCTCATTTGGATTAAAGTGGTCAGGAATAAAGTACTCAGGAATAACTAGACTAATCCGCTGGAAGATGATCTGCGATCTATGCAAGTATGAGACCTACGACGCTGGAAATAAGACTTGCCCTAGATGTGGATCAAAAATGAGGAGAAAACCCATTATCAAAGAATTAAAATCCTAAAATATCTCTGATTTTTGAGTTATTGCTGGTGTTAAGCTAGTGAAAAAGGCAGTAATTATAAAGGGTGATGGCGTGGGTCCCGAGCTCACAGAGGCTGCAATGATAGTTATAGAAGCTGTTAGGCCAAGCATAGATATTGAGGTCTGTGAAGCGGGCTATGAGTGGTGGGTCTCGGCAGGCAAACCGAAGGTACCCACGCTTATACCTGAAGATACCTGGGATAAAATTTTTAACAGCGATGCCTGTCTAAAAGCTCCGACAACTACTCCGCCCGATCCTGACGCTCCCAGCAGTGTCGCGATCAACATTAGAAGAAGGATGGATCTATATGCTAACTTAAGACCAATAAAGACCTTCAAAGGTCGTGATGGGCCTCTTGGCAGCGTGGACTTTCTCTGCGTCAGGGAAGCCACAGAGGGACTCTACATAGGAGCTGAGTCGATGATTGACTACGAGACAGGAATCGCAATAAGAAAAATAAGTAAGAAAGGATCGACGAGAATTGCAAAGGTAGCATTCGAGCAGGCCAAGTTAAGGGGCTACAACAAAGTCGTAGTTATTACCAAGAGAAACGTCTTGAGACTGACTGACAGCATCTTTTGGAATGCCGTCAATGAGGTGGCGAAGAATTACCCCGAAATCGAAGTTGAAGAATACTTCATAGACAATATGGCGCAGCAACTAGTTAAAAATCCTCAGAGATTCAACCAAAACGTACTACTCAGCACGAATCTTTTCATGGATATAATCTCAGAGCTCGCGTCGGCTCTCGTCGGAAATATCGGGCTGATTTACTCCGCAAACATCGGCGATAAATACGCAATGTTTGAACCTGCACATGGAAGTGCGCCGAAGTATAAGGGTCAATACAGAGTGAATCCTACGGCGATGATACTTTCAGCCGCATGGATGCTCGAATATCTTGGATTCAAAAAACATTCCCAAAGCATCTTCAGAGCGGTCGAACAAGTCATTCAAGAAGGAAAAACAGTTACTTACGACTTGGGAGGAAACGCTAGTACGCTCGAGATGGCAAAAGCAATAGCCGAATTATCAGCAAAGTATCTAGACGAGCTTTGACCTCTTGGAAAACAGGAGCAATAAGTCATCTAAACTATTATCCCTCTCTAATATGCGTGTCCAATCGATCTCTTCGTTTATGTTTTCTCCCCTAAATCCCTTTAATAATAGCGTGGTTGTTTCATCAATAGTTCTATGACTAGTATTTATTTGCCAAGTCTTTTCAGGTCCAAATTTTTTAAGCATATCGAAATAAACAATCCCCAGAAATTCTGCCTCTGCGTTTTCTAAGACCTTCTCTTCGGGATACCCCCTTCTCCTCAGCGTGTCTATGATTTCGATAGGATTGCGTCTAAGCACAAAGACTCTCTCAACATTAAAACCTCTCGGTTTAAATGCGATGTGGGTAGCTATCAGCACATCTACCGACTTGGACCGTAGAATTTTTCCTGCACGCGAAGAGAGTGTTCTACCATCTACCTCTAACAGACCATCTAGCTGACCCCCCTGAAGAATGTCTCTCAATTCTAGGAATTTTAGACCTAACTTTTGACTTATGAGCTGGCCGTGAGTCGTCTTGCCAACCCCCGGTGTGCCGGCAATATAGAATACTCTAGGCATCGCAGACTAACATTTATTCATCACGGCGACTTTTATCTTTGAGATGGACATAGTAGTGATAGCGCCTACCTGGCTAGATAGAGAGCTGAAAGAATCAACAGAAGTATTAAGAAAAGTCTATGGAAAAGAAGCCATGACAGAGAAGATAAATGAGGATAAAGGACGATATTTTGTCGACCAAAATAGAAATCAAGTAGATGGCTTAAGAATGCTGGCATATCTTCGATTACTAAAAGATCCTAGCTTATATACGGTCTGGCTGACCGAGGAGGATCTATTCATAAATGGTTTTAACTTCTGTTTTGGGCTTGCATACGGAAACGTGGCTATTGTGTCTACGTATAGACTTCGCGACAGAGACGTGGAGGTTTATATTAGCAGATTGAGGAAAGAACTGTCACACGAGGTTGGTCACCTATTCGGTCTCAAACACTGCAGTAACTGGAGATGTGTCATGTACTTCAGTAATACATTACTAGATACTGACCGGAAGACCGAGGATCTATGCAGTAACTGCAGATTAGCCCTGAGTAGAGTTGGTAAAAGTCTCACCCGTAGATGATTCAGACCCTTTAGGCGCTGTTGACTGTGACGATAAACCTTTCAATGCTTCTTCAACATATTCACGTGTAATTACACGAGCCTCGATGAGGTTAACTATTGAGTTAGGCGAGGCTACGCCTGTCAAGCGACCTATACTTCCCTTGATTTGCCGCCATTTCAAGTGTGTGTTTCCCGTCTTAGAGCGATAGATCACTCCTAGGATGTCTGCAGCCTTGACGAATGTTAAGTCGCGAATTCTGGCCAACTCTACTTTGCTGGCCGCCTCTACATATATTTCTCCCTTATCTGAGCTTCTCTCAGGGAAAATTGTTGGGTCTTTCAAGTAGCCCTTAGGTATAAATGACAAGCAGGTATTGTAAATGATAAACCTTCTGAACCTCTCCAGGGTCGTCTTGATATCGATTTCCATGCTGTCTAATCCTGTTATATATATTCATATTGATAAAATTTAACCATTATCGAGAATTACTTCGACAATATAGACATGATCTATTTCTAGGCATGTAGTGGGAAGTCTATATATGGCCTGAAACATAGTGATAGCAGGATGGATAGATCGGGCACCGTTCAAGCTGAAGCGCTCACCACTACTGGGACATATATACGTGAAGTCATACTCGAGAACTTCATGTCGCATGAATACTCAAGGATCAGGCTCAAGAGGGGGGTAAACATAATAACTGGACCTAACGGTTCCGGAAAATCTTCAATACTACTCGGAATAGCAGTAGCGTTGGGGCAGACTTATACGGAGAGAGCCGAGAAATTAAGCGACCTCATACAACGTGGTAAAGACACTGCTCGAGTGACAGTAATATTTGACAACTCGCTGATCAACGATAAAAGACCCGTTAGATCCATAACGTCAGACACGATAGCAATCACAAGATACATAAAGAAATCAGGCGAGTACTGGCACTATGTCAATAACAGATTTAGGACAAAGGCGGAGGTTGACCAACTTCTAAAAAACATTGGAATAAACCCAAACAACATGCTTATCATAATGCATCAAAACATGATAGAGAATTTCGCTTCAAGAAACAATATTGAAAAACTTCAAATGGTCGAGGATGCTGTCGGCATCTCACTACTAAGAGAGCGAATCGTAGAGGCAGAGGCGAGGCTCAGAATACTAATGTCCGAGACAAACAACATCAAAAAATTATTATCTGAGGCAGAGGCCTCAGTGGAATATTGGAGGTCAGAACTAGAAAAATTAACAAAAATAAGACAGCTCGAGTCAACCAGGAAAAAACTAGAACAAGAATACGCATGGTGTCTCGTTAAAAGAATAGAAGACGACCTAGAAAGGAAAACAAAAATTAGAGAAAAATTGTATGGTGAAAACGAGCAACTAAGGATAGAGATTGAAAACTTGATACGCGAAATGCTCGAAAAGAAAGAAAAAATAAAAAACGGAATCGAGGAACGAATACCCACCAGTGATATCCTGCGATTTATTGATGAATTAATTGAACTGGCGTCTAGGGAGGGAGCCGCTAGACTTAGAGAAAGACAGATCGAGGAGGAATTAGGAGAAATCGACAGGGATATCAGTAGATTGCAAAGCGAGCTAAATGAAAGTTTAAGACAAGCTGCAGAGAAGGGCGAGAGGATTCTTTCCAATAGGGATCCACACGAAGTCTTAGAGGATATCAGGCTGACGACTCTGCAAATAGCCTCGATTGGGAGCGTTTCACCTGAGGCTGAAAACATGTACCTAATAGCCGACGCTAAATTCAGCGAGATCAAGGCAAAAGCTGAAGAGATGTACGAGAACATCAAGCGCGCGATGGAGGAGGTAAATAAGAGAAAAGAGATCTGGAGAAATAAGTTGAGAGAAATTGTCTCTAAAGTTGAGCCGACTTTTCAAGAAATTTTAGCTACGATTGGTGCTAAGGGAGCAATCATATTACGGGACCTAGAAGATCTATCGACCGCTAGTATTGAGCTCCACGTCGGATTTAGGGGCAACGATCCTACAATTCTTGACTCTCATACTCACAGCGGCGGCGAGAGGGTAGTAGCCACGCTGGCGTTTCTACTTGCATTGCAAAGTCATATGAAGTCGAGCTTTAGGGCTGTAGATGAATTTGATGTTCACTTAGATCCTCTTAATAGGGAGATGATGATGAAGATTCTACTTGCAACAGCTAACAAATACCCAGAGACTCAGTATCTGCTCATCACGCCTAGCAGGGTTCAAGTTTCCAAAGAGATGAATATAATACTCGTGCAGAACATTTCTGGCAGGTCTTTTATCATACATGAGGATGAGACCGAGTGATTAGAGAAGTAACTATTGCGAAGCAGGAGCTTTTAAAATTCATCAGCATTCTCGACAATATAGCAAATCAACGAATAGAGCCGTTTACCGTCGATATTAGGTCATTACTAGATAAGTTGAGAGCAATTATCGATAAATATAGAGATACCGAGACCGTAATTCTTGACGCAGAGACACTGTATAAGATATCAATAGTGCTTGGGGTGCAGCAGAGATGGATAAGGGAACGAGCGAGCTCGTTATTTGTTGATAGCAGCGTAATTTTTGCCAAGGTTATCTCTTCGCCCCCTGAAGAGCTGGTACAAGCATTCCTAGCAGCTTGGAGACCGATTGTGAGGATAGAGCAAATATCGGTCCCATTACTCTTAAGAGGGTATGAGCACTTTCTCTCCTTACCGAGTAAAAAACAGGTTTCTGATGTTGATCTGCAGAGAATAGATATTTCGAAAGGACTCCCATATAGTTTCGAAGAAGAAAGCATAATGGAAGACAAGTTAGAGAGCATTCTCAATGAGTTGCAGTTAAAGTATCCTAACTGGACTGATTACTGGGTTTTCATTAATAATGACGACATAAACGTTAAGTTTGAGAGAGCGTATCTGCTCAGCTTCTTAATCAGTAGAGGGGAAGTCGATGTAAAGATAAGTCCAATAGATAGAAAGATACAGATAAGAATCTCTAAGAGAAAAGACGTAGAGGACAGGAAATTATCGCTAGTAGTTAATCTCGGTGAACAAAATGAGTAAAGCTGACGAAGAATTAAAAAAGCTAGAAAAGAAGTTGTCCGTGGCTGTCTCACTTATGGTGGCCTCCGGACACAGACTCCCTGGCGTTAGGGGATGGGAGCTTAGAAGAAGGTTGGGGAAAAACTATCCAAAGCTGATCGAAAGCCTCAATTCGAAGCTTAAGGAGGTAGGCCTTCAAGTAAAGATAATACATGACCAAGAAGCTGAAGTGGGTGATTTAGACCGGGCTAGGTTCTACATAGTGCTGTCTGACCCGCTAAACATATCTGACATCCCGACCCTTGGATACAGCCTCGATGAGCTCGCTGTCCTATCAGCGACCCTCGCATATCTATTTACAAAAAACGAAAAGGCGAATTACAAAGAAGTAGTCGAGATGTTGGAGACGAAGTACCAAAAGTGGCGAGTCGAGTCAATCCTTGAGAGACTCTCTAGGAAGGGTTATTTAGTCAAGAATGACGATGGAACAATATCCATCGGCTGGAGAACGAAGGTTGAAGTAGATAAACAAGAATTACTTAAAGCATTTGTAAACATTGCGGGTCAAGAAAAATCAAGTAACCCGCCTGATGAACAACCAGATACCTCTACTTGAATAACTCTAGTAGCCTCTTTTTTTCAGCCTCTATTATCAGTTCAATAAGCTTAGGACTAATGTTGGGCTCTTTTGATAATATATCCTCCGCGATTTTAAGTGTTAATTCTCTCCCAGCCAATACTACTATAGCTGCCTTACCATACCTCTCCACTAACGCCGCAGTCTTTTCTAATTCTCTGATCAATCTTTTCTCCTCGGGGGATGCTGCTCTTCCCCTTCTACTAATGAGCGGCTGTAAGTGGTCGGCGTCTGATTTTAGTAATCCCAACCTACGTGAGCCGCAGTTTTTGCACTCTGGCCATGGATCGACTTCTCCTACCTCAGCTGTTTGGACGTATGAATAGCATAATGTGCATACTAGTGTGACACGCTCTGAAAATAATCTTCCCTTAACAGCATTGATAATTACTTTTTGTAGTCTCTCAGGAGTAAAGACTTCGAATTCGTAGAGATAGCGATTTATCGTCAATGATGCAAAGGGACTCGGGGTGTTCGAGACAAACGTCGCAATTCCAATACGCCCATCACGAATCATCTCAAGTATCTTTCTAGCACTGTCCCAGTCATAGTCTGAGATTAACGTGAATCTTAATGCCTCTTTGTATGGCGGCGTCCCTTTAAGACTGAGGACAATCTGTTGAATGTTTACGTCAAGTAAGCTCGCCTCTTTTTCGACGACACCCATTTTTCGAGCAACGTGAATGAGCCTTCTCTTAAAAACGTTGGACGTCTCAATCGCGTGTTTTACCTGCTCATCCGTAAACTGCTCCCTAAGCGCGTTATGAACCATCACGTGGTCGATATGCCTTGATTTTAGCACTATCCTGTACGGATCTGAGACAAGGGTGACTGGAGCCCCGATTTTTTCGGCGAGGTAGACCGACATTAAACGTCCAATTGTTCTGTTAATTTTGAGCCCTCCGCATAAATGTATTATGACGAAGTCGCCGGCCTTCTCGATGAGGACCAGTTTGTCGTTAGGTACTGGGATTCCCAACTCGATGTGCGCGTCTATCTCCTTCAGGCTTCTAGACATCACCTCGACTGGCACTTCGTATTCTGAAGCCAACGCCGAGACGATTGTGCTCCTAAGAATGCCCTGTGTTAATAGCTCAGAGTACCTTCTTCTTATCTCGCCTACCTCCATCGCGACTTCTAGTGGGACTGGTATCTCGTCGCCGACCCAAGAGGGGACAGCGCCCTCACCCTCCTTCACCGGCGCTACGTATATTCTTTCATTGGACATGCTTGTGATTACCCACGCCTTGCCGGCAAGTATGAATTTAGTCCCTATCTCTCCGTATTCGGCTACGAAGCTCTCGTCAAGTATTCCGACTGGCGAGCCTGTCTCAGCATCAACTACAAGGTATTGCCTCTCCTCGGGGATCATTGACAAGTTATTAAAGTAGTAATCAAACAGCCTCTTCTGATTAAAAGGTCTTGAGACTATTCCGGACTGGTCAAGTCTTACGAGGCCGATGCTAGCCATGTATGACAAAACTTCCTGAAGTTCATCTATCTCTAGATCTCTGTAATTGTATGTTTCTCTAACCAGCTCTAGTATCTCTTCCACTGATAACCGGCCGTACTCTAATAGGAGACCAGCGACTTGGTGTTGAAGAACATCCAAACAGTTCTTAAGAATTATCGTAGGCTCAAGCAGTCCTGCCTTTGCGCGTTTAGAAATAACCATGGCTTCAAGCGCGTCGTCAGAGTCCATGACTATTATCACGCCCTTTGCAGTTCCTCCTATCTTATGTCCACTCCGCCCAACTCTCTGTACAATTCTGGTGACCTCCCTAGGGGAGTTGTACTGAATGCATAAATCCACGCGGCCAATGTCTATACCCATCTCGAGGCTAGACGTGCAGATGAGCCCGTGAAGCTGTCCATACTTCAATTCACGTTCGACGTGAAGTCTCCTGTCTCTTGATAATGAGCCATGATGGATTGACACTGGGAAAGTCTCCATCCAAGCCTTAAACCTATTTGCAAGTATCTCCGCCAGTGGCCTAGTATTTGTGAATATGAGGGTTGAGGAGTGGGACTCTACAAGCTCCTTAATGACCCTAAGCCTAGCAGCAACATCCGGAGCGACTCCCAGATACTCCGCTAATTCTTTATCAGACTCGTCTGGAGTCGGGAAGAGAACGGTTATGATAGTTTCTCGAGGGATTGGAATGATCAATACTTTACATTCATTCTTTGAGCCGACCAAGAATCTGCCAACTTCATCTGCGCTGCCGACAGTTGCTGAGATCCCTATAATTTGAAAGTCATGCTTAGTTATCTTTCTCAGTCTTCGGAGCGCCACTGCCAATTGGGCTCCTCTCTTATCAGTTGCTAATTCATGCACCTCATCCACTATTACCCATCTAACATTTGCTAGATATCTCCGTAGCACCTTTCCAATAAGTAGTGATTGAAGCGCCTCAGGCGTAATGATTAATATTTGTGGCGGGCTTAGTGATTGAGCCCTTCTCTCTCTTTCAGGCGTATCTCCATGCCTTACGGCAACTGTAATGTCTAGCCTCTGACACCACCAGTCTATGCGGTCCAATAGATCTCTGTTTAATGCTCTGAGAGGAGTAATGTAGAGTGTTGATATTGGTTGCAAATCTCGATTTATCGTTAACATGCTGAGAATGGGCAGTAATGCTGCCTCGGTCTTTCCAGTACCAGTCGGCGTCATGAGGAGAACGTTTTCGCCTCTCAATATGTGGGGGATAGCTATCTTTTGAGCATCAGTAAGTTCTCCAAATTTCTCTCTAATAGCATCGACAACCGGCTTAGAGAGTAGCCCCTCTATGTCTTCTTGCAATCCAGACAATTCTAAGTCATTATTGATTGATAAGTGTTTTATGCAGTTTCGACTGAGTGTATATTAATTAGGTGAAGATTTAAGAGCAGCCATTTCAACTTAAGAATTGGTGCTAACAGAGATGAGCGATAAGAGTATAGGTGCTGTTTTATTAATAGGGTCGATTATAGGAATACTGATCTATGCATGGTTGATGTTCTTCGCGCCCAGTCCTGAAGTCACTTTATGGACCATTAGGATAACGCTATTTGCAGGCGTCGGAGCAATATTAATAATACTTGGATGGATAGGATACACACTCATCTCTACTCCACCTCCTGAGCCCATAACAGAGCTGGAGCAGCCAAAGCTTGAGACAGAGGAGAAGAAATAGACCTATAAACCAATCCATCCCGTTGGCCAAAACCTATTTAATTTATTTTACTTTCTTGCCGCAGTGAGGACAGTAAACAGCTCCCTCGGGTACGGGCTCTGAACAGTATTTGCATATCGTATATATTTCTTCCTCTATTTCGGGGATTTCCAATTCAGTGGCGGTTGACTCTGACGGCACTGTAGCCTCTATTTTTGTGGGTTCTTCTATTTTTTCTTGGGATACTTGTGGAACTTCTTCTGCTTTTTCTTCTGGTTTCGGGGCTTCTGGTTTTTCTTCTTCAATTGGTTTAGAGGTGTAGATGTTTATCGCATGTCCTATTAACCCAGAAATGACGAATGCTGCTGAGATAAATATTATGTATCCAATTGTTGGTTCAAGCGATAGGGAGCTGCTAATCATCGCTATTTCACCAGTAATAGGTGTGTAAAGCATTGTAAGCCAGTACAATACAGCGAGTGTAGAGCCTAGCGCAGCCGCTACAGCCGAGATCATAAACGTACCACCGACAACTCCAGGAATAATCGCTACAGCGATAACTGCGACTACGTCAAGAAATGGGAAAGTAAGATTAATGTAAGCCATGTATCTGGTCACTAGTATTACTAAAAAGGACGCAACTGCACCCATCAGGAGCTTTATTGATGAGCGCATTTGGATTCTTCAGCCCTATTTAATAAGTCTAAGGCCACTTAAATATCTTTGAGACGCCCAGCACTAATGGAACAATCCCTCATTACGATTATTACTTCGAGGTTTTAACGCATCTGTTTCAAGAGTTGACGTATTACCGTTAACCTGAGCGTTGCCGGCGTTCCCTCATAGATCTTAGCGACCTGAGAGTCTCTAAGGTATTTCTCAACCCTGCCGTTGATGGTTACTCCAGTCCCTCCATGCAGCTCTATCGCTTTAAGTGCAGCCTCCTCAGCAACCTCAGTAGCGTAAAGCTTAGCGAGGGAGGCTGCGATTATCCCGGCCTCTTTCCCACTCTCGAGAAGCTTGGCGGCCCAATAAGTCATTAGCCTAGCGGTCACTATTGATTTGAGCAGGTCGACTATAGAAAATTGTATTGACTGGAAGGATATCAATGGCTGGCCGAAGGCTTCTCTCCTAGACGTATAAAGAATGCAGTTTTCTAATGCTGATTGTGCAATTCCTACAGCCTGTGCAGATACGTATAGCCGACCGTAGTTATAGGTGTTCATGGCTATCTTAAATCCATCACCCACAGTACCGAGCACAGAGTCGTCTGGGACCCAGACATTATCTAGAATTAACTCGTATGGATTTGCACCCCTCATGCCGATTATCTTGATCTGTCTACCTATCTTAAGTCCATGAGCAGTTTTCTCCACGACGAACATTGTTAAGCCTCTCCATCGCTGTTCTTGTACTTCCGGCTCACTTGTCCTCGCCAAGATTATGAAATAGTCTGCCTTGTCTGCCAAGGTGATGAAGTACTTCTTACCATTAATTAGCCAGCCATCTCCCTCTCTCCTTGCCTGTGTTTGGATGCCGGCCAAGTCGCTTCCTGCCGCCTGCTCAGTAGCAGCGTGGGCAGCAAATTTTTCTCCACTGGTCAGGCTTGGAAGATATTTTGTCTTTTGGCTTTCAGTGCCAAACATCATTACTGGAATCATGAATAAGTGCTGAACCATGGCCGCAGTAGCAAATGATGGGCAAGCTTTGCTGACTTCCTCTATGTATATTACTGTGCTGAGGAGCTCGCCTCCATGGCCGCCAATCTCCTCCGGTATTCCAAGACCCGTGAGTCCGTAGCTCGCTGCAATCCTGAACAACTCATTGGGGATTTGGCCAGAATCTTCAATCTGGTTCGCCCTTGGCTCCAATTCATTCTCGACAAAGCGCCTCACCTTCATTCTAAGCTGTTCTAGCTCTTCTGGGATGTTGATAGAGAAATCCATTACTGATCTAAAAGGAAACATTCAGTGATAATCATTTTAGGGCTCAGATTTAAGAATTAGTTGTCAATATCAACGAGATATCTCCCACATTCGTCCCTGTGTATCCAGTAAATACTAATCCTCCAATTTTCTTAAAGTAATTGTATGAGTCATTATTGTTTAGATAGTCTTCTGGAAACATATTTTTCGATACTCCTAGATTGTATGTCTGACCGTCGACAATTGCGCCTGCGGCGTCTGTCGGCCCATCGATTCCATCCGTCCCAACAGAGCATAGAAGTATATCTCTCAACCCAGCTAATTTAACAGATGCCGCCAACGATACTTCTTGATTCCTCCCGCCTATCCCAGGGCCTCTCACTCTTACGGTCGTTTCTCCTCCAGCCACGATTAGCAACTTCCTTTTTTTATGGTGGTACTTCGCTAGAGATCCTAGGACCATGCCTACGCTGGAGGCCTCACCTTCAATCTCATCCGAGAGGATGAGAGCTTCGTATCCCTTGGTTCTGGCGTGTTCTACGGCGGCAATGCAGGCGTCCCTCACCCTCGCAACTATGATGTTTCTCACTTTTTGAAATATGGATGACCCTGGCTTAGGCGTCTCTTTTATCTCGCCCCTAACGCCTCTCTCAATTAATTTAATTACATTAAGCGGAACTTTATCTGCAATATTCCTCCTAAGCAGCACGTTGTAGGCGTCCTTAAAGGTAGTCGGGTCCGGAACTGTGGGGCCAGAACCTATGACCTCGAGATTATCTCCAGGGACGTCCGAAATTATTAGACTCACCACGTTGGCTGGATGAAGCATCTCAGCAAGTCTTCCACCCTTTATCGCCGAGATGTGTTTTCTTATTGTATTAACTTCATGGATCGACGCGCCTGCCTTTAACAACAATTTAGTAGTCTCAATTTTATCCTCAAGAGTGATTCCTTCATGGGGCAGTGGGAGTAGGGCAGATGCGCCTCCAGATAGTAGGAAGATTACTAAATCATCATCTCTGAGATTTCTTGAGAATTCTATGATTCTATTTGCAGCATTTAGTCCTTTCTCGCTTGGAATTGGATGAGTCGACTCGATTAATTCGATGTTCCTAGCGTCAATTTTAGGCTTCTCCGCCCCCTCTGGATAAACCACTATTCCCCCCTCTATGCGGTCGCCCAAAAGCTTGACGACATACTTAGACATTTCAAGTGAAGCCTTACCGACAGCCAGCAGAAATATCCTGCCGCGGCCACCAAGATCAAAGCATCCTCCATCAATAACTAACTTTTCGCCCACTATTTTCAAATGCCTAGACAGAGCCGTGGCGGGAAGAACACTACCAATAGCGACTTCGAGGCACTCAAGTAACAGTCGCGCCAATGATTCTGATGCTGAAAATCTTTCCAACAACTCATCAGCATTCTTAATGATGCTACTCATCTAGGGGCAAATAATGTCTCGAGGATCTCAAATATATATTTAGGCATCGTAATTATCCCTCAGAATACCCGATGACGCGGTTCAGAGTCATAATTTTTGTAATTCAGTTGTACATGCTTTTGATAACTCCTGCTTACTCCTTAAGCGAGCCAATCCAACTGAGCTATCCCCCATTAACATCCACTCCATCAGACATGCTGATTGACAAGTACGGCTACATATGGGTGACTCTACCAATGGAGAATAGCGTTTGTAGAATTGACGTTTCTTCAGAATCAATAAGGGTAGTAAATCTCCCAACAGCTGCAACTAAAATTCTAAAATCCGGAGATAAATTAGTGGCCTACCAGAGGGGTTCAGAAAAAGCATTCTTAATTGATCCCGCAACGTTAAAAATTGCAGCCTCAATAGAAATGCAAAAACCACTAGAGAATGCTTGGCCCTCTTCAAATGGTTTCTGGGCGAAGTTTACTGGAACCGATGGACTCTTCCAAGTTGGAGAAGATGGCACGATTGTTAAGGAATATGCGGCCGAGGTAATGGATTCAGAGCTGGCTCTAAGCGAGTATGGAAAAATTGTGTGGTACATCGGCTCTGATGGAAAAAGCATATCGAGGCTAGACACGTCGACTGGAACCCCTAAGACCCTCAAGCTTGAAAAATTTGTATACGCAATATTGGCGGCAAGTGAAAACAATGCATGGATAGTGACGAGCGACGGCTCAGTATCGCTCATATCGATTGATTCATCAACACCCTTAAAGACGTTTAAGCCAAAGTCAGGAATCGTCGGCATAAACAAGATGTATCTAATTGAGCGTGATAGAATTGTATTTGTTAACGCTGCCTCTGGAGTCGTCGGCGAGATTGATGGAGAAGTAATTAACGAGCAATCACTTGGTGTAGGTCTACCAACGCTTGCAGACATCTTCAAGAAAAGTAAGTTGTATTTTATTGATGTGAAAAAGAACATCTTAGGATTCGTCATAATTTCTAATCCACCAGAAATAGTCTCATCCTCTACAAAAATTAGGAGCGAGTCCGAAATACTAGTTGAGGCGACAATCAGAGACCGTGAAGCCGACTTAAAAGACGGATATCCCCAGATAAGGATCATGCAGGGTAGTAAAGAAATAGCTAAGGTCTCAATGACCCTAATCGCTGACAACAAGTATGTGGGATCAATTTCGCTCAGCAATATCAACGGCAAGATATCAATAATTATCGAAGTCGTGGACTGGGGCGACAACATTGAGAGATCAAATGTAGGAACATTTGACGTAAATAACGGCAGGATAGTAACGGCCACAGTCACGACTCATACAACCACTGCAACAACCGTCGCGACACAAACAAGTCCAGGCACGATAGACATAGGACAGATAATGATGCTGTCACTCGAGCTCGTTCTGCTCATATCTCTGCTGGCCGCCCTATTCGTAATGATAAGGAGAAAACCGAGGACGCGGAGGGCGAAGCGGTCGAAGTGACGAGTGACTAGGCTTTATGCCAAGTGCCATGAAGATGTCTAAAAGTTCCGCGTCATTAAGACTTGGAAAGGTTCCGGAGGATGCCCTTAGACGCTATGTTCTTAAGTTTGTCGGAAAGAGACGGAGAGACGTTTTATTGCCACCTAGGTACGGCGAGGATGCTGGCGTCGTGGAGACCAGTTCGAATAGAATTGTAGTTGCTGTAGATCCAATCACAGGAGCAAGGGAGTTGATAGGATGGCTATCTGTTCACATAAATGCTAATGATGTAGCTGTATGTGGAGCCGAGCCTAGATGGTTTTCATCATGTATATTGCTGCCTAAGAATGCATCAATTAATGATTTAAAAGTGATAACTAAACAAATACACAACGCGGCTAAAACTTTAGGTATCGCCGTCGTTACTGGACATACAGAAGTTGCCCCATACACAACATCACCGATAGTGATTGGTCAAATGATTGGAGTGCTGGCCATGAGAAAAATAATAACTACGTCCGGAGCTAGGCCAGGAGACTACATACTGATGACAAAAACAGCCGGTATAGAGGGCACAGCTATTCTTGCCAATGACCTCGAAGAAAGACTGAGAAAAATGGGGGTTCCAAACTCTGTGATAAAGGACGCAAAGAATTATTATAGATTTATCAGCGTAGTAAAAGAGGCGCTGTGGCTTACAAAACACGCCGCAGTATCTTCTATGCATGATCCTACAGAAGGCGGCATAATTGGGGGACTCTATGAGTTATCTAGAGCTTCGGGGTGCGGCTTTAAGGTGTGGAGAGAGTCAATACCGGTCTCCAAGACCACAGCCGTGATATGCAGGGCCTTCAACGTTGATCCACTAAAACTCATAAGCTCAGGCGTCCTACTGGCCACCGTAAAGAAGGCAGAAAGAAACATCCTCAGTAAAATTGGGGCTAAAATCATCGGCAAAGTGACGGAGAAAAGGAATGAAAGATTACTGATCGACAAGACGAGAACGGTTAGCATCGATGAACCCGTCACGGATGAACTCTGGCGAATTCTCCAATAATTCCTGCATTGTCTAGCTATAAAGGAGACTCATTAGAATGAGCAAAGAAGGATAAGCCAATACTCATGTAGCGTCATCCATGTTTGAGGGGTTATATCTGTTAGCGCTGCTGGTCAAGTTAAGATTTATTTCTTCCCTCTATTAATTGATTGTGACGTGGAGCAATCCCTAGAGTAGTGACCCTTGCCTGGGTAGTATAGCCAGGTCTAGTATCGGCGGCTGTCGCCCGCCGGACCCGGGTTCAAATCCCGGCCCAGGCGGATTTAGTTATTTATTGGAGGAGTGTGTCTTAGGATGCTGGTTGGGAAATGGCGGGGGAGGGGTTGTTTTATTTTTGACGTATTCTTCTAGCCGTGTCTGCTTCCTAGTAATGGTGAATCCTATGTATTTGTAGAAGTTCATGTTGCTTCTGGCTCGAATATAGATGTAATATTCGTCCTTTTTGCGCGCGTATTGTTTCACCGTCTTAGGGTCACGTATTACAGTTCCTCGCCGGACATAAATTCTTGGTCCCGTTGACTCAATGTTAAGTCTCTTAAGAAGATCCTTGACATATGTGAGTAATCTTAGGTTGGTGTTGAAGATAAATATGTAACCTCTCTTGTGAACGCTTCCTTCTGAGTCTGCGAAGCCCCTGATGAAGGCTGCCACGCACCTCTCGCAGTGCTCGACGTAGGGCTTTAGTCTGTCGAGTTCTACTGGCTTTCTGAGGAGTTCGTATAGCGTCTTCGACTTAACTTTGACGACACATCTTCCTATGTTATCTCTATATTTGGGCTTGATTGGCCTCCTGCCCAGAACCTTGGTAAGACATCTAGCGAACTCCTCGACGAAATCTGTATCCTTAGCCTCAAGACCTATTATGCTGTCGCTGTAACCTTTAATGGCGAGTCTCTTCTTAATTGCGTATCCGTCGCCCAACACTACGCCGATCACGTATGCAAGCTCTTCAGAAGGTCTCAACAACTCTAGTGAAGGTATCCGTCTGCCGTTGTAGGGATTATGCATTCCGCGTATCCAGTAGCTTATATGAGACTTGGAGAGATCTATACCATGTCTTCGCCAGGCCTCCTTGATTATCTCACCATACGTCAGCCCCCTTCTCCGAAGAGCAACAACATCGTGATATAATCTAATCCGAAGCTCACGCGGCAGGTACCCCTCCCTCCTCGGTTGCACATCATCACTCCTCCAGACATGGTCCGGAGCCTTCCACCAGCGTGGGCCGGGAGCGGCCCCTCTAACACTCCCGCCACGTCCCCGAGGGCAGGGATCGAGGCAGTCCCAACCTCCTCTTTCTCCATCCTCTCACCCGTTCGGGGAGATCCCTCCACCGGCCCCGCATATAAAGAGTTGCGGCCCACAGGGGGTCAGTTCGTTAGCTAGGAATAGGAGAAGCTGTCCAAGAGGGGAGAAGCAACACTAGTCATGCTTGGCAGCCTTCTCAGTTAGATATTCCCTTCGCGAGGATCAGAGAAGTCAAAGACTAAACACCAACCAGGACTACCTTAGGGGAAAGGGACAAACAACAATATACGGATACCTAAGATTTAATTCTTCAATATCATCATCTAGACATTTTCTATAGGAGGGAAAACAGCTCGAGACCAAGGCCACGACATCCATACATACAAGACAAAACAACCAGCCCTTAAACATAACACCTCATCCGGACACTATCAAAATTATTTAGAATTTTTTGAAGCGTTGCTGATTAATAGTTAAAAGGAACGCTGACATGGAGTGTGTATTGAATTGCGAACGAATGCTAATCGGACACTATACTTTGTCTTGGTGATAAACATCGCTGCGATGGTTATCTTGATTTTGGGAGGAATTCTAACGAAAAGCCTCGCAGTCTTGGTCGGTGGGGCCGAGGCTGGCATAAATGTACTCAGCCTATCCTTCTTACTATACTTCGTAAGGAAGTCAGCTATGCCGCCAGACAGGGATCACCCATACGGTCACTATAAATATGAAAATATATCCGCTTTTGTCACGTCCATCTTTATGTCAAGCGCAGCGATGTTTATCTTGATATCCTCTATTGGAAGGATCTCGTCCCCAGTAAGTATTGAGAGTGGGGCTATTTACTTCGCAGTCTTGTCGCTCGTACTTCCTTTGATATCATTTTCCTTATTATTATGGACCGCCAAGAGGACAGGAGCAATCGCCGTCGCCGCCGAGACTAGACACCTCCTCGTCGATGCTGCCGACTCTCTAATCATACTGACGGGCGTTGTCCTAGCAATCGAGTTTAACCCAGTTTTTGACGCGTTGTCAGCATTGATCGTGAGTCTGGTCTTCATATATGGAATAGTGATGAACATTAAAACTGCCATACCTTCACTGATAGATGAGGGACTACCCAGCCAGTTTGTGGATGAGGTCAAAAAGATTAGTTTGACAGTAAATGGAGTGAGGGACGCTCATATGGTTAGGAGCAGAAAAACGCCTAGGGGATATTTTATAGACATGCATCTTCTCCTCGATCCTAACATGCCTCTAGGAGAGGCCCATGAAGTCGTAGACAAAGTAGAGAGAAAGATAGAGGAGTCAATAACCAGTATTGTTATAGCGGATCTTGTTATCCATATGGAGCCCTACTTGTCAAATGGACACGAATGAGCAACACCTTCTCTCTGCAAGTCAATGCTATGTATAGCTTTTAAGTCATGTCTATATGCAGGTAAATGTATACTAATCATTTGATGCCTGATAACGTTGCTAGAAAGCCGGACTGGCTCAGAGTCAAATTGCCCACTAACCCCGCTTATGGTAAGGTTTCAAAAATATTCAAGAAGTATAGGCTTCACACGGTCTGTGAGGAGGCTCTTTGTCCAAATATTGCTGAGTGTTGGGGAAGCGGGACAGGAACAATAATGATACTAGGCGACGTCTGCACGAGGAGTTGTAGATTCTGCGCCGTGAAGAGGGGCAACCCGATGGGGAAAGTAGACGATAGCGAGCCACTAAGAGTAGCGATGGCTGTAAAGGAGCTCGGACTAAAATACTTAGTCATAACGTCTGTGTGCAGAGATGATCTACCAGACGGTGGAGCTGAACACTTTGTCAAGACCATCAAATCGGTTAGGCAAGAATGCAAAAACATAATGATAGAGGCATTAATACCAGATTTTAGAGGAGATTTAGAATGTATAAGAAAAGTAGTGGATGCCGGCCCAGACGTGTTGTGCCACAACGTTGAGACAGTCTACAGGCTATCACACATAGCGAGAGACAGGCGCGCATCTTTTCAACTATCACTAAGCGTTCTCAAAAAAGCTAAAGAATTAAGACCTGAGCTCATAACCAAAACATCATTCATGCTTGGGCTTGGAGAAAACGAAGAAGACGTAGTCCAAACACTTAGATTGATAAGAGATGCAGGCATAGACATCGTCTTTATGGGGCAATACCTGAGACCAAGTCTTGATAAATTTCATCTGCCAGTAAAAGAATACGTTCCCCCCCACATTTTTGACAAGTATAGAAGAATAGCCGAGTCAATGGGATTCAGATTAGTCGTCGCTGGACCACTAGTGAGAAGCTCCTACAGGGCTGCTGAGTTTTTCTTCGAGAAAGATACATAAGTATTTATCCTCCTTTTCAAGGATCCTGATTGATGACAAATTATGACGCTGTAGTAATAGGTGCCGGTCCAGGCGGATACGTCTCTGCTATAAGGTTGGCTCAATTGGGATTTAAGACTCTGTTGGTCGAGAAGCACGAACTAGGTGGCGAGTGCACGAACTATGGCTGCATACCATCAAAACTACTGATAGACTATTCTAATAAGATTTTTGCAATAAAAGAATTGGTGAGTCAAGGATTAGTAAGTGGAAGTGTAGGACCATCAATTCTACAACTATGGGATAAAAAAGAAAAGGTAATCAAGAGATTAAGGGAGGGCATTCAACAGCTACTCCAAATTAACGGCGTAGATCTTGTCAAAGGAGTAGGACGGGTGGTTGATGCAGGAAAGGTTTCAGTAATGACTGATACCACGGAAAAAATTATTAATGCAAGAAACATAGTTTTGGCGATAGGCTCAGAACCAGCTATGCTTAAGAACCTTCCCTTCGACGGTCGAAGGATAATTTCGTTTAAAGAGGCGCTTTCCCTTCAGAGTATTCCAAGACGGTTGATGATAGTGGGTGGTGGTGCTATTGGGCTAGAACTTGGAACGGCATATGCAAACTTGGGCTCAGAGATAATACTCGTCGAGGTCTTGGACCAGCTTCTCCCAAGCTTTGACAGGGATATCTCATCGGTCCTGAAGAGGTCACTCGAGAGCCGCGGCTTCAAGATTTATCTAACTACATCCGTTGAGGAATACAGCTACTCTAACGATGGCGTGAAAGTGAAGCTCACAAACGGTGAAGAACACTTAGTGGACTACGTGTTGGTAGCAGTTGGCAAGGCACCTCCCGCCGAGGCGCAATCCTTAGAAAATCTTGGAATAAAACTTACTCCTAAAGGGTTCATCAAAGTAGACGATAAGCTGAGGACTAGTTTAGATGGTGTTTTCGCTATCGGTGACGCCACTGGCCCACCGTTCCTAGCTCATAGAGCATCCGCCCAAGGCATTATATGTGCCGAAAACATAGCCTCACATGAAATAAGATTTGAAGAAGGACTGGTTCCCACAGGATTATTCACTGAGCCGGAGGTCGCCATGATTGGATTATCAGAAACAGAGGCAAATAAGAATGGGATAAACGTTAACGTTTTAAAGATTCCATACATGGTTATTGGTAAAGGATCTATCGACGCTAAAAGAAACGCGTTCATCAAAGTAATACACGATAATTCTGGAAAAATTTTGGGTATTCAGATCATAGGGCCGTTTGCCACGGAGCTGATTAATCAGGCATCAATTTTACTAACGACTGGAGTTACAGTTGAAGAATTATCAAAAACCATATTTGTGCATCCTACATACTCCGAGATTTTTGGCGAAATGCTAAGAGCAATATCTGGAAAAGGAATTCACTATGCCAAGTTCAAATGAGCGCATAATGTATTGGATAGACCTCGGATACATGGATTATGAAAAATCATTAGAGATGCAGAGAATCATCGTTGAAAAAAGACAGGCAAATGAGTTACCGGATGTTTTATTGACGGTTGAGCACCCGCACGTATACACGATCGGTAGGAGAGGAAAAATAGAAGATGTACCTCAAATGACTATTCCGATAGTTAGAGTGGAGAGAGGAGGTTCTGTCACTTATCACGGGCCTGGACAACTCATAGCATATCCAATAATCAAATTAGATGCGACACAGATGGATGTACACCAACTCGTTAATATGTTGGAAGAAGTTGGAATATGCCTTTTAAAAGACTATAACGTAGTTGCCGAGCGAGTGGCGGGAAAACCCGGAGTGTGGGTCAAGGGCAAAAAGATTGCCTCGATTGGACTTGCGATAAAAAACTGGGTGACCTACCACGGAATAGCCATTAACATAAATGTAGATTTAAGATACTTCCGTGCAATTAAACCTTGTGGCTTCTCACCAGACTTAATCACGTCGCTAAACGAAATATTGGGAAGGGAAGTCTCTATGAATGAGATAAAGCAAAAATTTATTCAACACTTTGCTAAAATTTTTTCTGTTAAATTAGTGGAAAAAATGATGGATGCTATACAGATATGAAACTTCTCTAACCATTATTCGATTTATTATGTGGCTTTATCTCTTAATCTCTCTCTTCTTCCATCTTAAATTATAACTCCGACACTTCCTGCACTTTTCAGCGGTAGGCGCATTTTTGGCTCCGCAGTTACGGCAAATCTTGTATACTAGCCTTCTTCGCTGAGCCAGCTGCAGCAACGCAGTATCTGTTATCGGCATAGCTGTTACTGTTTATTTGTTGATTGTCCCAGTATTTATATATAAAATGATTATTTCATTGGTTAAGGAATGGGATTTCTTTGATCCATGGATATTCTTTTAGGTGTCTCTCAATGGATTTTTTAATCTCTTCCTCTGGATACTGCCAGGCTGGTAGTTTTCCTCCAAAGAATTCTTGATATGCCTGCAGGTCAAAATAGCCATGTCCGCATAGATTAAATAGAATTACCTTTTCTTCTCCTGTCTGTTTGCATCGGAGTGCTTCCTCAATAACGTACCTTATAGTATGTGATGGCTCTGGTGCGGGGATTAATCCCTCTGTCCTCGCAAATATTGTGGCGGCCTCGAAGACTTGGACTTGATCATAGGCTATTGGCTCGATTAGGCGATGCTTCAGCAACAGGCATAACGTAGGTGCGTCTCCATGGTATCTCAGCCCACCTGCATGGATTGGCGCTGGCACAAAATCGGAGCCCAGCGTATACATGGGTAGGAGCGGAGTCTTCTTGGCAGTGTCTCCAAAGTCATAGGTGTATATCCCCCTCGTCATTGTGGGGCATGCAGTTGGCTCAGTTGCGACGAACCTAACCTTCTTTGGAGATTTCTTAGCTACATAGACATCGTAGTAAAATGGCCAAAACAAGCCGGAAAAGCTACTACCACCACCTACGCAGCCAGCCACAATGTCTGGATACTCGTCAAGCAATTCCATCTGCATTTTAGCCTCAAGTCCCTGAATCGTTTGATGAATCAACACATGATTTAAAACGCTCCCTAAACTATATTTGACGTTCTCGTGCGTCACTGCATCTTCTATTGCCTCGCTGATCGCTATTCCAAGACTGCCTGGATGGTCAGGGTTCTTCGCGAGTATGGATCTACCAAATTCTGTGTTGTTGCTTGGGCTTGGATAAACGTCCGCTCCCCAGCAATGCATTAATATTCTTCTGTAGGGTTTCTGATCATAACTCGACCTAACCATGTAGACAGTGCACTTTAGTCCAAACAAGTTGCACGCAAAAGCCAATGCCGACCCCCACTGGCCTGCGCCAGTCTCCGTAGCAAGCCTCTCAACACCCTCTTTATAGTTGTAGTATGCCTGAGCAACAGCGGTATTCGGCTTATGCGAGCCGGGCGGGCTTACGCCCTCATATTTGTAATAGATCTTGGCCGGCGTCTTTAAAAACCTCTCAAGCCGCTCAGCACGAATTAGGGGCGTAGGTCTCCACAAGGTGTAGATGTCTCTTACTTCCTGTGGGATATCTATCCATCTATCTTGGCTAAGCTCCTGCATGATCAGGGCGCGTGGAAAGATTCTCTCGAGGTCCTTTGGATCTATTGGGCTCCGCGTCTGAGGATTAATCGGGGGAGGAAGAGGTGAAGGGAGATCCGGCGAAATGTTGTACCACTTCTTAGGAATGTCGTTTTCATCCAAAAATATCTTTTTACTATTCATCGTGAGATTAAAAATAAATATACTCCTAAATAAATGTTTTTAAGCAACGGGATCTGTAAAATTTTTATCATAGGACACCAATCCATAAAAAGGTTGGGCCGTTGGTCTAGTGGTTATGACGCCGCCCTGACGCGGCGGAGGTCCCCGGTTCGAGTCCGGGACGGCCCACCAAAACCTCGTATCCATGCACGTTTTATGATCATGCTGTCTTGAGACCGTCTGTCACATTCATTGTTATTTATTCCTCCGCTTAGGTATGGATCGAGATAATATTTTTATTATAGCGCAACATAGATAGAGTCGCCAGCCACAGAGGTAGATGCACATGTCGTCAGAAGTAACGGTATTAATTGGGAAGAAGCCGGCCATGAGCTATGTCTTGGCGTGCCTGATATCGCTGCAGCAAGGACAAAACGTAACGTTGAAGGCAAGGGGAAGAGCTATCAGTAGAGCCGTAGACGTCGTGCAGATCCTGAAGAATAGATTCTTCAAAGACCTGAAGATACACGAGATAAAGATAGGCACGGACATGATCAAGGGACAGGATGGTAGAGACGTAAACGTAAGCACCATAGAAATTAAGGTAGGACAATAGACTACATAAAAAACTCGGAGGAGGGCTGGGATGCGGAGACAGGTGGATTCCATTGAGAACGCCGGTTTGCCAATTCGACCTAAAGAGTGGAGTTCTTTGTCCAAAATGCGAAGCGAAACTACGAGAGAACATCGTCTCAGAGCTAGATATAAAAATCATGGCTGCTCTTCTAGATGAAGAAAAAAAATTTATTTTTCTGCAAAAATCTGAATATATAAAATCAATTGAGCTTTATGGAGTAATTTATATTTTTATTAAGTTTGAAGAGGATGTAAGTCAAACTCAATTAAGCCTACTTGAAACAAGGCTTGAAGCTAAGACTAAGAGAAAAGTAAGATTGTTTATGGATAGTGATAATTTTAACGAGTTCGTTGGATCACTAATATCGCCAGCAAGACTAGTATCCATAACTAAAATATGGCTACCTGATGGAACAGAAGAATTAGGGCTATTGATTGACAGCAAATCAAAAATGACCATCACGCCCGATATTCTTACAGAAATTGTAAGATTACTCAAGGGAAAAAATATCAGGACTAGATTTGTATCGAGATAGACTACATTTTAGTACTGCTTATAATTTACTAATGCCTAGAAGTGGTGGAGCCCAATGGGAGGAGCCGACATAAGGGTCTATGCGGTTGACGTCCACGAGCGTAATGACGGGCTAGAGGGATACCTTTTAGGCTGGATCCACGAGATCAGAGACCTAGGATCGCTAGTCTTTTTAATTTTACGCGATAAAACAGGGACATGCCAAATAAGCATAAGACGCGATACATTGTCCAGAAATGATCTATCCGAGCTGGAAAAAATCACGAAGGAGTCAGTCGTTAAAGTAAGCGGCGTAGTTAAAGCTGAACCGAAGTCGAGACTCGGAGCGGAGCTTAAAGCCTCCAGCATAACGATCTTGAGTAGGGCTGTTGAGCCCCTTCCCTACGACGTTGTGGGGAAGGTCAAAGCAACGATGACCACCCGCCTTGAAAATAGAATTCTAGACCTAAGAAGGCCGGAGCATAGAGCAATCTTTCTAATAGGCGACACAGTCCTAAGCGCATGCCGTGAGTATCTACGCTCATTAGGATTCGTGGAGGTCAGGACGCCTAGAATAATAGCAACGGCGACCGAGGGAGGGGCAAGCCTATTTGAAGTTAAATATTTTGATAAAGTCGCATACCTTGCCCAGAGCCCGCAGCTGTATAAAGAAGAATTAGTGACAGTTTTCGAACGAGTATTCGAGATTGGGCCATTCTTCAGGGCTGAAGAATCACATACGAGGAGACATATCAGCGAGTTCACCTCAATCGATATTGAGGCAGCTTTCTTGGACTACGAGGGGGTCATGAATATACTTGAAGGACTCATAGCACACGTCATCGAGAAGGTCCTATTAGAAAGAGAAAGAGAACTCAAAATCTTAAACGTTAACCTAAAAATTCCCAAAAGACCATTCCTACGCATAACTTACGACGAGGCATTAAATGAACTAGAAAGTTTAGGAATAAAGAAAAAATGGGGAGATGACTTCACGACGCAGGAGCTTAGATTCTTGGGAAGCAAGCATTTAGGCTTTTATTTCATTACTCATTTCCCAACGTTCTCAAAGCCATTCTATATAAAGCCATGCGACAATAATGAACAAGTTTCAGAGTCATTTGACCTGATGTATCAGTGGCTAGAACTATCGTCTGGAGGCACAAGAATATCTGATAGGTCACTGCTAGAATCTCGGATTAGGGAAATGGGCCTAAACCCTGAGGACTTTAGGTATCATTTGAAAGTTTATGATTATGGTATGCCTCTGCATGCTGGCTGGGGACTTGGATTTGAGAGGCTACTAATGGTATTAACGCGAAAAACAAATATTAGAGAAACGATATTATTCCCAAGAGATAAGTTCAGGTTAACGCCGTGACTTCAGCTCTAAATCCGTTCTAAGCTGCATGTAGCAACTTCATTCTAAGCACAATAGAGCACGCGTGATAAGTTTCCCGCACGCAGCACGTTAATAATCATATTTATATTACAGTAATTTTTTGAGATAAATGAGTTGATTCAAGAGCTGGTTGTGGAGACACTCAATAACGCATTGATTCTTTACGTAATGTTTTGTCTACTTGCACCTATAATCTTCTACTTGATATCAGTCATACTCGCTCCCAAGAGGCCTTCAAAAGTAAAAAAGATGCTGTTCGAGTCGGGACAGACACCGATTCCCTACAGAGTCAGCCCTTACCCCATAGAGTATTTCCCCTACGTAATTATTTACGTTGCGTACGCATTACTCGCATTAGTAGCTTTTATCACATCGATTTCATTGATGGAGTCAACCGAGACAATGTATGTTGGAGTGATAGTGCTATCAATCATTACAGCAGTCTCCATTTACTTGAGTCTATTCATGAAAAACCTGACGCAGAAACTAGAAAGAGGGGGAGGATAGTTGATGCCTAACTTCATTCAAATATTAGCTAGCATAATCGAGCCACTTCCAGCGCCAGTTAAAAGTATCATTAAGCTTACCTTAGCTGAGTCTTTCATCAAAGCTGTTGTTTTTCCAGGAGCTCTTTTCGGCATAATTTTAGGATTATTCGCAGTATGGTATGAAAGAAAGATTCTTGCAAGAATTATGCTTAGAGTCGGGCCGCTGCATGTTGGAAAAGTAAGCGGTATTCTTCAGTTGGTTGCTGACGCTCTGAAGATATTGTCTAAAGAAAGAATTGTTCCAGATGTGAGGAACAAATATCTCTTTGTATTAATGCCCGGAGTTGCTTTAGTACTTTCCCTATTGTTGTTTGCGTTTTTGCCATTCGGCGCTGGCTGGATAATCTATCCATCCGACATAGGCCTCCTACTCTTTTTCGGCGTCCTAGCAGTAAGCCCGATTCCTATAGTTCTCGCAGGTTATGCTGCTGGAAGCAAATATCCGTTCATTGGAATGAGTAGGTTTGCATTACAGCTATTTGGGTACGAGATACCGATGTTCCTCTCCCTCACAGGAATAATAATGAGTGCCAGATCGTTTGACTTGGTGAAAATCGTTGAGGCCCAAAGCATCATGCCCTTCATTTTGCCACAGTTTTTAGGCTTTATAGTGTTTTTCATCACTATGATTGCTGAGTCGGAGCGAATACCATTCGATATACCAACGGCCGAGAGCGAGATTGTGTCTGGCTGGCATACCGAGTACTCGGGCGTATATTTCCTAATGATCCAGTTCACGTCTTATGAAAAGACACTGGCGCTTTGTGTTTTGGCGTCGCTAATATATCTTGGTGGCTGGCACGGGCCTTCGATCCCGTTTGTTCGAGAGACAATATCGGCCCCCTTCTGGGTAATACTAAAGGCCCTGATCCTATTCACAATACTAGTCATAATCAGGGGGGCCTATCCTAGATTGACATTAGGAAGAGTTCTAGATATAGGGTGGAAATACCTAATCCCCTTAGGGTTCATAAATCTTCTATTAACATCTGGGCTTTCGGCATTGCTGGTCCTCGGTTAGCCCTTAGATCTCTTTAGCTTAAATTCTATACCTACGGCCATTATATTTGCCCTAGTTATTGTATATACAGCTTGCTGAACCAATAGTCCATGCTCAAGAAGATCTAAACCATTTTTACGAGACTTTATCTTCTCATACATTGACTCAACATTCTTAACCAGATCCATCTTACCGGACAAGTCATAATTACTTAATCTATGATTGTTCATCAGTTTATGGCAGGAAGATCGCGCATCCTCAATAAATTTATAGTCGTCACTGTCTATGAATTTTTGCAGCGACATGATTATTTCTCTGAGAATTTTTAAAATATCAATTAGATCTTCTGTGCTAGGCTCAGTGGTCATGTCTTTCGGATAAATTGTAACAAGTGCTCTATATTAGATATTTCTAGGCTCGGCAGGCTTAGTATATTGTTTTTTCTGTCTTGCCGTCGAATATGTGGATCTTCTTTAAGTCAAATCCGACCCATACTTGTTGTCCCAGTTTGGCCTCTAGAGTTAATGGTGTTACTGCCTTTATTATCTGGTCGCCGATCTTTAGGTCAATGACTAGATTTGCTCCCTGAGGCTCCACAACATAAACTTCTGCGGGAATAGCCGCGTTGACCGTTTTTTCCACGCTAACCTGTAAGTCCTCTGGACGAACTCCCAAATAAACCTCGGAAGACGTTGCCTGACTAGAAACTATCTCTCCGATATCGCTCGGTAACTTGTACGTGAACGCCCCGGCGTCTAGTATTACGTCACCATTTTTCCTCGACAACGATGTCTTTATCATGTTCATCGGTGGGCTTCCTAGGAATGCGCCTACAAACATGGTAGCTGGGCGATGATAAATCACCGAGGGCTCGTCATATTGTAGGAGTTTTCCATTATTCATCACGGCAATCTTGTCAGCCATAGCCATTGCCTCGGCTTGATCATGTGTGACATAGACGGTTGTTACGTTCAATTCCTTCTGAAGACGCTTAAGCTCAGCCCGCATGAATATTCTCAGCTTGGCGTCCAAGTTGCTAAGCGGCTCGTCCATCAAGAAAACCTTAGGTTTACGTACAAGTGCTCGGCCTAAAGCTACTCGCTGCTGCTCACCACCGCTAAGCTGCCGGGGCTTCCTGTTCAGCAAATGCTCAATGTTTAACAATTTAGCAACTTCCTTAACACGTCTCTCAATCTCATCCTTAGGAACTTTCCTCATCTTTAGTGGGAAGGCAATGTTGTCAAAAGCCGTCATATGTGGATAAAGGGCGTAGTTCTGGAATACCATGGCGACGTCCCTGTCTTTGGGTGGCAAATCATTCACGACCCTATCCTCTATATAGATCTCGCCTGAGTCAGGATATTCTAGTCCAGCGATACATCTGAGGGTGGTTGTCTTACCACAGCCTGAAGGGCCGAGAAGGACGACAAATTCTCCGCTCTTAATGTCGAGAGATACTCCGTTTACAGCTATGACCTTCTCAAACCTCTTCACAAGGTCGACTACCCGTACGTTACTCATACAGTTTTAAGACATTACGCGTCATATTTAAGTATTTTAACGATTCCTTTAAGTTTTTGAACCAATAACACAATTTGCTCTTGTTTATTTTAATCGCGAGCGTGCCCAACCATATATCGAGTCGATCGGGTTAGTTGAAGGTGGAGCGGTAGAGATTCCTTTGGTGGCGAGCGCTAGTGGGTTATAGACAAGTCCCTGTCTTGCAAGCGATGATAGCTCGATGTCCGACGACATCTCTAGTGCGTAGAATGGGCATGCATCGACGCAGAAGCCACAAAATACGCAGCGGCCATAATCGACCTGTGGAAAATATGATTTCTTATTCTGATCAAGTTTGAAGTCCCTCTTCTCAATCGTTAACTTGTAGGCATAATCGTTGTTTGAGATTTCGTAGACCTCTGTGTCCGGAGCCTTGTCTATAGTCTTTGATATCTTCCATCCACCTGATTCAAGCCTTCTAAAGGAGCTAGACAGGTATTTCATTGTTAACAAGTCTGACCTGTGCTCCCACAGTGGTTCTTGGTTAAACTTAATCACTATTGTCCCATCCTCGTTCTTAGAGTACTTCAAATCCGGATAGACTACCATTAGTGGGTGAGAGACGCCATTTCTGATGCTGAATATCGACTCAGCATTCTGCATGCTTTTTAAAATTTCGTCGAGGGGCTCGGAGGCTCTTTGATTTCCCCTGATTATCTCGTGGTAAGCATTCTCGTCTAGTTGTAGTGAGACGTCGTATGCATATACCATGGTTATGGCCTCTGCTATGTTTTGGCATGTCAGGTCGCATAGGCTACAACCAGTACATTTGTCGAGGTGAAGGACGTGTCTACCCTTAAATCCAGGATAGGCAATGCCTGCTTTCGGGTCATATCTATAATTTTCGACGGGAAGATTAGGCACTCTTTCATATGGATATTTCAATGTATATGGATGCATGAATATGTGTCTTGTCGCTGTTAAAAACGGCCTCACTGCTCGTGAAATTAGCCTAAATACCATCGCTCTATTGTGATAGGCTTCATCCACAATTTAAGTTTTCATAGATGATACACGTTTCGAGAATGAGAGTGGAAATAAAAATGAAATAAGCCAGCAATGCATCAATAGTTAGATGATAAAAAGTACCGATGATGAGTCTTTGGGGTCGTGGCTTATTGAGAGGCTTAGGAACAGGTACCACATTGCTAAATTCGGCTTCATATCCTCGTTTATTAGAAAAGGAGATAGGAATCCATTTAAGATCTTAGTTGCGACGATATTATCACAAAATTCTACCGACAAGGCCGCCATGGCGGCGTATAGAAATCTGGAAAAAATCGTCGATATTAGTCCTTCAAGCATTGCTAAGCTAAGCTCAAAAGTAATAGCTTGTGCAATTAAACCTGCCGGACTGCACAGAACTAAGGCGGAGGCAATAAAGAAGTTATCAAGAATCATCATCACAAAGTACGGCGGAGATCTATTGAACTTACTCAAAAAGGATGTCATAGATGCGAGGAGAGAGTTGATGGAGCTGCCGAAAGTTGGTCCGAAGACCAGCGACGTACTACTAGTAAGCATGGGCGTCTTAAAGACTGTCCCCGTCGATACGCACATCTCACGGATAGCCAAAAGACTCGGATTGGTACCGCAAAAAGCCGACTACGAGACAATTAGGAAAAGGTTAGACGAAATATTTAGAGAGGACGATAGATACGAGGCTCATCTGCTGCTAATCCTTCATGGTAGAGAGACCTGTAGGGCGATAAATCCGCTGTGTAGTGAATGCGTTATAAATGGGCTATGTGCCTACTATAAATCCAATAAGTAGGCAAAATTATATCTGCATGCATACTTAATTGATAGGTATGGCGAGATGGAGGGAACTTATTGATCCAAAACAGCTCGCATCCTCATTTCAGGCTACATTAAATTTTAGACGGGCAATCTCGGTCTACTTGCTTGCAATTTTATCAGCTATTGGCACCGCTCTCTACTACTGGATGTATAAGTTAAAGATTGGTTTTTTCATGTCAATTTTAAGAACCATAAATCCACCCTACACCTCTCCTTGGGACATAATGCTCGGCAGAATAATATACGTAGTATTCGGCATGATAATCGTCCTATTCATATTGAGAGTTGCTTTACTATTCGCAAAGAGAGAGGGCATAAAGTCCTATCCATTAGTCAGCATAATTTTTCATTCATTCTTAGCCATAGCTATAATCTCTGTAATCTTTTTTATTTCTGCTGTAAGTTCGCCGCCCGTTGAGGTTAATATAGTCTCTGCAACGCTAAATAATGTAAAACTCACAGGTGTAGAATTATCTGGTAAATATCTATCAAACCTTAGTAATGTTGAGGTTCTGGCTGATACTATGAGCGCTGAACAACTTATAGTCACGTCTGTGTTTAGTAATGGGAGTATTCCAAATTGGAGTGAAATTTATCAAAGAGGATTAACTATAGATCTGTCCCAGCTGAAAGAATATGTGACTATGAGGTCTGCGACCGCGTACATAAATAACATGATGGTTTCTTTGGGCGACGTTGAAGTAAGTAAACTAAAGTGGCGATCCTTGGAATATGGCTCCATTACTGACATGTTATACTATCCTATACCTTTTTTGAATTTTGTTGCGGGCTTGTTGTCTTTATTTTCGTGGATATGGATAATTGGCTATAGTTCACTTGCAGTTAAGTATTACTACTCATTGTCGACTGGCACGATAATCATTGTCGATATAATTACTTTTTTGGCGCTCTTTATCTTTGGCTTTGTCTGACTCTTCCATCTGGAAACAATTCACCCATACGAATCCTAGTACTCGAGATAGGATTCCCATCTTCGGCTAGCACGACTGGGCAGACCTCGATACATACTGGACTGAGACCCTTTCTAAGCCTTATTTCATTTATCTCTATGCCTCTGCTATAAGTGAACGGGCTTACAACTAATAATTCATAGTCCGGCTCGTTTATCAATGGGCCGTATTCATCATCGATTGGTTGGATATGTGCCTTTGCGTCCCAGCCATATTTTTTAAGCTTCTCTTCGAGCTGCTTTTTCCTATCCTCGAAGCGCGCCACATCGCCCTTCTTACCAAGCCTACGAACCAGCTCGTCCGAACACAATCCGATGAGTACTTTTTCTGCTAGCCTAAATGCGAGGTTCAGAAGCGCCAAGTGTCCGACGTGAATGTTGTCGAATGTTCCACCAACGCCTGCAATTTTAAACCTTGGCTTAAAATATTTGCTCAGCTGGATCTCATCCTCTACTTCGTAGTACCATATTCTTAGGTCTCGGAGTAAGATTAGTGCTTCGCCCTCCGTTATTCCGAGCCTTATACTTAACTCTTGCGTTGTTATTAGTAAGTTAGAAGGCAAAATATTTCTTAATACGTATTCGAGTCTCTGCCTATATGTAGGCATGCTCCTAATAGACTCGCTCAACGCGACGTATAATTCAGGACAGTCAGTCACCTTCATGGCTATTATTAATAATTCTTAAGACTCTAAGCGATAAAGATTAACGATGGAGTGGAAAACCTTATAGAAAGCCAGCTCGGTTAATCTTTAGAGATAATGGGGCCCATGAGTAACTTAACGAAGATCATTAATGAGATCAGAGAGACGATACAGTTCTTAGAAATGCAGTTGGAGTCAGGTTCTAGAATAGAGTTAATCATCAATCACGTGGAGGACATTATTGAGTCTCTTGGATTAATGTTGTCTGACACGTCTCTTCCTGAGAATGTTAGAGTAGAGGCAGAAGCCCTCTACATTAAGGCTCGATACATTGCTGAGAAAGCTAAAAATATCCTAGAGATGCAGGAGAGAGAGACGCGCAATTTAAAGACTAGGAGTAGAGCATGGGAATAAAGATGGAAGATCTCTTAAACCATGCGTTGAGAGTAGCCACTAAACTGGGCGCAAGATATGCAGAGGCTAGGTATCAGTCGAGTATGTATGAAGAGTCGCTTCTAAAAAATGGCGTACCAGAGATAAATAGCAAAACGCGGAGCAGGGGAATAGGAATAAGAGTCTTGGTTAACTCTGCGTTAGGTTTTTCATCGATAGCCACAATTACGAAAAGTAAGATTGAGGAGGCAGTAAAAGAAGCCATAAGTATTGCCAAGTCATCCTCATCACTGATCAAAAAAGGCGTGAATCTATCGGAAGAACAAATGTTTGAAGATAAAGTCATTGTTAAGCCTAGAATAAACCCAGAGAATGTTGATTCTGATGGAAGAATCCAATTGCTAAAAATGATTGATGAGGAATTGCTAGGCACTTCCCAAAAATTGGGGGTCAAGACTTCTGTAAGGCTGCTAAGCATTGGGTACGGCGTTGTAGAAAAAATGGTCATAAATATAGACGGAGCGAAAGTTTATTCAAAAATACCGTACGAAATGGCGACTTACTCATTCACTTTATCGTCGAATGGAAGATCATTACAGCGGTACGAAAACCTGGGCGGTACTGGTGGATGGGAGGTGGTGGAGCGGTGGCTCCTTGATAAAGTAGTAAAAGAAGAAGCTGAAAACATTGGAAGGGCTGTCTTAAGCGCTAAATCACCCCCATCTGATAAGATAGACGTCGTTCTTGGATCAGAGATAGTAGGGATAGTGTGTCACGAATCTACTGGGCATCCTTCAGAGGCTGATAGGGTATTAGGAAGGGAAGCAGCACAGGCAGGCGAGACATACATAACTCCTGGCTCACTCGGCAAATGTATAGGATCTGAATTAGTGACCATCGTTGATAACCCTGTAATTCCTGGATCTTTTGGCTACTACGTCTACGATGATGAGGGAGTCAAGGCCCGTGAAAGAACACTACTCGAGAATGGTCGTATAAAAGAACTTCTTCACAACAGAGAGACTGCGGCCGAGTTTGGTCTTAAGAGTAATGGCGCCGCGAGGGCTAGCTCATATAACAGAGAACCAATGATCAGAATGTCTAATACATACATGAAGCCGGGCGATTACTCATTTGAGGAGTTGATAGAAGACATAAAGCTAGGAGTGTACATCAAGAGTTACCTGGAGTGGAACATAGATGACAAGAGATGGAACCAGAGATACGTCGGCGTCGAGTCATACTTGATTGAAAATGGAAGAATAACTGATATGGTTTATCAGCCAGCAATTGAACTGACGGCTCAGGGCTTATACTCATCTGTAGATGCGGTTGGAAAAGACTTGGCCTTCTATGCTGGATACTGTGGAAAAGGAGATCCTATGCAGGCAGTACCTGTATGGTTCGGAGGGCCGTCAATACGTCTACGAAACGTAAAACTTAGCACGCGGATAGGCCACTAAATCAAAAATAGGTGCGTCGCTCCATATAACCAGTCTGATGGGCCGTCCCGGATTCGAACCGGGGACCTCCGCCGTGTGAGGGCGGCGTCATAACCACTAGACCAACGGCCCTCAGTATTACTGGTGTTTTCCCTTATTTATTTTTAAAGCTTTGCCAAATCTGCTAGGATTGATAGTTATCTTTGCTCCTGGGAAGCTCTGATAATACATCTTCTCTCCTAGCAAATCTCTGAGAAATATAGCGAGTGCAGCGACTTCGCTGTGAGGCTGGTTTGTTATTGCGACGTTAATGTCTGCGAGTCCATAAATTTCTACTGGGACCTTCGCTCCACCTACGATGACGAGCAAGTCTCTATGCTTGAAGTTTTCTTTTATTTCATCTAATACGTCCGGTAGATTAGCACCATACATTGTGAGGTGGACTACGTAGTCTCCACGAGACTTAGCCTCAGAGATTACTTCTCTCCAGCTATTAGAGAAGTGGGATTTGAAGCTGCCTCCCCATTTTTCCACGACCTTGTTTATCGACCTGATTAGGTTGTCGTCATGCTCACCAGTGAATATTATGGCGCTTGCCCCTAGCGCTCTCGCTGTAAGCGCTACATGTGTCGAAATTCTTTGATCCCTCTTAATCCTGTGCCCGATTCTTAAGACTGTTATGTTCTGCATGTCTTAGCTTAGCATCTTCTCTATCTCAGCAATTTTTCGATCTATGGCCGATATTATTGGTGTTGGGTCGAAATAGTTTAGCTTCTGTCCACATGTTGGACATTTAAAGAAATTATCTAGAGCAGCATCGAATGTATATTTTCTACATGAATTATTTCCGCACCAATAGAATTGATTTTTCGCGAAATGTTCTCTCAGCATTTTTAATCGTGCATATATCTTTTTTAGCTGCGCCTTTACGACGCCTATCACTTGCTCCTGTTGTAGTCTCCACTTGAATACTCTCCTGTTATTCTTTTTGTCGAAAGCCATCTCATAAGTGAGGAGTGATAGGTCATGAAGAATATGCAGAATTTTCCTTACATGTTTTACGTCCATCTCTAAAATTGCTGCTAATTCGTCATCTGTCAATCCTGGCTTCTTCATTAATTTCTGCGCAATCTTTGCAGCATCTTCACCCCCGACTATTCTTACTAGCTCTATAACTCCCTCTTCATCAATGATCATCAATGTGTATTCTAATGTATAGTAGGTATTACCTAAAATATAAGTTATCTTTCGGCCCTAAAACTGGATATATATCTTAAAAACAAGCTACATAATATGCAGTAAGGATGATAGCTATCTCGATAAAGAATGCCACGTTGAAATTGAAGAATAGAGAAGTCCTCTCGAATATAGATATTGATCTTTTTGAGGGTGAGCAATTAACGGTGCTTGGCGGTCATGAAGCTGACCTGTTATTAGCGATGATTGCGGGAATCATCACTCCGTCCAGTGGGACTATCCAGATATTTGGAAACGACGCAATAAAATATCGACAACACTTATCCTTGCTTGTCGGTTATCTTCCACCTGATCCATACATTCCACCTACGCTAAAACTAAGAGAATTTCTCGAATTGTCATGTACGGTAAGGAATATCGAGAAGGCCGAACAAAAAAAGCAGATTAGATCCATACTAGAAAGCTTAGGATTAAAGAAAATTTCAGAGTATAAACTAGGACAGCTCGGCGAGTCTGAGAAAAGAATGGCGGCCTTGGCTTCAGTATTAGTGACGAGGAGTAGGTTGCTATTGCTTACGAGACCCTTTGAGAATTTATCTTTTGACTATCGAGAATTGATTACAGAGCATCTTAGGAAGACTTCAAAGAGTGGAGTTACGTGCATATTGACGAGCAATACACTTGACCACTTAACAGAGACTGACAAAGTCGCAATTATTAAGAATGGCAAGCTCGTAGCCCAAGGTATACTAAAAGATCTAGTTAAGATCATGCTTGATGAGCAGTATTTAGTGCTGAGAGTGATGGATACCAAAGCCGTGATGGAGAAGTTAAGCAAGTTCCCAACTATCAAGAAGATAGGACTAAGCCGTGACGGCTTGATAAAAATTTGGCTAAAAGACTTTAGCAACGATGTCTCTCCTACAATCGAGCTGTTGTTCTCTCTTAATTTAGGAGTTAAGCAAATATCAATTGAGCAACTTAACGCTGTGGAGGCATGCAAGCAGATGTATCGTAAAATAATACAGGAGGAGGCGTAGTTGAGAAGCATATTATTGATGGAGTTTTGGGGAACATTTAGAAGACTACACATATCACTACCTATAATCATCCTTCCCTCGATTATACTATATTTCTCCACGTTTTTTCCAGTTGATAGGCCCGTCTTCTTATTTTCTAGCGTTTTTATCCTTCAACTCCTTTTGTTAATCTCGCCCATCTTGTCATCAGAGCTGTTGAGGGGCGGCTGGAGGCTTCTTTATCAAGCAGGCATATTTAATAAAACATCAAAAATAACCCTGCTTATTTTGCTAAGCCCCATTCCTATGATAACTCCCACAGTCTTCCTATTCACAATTGTTTATTTCCTATTGCTTCCCAATAGTTTCTGGTCATCTTTCACGTTTGTTTCATTGTTGATGATTGGCATTCTGTCATACTCGCTCGGGACATTCTTCAAAGGATTGGTAGGCGGAGATGACGGGGCTCTTATTGCCTGTCTTACATATGAAGCATTTTTACTACCGTCATTTCTCGCGAGCTATCTTTATCCCAATCTTAACGCATTGACTACGTTGTGGCCTGGATTGATGCTCATGAGTAGCATCATAGATATTATGAATACGCAGCCCCGACTCGAGTTGGCCATGATAAGCAGCCTAGAGACTCTTATTATTTATTTTCTGCTAAGTATTGCTTCCTCTTGGTTATTAACAAGGCGAGTCAATCTATAAGGTTTGAGTTCTATCAATAATGCCTATATATATATTCCATTTTAACGTAAATTCTCTAAAAGTCTCAAGGAGTACTCATGATGTATATTGGTCTTCCTTCGCTAAGGGCTTGAGCAGCCTTCCTCCTCGCTCTTTGGACAAGCCTCCATACTGTTCCTCTGGAGACGCCCATTCTTTGTCCAGCTTCTTCTTGCGATAAGCCTTCCATATCTACTAGCCTGAACGCCTCAAGCTCTGCGGGTTCCATTAGTATTGGTTCTAGGTTTTGCGGCGGATTTGGGGTAAAACTATTTACTGGCGGGTTTAATCTAAGCATAATTGGCTTCGGGAGCCTGCCTCTTCTCCCGTATCTAAATCTTTGACGCCACATGCAACCCATAGTAACCTATAGATAACGTATTTTTAATACGTTGTGAAGGAGTATAAGTCTTCTATTGAGAGGGTGGCTATTTTTATGGCTTTTATCCGAATATCCACCGCTTAGTTAGAGACTTCCTATGAGTCTTCGTCTTTGACTTGGGTATTATGAGGGGGTTATTTTGTAAAAGGTTTATATATTTCTGTGCACTATCACATAATTGAGGGGTGAGACGAGAAGGATGGCGTGGAGTTGGAGAGGTAGAGGTTGGGGATGGTTTGGGATGTGGCCTGGGCGAGGGCCATTCAGCTACTTACCGCCATGGCATAGGCCAGGATGGCTTTTCGGAGGATTTGGAAGACTGTTCTGGGCACAATACAGTCCATGGGCGCTCTATAATCCGTGGGTCTGCGCTAGGTTTCCGTGGCTTCCTAGATGGTGGTGGGCATACCCACAGTACCAATACTCACTACCATATTTCGGCTACTGGTATCCATGGAGCATCTACGCCTATCCATCTGTGCCCCTTCCATCGCCATATACAGCATACTGGTGAATGAGGGTGAAAATAGAAAATGATGTGGTTTAGGAGAGGTAGGAGATATCAACGTTGGTGGAGTTATCCGCCTACGTATCCATACGCTTATCCGCCTATTGCTTACCCACCGCCTGCATATCCACCGTTTGTTCCTCCGGCACCTCCAAACTTAGAAGATGAAATAGCTGAGCTAGAAGATTATAAAAGAGAGCTAGAAGACGAGAAGGCAAGCATCGAGGAGGAAATCAAGGAAATAGAGGCGAGAATAAAAGAACTGAAGTCAATGCTCGAAAAGGGTGGAAGACAGCCACCCGGACCGTGATGCAATTGAGCTTGCCAGTGAGACAATTTCAATGCGGAAATTGCGGACAAATAATAGAAGTTCCTAGAGGGGCTCCAAAACCATCCGCCTGTCCTAAGTGTGGAGCACGAGCAATGATGATACATAGGCTGAATAAAGGCCCGCCGGGAGGGAGAAGAGGCGGAGGACCTCCGTGGCAACGCTCATAACTATATTTTCCATTTTCTTTTTTGTTTTCAGAATTTCATAATCTACACCCTATACTTTGCGCAAATTAGTATTTGCAATGAGACTTTATAGTGATAAATTGTAATCCTTAAAATTAATCCATTACTTCTTTATTCAGGTAAGACTAGGTTAACGGTGGAAAAGACTTGAAAAGCCTGAAGGCAATGATGTTTAATATGGCTGCATCTAACCCTAGAAACAAACCAGACGAAGTATTATATGTCTTGAGGTTACAGCAAGGACAGATGGTTGCTGATATTGGAGCTGGTGGCGGTTATTTTTCTTTGCGACTCGCTGAAATTGTAGGAAAAATGGACGAGTATTCGCAGTCGATACAAGTCAAAATTTTTTAGAATATATTAAGGACGAGGCAAAGAAAAAAGGATTAGAAAACATTGAAACAATTCTAGTGACTGGAGAAAAATTGAGCTTGCTAGGACAAAGCCTAGATCTAATTTTTATGCGGAATGTGTATCACCATCTGCGAAATAGAGTAGAGTATTTCAGAAAATTTAGACATTTCTTGAAGCCTAATGGAAAAGTCGCAATTATAGAGCGTAATAAGTCATTAACTCTACACAACATTTTTGGGCACTGCATTCCTAAAGAAATTATTATAAAAGAAATGGAAGAGGCGGGATTCCTAGTAGACCGAGAGTTCGACTTCCTGCCGAGCCACTCCTTCATCATTTTTTGCCCCAAGACAACTGAGTAGAAATAGGCTACTTATTTTTGAATAGCTTTCGCATATAGTATGTGTTTCCCTCGTATTCAAGCCTTACAAGTTCGTCGCTGCGCAAGAGTTCATCGATAATTTGCCAGCTTGCATTTGCCTTCTTTAAAAGCTCTGAAACTGCTTCTTCCCGCATTGGATGCACAGCCGTTATGCTCAGCAAATCCTCCTTGACATTTCCCGTAAATGCAAACATATTTCCTTCGTAACCTATCAAAAATTCCACTTTATCGCTCCCGAGCACCCTGGAAAATGTTTGGAAAGCTATGTTTAGAACTTCCTCCTTGGCTGGTTTTACCCACTTCTCTGCAGGCGGCCTTGTAGGTATGGCAATGTATGCCTTATCCAGCTTAGCTAGTTCTCTCAGAAAATTCGCTATATTCGCGAACTCATTACTATAATTTATGCCGTCAATAAGCATTGTCTCGCTTACGATTATTCCCTTAAAATTCTTTACAAATTGTTTTATGCCATCCAAAATTTTTTCCAATTTTAGATCTCTACACGGTCTGTTTATGCTTCTCCATAAGTCTTGACTGACGGCGTCAACCTTTAATGAAATAAAATCAGCCTCAAATAGGTCTTCTCTCACGTCATCAAGCCAGAGCAGAGAAGCATTAGTTATAACAGCTACTGGAATGCCTATTTGCTTTAGAAGCACGATTTCTTCACCGATGCTTATGTCTAGTGTTGGCTCTCCATCTGGGACAAAAGTTAAGTAATCAATTTTTTCATTCCTTAACTGTGCTTCACGGACTTTTCTTTCAACTTCCCTTAAAACGTCTTCAGGCCTGTAGAAATGACTTCTCTTAACGGTCATATTGCTGGTTCTTCCGAGTTGGCAGTAGACGCATGAATAACTGCATGTTTTTGGTGGAATATTATTTATTCCAAGACTTCTTCCTAACCGCCTAGATGGAACAGGACCAAAAGCTATCGGCACCATTTTTTCACAGCTCTAATATTCTTAATTTTTCGATTCGAGCACTGTAGTGATTTTCTCCCAGATACTCCTAATTTCGTTTGTAACATCGCTCCTAGGTGAATATTCCACTATTGTTTTGCCATTAACCATAGCTTCGGTAACTTTTGGATTAAACGGTATCATTCCAACAACCTCTATGCATCTCTCCTTGCAAAAAGCTAGTATTTTTTTGGCGTTATTCTTATTTACATCATACATATTTATGCAAAGTAGCGGCTGGATCTTAAAGTGTTCTAGTAGTTGTACCACTCTTTCAAGGTCGTGGATCCCGGAAAGGGTTGGCTCCGTGACTATTAAAGCGGCATCTATACCCGTGACTGATGCTACGACGGGACATCCTATTCCTGGCGGGCCATCTATCAGTATTAAGTCGATGCCCTCTTTTTCAGCGATAACCTTGGCGTTAAGCCTAACTAGCGCTACGAGTTTTCCAGAGTTCGCCTCGCCTGGATTTAGTGTTGCATGGACCATGAAGCCATAATTTATTTTTGAGGTATAAACTTGTCCTGAGACCCTTTCAATTAGTCTAACAGCGTTTACAGGACATACGATAGTACATACTCCACAGCCTTCGCATGAATATTGATCTACTTCAATATTTTCTGTTATTGCGTTGAATCTACATTTTTCCCTACATAAGCCACATTTGATACACTTCATCTGATCAATCTGTGCCAGCTTTGAGCCTTTAAACTCATTTCTTTTGATTATTTCAGGATGTAAAAGCATGTGGAGGTCTGGTGCATCCACGTCGCAATCAGCAACAACAATTTTTCCAGTAAGGACGGAGAAGGCCGCGGTCAACGTGGTTTTTCCTGTTCCGCCCTTACCACTCAGAATCACTATCTGCCTCATTTTCCAGCCAACTCTTTCACATAGTCAAATAATTCTTGGAACTTCTCTCTGTATTCCGTCATTTCAAGAGAGAAGGGAATGCCATTAGAGTATAATTCGGCTATCCTTCTTTCATATGGTATTTCAAGCAGAATATGTATGCCCTTCTCCTTGCAATAATCGTAAACTTTCCTATCGCCTATTCCTGCGCGGTTAACAACCACGCCGAAAGGAATGCCCATACCTTCCAGTACTTGAACAGTTATTTTAAGGTCGTGCAACCCGAAGGGTGTTGGCTCAGTAACTAATACGCAGAAGTCGCTGCCCTTGACTGTCTCGATTACTGGGCAAGATGTCCCAGGAGGTGCGTCCAAAATGACGTTTTTGCCTCGGTCAATAAGCCGTTTAACCTGCCTTATTAGTGGGGTGGCCATGGCCTCGCCAACTTCCAGCTCGCCATAAACTATCTCTAAACCATCTCTATATCCGCGGTATATCTTTCCAATTTCACGTTTTCCCTCCTTCAGGGCTCCTTTTGGACACACTAGAATGCATCCACCACATCCATGACACAGCTCGGGGAAGATCAAAACTTTCTCGCGAGTAACAAAAATGACGTTATATTGGCAGAAGTTTGAACATTTCCCACAGTGGTCGCATAGCTCGGTGTCTAAGTCTGGTATCATTGTGTAAAATAGTTCTTCACTTATTATTTTTGGGTGAAGAAGTAAACTGGCGTTTGGCTCTTCAACGTCGCAGTCTAGAAGTTGAACGTTTTCTATGGAAATAGCCATATTAACAGCTATCGAAGTTTTCCCAGTCCCACCTTTGCCGCTTGCAACAGATATTATCAATGTCGACAGCCTACATAGTTATCGATGGCGCGCACGATAACAGCCTTCAGTAAGCTCTTCAAGCCTACCCTGTCTATATGCCTCAACCACTTCTTTAACAGTATCTGCGTTGGCCCTTAAAACGGCTACACCTGCATCTTGGAAAATCCTGAGTGCCCTAGGCCCCATTCCGTATGTAATTACGGCGTTAGGTCTGAACTGCAATATCCGGTCAGGCGGACTCCCAACTCCGCCGAAGTGCTCGCTCTCATTTGAGACTGATTGAACGTTTACTATGTTTCCATCTTCGTCCAGCTCAACAATTATGAAGTATGGTGCTCTGCCAAAATGTTCTGAAAGTCTTGCATCAAGCCCATTACTATCCTCAGCCGGTATGACTATTCTTTCATTCAATCTCTCGAATTCACCCTTCTATATCTCTATGATGTTTTAAACTTTCAACTACTTGAATTGTTACAGCATCATTAGTTGTCTCCATCCTCGACCCCTACCACCGCCCATCCGGAAATGACCCTCGGTTGTAGGAGTGTCTGTAGCTCTAAGCTCGCCTCTTTTGTATTTCTCAATGACTTCCTTCACAGTTCCATAGGCACCATTTATGACTTGTATTCCTGCAGCCGACAATGCCCGGAAGGCGTTAGGTCCAACATTTCCAGTTATAAGAACCTTGGCACCCTTACTAGCTATGATTTGCGCTGCCTGAATTCCAGCCCCACCCACACTGTCAGAAGCCGAGTTTCGAATAGCTTGAAACTGCATGCTTTCCAAATCTACTATGATGAAGTATGGACATCTACCAAAACGTGGTTCTACATGCGAATCCAAGTCCTTACCGGTTGAAGTCACAGCAATCTTCAACCCGATATCACCACCCCAGCCATCGACCCTGACCTTTCAGTATTAATTTCACTAAGTCTGTTCATGCTTCTTCGGCATTTCTTGGTGTTTTACGCTATTTAAATTTTTGCATACGCACAAAAATGATTAAAACCCCACACGCTAAAGCATGAGTTATGGCATAGGAAATGGGCTATTAGATCATTCCATAAAAACATGAATCACTCATCACAACTGTAAAAGAAGCCTTACGCCTTATTGGTCATGGCACTTGTGTTAAAAAGACAAGCATCATTAGTATTCGTGAAATGGTGACAAAGCAGTATCAAAGATCATTTTGCGAAGCGTTAACCCGACAATTAGCTGAACTCTCTTCTACTACTAAGTGGTGACAAATTAGAACATGTGTAGATTGACTCTTTAAAATTCACAAGGTATGCATCACTCCGGCAACCATCACGACTTATGCTAAGATAAAACGCTCTGCGAAATCTTCCTTGACCTTTAACATATTCTCTGGCCTTAAAGATATTTTTGCAAAAGAAGAAGATATTAATTTTACCCATGTCGGAGTCCCATTTGAAAGAGGAGGGTTCAGGAATGATTATCGAAGAGTTGAAAAATAGGTGGTGGAGGAGAGTTGTAGAAAATAATTTAGAAAACGTAAATGTCGTCGTAAAAGTTCGGGGGCTCAGCCCAGAGGAGGCAATAGGTAGGCCGGCTCAATTTGAGTTCCCCCTACTGAAAGGGCGAGAAGTAATGATTCAGGCTGAGCTTAATGGAGCACTTGGACAGGCATACACCGATGAGCCGAAATATTACGAGGGAAGTTTAAGATCGATCAATCAGTTAAAACTTTCTACCAATAATGAAAGAGGCATATTTATCGCAGCGGCCAACGCTACCTATAGATATCTCGGGTTGATTACAAATACTGTGCACTGCAAAAATGAGGGGCCCGAATTATGCAGCAAAAAAATTGCAGAGTATTTGGTCTCGACCATAAAGCCCGATGCTAAGTTATTAATGATAGGGTTTCAACCAGCCATAGCTTACTACTTATCGAAAAAATTCAATAATTTCCGCGTCACTGATATGGATCCCACTAATATCGGGCAGATGAAGCATGGAATATTGATCGAGACATACGAGTCAAATAGGGATGCCATCTCATGGAGCGATGTAGTCTTAGCAACAGGAACAACAATCGTGAATAACACTATAGACGACATAGTAAGGCTTAGTAAAGGAAAAAGACTGATTTTCTATGGTGTAACCATAGCGTCAGCGTCATATGAATTTAACTTTGAGAGACTCTGCTTTAACTCTACGTAGGCTCCCTTCAAGACAAATTATTATTAATCTATGTTTGTGACTTATTTTGAGGTGCCGGCGTGGGTATTCTGATCGATGAGAATACTAGGGTGTTGGTTCAGGGCATCACTGGCAGGGAGGGGAGGACACACACCGAGGCGATGCTGAGTTATGGTACTAGGATAGTCGCAGGCGTCTCTCCGGGTAAGGGCGGGTCAGCCGTCTTTGGAGTTAAGGTTTATGACAGTGTCGAGGAGGCTGTTAAAGAGCATCCAGAGATCAATACATCGATTGTGTTCGTGCCTGCGCAGGCTGCCCTAGATGCCTGCTACGAGGCGATTGATGCAGGCATAAAGCTGATAGTAGTCATTACTGAGGGTATTCCGATACATGAGACTCTTAAACTGATTAGATACGCTAGGCTTAGTGGCTCGAGAATAGTTGGTCCAAACTGTCCAGGCTTAATAACTCCTGGGAAATGCAAAGTCGGGATAATGCCCTCCAACCTCTTCTCTCCTGGCCCGGTAGGCATAGTTTCGCGTAGCGGAACCCTGACATACGAGGTAGCCATGAACCTGACGAGAGCTGGAATGGGGCAGAGCACCGCAATTGGAATTGGCGGCGACCCCGTCGTCGGCACAAGTCTAATCGAGGTATTAGAGATGTTTAGACAGGATAAAGACACCCAAAGCGTAGTCATAATCGGAGAGATCGGGGGCGACGCCGAGGAGAGAGCTGCACAATATCTCTCCAAAGTTAATTATAGAAAGCTCGTGGTCGCGTATGTAGCGGGCAGGACAGCGCCGCCGGGAAAAAGAATGGGACATGCGGGTGCAATTATATCGATGGGGACCGGCGATGCAGAATCTAAGATAAAAGCATTGATGAACGCTGGTGTCAGGGTGGCGCAGACTCCTAACCAGATAGTAGAGCTACTGCATGATAGTGTTCAGGCATGTAGGTAGAAATGTATCGGCCTTTTTGAGCGGCTACACTTAGCACAGTAGACGTATTTATAAGTCGTCAAAAAATGTATTATGAGAGGATTCAGCTCCAGCCTTTAGGAAACGATTAGGTGCAGAAACTCTATAAATATTATCCGGAGCCTCTTATTCATCAGGAAGGGGTGAGACATGCTTGAGACTGTATTTGGCACCGATCGCGGTCAGCATATTGATATTTGCTATGCTCGTATCTACCACGAGTGCGGCGAGCGGCTTTAACTACGTAAAAGACGAAGGAGTAATGATAAAGCTCAGCTATCCGGTTGAGGTCGAGAATAACTCCTGCTTCAAGATAACGGTTGAGATAACTACACTCACTGCTGTTAAAAACCTAACAGTAGTCCTTAAGCTCACCTATCTTGCAGACTCGACCTCTTCCAAGTTCTACGAGAAAAAACTAGTTAACAATGTAGATACATATGAGCCAGATTTGGTTTACTCAGGCACGATCAGCGTATGTCTTCCAACGATAACTAAACCTGATCCATACGTCAAGGGTGAAGTGACCGCCACCTATTTCGATGCTGTCGATGATGAATATATTCTCTCAGACGCCTTCTACATGACTACAGTCAGAACTCCCTCCTACAGTAAGTTACAAAGTATGTATAACGATGCTAAAAACGAAATTGATGCGCTGAAGAGTGAGATAAGCGAGCTTAAGCAGCAGATAGACACCTTGAATAAAGAGTTGGACTCGGCTAGGTATGACAACGTCGTCCTAATTACCAAGCTATCCATACTTGATAAAGACTATAGCGAGCTCAAGAAGAAGTATGAGGATCTCCAGAAAAAATATGACGATCTAAACTCCGTGTATACAAATCTTGTCAAGGACTATGGCTCGCTTAGAGGTACGCACGAGTCACTAATGAAAAACTATGAAGCACTTCAAGAAGACTATCAATCCTTGAGGAGAGACTATGAATTAGTGTCCAGAGAGCTGACCACGATTCAGACCATTTACAACGACCTTAAGGCAAGATACTCGGATCTCCAAGAAAATTATGGGGAAGCAATAAAAACAATCGGGGAGCTTAAGGGCATAGCCGATGAAAGGGAGAAAAACTTGAATGTATTGCAGGCAATGCTCTCACAGGCAGCAAGCGAGGGAAGCATAATCAAATCACTAGCGGCTGCCCAATCAGTCGGATTGGCGGGAATAGGAATATATTTGCTATACAAAAGGAAGGGAGAAAAAAGAGGACAAATAGCTAAGGCAGATGATAAGGTGAATGGCAGACCTGAAGAAAGCTCGCTAAAGACTACGGAGGTCAAGCAAGACACGGCTAGCAATGTTGAGCTAAAGGAGTCGAGACCCTTGAAGATTCTCTCCGGAAGAAGAATCACGATTCCGATGAACATTGCTGAAGAGCTCGGGCTAAAGGTAGGAGACCTCGTGAGGCTCTACAAGGATGGTGAATATTTGATTATAAAGCCAGAAAGAATCGCAGCTAGTCCAAACAATGGTCAAAATGCCTTAGAACAAACCCGGCCAGCAAATTAACTGGAGCTAAGCTAGCAGCTCCAATATGAACTGTTATTCATAAATATTGTATGTTTATTGTGTTGTTTTTTACGCGGGCCGCACAGGGCTTTATGCCGTAATATCTACATGAGAATATCGTCAATAATTTTTTATCAAACATGTATTCGTATCCATTTGATACTGGTTCATGAGCCCTTATTAGTATTTCTAAGTTGTTATTCTGTAAAAACCTAGTCAGTGCTTTTCTTCCAAATACTTTTGCGCCAACACCTCTAGGGCTCGATGAGAATTCATCTACATAGTAGGTAGGATCGTTCCATAGTATCTGAAAAGCCACTGGATCCGTGACTTCCTCCTCGGGTCTCTTGATGCTTTCTATCTCCTCAATTCTCGCTATGTTGTCTGGTATACCTCCATGTAGTAATAGCATCCCCTCATTAATGATGCAGGCTAGTGGAAGGTGGGCGAAAACTTCTGCGAATATTCCATAAGCACCTCTGCCAAATCTCCTGCTAACTACATCGTAGAATCCATAGCCAAAATTCATGGACGGTGTTTCGTGATTCCCCCTTAGGAGAATTATTTTACTCGGCTCCTCAACCTTCGCATGCATTAGCTCTACTATATTCTCGATCTGGTAGGGTCCTCGATCAACGTAGTCTCCAAGAAATACGTAGATGTCTGCCCCATATCCCAGAGCGTCTACGGTGGTGTCCACGTCGCCATGCGTATCGCCAATGATCAGTGCATCATTAGTATTGATCCTGATAAGTGTTTTTTCTTTTTGAAGGATAGATATTAAATCCTGAGCTACAGCTCTAATTTCGTTAATATTTGTCTTCATTATAATCTATTGGGATGACCCAAAATATAGAGATTAAAATAGTGTTGCAGAGTATACCATCACCACATATTTATGCATTGTTGATGAAAATTATTTTTGTATGGGCTGGAAGACGTAGACTAAATTTCGGGTCTGCGCCTCCCTGATTACTGCAAGCTTGACGCGCATACCAACCCTGAGTGATTTTAAGTCGTTAGTCAATACCCTAGCAACTATCTTGATGCCTTCTTGGAACTCAGCAATACCGACTATGTAGTCTTCACAATTTGAGAAGCTGGCAGGCTTAACGTTTATTTGCGTGTATGTCAGGAGGACGCCCTCATCACCCACTTTGAACCACTCCATATCGCTCTCGTAGCATCCCGAGCAGTCGGCCTGTGGTGGAAAATATTTTGCGCCACATCGCCTGCACCTCGTCGCCAATACCTCTCCCTTCATCAATCCTTCGAAGAATGGCATAATCTTCTTGACTGGCAATAGATAACTTACGAGTAGAGTGTTTTGGTCGATTAAGATCGGGTCTTTGGTTTTCTCGTCGTTGACGATGGGCAGTCCTGATTTATTTATCGCTTCCTGAGAAAGCTTCTTTAAGTCTTCGCTGAGCTGTAATGCTCTACTTTTATCAGCAACATTCATAGATCATCATCTAGCTGCTGGAGTAGACAAATACGTAGGCATAGTGTCCAGTTCCTCCGACGTTGTGTGTCAGGGCAGTTCCATTTCGTATGTCTGCCTGACGGCCAGGCTCAGCCCTCCTCTGTAGTTGCTTGACGGCCTCGACCGCCATTGCTACGCCGGTGGCGCCTATTGGGTGGCCCTTCGCCTTTAACCCGCCGTCCAAGTTGACTGGAATTATTCCGCCCACGTATGTCTGTTGTTCCTTCGCAAGGATGAAGCCCTCGCCCCTGCGAGCGAAGCCGAGGTCCTCATAGGCCAAGATCTCCGCGATGGTGAAACAGTCGTGAACTAGGGCTACATCTAGATACTTGGCGGCCCTCTCATACTCTATGCCTGCCGCCTTATACGCCATCTTGGCTGCCTTAAGGCTCGCCTCAAGTCCCGTGAAGTCTTTTCGTCTGCTCAGGTTTGATGAGCCAGCTGCGACGCCCATACTCTTTATCCAGACTGGAGAGTCAGTTAGAGATTTTGCAACATCTTCAGCCGCGATCACGACGGCAGCGGCACCGTCAGTTATGGGAGAACAATCTAGCAGTTTCAGAGGCCATGCTACATATTTTGACTTCAATACGTCTTCTTTCGTTATTATCTTCTGAAACTGAGCGTATGGATTGAGTGATCCGTAGTAGTGATTCTTCACGGCCACCTCGGCCAAGTCTTCTTCAGATGCTCCGTATTTCGAAAAATACTCAGTAGCATATAGCGCATAGTATCCTGGGAAGGTCAGCCCATAGTTCTCGAATTCCCAGAAGAAATTTCCGCTGCGTCCAAGCATCTCGACGACTACTTCCTGGGGACTCTCACTCATGCGCTCGACGCCCAGCGCGACCGCAACCTTGGCCTGCCCGGAGGCAACAGCATTGGCCGCGGTATATACGGCGGCGCTGCCTGAGGCGCATGCCGCCTCTACTCTTGCCGTCCCCGCGTTTTCAAAGCCGCAGTACTCCGATACCACGACGGCTGGAAGTGCCTCAGACTGCCAGAGACCAAACGACCCGACTGATAAGAAGTCTACATCTCTAGCAGTCAGTCCTGCCTCGTTTAAAGCAGCCTTAATGGCGACAAATGCGAGCTCTTTTATATTCATGTCGGTTGATCTTCCGAATTTGCTTAATCCCACTCCGACGATTGCCACTCTTCCCAACCAGTTGACCCCCTAACTCGGTGTAAATTCCTCCATATTATCTTATACCCATGACCTGAGAAAGCCGGGATTATTACAGATCCTTAAATTATGGGCGTATTATCACTGATGATTAGGATTGAAGAGACTATTGGCGATCCTTTTCGACTTGGACGGGACTCTCGTAGATTACAATATAAGGGGCGAGGAGGCGAAGAGAGAGTTCATCCAGTATATAGAGACTTTGGGATTTGGAGAAAGTATAGACAGCACAATGCCCCTGGGCATGATTATAAAGCAGCTATCAAAAGGCTCACAAGAAAAAGCAAAGAGACTCCTAGAGATAGCAAACGAGATATATAAGAAGTATGAGTTGGAGGCCGCCGATAACAGCAGGCCAAAAGAGTGCGCGACAGAGGCATTAAAGGCGCTCAAGGAGAAAAAGATCAAGACAGCAATCACCACGAATAACAGCAGGGATGCAGTCATGCGGTCTCTAAGTAGGACTAATCTGCACCGATTTATCGATGTCATAGTCACTCGGGACGACGTCACTGAGATAAAGCCTTCTCCAGAAATGCTGATCAAGGCGGCCCGACTCCTAAACGCTCCGCTCAACATGTGCCTACATGTGGGCGACTCGTACGTAGATGTCTTGGCCGCTAGGTCCACTGGCATGATGGCCGTGGCCGTTTCAGGCGGCGTCACAACGATCGATACATTAAATAAGTATCACCCCCACTTCGTGATAACCGACTTGAGGGAGCTTGTGCGTCTGCTCGATGACTAATATTCGTAACACCGAGTTGGGCTTATAAACTACTTTGCCGCATAATTCCTTAGTGAGAAATAAAAGCACTGTATACGTCTCGATACTCACTTTCCTACTGATACTCTCATTCCTATTTTTTAGTTCTCCCGGACTTCTAACAACCAGCAGGTCTGCAGTAGTAGTGAAGTATGTCGAGGGCGCTGTTGGAGAATCCTCAAGAGAAGTCATGCCAGTAATAATAAAAGTGATCTATCAAGTCGAGGGAAGACCAATCGTTAAGTATCGACCCGTAATGGCATACATTGGTGTCGGAATTGTCACAAAACGCATAGTTGTTAATGATGAGACACTATTTTATCTAACGCCGGGCAACTATTCTTTGACCGTGTCATTATCAGATAGGAGACTGGCTACGTTTAGAGAAATACTGAATGTAAACGCGCCTCTTTACGTCACGGTAACATATGAAGAAATCAAGCATAAACCATTAAGAGTTGAAGTAGTCAAAAACCAGACCACCAACATATCTAGGGTGTCCGTTACTATTAGTTCAATTAGTGGTCAGCGAGTATACGCTTCGCTCCCGGTTCTTTATTTCTATGACGGCCGGGGTATTCTCCTAAAATATCCAGACGTACCTGAAAGCAGCGATCTTCCATCAGTTCTACCATACTACCTAAGAATAGACCAGCAATTCTCGAATGATTCTTCGGCAATGATGACTTATTCGCAACATTCTTTTAAATTCTTAGTACCCGCAGATGTCGCCTACCTGATTGACGAGTATAGTTATGTTCCTATACTGATAATAAATTCCACGATCAATGAGGTGGAGATAAAAAAATGTACAATATCATTGATTATTTCTACAGTCCGATTCTATGGATAATAGTAAATGCAGGTATACTAATGAGTATAATCATTGTGATTAGGACAACAAACAAGGTCAAGAAACTACAAAGAATCACAACCCTAGACAGACACCTCAATGAACTGATCGAGGCTATAAACAAGAAAATCAGTGAGAGCCCAAGAGAAAACGCGTCATATTACGCCAACTTAGTTATTAAATTCTCTGCATCTATAGGATTGGGAGAGATTAATCAAGGCCAGACCTTTAGAGAATTTGTAGAGTCTTTGAAAAGTTATAGCTTCGTCGATCAAAATGATCTTAATAATCTAATACGGCTGTATGAGTATGCTAGATTTAGCGGCACAAGCCTTGATGAGGGGTTTATAGAGGAGTTGAAGTCAATTATATTGAAGGTCTGCAGGGCTGCTAAGACATATGTCGAGACACAATATCCCATAGATGAGCCAAAGCCTTCCTAGGATTTGGGCCGAGTGGACCGCCGAAGACGACACCGTCTATAGGCATTCTAAGCAACTCCATCAATCTTGAATAAACTTCAATTGGCGTACCACTAATAGATAATGCATTTACTAGGTCTTCTGGAACTATGTTTTGTACTTCCTGCCAGTTTCCTGTCTTTGTAAAGTACTTGAGTTTCTCAATCCTTCTTGAGTCTAATCCAAATTGCTCAAGATGGCTCTCTCCTATGCCGAGTGCCAAGATGGCTGTATATGGCATAATTGTTTTAATTGCCTTTGATCTATCTTCACTAACCGATACCATGACTGTAACTTCAGTGCTGAATTGGTCGGCAGCTTTATTGCTGGCATTCAGGCAATCCCTTACGGTGGCTACTGCTTTTTGCGTGTTTTCGAGTCCTGTAAAATTGATTAATACTCCGTCTGCGATCCTTGCGGCGAGTTTAAGCATGTTTTGTCCTTGAGCAGCAATGTAGATAGGTATCTTGCCCCAGCTCCTGAAATCGAGCCTTATAAATTCGTTGAGCCGTTTTCCACTCAGCAACTTTTTGAGGATGTTTACGGTCTCTTCGACCTTTTTAAGTGGTTCTCGCTGCTGGATTCCCAGGTTTTCTAGGGTTAACTTATCGCCCGCACCAACACCAATAGATATTCTGCCTGGATACATCTCTGACAGCGTGGCGGCAATCTGTGCAATCAAGGCGGGGTGAACCATGTACGGATTTAGAATACCCACGCAGATCTGAATCCTACTCGTCACTTGGCCTATTGCCACGCATGATACGGCTGAGCTTCGGTTGTAGTAATGCTCACTAGTCCAAATAGCGCTAAATCCTAATTTCTCGATTATACTCGAATATATCTTTAGTCGCCAAAGCGGGTCTTTAGGAGGAAGCTCTATCGAGAACTTCATGCCTCTCTCGCGATCCCGTAATTTTTTAGAGTCTTCCTTGTCTTGTCAGGCTCGGCAGCAAGGTCGATTTTTAATAATAAAGAAACAGCCTCATGATTGTTTAGAGACTTGTTGATGAAGTAGTCGGCCAATTGCTCGCCGTCGCGTGGATCAATATTCACCGCGTTAAGCGTTGTTAACGCAATGTCGAGTAGCTCCTCTATAATTTTTTCTGCATGCTGATGCTTGAGTATTTCTTCAACCATCGACGGCGTAGCCATGCAAAAATATTAATGAGGGGTGAGATATATATAACCAATCTTTCTACTATCGGGAAGACATGAGGGGATACTTGAGTAGCCGCTCTAAAATTCTCGGCAGAATCATGGAGGGAGCAGTCATACTCGGTGCTTCTATAGTTGGCGAAGACACATTCATCGATGATTATGTGGCTATAGGTTATCCAAGCAGAGATAAGCTGAGAGAAAAAGCCGTCACTAGCTACGACGATTTAGACAAGATCAGTGAGGGAGCAATAATTGGAAGAGGATGCATCATTAGGAGGGGGTCAATCATCTATGAGAACTCCCAGCTCGATGACGGCGTAGAACTAGGACACAACGTCCTAGTTAGATCGGGGTGTAGGATTGGGAGGTCTTCGAGGGTAGGCAGCGGGGCCCAGATCGACGGTGACGTGATAATAGGCGAGCAAGTCTCTGTACAGTCCTTAGCGTACATTCCCGCAAAGTCTCGGATCGGAAACAAGGTTTTTATCGGCCCGCTGGTGTGCGTCACTAATGATCTATATCCGCCCAGCAGAAGATTGGTCGGCGTATCGATAGAGGATGAGGCAGTGATTGGTGCTGCGTCAATTTTACTTCCGGGAATAAGGATCGGGAAAGGAGCCGTAGTTGCGGCTGGCTCGATAGTTACTGAAGACGTGGATGAGTATAGCGTTGTGATGGGCTCACCGGCAAAGCCCCAAGAAACTCGTGCGAACTATGAGACGAAAAAGAGGGTTTATGAGACGGGAGGCTAGACTGAAAAATTTTATTAATAGGGTTTAGTATAATTATTGGGGTTTCGAGTGTAGTAATGGTGGATACCTGCCCCACTTGTGGGCTGCCGAAGAACCTCTGCGTCTGCGGGACAATAAGTTATGAAACCCAGCGAATAAAAATTAGGCTCGAGACAAAGAAATGGAACAAGACAACCACTGTTATCGAGGGCCTCACGGGAGACATGATAAACGTCGATGAGGTCGCTTCTATACTGAAGTCTCGATGCGCATGCGGAGGCGCGGTGAAGAACGGCCAGATAATACTGCAGGGCGATCATCGTGAAAAGGCGCAGAAGATACTCATAGAGCTAGGGATATCGCCGCAGAATATCGAAGTAATTTAAGGAGAACTGACCTGAGGCTTTATTTTTGAGAGCTCTTTTAATTTTTTCTCTATCTCTTCTCTTATTTGCTCTTTTGTAAGGCCTTCGGTCTTAATCTCAAGCTTCTTAGCCACCTCTATCAGTCTGCGATCTTCAGACTCGATCTCTCTCATCGTTGTTGTGACCATTTCCTGGAAATCTCTCTGCGCCTTCTCGAACTCGATCCTTACCCTCGCAAATGCTTTGGCAATGTCTCCGATCTTCTCTGGTTTCCACAGTATCATCATAATTATTATCGCAGAGACGATAAACCATTCAATACCCTCAATAGGCATTTTTACTCGCTTCGCTGATCTTCAGGCTATTTATTCTGGTTGTGCTTCTAGTTTTCCTTCTAATGCCTCTTTAAGACCCTTAAACCTATTCCTCACTGTGACTTCAGTGACTCCAGCTGCCCTAGCAATGTCCTTCTGCGTAACATTTTGAAGCGTCTCCTGACATGCCATGTAGAGCGCTGCTGCCGCAATTCCTACCGGGTCTTTACCCACGGTGGCTCCCTTGGCCGCAGCTTCATTGAGAAGCCTTAAGGCTTCCTGAACCGTCCTCTCATCAAAATTCAACTTTGATGCAATTTTACTGATATAGATGCTTGGGTCAGCGACAGGTATCTTCAGTCCTAGGTGCTTAATTAAGAGGCGATATCCCTGCGCAATCGTTTTACGCTTTACTAGGGGGTATGCCCTTTCAAACTCTCTCAAATCGCGGGGTATACCACTCATCCTGCATGCTGCATAAGCTGCTGCAGCCATGATGCTCCTGATCGACCTCCCCCTAACGAGACCCGCCTTCAGAGCTTTTCTGTAAATCATCATTGCTCTTTCTGCCACGGCTTGTGGAAGATGTAGCTTATCAGTATAGACCTCGAGTATGTTCGCTGCTTGTTGTAGGTTTCTAGTCTCAGACCCATCAGCGTGAGAAGTCTGGTCGAGCTTCTTCAACTTTAACATTTTTTCTCTGACTTCCTTCGGCAGCTTTCTCCCGGCAGCATCCTCATCTATTCTCTCAATCACTGTAGAGAGGCCATGGTCTCTATACATCACTGAGAGTGGTGCTCCAACCCTGCTTCTACTCTCTTCATCTTCGTCGAGGTTCCGCCACTCGGGGCCTCTATCCACGTCCTTCTCCACGAGGACGTATCCACAATCAGCACAACTAACTTCTCCAGTCTTGGGATCAGTTATAAGATTTCTGCTACCGCACTCAGGACAAATAACATCTCCTTTCCAACTCTTTAAAGGACTTGACAATACACAACACCCCTTTTCATGTGAAGATTTATTTTTTATGCACCCACTAGTAAATAAAAGTTTGTCATATATAAATCTTTCTTTGCAACAAGTTAGGATATATACAATGAAAATCTCACGGTAATATAGAGAAAATCATCAATCAGCAGCGTATGTACTCTCTACGTTAAACTCGATGTCAGTGCTTGCTAATTTGTTCCTTACGCGGTGATTTGCATGTTCGTCATACAAAAAGCCAGGTATGCTGACTAGACAATCTTCACACCAGTAATATTCATGCTCTATCATCTCTTCTCTTCTTGACGAATACTGATCAAAGTCTTCGCAGGCCGTCAACGTTGCTAGTACCGGATAATTATAGTGATGACTTATTGGATTATTACATACACCTATGCGTGGATAGAGATGATAGGGTGCATAGTACCGACAAGTTATACACTTACTTTCTCTCGCAATGACTTTCCGTGTTCTCTCCATACCTTTGACCATAAAAACACTTACACCTGTATTTATCGGTTTAATTCTAACGTCGATAAAATCACGAGGATTATTTATATCACGTTAAAAATATTTTAAAAATAACTTTACTTATTGTTTAAAAAACCGTTCCCGAGAATATATAACGAATGTCTGGTCTATGCATCTCCAGCCATTAGTTGCGGTGGTTACACACTGTATCGATGCAATGGAATTATTTCAAGGCTGGGACGAGGCTACCTACGAGACATGTATCTTAGTTTAGGGCCCTTAGCAGTATCTTCTATTTCGAATCCTAGTTCTGCTAGCTTTTGCCTAATCTCGTCGGCTATTTGGTATCTTCTCTCCTTCCTGAATAACTCTCTTATCTCAAGTAGCATATTGACCAGACCAACACAGATGTCGAGCGGAGCCTTTGGAGTCTTCCGTTGAATTACACCAAGTATTCCTCCTAGTTCGTAGAATGTTTTTATCAACTCCTCTTTCAGATTCCTATTCAGACCTCCCTCAGATTGGATTAACCTTCTCGTCTCTCCCGCTAACTCGTAGAGGACGGCCAAGCTTCTCGGAGTGTTAAAATCATCATCCAGCGCACTTAGAAATTCTCTCCTATAGTAGCTTAATCTGTTGAGTAGTGAGGCTTCTGCTGGACTTAAACTATCTCTGCCATCCATTAGTTCGAGATCCTGTATCAGCGAGTATAGGGATTCAAGAGTAGATTTGCTCTGCTCTAAATATTTCCACTCAAAATCTATCGGGCTCCGATAGTGGGCAGAGGAGAAGAAAAGTCTCAAGACCTCCGCATCATACTCCCTAAGCACCTCACGTATAGTAATGAAGTTGCCGAGCGACTTAGACATCTTCTCACCCGAGACGGTCAGAAGTCCAGTATGGCACCAGTACTTGGCGAATGGCTTTACTCCTGTCGCGCATTCTGCTTGAGCTATCTCTGCCTCGTGATGCGGAAAAGCCAACTCTATGGCGCCGCCGTGAATATCACACTGAGCCCCGAAGTGTGTGAGTATAATTGTGGTGTCCTCGATATGCCATCCTGGCCTTCCATACCCCCAAGGAGAATTCCAGCCGAACTCCTCACTACTCCTTTTCTTCCAAAGCGCAAAGTCTTGGGGATGCTTCTTTGTAGGGTCGGGCTCAATTCTATGCATGGCCAACTCCTCAGGTTTCTGACGCGACAATCGTCCATAATCCGGGTACCGAGATGTGTCAAAATATACGCCTGTCTCAGTCTCATACGCATACCCCTTCTCAACAAGCCTCCTCACCAGATCTATTATCTCGCCAATGTATTCGGATGCCCTTGCAAAGAGATTGATGCTTTTGATGCCGAGCGACTCTAAATCCTCTAGGAAATATTTCTCGTACTCCCTAGCTAGAGATATTGGGTCTACGCCTTTTTCTCGCGCTCTATCGATGATTTTGTCGTCGACGTCTGTTATGTTCATTAGAAAGAAGAGGGAGTATCCCCTGTATCTCAGGTATCTTGCCATGATATCGTATGCCACGTATGTCCTCGCGTGTCCTAGATGCGAGTAGTCATAGGTAGTAGGGCCACATACATACATGTAGACCCTGTTTCCCCGAATAGGCTCGAAGACCTCTAAACTTCTGCTCAACGTGTTGTATATTTTGAGCAAGCCAATCGCTATCTATTCAGTTCTCCTAAAATTTTTGCTTTTCCGAGCTTGCCACGGCGTAAGCCTATCCATTAGACAAGAAGTTTATCTTTAAGAGTGTTCAAAATATTTGGAGTAAATGAAAGCAGTCATTCTGGCTGGTGGCTACGGTAAGAGGCTCAGGCCCCTCACAGACACGGTTCCCAAGGCATTATTACAAATAGCTGGAAAAGCCATCGTAGAGCGGCAAATCGAGTGGCTCAGGAGCCACGGCGTCAACGAGATAATCATGTGCGTAGGATATTTAAAGGAAAAAATCATTGAAAGCATTAGCAGCGGCCAAAGACTAAACGTTAAGGTTGGATACGTAGTCGAGGACGAACCCTTAGGCACAGCAGGTGCACTAAAGAACGCCGAACATCTATTGAGATCTGAGAAAGCATTCTTAGTTATTAATGGCGATATCCTAACTGATATAAATCCAATATCTTTGACGGAGGTGCTCAATAATTATGTTGGAGCAGTAGCTGTAGTCCCTCTTCCCTCTCCCTACGGCATCGTCAAGTACGATATGAATGAGTATAGAATAATCGAATTTAAAGAGAAGCCGATTATTGAGGAGTATTGGATAAACGCCGGAGTCTATGCTTTTTCATCAGAAGTTTTCAAGTACCTACCATTAAAGGGCGAACTAGAGTTTACTACTTTTCCACAACTGTCGAGTAAGGGTCTTCTACGCGCTGTTCCTTTTAAAGGGAGGTATTGGAAGAGTATCGACAGTCAAAAAGATTTGGAAGAGGCCGATGCGTATTTTAGATCGAATACTAAATAGAATTACATGCATAGTGCAGTTAAGTTAAGTCTGCTAAGATTTGAGCTTCCGAGCTTTGAGGAGCTAGCTCTGCTAGCCTCCATGCTTCCTGTACCAATAATGAATTATTCAGAGGCAGATAAGGTCGCGTTTGTGATCTTGGTTGGCCCGGGAAGATCGGCAATAATTTACTACTCGAGGTTGGAGAAGAAGCCAGAAGGAAAGTTTATACATGTCGACAAAATTACTGGAAGAGTTACTTACGGAGATAAGGTTTCATTAGAGCCTAACCAGACAAGTATTCCACTATTTACCATTAAGAAACACGATTTAGGAGCATTCTAGAGCTTAATCGCCATGATGTAGGCGTCCTCACCATCGATATAATACCTATGAGCTACGTCAACAATCGTAAATCCAATTTTTTCATAGAGCCCAATGGCTGTCTTGTTTGACACTCGCACCTCTAGAAATGCCTCTTCACACCTATACACGCTTTTTAAAGCTTCGAGACACCTCAGTAACAGGGCTCTCCCAACACCTTTCCCTCTATAGTTCGGGAGGACGGCTATCGAGACTATATGTCCAGCTCTCTTAATCCTCAGCTTTTCAAACTTCGAGAATATATGTTCCACTCTAGACATTATGTATCCGCCGACCACGCCGTCAAATTCAGCGACTAAGAAAGCCTTAGGATACGACTTAAGTATCGAATAAAAGAAGGAGTAGCTGTAATTCTCTGGCAGGCTAACTCTGTTTATATTCATTACGGACAAAATATCGTCCTCCTCAGCCTCCCTTATTACGTAGTCTCTATCGTTGTTATCCTCCTCGAGGATGAACAATTCCTTATATCCACGAGTCTTTATGCTGGTTAAAAACTTAATGTTGCGGAGAGAAAGGATTTTTAGGATGAAAAACATTTTCTATTAGAAGTAAGCATTGGCTATAGGTCCTGAAACATATTACGACAAATTGGAAGAGATCAAGACTAGAGTTTCTGCTAAGTTTAGTGTGAGAGAAATAAGCTTCCGGGAGGGAGTACTGACGTTTGAGATATCTGACCAAGACATCAAGAAGTCCTTCAAGGAGCTGTACCGCGAGCTTGACTCAATTGGCTATATCCCGACTGCTCAGAAAAGCGATTTCGGGATTAGGCTAAGGATTTTTCCCCGACCTCAAGTAAGAACTCAGAAATCAAGGGTGCCACTAATTTTGCTCATAGCTACGTTAGTAACAATTTTTGTAGATGGCTACATTCGTACGACTGGAATTCAATCTAGCCTAGGCTTAGGTCCGGTTACTCTTGAAAAATTGCTAAGGGACGTATCACTCTATACTGTCGCGATAATTGGGATAATAGGTATTCATGAGATGGGACATAAGGTATTTTCAAAGATTGATAAAATAGACTCTAGCCCGCCCTACTTTATACCCGGAGTACCTGGTTTGATACCTACCTTCGGCGCAGTCATCTTCCAAAAGGGGCCCATCGTTAATAGAGACGATTTATTTGATTCTGGCGTAAGCGGCCCAGTCACGGGATTCATAGCAAGTATAGTCGTATTATTCATTGCATTTAATGAGGCGGCTTGGATTACTGTTGAAGAGGCGCGAAAACTAATCAGTAGTGGAGAGATAGGCGTTCTTCCCTCGCCGTTAATATTTGAGTTGACCAATAAAATTCTAGGTAAGCCTGGCCTTGTTCCCGTATTTCCCCTGATAGGATTCGCTGCTTGGCTGGGAATGGTCGTGACTAGTCTAAACCTGCTTCCTATATGGCAGTTAGACGGCGGAAGAATCTTCAGAAGCATAACCGGGCCAAAAACTCACAGCATTTTATCTTATGCCACAATTGGCTTACTAATACTGACAGGATACATTCCCCTAGCCTTACTATTGCTCCTATTCATGAGAAATCCTGTTGAATTCGCGATCCTAGATAATGTCTCGCCACTATCTCTTTGGAGAAAGCTGTCCATCGCTGGAATAATAGCGATGATTTTCGTCACATTCGTTGTTCTTCCGGGCTCGCTTCTTTCCCCACAACTAGGCGCGTAAAGTTTCCATATGGAACTATACACATGGATAAAGAGCGACTGTGAAGTCGAATAGCTTGCTGCACTGCATCCTGCAAAGCATCAAAAACCTTTATCTCTAGAAAGCTCTGAGCGATAGTCCTAGGAATGGGAGAGACGAGATATATCCTAGACTTTTCTTTTATTCTTTCTAAAAAATCCAAAAGGATGCCCTCAAATGATGTTTTTGAATCTCTCGCTTCTTGATCCGCATCTTTTTTCCTCTTAGCGCTAAGCAGCTTAGCAAATTCTCTCGAGCCTACTCCCTCTATACATTCCGCGGTTAAGATGATCGTCCCTCCTTTTTTTACTGACTGATAAACGCCATATAATGACTGTAAGCTCTGATAAAAATTATCATCGTAGGGATTGCCGCCTGGAGATACCACTATACAGTCGAACTGATTTTTCAATTCGATGTTATATGCGTCATGGCATCCAACCTTCCCGGAAGTTATGTCTATGATAGTGCCTTTTTGATCATAAGCAATACCGACGAACCGTACCTCCAAGTATTCACTCAGCCCCGCATCTCTCATCCCCGCTAAAATCCCTAGAGCCACGTTTTCTAACATTGGTGAGACTAGCTCGGTTATTGGCGTCATAGGATAGATGCATGCGACTTCACCTTCTGTTTTTATAAATTCTGAAAGCCTGCTACGCAGCTCTCCAGATGGATTTTTTAATTGAGATGCTGAATAAACGTTAACGTTTGGTAACAGGCTTTTAATTTCTTGAAGGATTTTTAGCTCTTTTCTCTCGTCTCCTAGCCTCCAGCAGGTTAGTATTAATAGGGTGTCTTGAGAGACCGTGCCTTTTAGTAGATTGATGTAGGGCTCGAGGGGGTGTGCGTAGTCGATTAAGATCAATCTACTATTGAGAAACTCGTCCATCTTGGCTAATTTGTCGCCGATGTCTTCGGCTGTCTTGAAGCTTGGCTGTGCCTCGTAAATTGACGCCTCCTCAGGTGCGTCAAAGGAATATTCAGCGTCTCCCCTACGTAGCCAGTATTCCATGCTAATCACTACTTGAGAGCAGTGCTATAATGTTTAGTCTGATATGATTCTCCCCCAATTAGAGTGGAACTGTCCTTCTTTATCGATTCTCCTAAATGTGTGGGCGCCGAAGTAGTCTCTCAGTGCTTGTATTAAGTTGGCTGGTAATCTCTTCCTAGTAATTGAGTATAGATAATTAAGTATGCTGCACGTGACTGGCACTGGTATCATGTTGCTGAGGGAGAGCTGGATATATTTAATGGTGCTGGATATATTGGTCTTAATATTTTCTGAGTAATGCTTTAGGACTTCATTCACCGGACTTGCTGATGGGTTCCGATCCCTTAGTATTAAGTAGATTTCGTGTATTATTCGTGACCTTATTATGCAGCCCGCTCGCCAGACCCTAGCAGCCTCAGCCACATCGAAGCCATACCTCAGTGTCGATGAGCCCTCATGTAGAATGTCCAGTCCTTGGATGTATGAAGTTATAAAACAGAGTTTAAGCGTGTCCCTCACCAGCTCGATGTCGGCTTCTTTCTCAGATGCGGTAGGATAATTCTTTCCGTTTAGTAATCCTGTAACTGAATAAATTTTTCTGCGAGTCGAGATTAGCCTAGCGATAACTGCTTCCTCTATTGATGGGGCTGGAACTCCTAGCTCCATTGCTGCCTGACTAGTCCAGAGTCCCGTGCCCTTCTGCTCGGCCTCATCCAGTATCAATTCGACGAGAGGAGTTCCAGTTTCTTCATCCTTGAATAGCAATACCCTAGACGCTGCTTCCATTAAGAATGATGATAACTCGCCTCGATTAAACTCGTCAAATATCTCTCCTATGGCTTCTGTCCCCAGCCCGTATACGAGTGATAAGAATTGATATGCCTCCGCTATTGACTGCATTATCGAGTATTCTATTCCGTTATGTATTATCTTGACGAAGTGCCCGGCTCCACCCTCGCCAAAATAGGCAACGCAGGGAGAACCTTCATACTTTGCAGAGATTTTATCTAGGATTTCGCGCATCTCTGAGTATCCCTCGGCACTTCCCCCCGCCATCATTGATGGGCCCTTTAGGGCTCCCTCCTCACCACCGCTAACGCCTATTCCGAGAAAATGTATTCCCTGCGGTGATAGTATCTTATATCTTCTATCAGAATCCCTGAAGTGGGAGTTTCCGCAATCAATTAGTACGTCGCCGCGTTCTAGCTGTGACGTGAGGAGGGATATGACCTCATCAACTGGTGACCCAGCTTTGACGAATATGATTATCTTTCTAGGCCTAGCAATGCTCCTAATGAACTCCGTTAAATCATAGTAGCCCTGAATCCCCCTTGCTGCTCCTCTTTCGCTTATGAATTTCCTAGTCTTTTCCGGAGTTCTGTTATATACTGAGACTCCATATCCATTTCTAGCGATGTTCAGCGCGATTGACTCGCCCATCACGCCGAGACCAAATACTCCTACGTCGCTTCTGGGCATCTCTCTTTTCTTCCCTCCACGAATCTTCTGAAGCATCATCCTATATATGTAACTCGTGTTGAAGATTACCTCCTAGATAAGACTTATTACTTTTGTGTAGGCCGTCATCCTCGTGGTTAGGTACGTCAGGGCTCCTGAGATGGAGAAGGTTGTGAGAAAAATTATCGAGGATCTATCGCTGCATTACATCGATTCTTCAAGAATAAGGTGTGTTAAGAGCTACCAATCGAAGTCGTTGAAGACCCATGCTAGGATTCACACAGCTTCAAGGGCTTTCTTTGCAGGGGTAGGGATGCCTCCCATGTACGTAATTGAGTTCATAAGCGACAACTTTGATAAACTGAGCGAGGAAGAGAAAATTAAGGTCATTATCCACGAGCTCCTACACATCCCTCGATCCTTTAGTGGAGGGCTGGTAACCCACGGCAGGCTGGATTTTGAAGAAGAATGTGAGCGTCTGTATAAATTTTTACTCGGCAAAAACTGCGGGTCTATCATTCCACGAAGCCGATGACTGTGCATGGAGCGCTGTCTATCTCCTTGATCATCAATGGAGCAATTATGACTGATGAGTAGTAGCGTGGCTTTGATTCTAGGTCCATGTCCTCTACGATGAGGAAGTCACTATTCTTGAGAAGAATTCGATGGGCTTCTCTTCCCTCCTCTCTATGCGCTGGAGAGCTTATGCTTATCGAGTCCACACCAATCGCTCTTAGTCTCGGATAAAAATCCGAGAGGAATCTCGCAGCAGAGCCTGATAGGCATGGTCCCCTATTGACGTAGACCTCCGGGTTAAGAGTCCTCAAAGCCTGAATCCCAGTTCTTATCATGAGCATATTCACGCTGGCTATTTCTTCGCGATGCTTCTCCAAGTCGCTTGGAAGAATAAGCTCGCCCGGATTTTTCGGCACATCTATAATCACTGCGCTAGTGAATATAAGATCCGCAGCGTCAAATTCAGCGATTGTTTTTCCATCGTAGTAGAAATGCCTCTGAGAGTCTACATGGGTCCCAACGTGATTTCCCATCGAGAGATGCCAGCTATTGCTTGAGTCGCCCCTCGATATCGCTTTAATCGGCGATAGGCTCAGCGGCCTCATTCCTGGATAGACCGGAGTGTTGGCATCAAGCCTGTGAGAGAGTAGTATTGCCCCACTCATTATAAATAGTGTCGTCGCTCCTATTTTTATTCTTCAATCCGCAAAGATTCGCACGCGTTGACCATGCTTATGAAATATTAGGTTTATGAGCAAATCTAAAATCGATTAGTGCCAATCCTCATAAATTTCTAGACGAATGGTATATTTACTAATGAATCGTACTGTTGATGGATGAAGAAGGCTCTAAAGCTTGGATACTGGGTTGCACAGGAGCAATATCCTCCAGACAGGCTCCTAGAACTGGCAACGCACGCATCAGTAATAGGGTTTGACATTATAGTTACAAGCGACCATTTCCATCCATGGTGCGACACGGGTGGCCAAGCTGGCCATCCATGGATATGGCTGACAGCAGTCGCTGAAAGAATAAAGAAAGTCGAGATAGGAACTGCAGTGACTACGCCTCTTTTTAGGTACCACCCAGCCATAGTTGCACAGGCATTCGCAACACTTGACTATCTATATCCCGGCAGAGTCTTCCTAACCGTTGGAACTGGCCACGCAATGAATGAGGTACCACTGGGATTTAAATGGCCATCCTTCAAGGAAAAAGTCGAAAGACTGAAGGAAGCAATAGAAATAATACAACTATTATGGAAAGGCGACTTCGTCGACTATGATGGAAAATACTATAAATTAATTAAAGCTAAGCTTTACACAAAGCCTAAAGAAAAGATAAAATTATACGTAGCCACATCTAACAGCAAAGTTGCTGAGATAGCCGGAGAACACGCAGACGGCATACTAACAAACCCAAGGGGACTCCAAAATTATCTTGAGATAGCTGCTGCGATGGAGAGAGCTGCTGAGCGAGTTGGAAGAGACCCAAACACGCTTCATAGATGCATGGAGTTTAAAGTATCATATGACGTTGACTACGAGAAGGCATTCAGGGCGGCGATGTTCTGGGCGCCAACAGCAATTCCGAGGCAGAAACGTGAAAAGGTCTCCGATCCACGAGAGCTTGAGGCAATGGTGGGACCTGAGGAGGAGAAGAAGATAAAGGAAACATGGCTAATAACCAGCGACTCGGATGATATTTACAAATCTTTAGGCGAGTTTCTGAAGTTAGGTTTTGACAGGGTCTACATTCACAGCGCCTCGCCCAACGAAGAGAAATTCCTAAACCTCCTCGGCAGAGAGATCCTTCCATGGATGAGGGAGTACTACGAGAGCCTCAAAGTGCCAATAAGGGCGTCTGCAGAATAATTCTCCTAAGTTCACTTCTAAGATATTACCGAGTGATACCATCTTAGGATGTATTCGGGTAATCTAAGTCCTCGTTCTCTCAGCCTATCAACGAGGTATAATGGAAGCGGACTTGTCGCGTATGCTGCCTTAATATAGAAATCGTTGGGAGAGCCTGGCCTATGCTTGGACTCTATGCAGTGCGTATAGTCAGAGAGACTCTCGATCGTCGAGTTCTTCGTACCTACGATGGATGCAACTACTCCGCCCAGCTTCTTAAAGTTTTTACACCAGGAAGCAACTACCTCTGTCTCGCCGCTGTACGAGATTACTATCAGAATGTCGCCGGCCCTTGGTGCGGGCGTGCTCGACTCGCCTCCAACGTACACTTGGTCTCCAATTGCTCTTTTTACGTGTCCCAACCTTACCGCAGTCATCCTAGCTACTTCTTGACTGCTTCCGAGCCCTGCGAAGAAGCAGACATGCCTACGCTCAAGCAAGTCCACTAGCGTCTTGAGAAAGTCAGACTTAACGATGTCCTCGACGATCGATGTAGTCTCGCCTAGAAGTCTCTTAATTTTTTGAGGAATGACAGATGGGGCTGCCTCCTCATATATCGCCTCTGCTAGTGCATGAAGCATCAGTCCAGCCCCAAGTATAAACACGTCCTCGAGTATGCCTACTGCTTTAAACTCTGTCGCTTCTGCCGTGTCGTCATAGATTTCTCTTCCCTTTAAGATTGTCAGCGTACCATACTTTTCTCCCAACCTCCCTAGTGGAGACTCGGGATCACTGGTAATTACGTCAATCCTGTAATCTCTCTTATTTTCAATCTTAGATATTAAGAGCGCCATCTTCTGCGCATCTACTAGCGGTATTAGCGACTTACCGCTTCCCGACAGTATGAGTAACGAGACCTGTCCATACCTCTGTCTAAGGATGGGCGCCGCCATATCGACGTCTCTATCCGGAAAACCAATGTCGCCCCTGTCTACGACGATCTTACCCCTATCCATTTTAGCCATCTCGCTACAAACGATGCTCAGTGCTCCCTTGCTTCTCCCCTCCCCGCTCGGAACAATTACGCCTGCACTTTTAAGATCGATGTATAAGTCTTCTAGTTGCCGCATGTCGAGCTCCGATAGGTTTTTGATTATGCGATTCATGAATCCTACGCTGCTTGACTGTAGCGACATTTCGGCATCAATACTGGCTTGCTTTGATAAAAATATTATGAGCTATGGCTGTCGCCACCTAGCATATTTTACTAACATTGCATTTATTAATAACGTGTAGAGGATCAGCCCAACCCACATAAGCACCGTCTCAAAAAAGTCTATTGAGGCGGCTCCCACTGCGGCTTGTGCTATTCTAGCCGGCACAGTTGTTGGAATTATATATACCAGCATTCTTAAAACAGGATTGGTAATTAACTCAATTGGGTAATACACTGGTGGGAGGAAGGAGAGTATAGCGGCTAGGATTGGCCCATAGGTCCAAAGATCCTTGATGTCGTTGAGGAAGCTTGAGATTAAAAATCCAAGTGCAGATATCAACGCCCAAGTCAACCCAACGCTGGTAAGGAGAACAATTCCAGAAACGAGGTTTAGGTATCCATAAAGGTGGAGAAGTACGAAAAAGATTAGTATTCCTGGCACTCCGGTGATGAAGTCGCCGATCGCTAGTCCGAGCGAGTAGGTTAGTGGTCCCACCGGTGAGGCTACGTACATTGCTTGAAGTTTAAGGACGATCCTTAAAAACGCTGCATCGGTCTCTAGGGAAATTGTGGTAGCAACTGTTATCGTTATGATGCCTCCAATTAACACATATGGAAGGTATCTAGAACCGCCGTAGAGATTTATGAAGAATAGTAGCGCCAGCGGAGTTATTCCATAGCTTATGCTCCAGAATGGGTTACGTTTGAACGGCATGATGCCAAACAGAGCCGTGACAGCATAGATGGTCTTTATAGCGTTGAGTGTATCTTTAAGCCTCTTCATGGGGCCCGACACCTACGAGCGATATGAATACGTCCTCAAGCCTGATTGGCGAGATGGTTACTTGACAATTATTGGTCATGGCTAATTTCGCGACTTCGTCAGCAAATTTCTCATCCGTATAGAGTAGTAGCTTGTCGGTCAGGTTGATGACACTCCCATATTCTCTCAATTTTTCCTCTGAGACGTTGCCCTTGATCTCCATGCGTATTTTCGACTTAACCCTAGACTTGAGGCTCTGTAAATCACCATAAGCTATTAGTATCCCCCTATCCATTACTGCGACTCGGTCTGATAATATCTCCGCCTCCTCCATGTCCTGAGTAGTTAGGACAAAGGTGCATCCCTTCTTGGCGTATTGTCCGATGTATCTCCATACATTCATCTTGCCTATTGGGTCAAGGCCAATTGTCGGCTCGTCTAGGAAGATCATTTCAGCCTCGGTAGCTATGGCCATCGCGACTAGGATCCTTTGCCGAAGCCCACCTGAAAGTTTTGAGCTAATGACGTTGCGGCATTCCCAGAGATCCATCTCCCTTAAATATCTGGCGGTCCTTTCCCTTGCCTCGTTGATGCTTAATCCACGGGCGAGCAGGTAGTAGTACACGTGCTCCCACGGAGTTGCTAGGCTGAGCGGCCTAGCCTCTTGGGGAACAATTGCTATAAGCCTCCTCACACTCTTAGCCTCCTTAATGACGTCGTAGCCGAGGACCCTAACTGTTCCGCGCGTCTGTCTCAGCTGTGTAGTCGCAATGTTTATGAACGTCGTTTTCCCCGCTCCGTTTCTCCCGAGAAGCGATAACAATTCTCCTCGCTTAATAGTTAGGGTAAAGTCCAGTAGCGCCCAATTTTTTCCGTCATATGTTTTTGAGACTTTGTAAGCCTCAAGGACGTTCATCATGGTTTTTCTATTGTTTAGCCCGCCGAAGCATAATTAATACCATGGCTGGGACACCATAGGGCTTTAGCTCTCTGCGGTAATTGATAGAAATATTTATCTAAGAGGAGAAAAAATATTATATGAGGATTCATGCCCATCGCATTCGTATTAATAAACACGGAGATAGGGTCTGAGGAGGAGGTTGTTAAACAGATTAAAAAGCTGCCTGCGGTTAAGGAGGCATACCTAGTCTACGGCGTTTATGACATAGTTGCTAAGGTCGAGGCAGACACTATGGATAAACTCAAGGAGATTGTCTCTTGGAATATTAGACGGCTGGAGAAGGTCCGATCCACTCTAACGATGCTCGTCATGGGTGGAGAACAGGGAACATAGATAGCTAGGAGTAACCAAGTGTCTTCTAGCTGAGACTGCCACGTCATAAACGCCAATTGATATTTTTCGCGTCTCTTGTCTCGGAATTGGTTTTGCCTTATCCATCCTTAATCCACATCTAGGACATCTGTATCCTTTCTCCCTACCCATGGATTTTGTCTTTTTACCGCAGCTCGGACAGGTCGGCGCCTCATAGACCAGCTTAGGCACCAATCCTATTATCCTGAGCTTCTCCAAGTTTAGCGTCATTCCTTGAGGCTTCGCCTTGACGGCTCCATATACCTCTATCAGATCTCCGGGGATAAGCCCCAATACTGCTTTTCTTAACTCGCCGGTGGGTTCGTAGGCTGCCAGCGTTATTCTCCCAGTGTCGTCTTCAACATCGATAAACACGTGTCCACCCTCGATCACTCTAGGCCTCGATGCAACTCTTCCAGTAATTATCGCTGACAGCAGAGGAGCCAAGTCTCTTATCTTTGCTCGTACATAGTGCGAGTCTGTGGCTTGATTTGTCTTGAATATCTCGTAGAAAGCCACAGGCTCGTATATCTTTAGCATCCTATACGCCATTAACGCGTGCTCGTCGTCTATCGACCTCACTCCCAACAGGACTGGGCAGGGAGTGTTGGGAGTAATTCTAATGCTCTCCTTCTCATAATCATAGTTGTCAAAAGTAAATGGACGAGTAGAGATGTCCATCGCGATTACTGACTCCTCGTCGACCCTTCGTGGCTTTCCCCAATTATCAGGCGTTCTATATGCTATGAGCTCGTAGGTCTTGAGTGTTGACTCGTCGGCACCAGCAGCGGCCAACGCTCCTATGATGCCTCTTCCCTCCTTGTAGAGCTTGTATCTTATGCCCAGCTCAGAACAGAGGCTATACGCATCTTCAAGATCTATTATTTCTCTCAGCGACTTCCAGTAGTGGTCCAGCAGCCTAGACCTCTGTTCTTCATTTACGAAGACTATTCCCGGATCGGTGCCCTCACTCTCGAGGTCGGCGTACCGCTCCACCATGCTCGCAACTATGTCGATTACGGGCTGGATGTCTTGACTATCCATCTGTAGAACGATGCATAACGCGGCGTTCCCTCTCGTCTTGTAGGGACAGTTGGGGTTGAGCCTAACGAGCCAGGGATAATCGGCCCTCCGGTATCCTCTCTCCTCAAGAGCCCTCAATGTCATGGCCGCGACATAGGTAGTACACATTGACCGCTTAGAGTCGGTGTCGTCTATCCCTACGTATAGCCTCCCTGGCATCTACCTATAATTTGATCTGCCTAAATTAGAGCTTTAATTGTCGTCCTCCGATATAATGGCGAGCAGAATGAAGTACAGGCCGATGCTAGATAGTTTCGTTCCGTATGAGTGGGAGCCATCGACTGAAGAGATAGCGGTCAAAATAGGGATAAAGCCTGGAAGAATCTTGAGGCTTGATACGAACACATCTCCAGTCCCACCAGTGAAGCTGTTATCTCAAGTCGGCGGCCGGCTGCACAGGGTACCAATCAACTATTACCCAGACACCAGCTATTCAGCGCTCAGAGAAGCCATATCAGAATATACTGGACTGACAGCCGACTCGATAATTCCAACCAACGGCGCAGACGAGGCCATCGACATTATTTGCAAAATATTTCTTGAAACTGGATATGAAGCAATCGCGTCTACGCCTACTTATTCCTTCTTTAGGATAGCGACCGAGCTTCAGGGTGGAAGGTTCGTTGCGGTGCCTAGGCGGGAAGACTTCTCGGACAACGTGGAGTCAATCTTATCATCAATTAACAGTCAGACAAGACTTATATTCCTATGTAGTCCAAACAACCCAACAGGAAACATCACTTCGATTGAGTGGATAGAAAAGATATGCAGAGAGAGTGACGTAGCAGTCGTAGTCGATGAGGCATACTACGAGTTCGCTGGTAAAACTGCTGCCAGTCTTGTTGAAAAATATGGGAATTTGATGATCGTGAGGACGCTTTCGAAGGCTTTCGGCCTAGCAGGCGCAAGGATCGGCTACATAATAGCATCTAGCGAGACGGTAAAACTGCTGAATAAGGCGAGGCCGCCCAACAGCTTAGGAGTCATAAATATCGAGCTTGGAGTCCTCGCGTTGAAGAGACGTAAGTACATGCATGAGCTGGTAAAGCTAATCAATAGTGAAAGGCAAAGGCTGTTTGAGAAACTGTCAAAACTTGATGGTATAAGGGTCTACCCATCCGAGGCAAACTTCCTCCTGATAAAGTTTATAGACTCACCTGCAGATAAGGTCTATGAGCATCTCTTGAAGGAGGGAATCGTGGTCAGGAACCTGGTTGCATCACCCCACACAACTGGTTGCCTCAGAGTAACCATAGGCACGAGGCGTCAGAATCAGAGATTCCTTAACGCATTACTAGGGATAATAGGTGAGGAGAATAATGAAGACGCACACGGCTAACATTAAAATAGCCACAAATAATAGAGTGGAGCTGGTCAACATAACGCAGAGAGTCAACGAGGCTCTGCGTGGGGCTGGAATAAAAAATGGATTACTAGTGGTCTTCACGAGACATACAACTTCTGCCCTGACGATAAATGAAGATGAGCACAGACTGAAGAGGGACCTATTAGAGTTGTTAGAGAGGATAGTTCCGTCAGATGCTGACTATAAGCACAACGAGATCGACAACAATGCGGACGCTCACCTACGCTCAAGCCTGATGCAGCCGTTCCTCATAATTCCAGTGATAAACGGGTCACTACAGCTAGGAACCTGGCAGAGCCTATTCTTCGTAGAGCTAGACGGTCCCCGAAATAGAGAAGTAATAGTAACGATTATCGGCGAATAGTGTTACAGCCCGAGCTTAGTGTAGGCCTCAGTAATTTCCTTCATTAACTTATCACGCCACTTCGGAAACTGGGTGGGTGATTCTGGATACTCTTCATACAGGCTAATTAGGCGCCTGCTTTTCTTGGCCACGTAGCTGAGACCACGGGCAAGTTTGGGCCTCTCCATCATTCTCCTTCTCAACTCACCATTAGTAATGAGTCGTAGGAAGTTGCTGATAAGGGGAAATCTTGGATGTTCCCTTCTCTTTATGCTCTCTATGTCGTCCTGTGATAGAAAGTATTTCATCCCGAAGTCGATGTCGTCGTTTGACAGTGTCTGCAGATACCTCCTCAGAACCTCGAAGCTCGCCATCTGGTAACCATACATCCTGACATACTCAACATTATACTTCCAGAGCGATGTCTCGCTCACGTCGCCAGACTCTATCGACCCTACTATTGACTTCCCCAGCACTATGCTGGCGTATAAGGCCGGCCCCATCCCTCCTGCGTCTATCGGCCTAGGCATCCATGCTGCATCGCCTATTAAGGCGTAGCCGTTTGCAACCAAGCAGTCGTTTTGTCTCCTCACGGATACTTGCCAAATTCCATAAGAATTGCCCAGATCGAGCTGACTGTATGATTCTCTCGGATTTCCCAACGCTTTATTCATCCGTACGTACTTATCGATTAGGGACTTGAGTGTATCGTTAAGTCCGTGAGCCATGTTCCGGCGGAGCAGACTCTTCTTCTGGACTCCAAGACCGATGTTGACCTTTGTTTTCCCTTTGGGAAACGTCCACGCGTACCCTCCAGGTGCTAGGAATTGGTCGAAATGTATTATGCAGTATTTAGGAGTGAACCATGTCTCGTCCTCAATCGCGGGCTCAAATTCGAGGATGTATCTGCCAGTGGGTTCTAGGTCATTTTCCTTATCAATCTCCCTCTCTATCCAGCTCTTTATCGAGAGATTTGTTCTAAGTATTGATGCCGATCCAGAGGCATCTACAACGACTTTAGCCGTCTTCTTGAAGGGGGTTTTCTCGCCCATCACTACTCCCTCTACTCCACAGACATAGCCATCCCTGACTAGTAGCCTCTTCACGTCTACTCCATGAACTACCTCCACTCCCATCTTTTCGAGATATGCCAGTTGTCTCTGAGACCATGCCCTCCTGTTTAGAAGGTATCCTTCACCATCGAAGAGGACCTTCACCTCACGGTTAGGTGAGTAGAGCAGAACCCCATCAACGCTGTGCTCAATTTCTGGATAACCATAGCTGATCCCGAGATTGCTACATACGTAGTCGAGACTCCTCTTGCTAACCGCGTCGCCGCATACCCACCCACTCTTCGTCTTCTTACCAAACTCCTCCCTACTATTCCGATCAACCAGCAGGATCCTCAACCGCTGGTTTGAGAATCTCGCAATACTCATCGCAGCGTGACTTCCAGCCACCCCACCACCAACGACAATCACATCGTAGTCAGTATTCATCAGAGACGATGGATTAAAAGGAATATAAAACCATTGCCAAACAAATCATCCATAATTCACATAACATCAATCATAACGGTTCTTGCAAGTGAAGCTCTCTGCGACGTACGGGCCCGGCGGGACTTGAACCCGCGTTCTCCGGCTCCGAAGGCCGGCGCCTTATCCAAGCTAGGCCACGGGCCCGCTGTTTATTGAATATGTTAGGGTTGATAAAGGTATTTGTATATCTGGATTTATTGATTAGGCGATGCTGAAGCTTATCGATAGGCTGAGAATTAGAGGTGTCCGTGAAAGTTTCACCCGTGACGAGAATTTAAAGAAGCTAAACGAGACGCTGGGCATTATTAAAAATCAAAATAATAGGTTGCTTCAATCACCCATTGAAGAATTTATTCAGCTTGACCAAAATAATAAAAAACAACTATCGTCTTATAAAAGAGAATATAAAAGAGAATTCATTGAACTTAAACATAGGCTTAAGGACGAGATAAAGAAGCAGGGGGATCAATTAAGGAGAATTAGAACTTATTGTTATTGAGCGGTTTTAGATTTGAGCTTGCAGAAAGTATATGAGATGTTTTTGAAGGCGACTGTGCTTGCACTAATCCTGACCATTCCGCCGATCGTCGGGCTGTTCCTGATATGGCATTACGGCGATGGGTCGGCTCTTTTAATTGCCGTTTGGACTATTGGCGCAGTTTTCTGGAATATAGTGGTATTGATACTTTTTATCAAGGGTAGGCTCTTCAAGGAGGGGGGTTCATCCCAACACGCTCAGGAAGTGGGATAGACTGGGGAAAGTAAGGGTTGTCAGAACAGTTGGCGGTAGGAGGAGGATACCTGAAAGCGAGCTTGAGCGTCTAATGGGATCTGCTAAGGCTGATGCATCAAAGAAAGCTGTGATTTATGTAAGGGTTTTCAGCAGTTTCTGAATAGTTAACTTTATTGTGACTCTTATGGGTATGCTCTACTTGTGGAAGTTATCCTAGGAGTCCCATTCGGCTACGAGCCCATCAAGGAGGTCGGGAAGCTCTTGGAGGACTTTAGGGACATGGTGAACTTCTGCGTAGATTACGCTTATAGGGGGAGGATAACCTCATATGCTAAGCTGAGGAAAGGGGTTTATGAGGAGCGGAAGCGAAGGTGGAATTATTCCACACACTTCTGCCACTCAGCCTGCAAGATAGCTCTAGCGATGCTCAAAACGCATAGGAGAAGGCGTAGAGAGGGTAAGCCCGAGGCCAAGAAGCTATTCATGCAGCTAGACCCAATGCTCTACAAGTTCTATGGAGATAAGATTAGAATTTCAGTAAAGCCAAGAAGGTTCATCTTCATAAGCCTAGGTATGGAGAATACCAAAAGAAGTTCATAGAGACTTGGAGAGAGGGGAAGCTTAAGACAGGCGAGGTAACGTTAAACGAAACCAAGATCATCATACCATTCAAGAAGCAGGTTGACCTACAGTGCCCAAAGGATTGGATAGCGATAGACGTGAACGAGTCCAACGTCACGACGGTGAGCACCAATCCCCACATCCTCAGGATAGACCACGAGCTGAGGACCATCCACACGACGTACTTCAACATAAGGAGGAGGGTTCAGAGGCTCGCCAAATATAAGCCTAGGACCGCTCAAAGGCTGTTAAGGAAATATGCTGGTAGAGAGGGGACAAAGGCTAAAGACCTATGCCACAAGATTTCAAGGGTAATCGTAGACTTCGCGAGGCAACACGGCTTCGGAATATTGAGGGAGGACTTAAACGGCATAAGGAGACGCATAAAGTATGGAAGGCAGATGAATAGAAGGCTGCACACTTGGAACTTCAGAAGGATGCAGCTATACATAGAGTATAAGGCTAAGCTGGAGGGCTTACAAGTCGAATACGTCAACCCGAAGGGAACTTCAAGCCTATGCCCGATATGTAGTGAGAAATTAATAGCGCTGAATGGGCATAGGCAATTAAAATGCAGATGCGGATACGAAAACGACAGAGACATAACAGCATGCCTAAACATCCTCAGGATGAGGGGAGCCCCGTTGCCCCCGAAAGCCATCAATGAAGCCCTAGAGGCCGAGGTGGAACGGATAGTTATAAAATGTTAACTATCCGACAACGGTCTGCTCAGTAGGGTCTCGGCTTCAGTATTATGGTGCTCCCTTCCCGCTTTATGATTATTGTCTTTGCCTTCTCTATGCTTGGCCTTAGCTTGACGGGTATGTAGACTCTTCCATGCTTATCCAGCTCAACTAGCCATCTCTCGCCCTCAAGCTCGATCAATGCCTCGGCGACGCCTTCCCTGAATTTTCTGGGCACACGGACCCTCCAGTACTTCTTTAGCAGCCTTCCAACCCTGACTTCGCTTACTGCCTGCTCCATCATTCTACATATAATTGGTTAATGGCACCATTTAAGTTAGGACGATTAGCATCTCTACGATGTAGGTCGTGGAGCCTTGGCCCGCTTGATAGTCATGGCAGGAGGACGCGGTGTCCGTATGGGCCCCGGAGCAGAAAAGCCGCTAAGGAGGCTTGGCAATAAACCACTTATTGAATACGTGTTGGAGGCCACCCTCAACGCGAGTACGATAAGCCAAGTAATCTGCATAACGAGCCAGAACACCCCAAATACGACTAAGTATCTCCAATCACGAGGATTCAGCGTCGTGGTGGGGAGGGGCGACGGATACTACGGCGACCTCCTAACAGCCTTGTGGGAAATGCCGAACGACTTATACGTCGTCTGCTCAGCCGACATACCCTTCATATCGTCAAGCGATGTTGACGGACTAGTTAAAGGATATGACGAGAGGTTAAACACCTATCCCTACGTATTTGTCGCCGTACCTGCTGATCTCTCGAGAAAGCTTGGACTGACCGCATCTTCGAGATTTAACATTGATGGGAAGGAGGCATGCCCAGCCGGAATAAGACTAATAGACACGAGGCAAATCCGCGATAGGAGGCTGCCCACGCCCTATATACTAGTGATAAATGAGCCCCGCCTAGCAGTAAACATAAACACGCCCGAGGACCTTAAAGCCGCCGAAGCGCTCTTAAAGACCCTGCCTCTCAGAAGGGTTCTGAGCTAAGTAGAGGTGAGTGGTATTTCGTTGCCTCTGCTTAGCTCTTCCCTCTCGATTAGGTCATGGAGGGCTCTTTGGGGGAACCCGGCTCCCCGCATCTGAAGGTTTAGCGCCGCCACGACGTCTCTGTCCATTGTTAGGCTGCACTTCTCGCACTTCATCAACCTGCCCCCATAGGCTACTAGGTAGCCTGAGCAGAGGGGGCAGGTCTTGGAGGTGTTCTTCGCGTCCACGTATTTTACTGGCAGTCCAAGCCATTTGAGCTTGTATTCCAGCATGGACTGGAATGTCCTAGCGTTCCACTTCGAGAGCTTCCTGTTCTGCCCTCTGGAGCCGTTCAGAACCCTGTACTTCAAGCCCTTGAGCCTCTCCATTATTGCCCCGCTCCTCGTTCTCTCCAGCTCTCTTGCTATCGCGGTCGTGAGCTTGTGCATGAAGTCCCCGGCTCTGTTCTTCTCCCGCCTCGAATATTTCTGCATCAGCTTCTCGGATGCTTTAGGCTTGAGCTCTGAAAGTCTCTGTATTCTCTGTCGCTTAGCCTCATAGACCCTGTGGATGTGGTAGAGGTTCCTCAGGTCGTACCGCACTATTCTTCCATCGATTAGTGCCGTTATGTTTGTCATGTTTATGTCGAATGAGGCCCACTTATCGGCTCTAGGCTCCACGCTCTTCTTCACCGTAACTATCAGGTACTTCTCCGTTAAGACTAGCCCTCCAAGCCTATCAAAGTCTTGGGGGACCCAGCGGTGTTTAGTTAAATCGACCTCGAGATACCTCCTATTAGGCTCGATGCTTATCCTCAATATACCGCTTTTGAAGGTGAAGAGCGTGTTCTTAACGTAGATGGACCTCCTCGTTATCTTAGGATGCTCTCTAGCCCTCCCCCTGTTGTACAGCGTTACCCATCCCTTGACCAACCCGATGACCGAGTTTATGGCAGAGTCTACGTAGTGCTTAGAATACCTCCAACCCCTCAAGAGTTCCTCTCTAAGCCTCCTCCTATCTTCGCTATTGAACTCCAGGTGGGCTTTCCCAGAGAGCTTAATCTTTGATAGGATGGCTTCTAGAGCCCTTTTCCTGACCTCGAAGCATGCCTCTATCAGGTCTTTAGGAGCGTCTACTGGTATCCTGTAGCTCTTGACGACTTCCAAATCCTCTCGACCTCGCTTCTAGGATGCCTGAGCTTAACAGCTTTCTCCATATCCCATCCCCCTCTGCTGATGCTTCGGCGGCTCCGCAATCCTCCATCCGGCCAGTGGCGACACGACTAGCCACGCCCCATCCACCACCCACAACCATGACTAGAGACGCTACATAAGCGTTGGAGACTATGATGAAAGTACTGAGATTGTAGTGCGGAAACGAGGTAATATTCAGGGGAAAAGGGACAGACAACACTACACGGATACCCAAGACCAGAAATATATTAAGATTGTCTAGAGAAGCGTTAAAAAGGATCGAAAGTGGAGAGATGGCCCGCGAAATTTATGGCCTGATAAGAGAGTTAACTAATGAATCGGGTTTTTATTCTAGTGCAAGACTTCCGAAAAACAGGTACGCCGAATGATGAGGACCACAAGGGTGGAAGAATAGTTGAAGATCATGGCGGCGAACGCTGATCAAGGCAAAGAACCACTCATCACGATTTTTAAAAGAAAGATTGAGGAATACTCTAAAAGGCCAGAAATAATGGAGAAGTTATCCGGGATTAACGCGTCGGTGCAGGTCAGGCCGCTGGATGATGGGCCCTTCTTCATCAAGGTAAGTGGTGGCGAGATTGAGATAGGCGAGGGCGAAATACCTGACCCACTAGTGACGGTTGTCGCCAAGCGGTCAGACCTGATAAAACTCATTAACCAGGAGGCAGACCCATTTTCATACTACTTTTCAGGTAAAATAAGGGTTATGGGCAGGGTCTTGGAGGCCGCTGAACTCCTAAGAGTCTTGCTAAGAAGGATCAAATAACTTAACTAGGCTTTTCGCTTGATGCTTTCCCGGTGATGTAGAGGACCGTCTCGGCTATGTAGGTCGCGTGGTCCCCGATCCTCTCCAAATACCTCATCAATAGCAACACTGCCAAGTCGCATTTTTTATCAGTAGTAGTGTCGCTTATCGCCTTTCTCAAGTAGTTCCTGTACTGCGCATCCACCTCGTCATCTAGCTCTATTACTTTTTTTGCTTTTTCTGGGTCCTTCTCCTTAAATGAAGCTATACTCTCATTTACGAGCTTCTTGACTAGCTCTACCGTGTATCTCACCTCGGACATGCCGCAGTAGGAGATATCGCCGAACTCCCTGATTATGTCGGCTATATCGTATGCATAGCGTCCGAAGCGGTAGAATCCATAGCTTATCTCGTAGCATGATTTTATGTACCTAAGATCAGTTGCCAGTGGTTGATACCTAGCTATCAGTTCAGTGGCTATGTCGGTAACTGCTTCGTGCAGTTCTTTTAGCTGAAGCGAGAGTTCATAGACTTTTTTGGAGACGTCTATTCCCTTCATGAATGCTTCTGCTGCGAGTTCTATTGCTCTTACACTTATGTTCGACATCTGGATTAGCGTGTCTGTCAGCTTCTCTAGACCGAGGTCTATTAGCCTCATCTGCTCATCCCACCTTTCCACTAATGTAGGCCTCTGTCCTCTTGTCTCTGGGATTGGTGAAGACCTCCTTTGTTGGTCCATACTCTATAAGCGTGCCCACCATTTTTTCGTTTGGCATCATTACCGCTGTATAGTCCGAGACCCTAGCGGCCTGAAGCATGTTATGCGTCACAATAATTATTGTTAGCTCGGACTTAAGCTTGTATAGGAGCTCCTCTATCTTGGCAGTCGAGACCGGGTCAAGGGACATTGTAGGCTCGTCAAGCAGCAGTACCTTAGGATTTATCGCTAGGGCCCTAGCGATGCAGAGGCGCTGTTGCTGTCCGCCAGACAATTCATAAGCATGCGCATCGAGCCTGTCCTTAACTTCGTCCCAAAGGGCAGCCTTCCTCAGCGCATCCTCCACCATTCTGTCAAGTTCTTCGCGATTACGGGTAAGCCCATTTATCTTAACGCCGAAGGCAACATTGTCATAAATACTCATTGGGAATGGGTTTGGCTTCTGGAAGACCATTCCGACGACTGCTCTGACTGCGACGGGGTCGACTGACTTGTCATAAATGTTGACGCCGTCGAGATAGACCCTGCCCTTAACAATCGCGTCCGGTATAAGATCATTCATGCGGTTAATGCTTCTGAGCAGGGTGGACTTGCCACATCCAGACGGGCCGATTATCGCAGTGATCTTGTTTTTTAGAAATTCAATGTTTATGTTGCTTATAGCCAGCCTTTTCCGATAATAAACCGAGAGCTCCTCAACCTTTATGTGTATCTCATCGCGTACTTTTCCCAACTCTTCTGCGAGCTTAAATTCCTGCTCCAATACCTCGTGGCCCATCATTTTATCGCCTCCTCGATAATCTATACCTTAAGTATATGGCCACCGCGTTGAGGAGAATTAACATCAGTAGTAAGACTATGATTCCTGCTGACGCTAGCTCCCTGAACTCGAGTTGTGGCCGGCTTATCCAGTTATAGAGTAGGAGGGGCATGACGGTGAATCTATCAAGCGGCGACGCGGGGACCTCCCTTATAAAAAGTAAACCACTAATAACGAGAATGGGTGCGGCCTCTCCCATCGCCCTACTGATCGCTAAGATGCTGCCCGTCAGCATCATTGGCAGAGCTCTAGGAAGAACAATGGACTTGATTACCTCCCACCTCGTCGCTCCAAGGGCGTATCCGCCGAACCTAAGGTCGTCTGGGACTGCCTTCAGAGCCTCGAGGGCTGAGACCGTAACGAGCGGCAGGGTGAGAAATGCTAGCAATATTGCGCCTACTAGGATGCTTCTTCCAAGACCAAGCGTATATGATAAGAACCCGAGGCCCACGACGCCGAATATCACTGAGGGTACTCCGGCCAGGCTGTTCAGGTTGATCTGTAGGAAAGACCTGAGCTTCTCCATTCCTGAATACTCGTTAAGATAGATCGCCGTCGCTATTCCCAAAGGGAATGACATCAGGGTAGATAACCCCACTGTCCATAGCGTGCCGTAGATCGCTGGAAGCATTCCAGCCTCTCGGGGATTTGATGAGGGGAAATTAGTCAACAGGCTCCAGCTGAGCCTATGGCTGCCAGTAGCGACGATGTAGATAAGAAGCGAGACGATGAATAATATTGCGATGAAGAGACCAAGCGAGTAGACTACCGGCATGTATCGATCAATTAAGAGTTTTCTCTTATTATTGTAAGCTAATACCTGATTGCCCATCTCTTAAGCACCCTTAAAGCGATGAGATTGAGGGGATACGTCATCAAAAGGAGCGTCAAGCCTACAGCAAACAGCGAACTGTACTCTATCGTTCCATAGGGGGCGTCGCCTGTCGCGACTTGGGCTATAAACCCAGTCATCGTCTCCATAGATTCCTTGACGTTGTACGATAGTATCGGCCTGAATCCCGCAGCTATGGCAACTATCATCGTCTCACCCATGGCCCTACCAAACGCGAGAATGATGGATGCGAAGATTCCTGAGAGCGCGGCAGGAATAACAATCTTCAAGACTACCTCGAATTTCCTCGCACCGACGGCGTAGGCAGCCAGCCTCAAGTCCAGCGGCACGGATCGGATAGCGTCCTCGCTTATTGATGCAACTATTGGAATTATTAAGAAACCAATCATCAACCCTGCTGCGAGAATGTTATTTATCTGAATGTCTGGCAGAAAGAACCGCAATAATTGTGGCGTGACAAAGTAGAGGGCGAAGTATCCATAAACCACTGTTGGGATGCCGGCCAGCAGCTCAATCATCGGCTTAAAAATATTCTTAACCCTATTGCTTGCATACTCTCCTAGGTAGATGGCGATGGCAAGTCCAATGGGCACTGCCAGTCCGAGCGCTATGAGGGAGCTGAGAAGCGTAGCGTTCAGCAAGGGCAGCACTCCGAATTTCTTCTCCTCGAAGAGAACCGTCCACTGAGTCCCGGTCAGATACTCAAGTATGTTTACCTTCTCGAAGAACTGTAATGACTCATTAAGCAATGTCGCCAAGATTATTACTACAGCGATGGTCGAGGCAGAGGCCGCGATAAAGGTAATGTTATGAACAATTGATGAGACCAGTCTCCTCTTCTTCAGCGTCTTTGAATAAGATATTAGAGTACTCATACCCTTGCCTTCACGAAGGCCCCAGGTCTTTCCCCTTTATGAGTGTTAATTCATAAAGTCCGCTTGTTATTCCACTCTTCAGGGCGGCAGCCGCCAATCGGTAATAATTGTCAGACAGCGGGACATAGTGGACAGTCTTGATGATACTCGCTCCTTTCTCGAGGTAGAAGTAGACAAACTCTCTTAACTCTGGTTTCTTCTCAAATTTCTCCCTGTTTACATAGATAAAGAGCGGTCTGGCCAGTGGATATGTAAATGTGGTAATTGACTCTTCATCAGGTAAGATGCATTCTGAGCCTGGGACGGCGTCGTCTCTAATCTTAACGACTTTTAGCCTATCTTTGTTATTCACGTAGTATGCATACCCAAAGTATCCGAGTGCGTATTTCTCGCTCTCCACGCTGGCGACAAGGACATTGTCATCCTCAGACGCCACGTAGTCGGTCCTGCTCGACTTAAGCTTACCCACTACTCGCTCCGTAAAGTAATCAAACGTTCCGGAGTCGGGTCCGGGCCCATAGAGCCTTATGGGCTCCTTTGGCCAGTCGGGCCTAACGTCGCTCCAGAACTTCACCTTGCTGTCAGGCCTCCATATCTCCCTCAGCTCAGAAATTGTGAGACAATCGACAAAGTCATTTTCGGGATTTACAACTACTGCCAATCCGTCAATAGCTATGGGAATCTCTATCCATCCTACTCCATTCTTAGCGGCTGTCTCAGCCTCTGTTTTCAGGATTGGTCTGGATGCATCGTTGATGTCTATCTCGCCTGAGACAAACCTTTTAAAGCCACCCCCGGTTCCCGAGATCCCAACGGTAACTCTGACGTTTGGGTGCAGCTTCATAAACTCCTCAGCCACCGCCTCTGTTATTGGGTAAACCGTGCTTGAGCCGTCAATCTCGACGCTGCCAGATAATTGTGCCGTGGACGTGCCTATTCCGACGGTCTCGGTAATGTAAAGTGTAACAGTAGTGGCGCCTGCATGGCCTGAGCTTGTGGAGGATATGAAAAATCCAGCAAAGCCACCGATAAACAGCATGGCTATGCATAGCAATACCGTGAATAAATTCAGGCTTACCCTACCGCCTAATTTGTCCAAATTACATCGGTAAAAAGAAATCTCATGGATAATATATACCTGGAGTAAAATGTATGTATAATTTCATATAGTCTATATAGAATCCATAACGATTGCCACGCTAGGAACTCTTTTAAAATAATTTGTGAAATAAAATTGCCCACACCATTCATATATAAGTGCCGGCGGTGGGATTTGAACCCACAACGACGGGATTATGAGCCCCGCGCTCTGCCAGGTTGAGCTACGCCGGCAGCTCTGGCCAGTCCCACCTACCGGACATAAACTAGACCCACTTAGGATTATTTATACATCCCTTCCTAAACTCAGCACTTAAGCTCCTACCAATCTTGATCATGGATACCTTCTTGGCAAGACCTTGTACTGTAGATTTGCTTATCATGTTAGGCCATCCGCGCAGCATCTGGGAAACCAGAGGAGGCCGGACGTCAAATAATCCATCACAGCGCCCAGCGATGGGCGCGCGTTTTATCCTTAGTCATACCGGTCTCCCCGGGTTTTATCCCTGTTGCCAGCATGGCCAGTCCCCCGTGGCTTCAGGCTTATTTGTCGTAAAGATTTTTAATAGCACCTCCTTCTCCATACGGACGGTTGGCTGAAACCATTATATAAGGCTTGCTGAAAAACCGTCAGTCGCTTTAAAACATATTTGAGAGGCCCAGAGTAGAGAGGAAGGAGAAGTCAGAGATTAAATATCCATTGGGCCTAAAACAGTAATATTCCCGCAACAGCAGGACTTGTGGGGGCAATGAGGTAATATTCGGGGAAAAGGGAGAACTCACACTATACGTATACCTAGCTAAGACATCAGACTCGGCTTGGATACCTAAAGGCTCCTTAATTATTTAGCCCTACACAAAATATGTTGATGGGCTATATTAGGGGCGGCGCCCTCTGCCGGCCAAGAGATATGATAGGACTTTAGTTTAAAACTATATTCCTATTCATAACCAGCTCAGAAATTCCTACTAGTTATTGAACTCATGACTCATTAGACCTAATCAGGATAATCCTTTATCCTTAACACGTTAAAAGTTCAAAAAATAAAGGATTCTAGTCTTTGTATGGTAGATTTCTGGGGAGTCGTAACTTGCTCGTAATTTATGGTATTATCGTCAGCGGGCAGGGTAGGTTCTCCATGTACTTCTTCTGGCCTCTGAATACTCCCTTTGTGGCCTTTCTGAGTTCCTCTATTCCGATGACGATTCTTGCAGGGCATATGTTGTTTGCAAGAGCGGCTATCCTCTTCATGGAGTTCTCCAGCTCGATCACCTTATCGTACTCGATGCCTTCCCTTCTAAGAGTCTCTTCAAACGGCCTTAATAGTTGCTCAGCAAACATTGTCTTGTAGACATAGTTTGGATCGGCGTTTATCTTCTCGTTGAGAACATAGTTTTTGAACTCGAAGGGTGGCTTTATGTCCTCGTCTATCATTGCTGTAAGTATTATCTTTCCATCTGATTCCTTCGCCATCTGAACAGCCGCATCGAAGACCTTCCTAGACTCCTCACTATCACTGATTACGACCAGTATCGCCTGCTTAGTCTTTTCTACCTGTTCTTCTACCTCTCTAGTGATTCCCAACACTGCCATTTTCATCACCAGCCGTATGATGAGCAGTCTGAATTATAAACATGTTATAATAATTGTAAGTAATCAGCAGTACACGTATATACGGCTATATTGAAAAAATACCCAAGAATTCCAGCCAAATAAACTCAGGAACTTAAGACGCAGCCACTATTGAAATAAACCAGTTATAAAGCTATTACGATAGGACTCGAAAAATTTTAGCCTTTACGCAAGTCTCAGCAGCCGATTTCTACTCAGAGCTTGATTCCACCATCTGACCGTGTAAGGCTTATTCGTTCAGCTCTTAACAGATCTGTACTTGTAAATTATGGCCGGCAACGCTACTAGTAAGTAGGAGACATGTAGAATAACTCTGAGCCACTCCGCCTTTACGGTATAGCCAACCATAACTGCAAATATCGAGCCTATGATTCCCTTATGATGGAGTGGATCGCTCTGTTGAATTGGCAATGAATAGGCAATTTCCGAAAGCCAGCCAAGCTCTATTCCTGACTCCTCTGCATATTCGACAAACTCATGCGCGCCGTATCCCGCGAGCCCTCCTGCTATAAGTATTAACAATACAGCAGTCATGTAAAAGAATCGCCTTATGTTTAGCCTTACTCCGATCGCGAATATTACATAGGCCAGTACTAGCGCGGCTAGTATTCCCATAGTCACGCCTATGAATGAGAACAGTGGGGTGATGATGATAAAGGGCGTAAGGAACAGGGCCATCTCTACTGCTTCTCTAAAAACAGCTATGAACGCAAAGACGCCGAGTCCGACTGTCTCTCCTTTGCTCATGTATGTGGCGACCCTTTGTTCTATGTCCTGCTTCAAATAAGGCGCCTTCGTAGTCATCCAGTAGATAACTGATGATAATACCGTGGTTGCGGTCCACGCCGATGCGAACTCAAATAGTAGTTGAGTAGATCTTGAAAGTGAGCCATACAATATCCATACATAAATGCCAGCGAACAGGCCCGACAACATGGCCAAGAAAGATCCATACCACAGATACTTCGCATAGATATGACCGCCCACTTTCCTCACGTATGAATACGCTATCGCTATGATCAAGGCGGCCTCGAAAGCCTCGCGGAGAGCTATTAGAAACTCGCCTATCACGCTTCTTAATAACATAACAGCGTTATATAAACACGATTTAAGAACAGGGCACATAGCCAATGCTAACTCAAATATGAATGCCTACCAGTTCCGAGCAGACTATTGAGAAATCTCTTCCTTCGCTAACGTCTCTTTCTCAGTCGGAGCGGTTGTTACGGCTGGTTTTACAGCCAGCTCCTCTCTGACAGTCACCCTAGGCCGGAGCTTCAACTCGACATATACCTCATCGGTACCGTACTTAATGTCAAATCCTAGTTTTTTGCATAGCCCGATCATTTTTGTGTTTTCCGGCAGGACGATTCCGTAGATCGAGTCTAATCCCTTCTCGAGCGCCACCTCGATCAGCATGTCGGTGAGCTTAGTTCCAAGGCCCTTTCCTTGGAAGTCGTCAGCAACGAGGACTGCAAACTCCCCCCTCTTCCTTTCCGGCTCAATGATCAGCCTACCAACGCCGACGTTTCTTCGCTTTCCGTCCTGGTTATACTCAGCAATTATTGCCATCTCTCGGTCGTAGTCGATGTTGCAGAACCTTACGAGCATCTCGTGAGTGATCTCCCTAATGACTTGGAAGAATCTGAACCTGCTGGATTCTTCGGATAAGCCCTTGATGAGCTCGTACTCGAGCGGCTCGTCTTCAGGCCTGATTGGTCTTAAGAGGACTTCTCTTCCATCCCTGAGTCTCCAGAGCCTGACATACTTTGTCGGATAAGGCATGATGACGAGGTGAGGATAAGGCTCATGCGAGTCAACGCACTCAGGGTCTAAGACAATCCTAAAATCGACGGCATATATCGAGTTGTCGGTGACTATTAATGGATTTATGTCGGCCTCCTTGATCTCGGGAAAATCAACGATGAGGTTCGAGAACCTCACTACTATTTCTTCAAGCTTTTTCATATCTGCCGGCGGCTTGCCTCGCATCCCATGCAACAGGGAGTTATAGATCTTCGTCTCCTCCATCAGTCTCCTTGCAAGTACTTGGTTGAGCGGCGGCAGCCCGATGGAAAAGTCTCTAAACACCTCCGTGGCAATTCCTCCAGTCCCAAACATTATCACTGATCCGAAGTCCGGGTCCTTCTTTGATCCCAGTATGAGTTCGTAGTTCGTGGGTTTTATCATTTGCTGGACGTATACGCCCTTTATTTTTGCGTCGGGCGCTTTTGACTTGACTGTATCGATGAGTTTTAAGAATGCGGTTCTCAGCTCGCTCTCTGACGACACGTTCGTCACCACGCCTCCCACATCGGTCTTATGAACTATGTCGTGCGATACGATCTTCAGCGCAACTGGATAGCCGATCTTCGAGGCTATCGCGAGCGCCTCATTCAAGTTAGTCGCAAGCTCTCCTCTAGCCCTCGGAATGCCGTAAGCATCTAAGAACTTATCACTCTCGTCGGGAGTCAGTACGACTCTTCCCTCGCTGAGGATCTTCTTTATCAGTATCTTCAGAAAGTTCTTGGGAGGCGCCGGGTCTATCGGTAGGTCTGCGGGAGTCTCGTAGAGGAGCTCCAAGTTTCTCTTATACTTGTACATGTATATGTATGTCTTGACCGCCTCCTCAGGGGTCTCGTATGTGGGTATGTCGTTTTTATGGAAGAGCTGCCTTGCCTCCCATACCTCGTCTCCGCCCATCCACACAGTCAGGACTGGCTTAGCCCTCGCGCTCTCCCTAACTATCTCGACTATTTCCTCAGCGAGTTCAAGAGGCCTAGCGGCTCCCTGCGGCGTGTAAATCACGACTACGCCATCTATGTTGGGGTCAGCTAGGCATGCCTTCAGCGCGGCCGTGTATCTGTTAATATCTGCGTCTCCGAGCACGTCAATCGGGTTTCCACGGCTCCAGTATGGAGGGAGCAGTGCGTTTAGCGTCTCCATCGTTGTCTCAGATAGTTCGGCGAGGAAGCCCCCGTTCTCCGCCACTGCGTCAGCCGCTATCACTCCTGGCCCGCCTGCATTTGTTATTACGGCGAGCCGAGGACCTGCCGGGAGATGTCTAGAATCTAGGACGCTCGCGCAGTTGAACAGGTCCTGAATCTCGTCGACCCTGACTACACCCACTCTCCTAAAGGCGGCGCGGTATACCTCAAAGCTGCCTGCCATCGATCCTGTATGGGATAGCGCTGCCTTTGCTCCTGTGGAGTATTTTCCGGGCTTTATGACGATTATGGGCTTGTTCCTAGCGAATCCTCTCGCGGCGCTCATGAATTTCCTTGCGTCGCCCACGCTCTCCATGTAGATCAGGATGCTCCGGGTGTATGGGTCTTGTCCGAGGAAGTCTATCAGGTCTCCGAAGTCTATGTCTATCATCGAGCCCAGAGAGATGAACATGCTGAAGCCGATGTGGGCGCTGACTGCCCAGTCTAGGATTGCGGAGCCTAGTGCTCCGCTCTGAGAAATGAAGGCTATCTGGCCGGGCTCTGGGTCTTTAAGAATGAAGGTCGAGTTTAGGCCTATCGGCGGCCTGATAAAGCCTAGGCAGTTGGGGCCAAGCACTCTTAGGCCGTATTTGCTCTTGATTTTCTTTATCTCTTCCTCGAGTCTCCTGCCCTCCTCTCCGGTCTCCCTGAACCCGGCCGAGACTATGACTACTCCTTCCACGCCAGCCTCGCCGCACTCCTCTACTAGCTTGGGGACGGTCTTGGCCGGCGTCGCTATTACAGCTAGGTCTACGTGTTCTGGGACGTCCCTTATTGAGGGGTAGCATTTTAGGCCTAGTACGCTCTCCCTGTTAGGGTTGACTGGATAGATCTCTCTGTCTCCGTTGCTCTTTAGGAGGTTCTTGAGCAGGGCTAGGCCTACGCTGCCCTCTCTGTCTGTCGCGCCTATCAATGCCACAACCTTAGGGTTAAACATCCGTTCGAGGCTGCCCAAATTCTTCTCCAAGCATTCATGGCAAGCCGTAATTTTTAGGTTTATTGCAAGTTTAATTTTCCATTATGCAATAGAATAATTATGCTTTGACGTTCGTATTAGTGAGGGCGTCGTATCAAGCCTTGGAAGGGTTGGTATTTTTCATAGGTTTAGTTGGGTTTTGCTTTTAGTTGTGGTTTGTTATTGTTTATATAGGGGATGGTATAACAATGTTATGAAGAAGCTTGACAGAAATAGCGTTCGACTACTCAAAGTACAACTTCAGGGACGAGGTCGAGTACCGCTATGTTACTAGGCCAGGCCTCTCCGAGGAGGTTGTTGAGGAGATCTCAAGGATAAAGGATGAGCCTGAGTGGATGAGAAAGTTTAGGCTGGATGCCTACAGGATATTTCGCGAGAAGCCTCTCCCTACATGGGGAGCAGACCTCTCGCGGCTAGACTTCGATAAGATTAGGTACTACATGAGTCCTACCGATAAAAAGTTCAGTAGCTGGGACGACGTTCCCGAGTACATCAAGAGAACCTTTAACAGGCTCGGTATTCCAGAGGCTGAGCGGAGGTTTCTCGCAGGCGTCGGCGCTCAATACGACTCTGAGGTTGTCTACCACAACATTAGGAAGGAGCTTGAGAGTCTAGGTGTCGTCTTCGTTGACATGGACACCGGGCTCAGGGAGTATCCAGAGATCGTTAAGAAGTATTTCGGGACGGTCGTGCCTCCGAGTGATAACAAGTTCGCCGCGCTTAACAGCGCTGTCTGGAGTGGTGGAAGCTTCATCTACGTGCCGAGTGGCGTGGAGGTTGATTTTCCGCTCCAAGCATACTTCAGGATAAATGCCTCGAACATCGGTCAGTTTGAGAGGACGTTAATAATCGCTGAGCCCTACAGCAAGGTTCACTATATAGAAGGATGTTTGCCGAGAGGCGAGAAGGTTTTGAATGGTGACAGTTTGGTGGCGATAGAAGAGATAGTTCCTGACGAAATAGTACTCAATGGTGCGGGCGAAGAGACGTTGGTTCAAAGCGTTAGGGTAAGAGATTATGAGGGCGAGCTTGTCGAAATCACTCCACTGTCGCCTGCAAACTCCTTCAGGCTAACACCAGACCACCCTGTCCTTGCAGTCAAAAGAGAGTGGGTTAGGACAAAGAGGAAGACACGTTATAGGCTACCTGAAACATCTACTGAAAAGCTCCGCCATGCCCAGCCTGTGTTCATCCCAGCGGGACAGCTTGATGTGGGTGATTTCCTAGTCTATCCGGTGAATAAGGAAGTTGAGGACTCACCTGCTCTGAACAAAGATGCATTGATTGTTCTTGGATATTATTTGGCGGATGGGTCCGCATTTATCCATAAGAAGTTAAACGTCCCAGTGGTTGAGTTCTCGTTCGGTGCCGATGAAGACGAGTATGTGAAAGAGCTATCAGACTCTATAGAAAGGCTTACCGGCAAGAAGCCATCCATCATTCACCAACCGAGCCGCAACGCCATAACCGTGATGACTTACTCTAAAGAGATTTACGAGCTCTGTGTAAGGGAGATCAGCGGGCATTCCCACAACAGACGGTTTAGTCCGAGAGTTATGAAGCTGCCGGCCAATAAACAAAGGATACTTCTAGAAGCATACTTGAAAGGTGATGGGAGCATCTACAGAAAGGGTAGGACGTTGGTCCGTTGTTCCACTACATCGGAGACGCTAGCATTCCAGCTCCAAGAAATTCTGGCAAGACTCGGCGTGTTTGCAAGCATAATGGTCAGGCAGGGTGGTGAGGACATGTTATCTGGCAAAAGAATATTAAGGAAGAGACAGTACATCATCGCATTCTCTCCGAAAAAGAGGTGGAGTGAAGTCAGGCTGGTAGGGGATTACTTTTTGGTGCCCATTAGGAGGTTGAGGAGGACGTATTATAGTGGTAGGGTTTATAACTTTGAGGTCTTAGGCCGTCACAACTCGTATCTTGTCAGAGGCTTTGCTGTCCACAACTGTACTGCTCCGATATACAGTACTGAGAGTCTGCACGCGGCTGTTGTTGAGATTATTGCTAAGAAGGGTGCATATGTTAGGTATACTACGCTTCAGAACTGGAGTACTGATGTGTATAACTTGGTGACTAAGCGTGCTTTTGCCCATGAGGACGCGACGGTTGAGTGGGTTGATGCGAACATCGGCTGTCTAGTTCCTGAAACGAAAGTTTTCACAAACCATGACGTTAAAACCATTAAAGAGCTGGAAGTAGGTGATGTAGTTTATACCTTAGGCCCTGACCTTAGGATAAGGACATCTAAAGTAATAGGGAAGAAGATCAATCCGCCGCGCCCAGTCTATAGACTCACCACAGCTAATTATAGAGAGATCACAGCAACCGATAACCATCCTTTCCTGACCCTTTCAATGGAGGGGCGTGTTTACAAACTCTCTTGGAAGATGTTGAGGGATCTCAAGGTAGGCGAACTTATTGCTGTTGTAGGACTATTGCCAGATAAAGGAGAACCTTACAGAATTGATTTCACACCCGACATGCGCTCTAAGCCCATAAAATACCCGTATGAAACCAGCGAGGACCTCATGTGGGTATTGGGCTTCTACCTAGGAGACGGCTACATGGATGGAAATAGGGTCTGCTTCGCTGTTGAAGAAAGAGACCCTGCAGCTCCTAGGCTGATCTCACTTCTCGACAGCCTCTTTGGAGTTAAGGTGAATAGGCGAGGCAACGTGATAAGAGTCAACTCGAAGAACCTAGTAAGATTACTAAAATCACTCGGATTTACCGGTAGGGCTAGGGAAAAGAATATTCCACACTGGGTTTACAGGCTACCTCACAGTCAAAAGAGGTCGCTGATAGAAGGCTACATAGCAGCTGATGTGTATGTGAGGAAGGGCCACAGGAACATGAGCATCTGCAGCGTTAACAGGAAGCTCCTTGAAGACGTTAAGGTGCTGGCTACTTCATGTGGAATGAATCCGCTAAAGATTAGCAAATGGACGAGACGGGAGAAGAAACCTCTGGGGAAGAAGGTGAAGACATATACACACTACTTCCTATATTTCAGTGATCACACTCCGCAGGCTGAGGTCTACTTTGTGCCCATTTTACGGATAGAGCCGGTAGGCAAGAGGGTGACGTATGATATCGAGGTTGAGGGGACAGCCAACTTCATAGCCCAAGGCATCGTAGTACACAACAGCAGAGTGACTATGAAGTATCCGAGTGTTTATCTGCTTGGTAGGGGTGCTAGGGCTGAGGTCTTGTCTGTGGCATTTGCGGGTCGTGGGCAGCATCAGGATACTGGCGCCAAGGCTATCCATGTTGCTCGAGACACGACGAGTAGGATTACCTCGAAGTCTGTCTGCAAGGACGGGGGCAGGACGACCTATAGGGGGCTCCTCTACGTCGGGAGGGGCGCTAGGAATGTTAAGTCGAGCGTTAAGTGTGATGCGTTGATCCTCGACGACCTCTCCAGGACTGATACTTATCCATACAATAATGTCTTGGAGGACGATGCGACTATCACGCATGAGGCGACGGTCGGCAAGATCGGCGAGGACCAGATATTCTACCTGATGAGTAGGGGTATACCCGAGCAGGAGGCCCTCAACATGATCGTCTTGGGATTCCTAGAGGGCTTCACGAAGACGCTTCCAATGGAGTATGCCGTCGAGTTTAACAGACTGATAGAACTCGAGATGTCGGGAAGCGTAGGATAACTCACGTCGTTAATTGGTTTAGGTATTCTAGCAGTCTTTTTGCTCTTTCTTGATAGGTGTGTTTTGCTGATTGTTGTTTTGCGTTCTTTGCTATTCTGTCGGCTAGTTCTGGGTTGTTTTTGATCAGCTCTATCTTTTCTGCCAGGTCCTTGGGCGAGTCTTCGTCGAATAGCAGGGCGTTCTCACCATTTTGAGGACCTCCTCTATCCACGGCTGCCTAGGCGCTAGGATCGGCTTCCCTGCGGCCATGTATTCGAAGATCTTTAGCGGCGAGTAGGACTTCATCGGCCCAGTCGAGGGCGTATAATGAACTAGACAGTCAGCCGCAAGCAAGTATTTAGGAACATCTATCGATGGGACTTGTCCCTTGAAGATTATTTGCTTTATTCCTAAATGTTCAGCGTATCTTGTTAGTCGCTTTATGTCATTCTCACTTCCTCCTACAAATAACAACAGTGTATCTTCGTCCTCGACGTGTCTGAATGCCTCCACTATGAATTCTGGCCTCTTCCAAGCGTGGAGTTGTCCGACATATGCGACAATCCACTTATCCCGGGGTAAATTCAGCTCTTCTCTGAGTATGTCTTTATCAATGGGCGATGATGGGAATAGCGCTGGATCAAAAGCGTCGTGAAGGGTTATTATATTATTTTTTGAGTCGACTATCTTTCTTATTTCTTTTTCTAGGTGGTTAGAGATTGTGATTATTAGGTCCGTGTTTTTTAGACCACTTATGAATAGGTCTTTTAGCTTTCCCTGACTGAGATACTCGTAGAATGGATTATGCATTTCGTATATTAGCTTTAATTTTAGGAATGGCTTTAAGACATGGAAGATTGTTAGTAATAGCGGTATTCTCGTCATAATGAATGTTTTTTATCATAGAGTTTTATTATGCTGATGATTATAGACGATATGAATGAATATATCAGTGCAGCCAATAAATGTATAGCTATATTTGCTTTCTTGCTATGAGCCCAGAACCAAGTCGTAGGTATGGGAATTACTGTAAAGTTACCAATCAAACCATAATAAGCGCTTATCTCTCTGTAGGTGTTAACTATTCGATAGTTCTTGAACTTTGCGGGTATTAATAGGTAGACACTGCATCCAGCCCTCGCCATAGCGTCACACATTCTGACTGTCTGTATAATATTAGCCTCCGTGTCTGGAATTGTCGCTAAACTTAGGTAAATAATAGTTGTCACGCCTAGACAACACTAGTCCTTAATACTACTCATTAAATATTACCTCGAAGTACTTCTTCACTTGTTTTTCTGCATCAAAGTCTAGTGCTCTTCTTAATGCCTTTCTCCTGTATTCTTCTAGTGGTCTTGAGTCTTTTAGTAGCTTGATTATCTCCTCCGCCCACACTTCCTCCTGCCATGTCAGCGGGTCCTTAGCATTGTATAATTTTCCATCCATGACGGGCATCAATATACCATAATCGCCGTATTCGGGCTTTCTAAGCTTCTCAACTTTGTACTCAGTCCCTGGCGCCAATATCTCTCTAGGACCAGAGAGACAATCGGCAGCCATCACGGGCAAACCACAAGCAAGACTCTCAACAATAACATTACCAAACCCCTCCCTCGTAGATGGGAGACAGAATAACGTGCTTCGAGCCATATACTTAAAAGGATTAGGTCTCCACCCAAGGACTAATGCCTTACCTTCTAAACACAAATCAGAAATCAGTTTCTCTAAATATGGTCTTAGCGGGCCATCACCAACCAGAATTAGTCTAGTATTGGGGATCTCTCCATTTACATGCCTGAAAACCCTAATCAAGTGGTGCTGACCCTTCTCTTTAGAAAGCCTGCCAACATTAATCAATACATTATTTATTTCGAAGAATTTTTCTTCTTGCTTGTCAAGCACCTCACTAGCATGCATCCTGATCGATTTAACGTCACAGGGATTAGGTATAACAACAATCTTACTTGAGGGCAAACCATAATTCTCAATAAAATATTGCTTTATAGCAGCAGAAATTACTATAATTTTTCTGGCCCTTCGATACAAGATCCTAGTTTTTAAAAAATACGGTAATTTTCCTCTTAACCCAAAAATCGGAGGTGATTTGGGATGCGCTTCAATTCTGATAAAAGGTTTAGAAAACATTTGTAAAAGAGCTATATTTCTACCATCTTTTTTACATCCAAGAACTGCTTCTGCTCTTTCGCGAAGCAAAATCCTAAAAAACTCTATAATCGATTTTATGCGATCTATTACTCCTCCGTAGTAATTATTCCTCAATATATAAATCCGAGACCTAGTATTATAAGAAATTTCTTTCTTAAACAACACAATCACTACCTCATAATCGCTTGGAGCAAAACTGGATAGATAGGATATTACACGTTCAACTCCTCCCTCACTAAGCTTCGGTGTCAAAATCACAAGCTTCTTCTTCATGTTATCTAATCCCTTTTCAGTACAAGGTAGGTTCGCATATATAAATTCAATAAGAAAACTGATGAAAAATCCGAGCTAGATTTTCTTCATAATTTATAGTCTCTTTCAATGAAGATAGATATTTCACACTTTCAACGTCCTTTTTTATTAATCATTTTTCGTAGGTTTTATTGTAGAGTTAACTGCCCAATCAGATTGAAATATTTACTGATCTGGAAACGCCAATCGTAATTTTTGGAATACACGACTCCTCTTGAGGCTAATCTTTTTGCCAATGCGTCATCGTTTAACAGCTCTATTACGGCAGAGGAAAATGATTTAGGATCAACAGGGACGACTAAACCTGACCCTGCCTCGCGGACAGGCCAAGACTCGTCAACATTGGTTGCAACTATGGGCCGTCCAGCAGCCATATACTCAAAGAGCTTAACAGAAAAGCGCCCACCTAAAGATACATCTTGAGGAAACAGGCAAACCCTTGCCATCTGAAGCCAAGTTGGGAGATTATCATGACTTACGAACCCCGGCAAAATAACTCTATTAATTATGCCCTTGCTCAATAAACTCTTAGTAAAAAATCTCGGTACATCACCAATTACGATGAATTTTACTTCTTTGTCCTTTCTACATACTTCTTCAATGATTTTAAGCAAGAAAATTGAGCGATGTGACGCAAATGTACCATAATAGAGGACGATTTTCTCATTTGGTAGAGGTGTATGTTTAAACCTCTCTAAATCAACACCGCTCGGAATAACTACAATTTTCTCCTCTGGCAATCTATAAAATTTAATAAGTCTCTCTTTAATCATTCCAGTAGGAACTACTATCTTGGAGATTTTTCTGTTGTGCAAATAATACATATATTTAACCCAAGATTTAGCTGAAAAATCTGGATCATCAATATCTAGTATTACTGGCTGGCCATACATTATTGGAAATAATTGTGTCGTCAGGTCAAACAACCATATTAAATCGGGATGTAGCAAGTTTATTAGAAATTGTGATACATAGGGACTTATGTGATAACCTATCCTACGGGGTATGAAGGGCAAGACATATAGTACTCTACATCTCGCATGAATTGTTGTTTTATCGCTGATTCGTGATCCTGCAACTACGGTTGTAGAAAACTTTTCAGATATTCCCTCCAAAAGCTTAACATATCTGATATTATAGAATGGATACGCAGAAACACTCGTTACTACTCTAATCATCATTTATCAAATCAACCTTTGTATTATAAAATTTAAATCTATACCACCCTAACTAAAATCAACATTCTAAAACACGACAAAAAATAGGTCTAAAATGTTTTCGAAATCTTTAATTCCTTGTGGTTTGATTTATGGTTGGGTTTGAGGGCTGTTCGCCTGACCGTGAGGGGAAGGGTCCAGAGGGTTGGATACCGTAGACATGTACTAGACGCAGCCCAAGAACTAGGAATCGCAGGCTACGCTAAAAACGACAAGGATGGCTCAGTCATAGTATTCGCCCAAGCTAAGGAAGAAACGCTCGAGTCTTTCCTAAAAACTGTCCAGAACCCACCACCGCCAGCCCAAGTGAGATCCATCGAGATGAGAGAGGTCAAGCCCAATCCACGCGTCAAGACCTTCGAGATTAAATACGGAAAACTAGCAGACGAGCTTCAAGAAGGCTTCGGTGCCACTCAGACAGTATTTATGAACTACTGGGCTGAATTCAAAGACTATAGACAAGAGTTCAAAGAATTCGCAAAAAAGACCGACGAGAACTTCAAGACAATCCTCGACAAATATGGAGAGATATCAGAAAAGCTAGCCAGACTTATAGAGATGATGACAGAAGAGTCAAAAAAGACGACCGAGATGCTCGAGACCATGAGGAGAGAATTCATAGAAACGAGGGAACGGCTCGACAATTCTTTGATACTCCTAAGAGAAGCAGTAGAGAGACTCAGCCATAAATCCTAGTTAAAATCTTGGTTCTCGTCAATGATTGGGGATGAGTAGGGCTAGGCTTAGGCTTGCCGGTGCGGTTTCGTTTGCTTCTCAGGTCTTCGGATACGTAGTCGGGATACTGTTCACCGCAATGGTCTCGAGAAGATTATCGGAGCGGGACTTCGGCGCCTGGGCATACATAGGAACACTCATATCATACGCGGTCACGCTCACGGACCTATTCTCGACGTGGATATACCGAGACGCGGCCCGGGGTAGGAAAATCCTAGGATCCGCCTTAATCCTCAACGCGCCGATACTAACCACCGCAATCCTAACATACATCGCGATAAGCAACTCAGCGGCAACCTCGGCCGGACTTGAACAAGGCACACTGCTCCTAGGCCTAATGGTCCTCCCATCACTATACCTAACAACAGCAATAACCGACATAGCCAAAGGATACACACCACAGCACGTCGGAGCATCAACAATACTATACGAAACAGCAAAACTAGTCCTCGGAATACTACTAGTCGCTCAGCTCAGACTCGGACTACAGGGAGTATTCACAACGCTGGCAGCAGCATACACCCTGCAACTCGCCTACCTCCTAACAACCATCAAGCCCCTAGCATCGAGAAAAATAGATACAACAACAATCAAGAGGTGGCTTAGGGGATCGATATTCAAACTAATAAGCGTCGCATCAGGCTACATATCACAGCTCGACATCATACTTATGACGACGATCACCGCCGCAACGCTAATAACGGGATACTGGCAGGCATCACTCCTAATCGCGGTAATCGTCAAATCGACAGGAGACCTGATGGGCGGACTAACCCAGAGACTACTATCGGGCGGTGGGCAGCGAGACATCGATAAATCCTTCACGTTCACGATGACGCTGGCAGCACCTACGCTGCTCGGAGCAGTAATCCTATCAGGAGACATACTTTACGCATTTAGGCCGGCATACGCTGCCGCATGGCAGACAGCAACAATACTAGCAACCAGCACATTCATAGGAATCATAACAAGCTTCTACTCATCAATAATATTCGCATCAGACAAATTCGACCTAAAAGAAGACACCTCAATAATAGACTTCGCTAGAAGCCGAGTCTTCACGCTCTGGAGAATAGGCCTATACACATCGATAGCCTACGCAGCAGCAATAGCCGCCACGCTGCTATACCTAAAGTCCATAGACGCCGACATACTGACGATGACGACCGCTATAGCAATAATTCACCTATTACTCAACACCGCCAGACTACTCATCTACAGTAAACTAGCCCAAAGATACGGGACCCAAAAGCCAAGACTCTCAGCTGCGACTCCATACCTAGTAGCAGCGATAATCATGGCAATAGTCGTACTTATCGCCAGAACACAGATAGACCCGAGAGCACCAACACTAGCACAGACGCTCCCACCACTATTCAGCCTAATAGCAATCGGAGCCGCCACCTACTTCACCGCACTATGGCCGCTCAGCAAGAACTTCAGGGACCTAGTAAAAGACGTAAAGGCATTTTTGCTAAGCTACATGCATACAAAGCAGAAATAGGCAGCGGTTAGAATTTTTGGGGCTATCGATGCTCCACTACTCTGTCGGCGACAATCTTCATGATGACTCGTCTCTGCCCTGGCTTCCGGAATGGATGCTTCTCCACGCCCATGTACCGGTTCGCCAGCATGTCTATATGTTCCTCGGCTCCCTCGGTCGTAAGCTCAACAACCCTGCCCCTAATCTCGACGTACTGGAGCGGGTTGAGATGGTCCAGAACGACCAGCGATACCCTATGATCCCTCCTGACATTCCTATACTTGACCCTTCCAATAACCGTGTTGACAAGCAGCACGTCGCCATCCCTATCCACGTAAACGGGGCTTAAGTGGGGAGCGCCGTCAGGCATCAACGTGGCCAGCACTCCTACATTCCTGCCGTCTATAAGCCACTTCGCAAACTCAGTCAGCCCAGCCATGAATAAACAACCACTACTCCCTCATTTAAGCCTACAGGTTGTTCCTCGTCAAAGCTCCTCTAGACTCTTCAGTGTCTCCTCGACTGCCGCGTCCAGTCCCAGCCTACTCCACTCCTTCATGACTTCTTCTGGTCTCGTCCTAGTGGCCGCCCTCCTCAGCAGGATGGAGCAGCAGTCCTTATAGTCCCTGATAGATGCCTCGTACGTTCCGACCCTCTTCGCGATCTCGACGATCTCCTCCTTATCCAACCCTATCAGCGGCCTATAGATGGGCAGCGCTATGCCGGCCGACGACGAGTAAAGATTCTCAAGCGTCTGAGAGGCCACCTGACCGACCGAGTCGCCAGTAACGATGCCCAGGGCTCCAAGACTTCTGGCCAGCTCCTCGGCCACCCTCAGCATAAACCTCCTGAACAACGCCAGCTCAAGCTCTGGGACAGCGTTGATCGTCGCCTTCATGAAGGGTATGAAGGAGGCAAGATAGAGCCTTGAGTCCGGCGAGTAGCTCCTCAAGACCTCGAAGAGATCGGCGATCTTGCTCATCCTGACGTGACTCACGTTGGGCAGCGCGTAGAAGTGGAGGAGATCGACGATGCATCCGCGCTTCATCATCAGCAAGCTGGCAACTGGCGAGTCGATCCCTCCGGAGAATAGAGACACGACTCTACCGCTAGTGCCGACTGGTAGTCCGCCCGGCCCCTCGTGTCTCTCCCATACTACTAGGATCTCGGATGGTAGGACTGATATGTAGATGGTCTTCTCCGGGTTTTTCAGGTCTACTGACGCGCCTGTCTCGCTGACTATTGCGGCTCCTATATCTCGCTCTATTTCTATCGATGTTTGCGGGTAGGTTTTATCGACTCTGGTCGCCTTCACCCTGAACCTCGTGTCTGGCGCTAACTGTTGTCTCGCTACTTCTAGCACGGTCTTCTTGAGTTGTTCAGCGTCTTTTGGTATTGAGCACCCCAGCCCGATCCACTTGATTCCGAATACTTTTTTCAGCCTGCTGACTATCTTTTCAGCATCTTGGCCCTCAGCCTCGTCGAGGTAGATCAGCAGTCTTCCGGGGCGCCTCGTGATTTTGATGCTTTCGTTCAGCATTGACCCCGCGTTTTTTATGAGTGCTTTCTCGTATTGTCTCCTGTTTGCGCCTTTTAGCGCTATCTCTGCGTAGTGTATTGTGATTATTCTTTTCGAGGCCTGGTCAGCCACTTCTCTCATTTATTTGGACAGTCTCTGAGGATATGAATTTTTAAGTCGGCGTCGTTATTTCTTGGTCTTGGGGTTTTTGGTCCTGGCCGAGTTGCCGGCTGTCGGTAGGACTGAGAGGACTGCTGAGCGTGTGGTCTGTCCTGTCTGTGGCAACGTTGCGAGGTTTTGTAAGCTATCCAAGTGTCCCTACTATAGGGGTGTTTATGAGGCGATTAGCCGCTCTCTATCTTCCGGCTCTCTGTTCGGTCCTTCACCCCCAGCCGTTCTTTTCGGTGAGTGGGGCTATCCTAAGGTTTATGGCGGTGCTTGTCTCTCTTTTCTTGAGGGTGTTAATGCGGGGCTCCTCGAGTCTCCCAGTAGGTGGCTGACGCTCTCGATCGATGATCTGCTCTCTCTCCGCCTAGCCCTATTCTTTGGTAGGCTGAGGTTCCCCGTTGTTAGTGCCCGCAGGCCCGGCAAGGTTCTTGAGGCTATTCAGGAGTCTGCCCTTTCCAGCCTGCCAGTGGACGTCGAGATGAAGATTGTTGGCAGCGTTAAGGCGCGGCCAGGCTTTGGGGTGAGGGCTTCTCCCCACGGCCCATCTGCAAGGGTCGAGGACTTAAGGGTCGTCGGCAATGTCTCTGCGCCGCGGAGGGTTGAGCAGCTTGTCAGCGACGTTGATGTCTCTGCAAGTGAGGCAGTCGCTGAGCTCCATGCACGCGGCGTTGACGAGTATTATCTGGCTCGTGTTTTCTCTGCCGGGCTTCTTGGTAGGAGGGCTGAGAGGCGGCTTGTCCCAACGGAGTGGAGCATCACGGCGATTGACGACATGCTCGGCCGAATGCTCTTGAGGAGGGTTAGGGATCTCAGAGTCATTGATGAGTATCGCGTCTTCGAGGCCTCTGCGCTGTTTAACTCAGTCTTCGTCGTTTTGGTTCCCTCGGTCTGGATGTTTGAGCTGCTTGAGGGCTGGCTGAGGTTTCTGGACGAGTCGCCCTATGCCGATTACGAGTTTTATTGGGGTCGGAGCAGCTATGCAGAGAGTACCGGTGGTGCGTACTATGCAGTTAGGCTCTCAGTCCTGAGGTATCTAGCCTCTAGGGGTGTTCAGGCAGGCGCTATAGTGTTCTTTGAGGTTGATCGTGGCTGGATCCCTCTCGGCGTCTGGAGGTTTAGGGAGCTGACGAGGGTCGCGCTTGAGTCCGGCGGGCGTCGCTTCGACTCTCTCGACGAGGCCTTGAGCTATGTTGGCTCGAGGCTCAGGATACCGCTAAGCAAGTACCTGTCTAGGAGCCGTCTCGTGCCGTTTATTCGCAGTCAGTCGAGGCTCGCCTAGGGGCTGGGGCTAAGGTTTTTATTGGGTTTTTCACCCCGTATCTGTAGGCGGCCGTAGTCTAGCCTGGTAGGACACCAGCCTGCCACGCTGGGGGTCCCGGGTTCAAATCCCGGCGGCCGCACTAATTTTCTGCTACGCATCAGGTCTCTGGATTTATGTTGTTATTATATTGTGGCAAATTAAATAATTATTTTTGGGTTTTGTTGTGGCTGTTGGTTTTATATTTTTCGGAGTTTGCTGGCGATTTCTTCCGGTATTTGTATCTCGATCTTGTTTGCTTCTTGGTCGTAGGCTATGATCTTTTCGTCTGGCTCTGCCGCGAAGGCTCTGTGTTTTCCGCTGCATATCGGGTATTTGTCACTGAATCCGCATATGCATATCCATACGTCTTCTCCCTTCGGCGTCGTGTATCTGTATGGTCTCTTGGCCGTGTGTATGACTAGCCTAGCCATGTTTAGCGTCTATGCATACATTACTTTATTATTTTTTCGTAGATACTCGTCTCTCGTGGTTTTATTTTTAAAAAATAGTCGCTAGTCTTTTGGTGTGTTTTCGTCTTTATTCTGCTGGTCTTCCGCACTTGCCGCAGAATTTGTCATCTGGGCCTAGTGGGTTTCCGCAGTAGCCGCAGTATCGGACGCCTGCCGCCGTTGTCGTTGGCGCTGCTGGTGCCTGTGTTGTTCCGGACTCGTATACTATTGAGGCTGATCTTCCGACGAATACCATGAAGAACGGAGAGATTATCATGGCTAGGATCCAGCCCACGTATGGTATGTACGATATGCCTGCTAGGACTAGCCCTATGACGAATATTATGATTATCCAGAGTATGTAGGTTGGCCATCCGACGTTCTTGATTATCGAGAGTACCCTGCTGAAGTCGAAGGCATCTCCTAATTTCCCTGTCTTAGCCATGTGGGTGATTGCCATGATTGCTATTATCATTATTAGGAAGGCCAGGATGATGCCTATGATTAACATTATTGCGCCTACTATGCCCAGTCCTGTAAGGGGCATGAACGCTCCGACTATCGATGAGGCGGCGCCAGCGGCTATCAGTCCTATGGGTATTATCATGTAGACGAGCGTCGCGACGAAGATTTTAGCTCCGCTTATCCAGAGCTCTCCATACTTCTCTAGCGGTGGCGGCGAGTCTGACCTCGGAGACTCTCTTATCACTCTCGCGAAGTATCCGGAGACGATGAAGTTTACTATCGGTATTATGTCTAGTATTATGAGGATGATTAGTCTTCCTACGTCTTTGAATAGTTTGACGGTGTAGTTGTACGAGTCTTTCAGATTATCCTCTAGTTTCATTACTCGCTCACTCTCCCAGCCTCGTTCCGCACGCCGTGCAGAAAAGCATCTCTGGCGGGTTTGCCTTTCCGCACTTTGAACAATACTTTAGCGATGCCTCGCTTCTTTGTGGCTGTGTGGGTGGCTTAGTCTCCGACGCTGACCTTACGAGCACGACGTCTCCGAAGGCTATTATCTGTGATGACTGAATGGCTTCTTCTCCCCCATCGAGCTTATCGTAGATTAGGACTATCTTTCCCTCTGGGTCGTAGCCGATGTCTTTGACCTTGCCCAGCCTTATTGCTTCGTCTGAAATTATATCCTTGCCCACGATCTCGTCTCTCCTGAAATATTTTTTACTCAAATCAACCACGCTTTTACAGAATATTGACCTATGCGGCGCTTATAAATTTTTAAGCCATGCGGCGTTTCATGTGGTCATTTTCTCACATATTTTCTCCTTAGGTCTCCGATGTATACGTGGTCGAACACGGTTCCCGAAGCCTCCGCTATCCTCATGTGATCGATCAGGCTCTTTGCTCTTCCGCCTGCGAGTCCGTCGGCGATCAGGGCGGCTCCTTGGGCCGCAGCCTTAGCTCTCGCCCGTAGCCCGACTATTCTCTCTACTCTTGCTATGCCTGAGAGTCTCTCGGATAGCTCGGCGTAAATTTCTGGAATGCTGCTTAGTCTCCCAGAGATTATGATTGCTTCGGGTCTCTTGACTGATGTCTGTAGTGCCCTCGCAGTCTTCTCGAGCCCCTCTATGAATGCTTCCCATGCGAGCTTTGTGTTCTTCTCTGTCTTTGCCCTCCTAGGGAAGTCTTCGGGCATGAGGTTCTCGTCGCCGACTATTGTCCTGACGCCTCCTGAGAAGAGCGTCGCCTTGCTGAATGGGCCTAGGAGGTATGCGACCTCTCCATCCATCGCTCCTGATGTTAGGAAGCCCGGGCCCGCCCTCGTCCCGCCTATGCCGTCGACTATCCTCCCCCTCTCGATCGCTATGCCCGCGTTGTATCCGAACCCTATCTCTAGCAGGATTATCGAGACCTCCTCGTACGGTACTCCATGCCGCGTAGAATAGTCGTATACTGCTAGGACTGCGCAGCAGAGCTTATCCGCCGTCCCCATGTCTATCGCGTTTATCTTTCTGTACTCAGGCACGGTTGGCAGCTGGACTACTCCTGGAATAAATATGATGTTTAGCCCAGTGTTCTTCAGCTTCTTCACGGCCCTCGTCAAGCCCACCAGCACTGGAATCTCGACGTCGTCTGGCCTCACGAGGACTGACTGGAAGAGGTCGTCGTCGGTCAGCTCGGATATGTGCTTGAGTGGTAGTCCATACCCAGAGGGCCCGACCACGAGGTCTAGTGGTCCCGCGCTCATCAATAGGTGTGCCAGCGCCTCAGGCTCCTCGGCTATCCTCGTCGATGGTATGGACTCGTCGAGGAAGACTTCTCCATCCTCCAGCCCAAGTATGTCGAAGCTCCTAGTGCCGGGGTCGATCCCCACAACCCTGACAGCCATGAAATAAAAACATACAAGCCAAGTAATCTACATTCACCGACTCGTAAGAAATGTTTCTGAAAATTTTCGAAAAGCTAAGTTGATAATTTTTTTCGTTTTGTGAGTCAAATCGTTGAGGATTCTTAATAAAGATATTGTTTTTTTTTGAAAAATTAAATTTATGCTTATTAGTTGCTCATGCCTAAATGAATTATGACGCAGCGGTTTATACTGCCTTTCATCGCTTCAATCCCAGAGAAGGGATTCAGAAGCATCTACCTAGAACTAGAGAACACTCCCGGCACGCTCGTATCTGCGCTTGAAGTAGTCTCGGCGGCTGGACTAAACATCGTCGGCATGGTTTCAAACGTAGCGATGACGCCTGAACAGACATTCCAAGCAATATTATTCGTAGACGTCGGCGACTACTCGGACGACCAGATCGAGGGACTGCTGAAACTCATAGAGAAGAAAAGAGGCGTGAGGAGACTACTCATGCATAAACACGAGCCAGAACAGATATCAATAGCCCCATTCTACTCAGAGCTAGGAATCTACGAGTTTAGGGCAGTAGTAATCACGGAGAACGAGCTCGCAGAACTCCTAACAAGCCTGTACGAGAAGCTCGGAGAAAGCGGAGCCCAAGCATTCCTCTACCACTTGGGCGTCCCACTGGGCAGGGCAGAGGCAAAATACTTCAAGAAGATACTCCCAAACATGGGCGCAAAGACGCCGCTCGAAGTCATACCACTAACATCCCTAGGCTGGTGCCACGCCATAGACATAGAGCGTCAAGACTCAGACACACTCAAACTCAAGATCCACGGACTCATAGAATGCACAACACTAAGAGGAAGAGTAGAACACCCATCATCACACCTCATAAGAGGATTCCTAGCAGGCTACATCTCAGAAATCATGGGAGGAGAATGGGAAGTAAAAGAACAGACCTGCACCGCCCAAGGCGCAGAAGCCTGCATCTTCACCGCAAAAAAGATAAAGTAATGCGGCCGCCGGGATTTGAACCCGGGTATTGGGCTCGGAAAGCCCACGTCCTAGTCCAGACTAGACCACGGCCGCTAGCGCCCTAAGGCTACTCACCGTATAGCCATTATTTAAAAATTGGCTGAAAAAGTATATCCACCTCAAAGCCCAGAGAATCCACCTAGTAGGCGAGCATGACTTGAGGCGGAGGATGGCTGGCTTCCAAGAACTGACACCATTAGACACGGCGCTCCAGAGGCTCCGAGCAACTATTACTCATAGAATAACAGAGACTGAGACGGTCAGGCTAGAATCGTCCCTAGGAAGGATACTCGCCGAGGATGTAACGGCAAGGATAAGCGTCCCGGAGTTCGATAGGAGTGCGGTCGACGGCTACGCAGTAATCGCAGAGGATACTTACGGAGCGGCGCCGCAAAACCCAATCGTACTTAAGTTGGTTACCACTATAGAGCCGGGTGCGAGTCCTCTAGAACTATCGACTATTAGGAGAGGTGAGGCGGCGAAAATCATGACTGGTGCGCCAATACCTAGGGGTGCGAACGCGGTCGTCATGGCGGAGCATGCAAAACAGACCAACAACAAAGTAGAGATAACGAGGCAGGTAGCAGAGTTGCAGAACGTCTCTAGGAGGGGAGAAGACTATGCCGAGGGAGAAATCATCGTGAAAAGAGGGACAATGATAAGGCCATGGCACATCGCCGCGATTGCCGAGCAGAACATAACGACAGTAAAGGTGTTGAGGAAGCCTACGGCGGCGCTCATAACGACAGGAACGGAACTCGCGCCGTTGGGAAGTGAGAAGATGCCTGGAAAGATAATAGACACGAACAGGCCGATGCTCAAGGCCCTGCTAGAGGAGGCGGGCGCTGAGGTGGTCGACTTAGGAAACGCTCCCGACAGCGTAGAGGAGATCAGAGAGAGGATAAGGACGGGCCTAAGCACCTCAGACCTAGTAATCATCACTGGAGGAACAAGCCTAGGCGAGTCGGACCTGGTGCCAGAGGCGATAAACACGCTTGGAGAACCAGGAGTAATCGTCCACGGACTCCGGATAAGGCCCGCCAAGCCGACTGGTATAGGCATAATCAACGGTAAGCCAATATTCATGCTTTCCGGATTCCCAGTCTCATCATACATAGGCTTCAAGATACTCGTCAAGCCCTGCATCTCGCTGATGACCGGAGCGAAAGAGGTGCCTCCACCCATCGTAAGGGGGAGACTGACGAGGCGCGTAGCGAAGCCAGCTGGGATAAGGGCATACGTCAGGGTCAAAGTCATTAGGACCGGCGAGGCAATTATGGTCGAGCCGCTCATGCTGACGGGCTCCGGCCTACTCTCCACGCTCACGAAGGGTAACGCCATACTGGAGGTCCCGGAGATGCTTGAGGGCTACGACGAGGGAGAGATGGTCGAGGTCGCGCTGACCCAGCCATTGGAGGAGACATAGCTTGGCATACGTCTTCCACAGACTCGTAAGGGTAGGCGAGGCGATGCGAATACTCGAGGAAGCTCTGGGAGGAATACGACCGCTCGGCGTCGAGAAAGTAGAATTAACCCAGGCACTTGGACGGGTCCTCGCCGAGAACGTATCAGCGGAGGTCGACTCCCCACCCTTCGACAGATCAACCGTCGACGGATACGCAGTAAACTCCGCAGACGTCTACGAGGCCTCGGAAGCGACGCCAGTCAAGCTGAGAATCGTGGGAGAAGTGAGAATTGGGTCTCCTCCCGAGCTGGTGATTGGTAGGGGGGAGGCTGCCCGCATATCCACTGGCGCCGTGGTTCCACGGGGCTCCGACGCGGTAGTCATGGTCGAGTACACTAAGGAGGCTGGTGACTACGTATTGATCTACAGGCAGGCGGCTCCGGGAGAGAACATCTCTACCGCGGGCTCAGACGCGGCGAGGGGAGACATGGTGCTGAGGAAGGGCAGAGTGATAACTCCCAAGGAGATAGCAGCCCTCGTCGGGACCGGCGTCAAGACATTGAGCGTATATCTAAGGCCCCGCATCGCTGTCTACTCAGTCGGCGACGAGCTAGTCAGCTCAAGCGAAGAGTTGAGTCCCGGAAAAGTGATCGACGTTAATGGGCCGACGCTGACTGCGCTTGCCTCCGAGTGTGGTGCCGAGGCTCGTTTTTACGGAATCCTGCCAGACGACTATGAGTCGATCGTCAAGGCGCTCAGCCGAGCCCTCGAGGCTCACGACGTCGTCATCACTTCTGGAAGCACGTCTGCAGGCTACGGCGACGTCATCTACAGGGTCTTCAACGAGCTCGGAAGGGTCCTAGTTCATGGGCTGAACGTTAAGCCCGGGAAGCCAACTGTCATCGGCGTCTCCAAGGAGAATAAGGTCCTGCTCGGGCTGCCTGGATTTCCACTCTCAGCGATGATAATCTTCAACGTGCTAGCAAGGCCGATACTGATGAGGATGACTGGAGCGACTGAGCTTGAAGGCTCTCCGAGAGTGAGGGCCAGGTTCCCCTTCAGACTGGAGGCGGGCGGAGGAAAGACCGAGTACATCCCGGTCCAGCTCGTCGAGACGCATAGGGAACTAGTCGCTTATCCCCTACTAGCCGGCTCGGGGTCTGCGACAGCACTAGCAGTATCGGACGGGTTCGTGACAGTCAGCGAGGAGCGGCAATTCATCGATGAGGACGAGGAGGTAGAGGTCTCGCTCCTCACGCGTGAGTACAGGCGCTCTGAGCTAAACATTATTGGCAGCCACTGCCCGGCCGTCGACCTGCTCCTAGACCTAGCGGGGATCAGCAATGCGAGGATAATAAACGTGGGCAGCCTCGGAGGCTGGAGAGCCGTGAAGAGGGGAGAGGCAGACATAGCAGGTACGCATCTACTCAACGCTGAGACAGGCGAGTACAACGTTCACATGGTCGGCGAGATGGGGCTTGAGAATAAGGTCGCAGTCTTCAGGGGATATGGCAGGCGGATCGGACTCATAGTCAGGAGGGGCAACCCACTACAGCTAAGGAGCCTGAAGGACATCGTTGAGAAGGACCTGAGGATCGTGAACAGGGTTAAGGGCTCCGGCATGAGGCAGCTTCTAGACATGGGCCTGAAGGAGCTCGGCGTCGAGAACCCCGAAAAGAGGATCAAGGGATACACCTATCAGGTAGGGACACACAACGCGGTAGCGATCGCAGTCAATGATGGGAGAGCAGACTGCGGAATTGGGATCGAATACGCCGCATGGATGTACGGCTTAGACTTTATCCCAATCGGCGTAGAGATATATGACTTCGTGGTTAGAATTGATAGGCTCTCAAAGCAGTCAGTCCAGACATTCCTAGTGACGCTCTCCTCCGATAGGTTTAAGGACGCATTAAGAAGGCTAAGTGGATACACTCCGCTAGACGATACTGGGAAGAGAATAGTATAAAAAATTGTTGGGATTATAATTCGAGCTTCTTTCTCAGCACTCTGTCCACGTCTTCTAGGCCTAGCTTCTTCAGCGTCTCTGACTTGGGTATGCCTCTCTCGTCCCATCCGACGACCTTGTAGTACTCATGCTTAAGCTTCTCGATCTCCTCCCGCGTCGGTGCCTGTCCCTTCTTCGGCCCCGATGGCAAGGGCTCGTAGAACCTCGCTGGGTTATCGTCCACCTTCCACTTTATGTCAGGCCCACCTATCAGTAGCAATGCTCTCTGGATCTCTATTATCCTCATCGCGATGTCGTAGTACCACTCGTCGACGGTGTATCCGAACCCAGTAACGGCGTTGAAGAAGTCGATTATCTCCTCCTTCTTCAGGTACATTTCGTTGAAGAGGCAGTAGACGCCTGAGTCTGACATCATCATGCTGTGGTCGCTGACGCTCCTAGTTATCGGTAGTAGCGCGACGGAGGTGTGGTCTCCGCCCTGGACTGAGCATGCATAAGACATCCCCATGGGGTAGTCGAGCCCACTCCTGATTCCGTGGGCCCCGATCCCTATCCCCTTACAGGTAACGGCATACTTGAGCAGGTCCTGCCCCTTCATCTGTCCAAGCCTGAGCGCCGCCCTGAAGGTGCCCTCCGCGAGTACGTCGCCTATACCCTCCCTCTTTGCTATCATCTCCGCAAGCTTCGCGAATGCCTCTGCGTTGCCCCACTTGAGGTCCAGTCCCCCGAGCTCCTCCCTCGTAAGTATTCCCCGCTGGTAGAGCTCTGCGGCGAAGCCGAGCGTGTTGCCCACCTGTATTCCGCAGAACCCTAACTCCTCGATCACGCTCACCATGTAGACGTTCTCCTCGGGCGTGAATATTCCTAGGTTTGTTCCCTCGTATGCCTGCAGCTCGTAGTCCGGGTTGTCGGCGATGCTGCCCTTGTACTTCCCAGTCCTTATGACGGCTAGCTTCAGGCAGGTGGTTGGGCAGCCGAAGTCTCCCCAATACCTCTTCACCCAGACCCTCCGCTCAAACTCGTCCACGCCGAAGCTCCTCTCGTCATGCCACTCCTCTTGCCAGTTCCTGACAGGCTCAGAGCTGAGCTGCGCTCCGACGTTGTAGCCAGCGTAGCCCGTCCCCCACCTCCTCATCAGGTCATGCTCAAAATTCACTCTCCAGACAAACCTCATCATCTGTAGAGTCTTCTCATGGTCAGCCACCTCTGGAAGCGGCCCAGTACCCTTCACTAGGACCGCCTTGAGCTTCTTGGAGCCCATCACTGCACCGTAGCCGCCGTAGCCCGCCCCGTGGGCCCACTTTCCGAGGACACCCGCGGTCCTGACCTTCTTCTCTCCCGCCGGCCCGATGTAATACATCGCTGGCTCCTTCCATTCTCCGTAGAGTGGGTTCTTCGCGTTGAGTTCGCTCCTAGTCTCCTTTACAAGCGTCAGGTAAGTATCTCTTGCGCCCTTGCCCCAGACGTGGCTCGCGTCTCTGATGTCTATCTCAGAGTCCTTGACTAGTATGTATTTGGGCTTCTCTGCCTCGCCCGTGATTATGAGGCCGTCCCAGCCAGCACACTTAAGCTCTACTGGGAACTCACCTGCGATCGTGCTGCCGACGACGCCGTTGCTCTGAGGAGACTTACCCGTGATGCATATTCTCCCACCTGGGAAGAACCCGGTAAGCGGCCCAGTAAGCATTAGGAGTATGTTCTCGGGTCCCAGTGGGTCGACCTCGTCCCACTTCTCGCCTAGCCTGTCCCAGAGAATCTTCACGCCTAGGCCCCTACCGCCCACGTACTTCCTCAATGTCTCGTCTGGGAACCGGACCTCCTTGACGCTGCCGGTCGACAGGTCTATCTCAGCAAACTTACCAGCGTATCCGCGCCCACTCATAGCATCCCCTCACCCACCTCTCCGTAGAGGATCTTCAGCAGCCCCCTCGTCGCGTCTTCAGGCTTCCTAGCATATAGCCTATATGCATATAGCTCCAGCGGGTCGTCGGTGTAAGGAACAACCCTCAGCGCGTTCCAGCCACCCTCAGTGCAGATCTTGACACACTCAGGATCACCACCGCATAGGTCACAGATCAACGCGTAGTTAAGCGTGGGGTGAAGATGCGGAATTCTGCCTGGACATGCATCGACACATGAGGCGCAGCCAGTACACATATCCCTGCTCACGTTGATTGCTCCTGTCTCGTCGTTAATGGTTATCGCGCCTGTTGGACAGGCATCCATGCATGGATGGTCGTGGCACTGGGCGCAGAGGTGTGGATACTCGACTCCGGGAACAAGCATGAAGACCCTGACCCTCGAGGCCTCTGGCCAGATCCTGCCCTCGTGGTGGAGCGAACAAGCAATCTCGCAGAGTCTGCATCCACTGCACTTCAAGTAGTCGCGAGCAATCCAGATCTTACCGGGCTTACTCATATCAAGTCATAATATAATTCATTATTGTTACTTAAGCATTTCTATCGTGGGTCGAGATTTGTAGAAACTCATTATTCATTATTGAGGGTCTATTTTATTGGTCTTTCTGAGTTCTTCGAGTATCTGCTTCGCCCTGTCGACCCTGATGGTCTTCTCTTTAACCATCCTCTCAGCGACGATGTCTATCTCGTCTCCGACTGCTCCAGCCATTACTGCTATGTTCTTAGCGTGCAGAGACATGTGTCCGGCCTGGATACCCTCGGCTGCGAGAGCCCTGAGCGCGGCCAAGTTCTGTACTAGTCCCACAGCCGCCATCACTCGGGCGAGCTCCGCGGCCGACTTTACTCCGAGGATCTTTAGCGAGATCCTCGCGAGCGGGTTAGTCCTCGTCGCGCCTCCGACAATTCCCACAGCTAGGGGCAGTTCAAGCGTGCCGACTAGGTCTCCGTTCTCTGTGAGCTCCCAAGTGCTGAGTGGCTCATACCTCCCGTTCCTCGCCGCGTATGCGTGGGCGCCCGCCTCTATCGCTCTCCAGTCGTTTCCAGTAGCTATCGCGACGGCGTCTATGCCGTTCATTATCCCCTTGTTGTGGGTCGCGGCCCTGTACGAGTCTGCTAAAGCGAAGGCGTAGGCCTCGAATATCCCCTCCGCAATTTCTTTACCGCCCACCGATGAGGCAGGTATCCTCGTCCTGGCCCTAACCAATCTTCTATCCGCGAGGTTCGAAATGATTCTTAACCTAAACCTCCCGCCAGTAATCGAGGCTAGGTGTGGAGCGACTGCCTCAGCCATCGTGTTCACGGCGTTCGCGCCCATCGCGTCCTTCACGTCGACGTATAGGTGAGCTATTACCATCGGACCAGCAATTGTCTGGACTACCCTCGCGTCGATGTCCTTTGCTCCCCCTCCCAGACCGACTAGGACTGGGTCCTTCTCGTTCGCTATCTTGATCAGCTCGTCCCTCCTCTTAATTATCTCGAACCTGGCCGCGTATGGGTTTCTCACACCCACTAGCTGTATCTGGCCGATCATTATTTGTTCGGATGACCAAGTCTCGATTCCTCCGCCGTCTCTCGCCCACCTAGCGGCGTTCGACGCAGCCGCGACGACTGAGGGCTCCTCTATCGCCATGGGTATCAAGTAGTCCTTTCCATCGATCAGGAAGTTGACCGCTATTCCGAGTGGTAGCTGGAATATTCCTATCACGTTCTCAATCATTCTGTTGGCGGTCGCGAGGTCTAGACCTCCCCTCAGAAGCATCTCCCGCTCCTCCTCTGTCAGACCAGCGAATTCTGAGACTATCTTGAGCCGCTCTTCTATTCCTAGCTGATAGAATTTAGGAATCCTAGATGATTTCTCAGACATCAGCTCGTCGCCTCGGAAAATATATTTACCCAAATATTAATACGTAGTCTTTATGCAATTTTGAGTCCACTACCCGTGAGGAGTATTACTGCGTCCTCTCCTTGTTTTATCTTGCCATTCACTACCCACTTGAGGTATGCTGCATGCGAGGCCGCTGAGCTCGGCTCGACGTAGAGCCCCTCCTCCGCGAGCTGCCTATGAGACTTGAGAATCTCTTGGTCCTCGACTATCTCTGCTGAGCCTCCTGTCTCCCTCAGCGCCTCCACCATCTCTTGGAGTCTTATCGGCTTAGTACTTATCAACGCGTCCGCAACCGTTGTCAGTTCTTCTGGAGGCGTGTATGGCTTATTCATTAGCGCATGATATACTGGAGAGACCTCGACTGGCTGTACTGCCACGATCGTCGGCATAGCGTCAATTACGCCTGAGGCATATAGGTGCCTGAAGCCGTTGATGACTCCTAAGATCAACGAGCCCGCAGAGGTGGGTACGAAGATATAGTCTGGAGACTTCCACCCTCTCTGCTCGGCGATCTCGTAGGCGATCGTCTTTGTCCCCTCCTGAAAATATGGATTCCAAGCATGGCTGACGTAGAGGCTGTGGGGTGCGGTCTGAGCTGCCTTCGAGACCACTGATACGTCTCCACGGAGCTTCACTACGCTTGCGCCGTATGCCATCATCTGCCTCACCTTGCTCTCCTTGATGGATAGGTAGGTGTAGACTGTGCATCTTATTCCTGCACGTGCTGCGTAGGCCGCTACGGACGAGCCTGCATTTCCAGAAGACTCGATCGAGACCTCCCTGTATCGTTCTCCATCCACCAAGTGCATTATCGACGTGATCAGGACCGTTGAGCCTCTGTCCTTGTATGAACCTGTAGGCATCATGAATTCAAGCTTTGCATACAGGTGTGGAGTCCTAGTTGGTATGAGCGGCGTGTATCCCTCTCCCATCGTGATGATTTCATCATTTGGCGCGACCGCCAAGAATTTTCGATATCTCCACAATGAGTGGTCTGCAAGTATGATTCCCCGAGGATCGAATGGTTCTTCAAATATTATCTTGTATGGGTATCCGCATCTTGGACATTTCCAGTCATCTTCCTTCTCTTGTGATGAGCCACACCTTGAACAGACGATCCTATACATCAGCGTCAAGATTGGCCGGGGCATTATTTATTGATAAGTTTATGCGTAGCGTAGTTAGCAGCGATGCTGATCGACGCTACTTCTTGTTATGCTTCTTGACTAGGATATGTGATTAGTCCTAGCTTGTTTAGTTCCTCTGTTAATTTATTGATCGCTTCGTATACTTCGCGCTCGTATTTTGCTCCGGTGCATACTAGCTTACCGCTCGCAAACATCAATATGACTACCTTGGGCGATGACATTCTATAGATAAGGCCTGGAAACTGCTCAGGCTCGTACATCACGTTCTCGAGCTTCTGCGCGGCGTTCTCTAAGTTTATCTGGCCCTTGAGGTCGATAGATGCCACTATGTTCTGAATCTCTATTATCGGCTCCTCGCGTATCAGGAAGTTATACTTCTTCAAGAGCTTGACCACGGTCTTGACGGCCTTGATCGCCTCCTCCTCACTCTTAGCTCCAGTGCACACCATCTTTCCACTGCTGAATATCAGGGTCGCCGTCTTCGGCTTGGCTAGTCTAAAAACAAGACCTGGAAACTGAGCTGGCTTATACTCAACCTCTGGGAAAGCGTTCTGGATTGCCTGAAGGTCAAGCCTCTGATTAAGAGTAACCGAGGCAACCACGTTCTGAATCTCTATCTTGGGTTCGGGATATTTTGAGGACATTTCTATTTATATACCCCCTTATAAAACAGTAACGAGTTGTATTTAAGGCTTGAAGGGTCTCCAGGACAAGATGCTGAAACGTCGCTGCTAATTAGCCGCCTATCGCCGAGGCTTCTTCACCTTGCCGAGCACTAAAAGCTTCAGGGGTACTCCGTTCACCATGCTTACCTCATATCTGACTCCTGGTAGGTCGCCGTAGCTCTTTCCAAGAGTGCCTCCTATTCCCTGAATAATAACTTCGTCGTGCTCGTCGACGACGTTTAGGGCTCCGTCGCCTGGCAAGAAGGCGGTGACCACTTTACCATTCTTAATCAGCTGGACCCTCACACACTTCCTGACGGCGCTGTTTGGCTGCCTAGACTCGATTCCCTTCTTCTCGATGACGATTCCTCTGGCCATCGGCGCTCCCTCCAGCGGGTCAAATTTTTCCTTGAGCCTCAGCATCCTCACTCTGTATTTGCGCTGACTCCACCTGAATCTCTTCCTGATCTTTATCAGGCTTCGCGCTGCGTATTCTCCGTTTCCCATTCTTCCAGAATTGTCAATGATGGATTATTTAAGGCTTAACGCCCTCTACTAACAATCATTTGTAGGTCGACTTCAGGTATGGAATCACGTCCCTGCCATACATCGCTATCGTTTTGCGCTCGTCTGGGCTCGAGCTCGTCACGTGTATGTTCCTAAACCCGAGCTTAATGTAATGCTCGATGTGTCTAATGTGGTCCTCAGGCGAAGTCCCAATCATCCACGCCCTCTTCAACGCCTCATCGCTGACGAGATTTCCATAAGACTCTATCTCACGCGGATCATAGATCGGATACTTGAACATGAATGGCAGAAGCGTCGCGGCCCAGCATTTAACCGACCTAAAGGCAGCGTCGTAGTCCTCATCGTATGAGACATAGACCTCGACGGCCATGTCTATCTCCTCCACGCTTCGGCCCACCTTCTCAGCGCCCCTCCTCACGGCTGGGAAGAGCACATCGCGGTAATGAGACTCCTCGAGTGGGATCGTCAGGAACCCATCGGCTAATCTTCCAGCAAGCTCAGCCACCGTCGGGCCACTGGCAGCGACGTAGATAGGAATAGGCTCGCTGGGACGAGTATAGAGGTTTGCCTTCCTGAGAGTGTAGAACTTACCTCTAAAATCTACGAAATTCTCAGTCCAGAGCTTCTTGATCACCGTTATGGCCTCCTCAAGCATCTCGACCCTCGTCTTGAATGGCGGCCAAGAACAGCCAACAGGCATCTCGTTCATCGCCTCGCCAGTCCCGAGGCCCAGAAATATCCTGCCCGGATACATCGAGCCGAGCGTCGCGAAGGCCTGAGCAACAATCGCTGGATTGTATCTCATTGTCGGGCAAGTGACGCCGGTGCCGAAGGAGAGTTTCTTGCTCCGTTCAGCGGCTGAAGCCATCCAGACCCATGCAAAGCCGCCGGCCGCGTTCGTGTGGAACCATGGGTGGAAATGGTCACTAACCCAGACCGAGTCGAAGCCAGCCCTCTCGACATCATCTATGAGGCTGAGGAGATAGCTGGGCTGGTACTGCTCCATCGATGCAGTAAACCCAATCCTCAGACCAAACCGCGACATTAAAGTAATTCTTCTCAAACAGAAATTTATCTCTTCACTGGCCTAGTAGTAGGACCGATGATCCGATGACTATCAGCAATATTCCTAGGATTTTCTTAACTGTGTCCTGTCTAAGCCTCTTGGACCCGAGGTAGCTGCCGAGAGAAGCGCCGAGCACGATGAGCGGCAAGAGCACCAAGACAACTTGGGAGGGGCTCTTCGGCACATTCCCAGCTAGAGACTTGCCTAAAAGGCCTGAAAGCGAGTTGAGCAGTATGAAGAGCGTGGTCGTCGCGGCGGTCTGCTTTGGCAGTGCTTCTCCAGAGAGAATTATGAAGGGCGAGAGATATATGCCCCCGCCGATGCCCGTCATACCTGCTAGGAATCCGATGGCCCCGCCGACGAGAACCCTCGCAGCGGCGTTGATGCTCCTAGTCCTTAGAGGAGCAGTAGCGACTAGCGCGGCTGTTCCAGAAAGTATGATTGCGCCTCCCATTATGATTCTCAAAGTCTCTTCGTAGATCCTCAGTTGCCCGCCGATATAGGCGAGTGGTACTGCGCCGACTAGGTACCACGCTAGACTCCTCTCAAAGTGTATGCGCCAGCGGACTAGTGAGGTGGCTGCGGAGATGGAGTTGAATGCTAATCCGTAGAAGCTTGCATCGCCCGGGGAGTAGCCAAGCAAGAGTAGCATCGCGACGAAGGCCGAGCCGCCTGCAAAGCCAACAGAGGTGTATAATACAGGAACGACGAACATCAGCAGCCAGACTATGAATTGATCGAGGATGCCCAAGCCTAGCTGTTTCTCTCCTCTTCGCGGCTAATATGTCTTGGTCCTCCATAGCGGTATTCCCGCCCTCTCCATTTTAGCTTCACCCCAATCCATCGATATCTAACGGCGACGGAGAAAAGCACGCCGACGATAACAAGTATTGAGAGGGCGACGAGTGGGAAATAATAGATCGGTGTCCCAAGCCTGTTCAGCTCGTAGGCCTGTATCGTGAAGATGAGCGAGAGAGGCAAGACCATGAGCAGCGTCATAGGAATCGATAAGCTGGCCACCAATGGATAAAATGCTAGAATCAACGGCAGTATCATGAAGACCAGCCCAGCGGCGAGGTACTTCCATAACCTCCTCGGTCCGGCCGACTCGGCATACTCGGTAAAGAGTCTTAGTAGCGCGTTTACGTAGCCGCTGAAGCTTTCGTTGAACTTTGCCCTCAATCTATCACGTGCATCTAGCAACGCAACTCTGAAGCCCATAGCCTTCGTAAGTTCACCCAGGCTCTTGTCCTCTAGTATGTGGCTCCTCACCCTTGCGTGTCCTCCGATCGACTCGTAGACGCTCCTCCTGAAGAGCATGTAAGCTCCATAGAAGAATGCCAGTGGATCGCTAGGATCGTTACTCCTGCGGGGAGGAGTAAGCACGTACTTTAAAGCGACGAGGGCGGGCAGTATGGTCCTTGAGGCAAAAGAACTTGAGTCAAGCGTTGGAATCAAGGAGAGAGCGTCCACCCGGTTCCGGATGGCATATCCAATCGTGTCCCTGACGACGTATCTATCCACGAAGGAAGTGTCTGCATCGATGAACAATAGCCAGTCGCCGCTGGACTCTAGGTATCCATGATGACATGCCCAGCTCTTGCCTACCCAGCCATCTCCGGGACTTCCAAGCCTGACGAGCCTCAACCCGCGGCTCAGATATTTCTCCATTAGGATCAATAATGTATTGTCCTCTGAAGCATCATCTACCACGATGACCTCCTTCTTCACGCCCACTTGGCTTAGAACTCCTTCAACGCACTTCGAGATCGTCGCTGCCTCGTTTCTTGCAGGAATAATTACCGAGACTAGTGTGTCCTCATTGGCACCTTCAACTCTATCAAGCCTTATGAGGTGCCTTTCTTCCCTGACTCTTCTTCGTATAAATATGGTGAAGACGGTTGTTAAGAAGAGCGACGCCGCCGCGGCCACATACTCCATCATTCTTTTCGAGATGAATTCTCTCCGGTAAATATAGATTGGCTGATTAATTAGGTACATCTTAAATAATGGCTCTATGATTGAATAATACGCATGAGTACTGATAAGGGTGAGAGACCCACACTGGAGAAGGTTATGGAGGCTTTGAAGACCTGCTACGACCCAGAGATCCCAGTCAACATTGTCGACCTCGGGCTGATATATGACGTGCAGATCAGGGATGATAACTCAGTCTACGTCAAGATGACGCTAACCGCACCTGGATGCCCAATCGGCTTCTTCCTAGTCGAGCGAGTTAAGGAAACGATAAAATCGGCCTTTCCATCAGTCTCCGATGTCGAGGTTGATTTAGTTTTTGACCCACCTTGGACTCCTGATCGAATGTCTGATGAGGCGAAGGAGCTGCTTGGTTTCATTTAAGACAAAATAGAAATACCGCAATATGCCTCGTTAGTATTTGGGCTCTTAGATTGGCTCGAGACGACCGGAAACTGGCGCCCTATCTTTCAAAGACTAGCAGCGTGGCCTATAGGCATCTTGCCAAGAAACTCACGGTCGAGACACTCTGGATATACGTGCTCTCCCTGCTCTCAGAGGGGCCTTTGTATGGTTACGAGTTTCCGAGTAGGATTGAGGAGAAGTTTGGCTTTCGGCCTAATAAGATAACCTGTTATGTGGTTCTTTACAGATTGAACCAAGAGGGGCTGATAAAGGAGGAGAAGACTATGCATAGCAGCGAGGGCCCGATGCGGAAGTACTATCAGATCACTGAGAAGGGACTGAGGGAGCTTCAAAACGCGGTCGCCTTTTTAAGAGGAGTCTCAGAGATCATTAAGCCAAGCTAATGGTTATTTAGTAGTCTATGAATATAAAATACTATGCCCAAGGTCAAGGTCGCGATAGTGGGGGTGGGCAATTGCGCCTCAGCCCTTGTTCAGGGAGTTGAATACTATAAGGATGCTCCTGACGACGAGTTCATCCCAGGACTAATGCATGTCAGGCTCGGAGACTATCACGTGGGAGACATAGAGTTTGTCGCGGCCTTCGACATCGATAAGAGAAAGGTGGGGAAGGATCTCTCAGAGGCAATATTCGCACCTCCTAACTGTACATACAGGTTCGCAAACGTGCCTAGGCTCGGAGTCGAAGTTATGAGGGGCATGACTCATGACAGCCTCGGAAAATACCTGAAGGAGGCGATCATCAAGGACGAGTCACCAACCGTCGATGTGGCTGACGTATTAAAGTCAAATGGCACCGACGTAATGATTAACTTCCTCCCAGTAGGCAGCGAGTCTGCCACTAAGTGGTACATCGAGCAGGCGCTCGAGGCAAGGGTCGGAGTGGTAAACGCCATCCCAGTATTCATCGCTAGGGAGCAGAGATGGAGGACTATATTCGAGAAACGCGGAGTACCCGTAGTGGGCGACGACATAAAGAGTCAGCTAGGAGCCACCATACTTCACAGGGTGCTGGCAAGACTCTTCGTCGAGAGAGGCGTCAAGATTGACAGGACGTACCAGCTAAACTTCGGAGGAAACACAGACTTCCTAAACATGCTTGAGAGGGAAAGACTGGCCTCGAAAAAAGAGTCCAAGACCACTGCTGTCACCTCGATAATCCCCTACAAGATTAGTGAAAACGATATTCACATCGGTCCAAGCGACTACGTGCCCTGGCTCGAGGACAGAAAGTGGGCGTACATAAGAATTGAGGGCAGAAACTTCGGGGGAGCACCACTCTCGGTAGAGGTGAAGCTCGAGGTCTGGGACTCTCCCAACTCAGCAGGCGTGGCGATAGACGCAATCAGGTGCGTAAAGATAGCGCTTGACAGGGGAATATCAGGCGCCCTAATCTCACCATCGGCATACTTCATGAAGTCTCCGCCTGAGCAGTACCCAGACGACATTGCTAGGAGAATGGTAGAGGAATTCATAGAGGGAAAGAGGGAGAGATAGCCTAGTTTTGCCGCTGAGTACTCCACCAGTTCGAGAGCCTAGAAACAATCATCTTCGCGTAGTCTGGATTTAGCCTACTGTACTTGACGACTTCTAGCAGCTCGTAGAAGAGCTCCTCTGTTCTCTCATCGTTTTGTCTCGGCTTAAAACTACTGAATAGGTCTGCCCTGTCAATGAGTGACGGATTGATTCCGAACAGCCTGTTTGCACAGATAGCGAGAAACCTCAGCGTCTCAGCGCCTATTCCCTTAACCGATAATAGCTCCTCGAAGTTTCTGAATGATAGGCTGTGAATTGAGCTTATTGTTTTCCAGCTTATCCTGAGCGGTATCTTGAGCGGATTCTCCTCGCCGACTTGACCGCCATCGATCAGCGAGTTCAGCGTTGCTTGTGAGGGAGGGACAACAGCGTTGAAGACATTCCTCAACCTGTTTATTGGGAGCGTCAGCGTCTCTATGGTAGCGTCGCGTAGGGTGGAGTTCTCGTGAAGCGTGAAGTCTAGCGAGTACTTGTTTATCACCTCTGATAGTAGCCCTGTATGTGGCTCGTCTACGAAGCTTCTCCGCTCTACCCTGCCGGAGAACCAGTGATAGATTCGATTAAGCGTCGACTTGCTCCCCATCTGGACAACTGCCCACGTAGCGTTACGTGAAAATATGAATACGTGGAGCCAGAGTCTGTAGCCGTCTTGGACTGCCGCGTCGTCGACCTTAGCCACTACTCGGCTGCAATAAATCAGCTTCTCAATAGCTAAAGGCGCGAGGCCCATCTGGTCGCCCAGACGCTCTATCTCCTTTGGAACGACAAACCTCTCCGTAAAGGCACCTCCAGCAATGCCTACACCCATGTCAGGCGTAAATGAATCCTTCAACGCAGTCAGGACATATAGCACGGAGTTAGCACTGTAGTCCTCCAGTCCAGACGATATGCATAGGGCCGAGAACCCTGCGGGATTACCGACTAGTTCTACAAACTCGTCCTCGCCAAAATATCCCACAAAGGAGTCGGCGATAATCCTCATGTTTAGGAGTACTCTATTATACTGTTGTCTGTTAAGTCTGTAGGTCGATCCCTCGAGCTCTCTTACTCCGGCCCTATACAAGCTTTTGAGACGATTGTTCCACCAATATTTATCTTGTTGGCTAAAAAATTTTGTAGAAATTTAACAAAAATAACGTAACACTACGAGAATAATACCCTAAATCCGGATCTCGCTCTCCATCAATAGTTTCTTCAGCGGAATGTCCTCGTAGGTACCGTCTGGATACTTTCTCCTGATTATTATCGGTAAGACGCCGGTCTCCAATTCTCGCTTTGCGATCGTGAATGGCGTATCGTCTGGACGCGGCTCCACGAGTGGAAAAGCACCTAAAGATAACTGTAATGCCCTGCTGCCGATTATCCTCGTAATCTCGTACTTTGTTAATCCTCTATGCAAGGTAGTCGGCCACTTAGTCGAAACTACTGCTGCTCTCTTCTCCTGTCTCTTCTTCTTTTTCTTTCTTCTTGCTCTCTTTCTCAGAGAGCTTTGAAGCAGCGATTATGTCGTCGATCTTGAGTATCATCGAAGCGGCCTCGATCGCTGATTTTATCACTTGCTTCTTCACGAGTACTGGATCGATGACGTTCACCTGCATCATGTCGTAGAGCCTGTTGTTCAGGACGTCAACACCATACCACTTGTGTCCCTCCTTGTGCTTTGACCTGAGGCTGACGATGCTCTCGATCGGGTCGAGTCCAGCATTCTCAGCCAGCTGAATTGGCACAACCTCGATTGCCTCGGCGAACTTCTCGACAGCGAGTTGCTCCTTTCCAGGTAGGCTCTTCGCGTAGTCCCTCAGGTGAAGGGCTACCTCCACCTCCGGGGCGCCGCCTCCAGCCACTATCTTTGGCTCCTGCAGGACGTCCTTAACCACGTTTATCGCGTCCTTAATTGACCTCTCAGCCTCGTCGACTATTCTCTGGGTGCCACCACGTATAAGAATCGTCACAGACCTTGGATTATCGCATCCCTCGACGAAGACCATCTTGTCCTCGCCGACCCTCCTCTCCTCGACGACTGCCGCCTTGCCTAAGTCCTCAGACGTAATGTCGTCGATCCTGCTGACGACGCGGCCGCCAGTAGCCTTCGCGAGCTTGTCCATATCGCTCTTTTTGATCCGCCTGACTGCCATTATTCCCTTCCTCGCTAAGAAGTGTTGTGCCAGGTCGTCGATGCCCTTCTGGCAGAGAACTACGTTGGCGCCCACAGAGGCTATCTTCTCGACCATCTGCTTCAGCATCTCTTCCTCCTGCTGCATAAACGCCCTCATCTGCTCTGGAGACTCGATGTTTAGCTTCGCGTCAAACTCCGTCTTCTCGATCTCGAGCGAAGCGTCCAAAAGAGCTATCTTAGCATTCCTCACAAGCTTTGGCATGTCTGGATGTACGACCTCCTTATCCAGCACTATTCCGTCTATGAGTTTAGTGTCCATGATTGAGCCGCCTTCCTTCTTCTCCAGCTTGATGTCGTCTAGATCTACCTTGAGCTTACCATCCGCCTTCTCCGCGACCTTTAACACCGCATTGACCGCGAGCTCGGCCAAGAAGTCGGCATACTCAGAGACGAGCTTACTGATCAGCGCTGTCTTCGCTATCCTGACGAGCGAGGCCTTGTCGTTTACGTTGACCTCCTCTCCCAACTTATCTAGGTATGCGATTGCCTCTGCAGCAGCCTTCTTGTATCCCTCGATTATGAGTGATGGGTGGACCTCCTTCTCAATGAGCTCCTCAGCCTTTGCCAACAGCTCGCCTGCGACCACGACGCTAGTGGTTGTTCCGTCTCCTACCTCTTCGTCCTGTGCCTTGGCGACCTCTACTAGCATCTTGGCCACGGGGTGCTCGACGTCCATTTCTTTAAGTATCGTCGCGCCGTCATTCGTTATCACTATGTCTCCGAAGCTGTCGACGAGCATTTTGTCCATCCCCCTCGGCCCAAGTGAAGACTTCATGGTCTCGGCTATCACTTTGGCCACCATGATGTTAGCGGACTGTGCCTCTCGGCCCCTGGTCCGCTGTGTTCCCTCCTTCAGAATTATAACTGGAGTTCCCTGACTACCTGGTGCTGCAGCCATTCCAGATTCACCGGTAGTTGATATATATGACCCTTTTTATAAACTCTTCATAGCCAACTAATTACTCGTTGTTTTGAACGGAGAATTTTTGCGATTAGATGGTTGACTAATCTTTTTTATCCTAATTTTTCGACGAGATACTTAGCTAGTGTTTATATGTGAGGGGAGTTAAGTAATTAGTCGACTCATCCATGAAGCTGATTAGTGTGAAACTTCCTGAGGCTCTCATCGAGGGTATGGACGAGCTGGTCAGAAGGGGAGTGTATCCAAGCAGGTCGGCAATACTGAGAACAGCGGTGAGAGACCTATTGAAACGTGAGCTATGGAATCAGTGAGGCGATGAGGACCCTCTGGACGGCATGAGCCACGGAGGCACGTCTACCAAGTTTATTATCCTTGCGTAGAAATACTTCATGTCAGTGACGTAGTTGGTGAAGCTGACATCTTCTCTACCGCTTGAGGTTATGTATCTCAGAAAGCCGCCGCGTGGTTCTTCTGCTTCTTCTACATAGACAAATACGGGGAGAGCATTTGCCTCGTAGTAATCATAGAAGGGTGCGAGGACTCCGAGGATGTAGGTCTCGCCGAGCCTGAACTTCCATATCGGTGGTGCTCCGACCCCGTCTGTCATAATTAAGAGGAGCCTGACAAGCGCGTTTATGTCTTTGGCCCTTGTCAGTATCGGCCTGACTATTCTTCCGCCTCTCTTTCTCTTGAGTGCTTCTTCGAGGAATCTGGGAGGCGTGGCTGCCTCCACGATTGCTCCGTAGATGTACTTTGGGTCGTCGTTGGAATTGGTTAGGAATGCTTCCTCAGTCCCGATGTTTAAATAGGCGATGTATGCGGCTGACTCATCGCTCATGGGTAGGCGTATATAGGAGAATATTGGGAGGTTACCCTTCCAGTAGGGTATCGAGAAGAGGCTGCCTAGGATTCTTGCGTCTCTGTATCTGAACATCCAGAATAGGGTCTGAGTATCGGGCCTGTTTAGCGTAAGGCGGGCTAGGTTAGTTAGGTCCGACACCTCCAACGCTACTGGTGGCTTCAGACGCTTTAGGTCCATCAATATACTAGCCATCTCCCTCTCTATATGAGTGTTATACTGCTGTCTATTCAGGCTCATGGTGAACCGCATAAGTTATACACCATTTATAATGAACAAGCCTCCACATGAAACGACAATTTCTACATATTATTTACAGCTCTTCAGAGTAGATGAGTATGGACGGCATTGCAGCTTAACGCCTCTGAAGATAGGGTTTATGGATATCTTAATATACCATGAATCATGGTGAGTATCGTTGCTGCGTAAGGGTCGTAGAGCCGTATTTATCGGGAGATTCCAGCCATTCCATCTAGGACACCTAGACGCGGTAAAGCAGATTCTTCAGGAAAACAGCGAGCTTATCATTGTAGTGGGTAGCGCACAGTACAGCTACACTCTTGACAACCCATTCACGGCAGGTGAGAGAATAGAGATGATCAAGATTGGTCTTGAGGCGGCTGGAATAGACCTGAGAAGAATAATGATAATCCCAATACCCGACATTGGTGAGCACTCAATCTGGGTGGCGAGGCTCAAGTCTATGCTACCGCAATTCGACGTCGCATATACGAATAACCAGTTCGTAAGACTCCTACTGGAGGAGCAAAACATAACAGTGATAGAGCCGAGACTACTTAACAGGGAAGAATTAAACGCGACAAATATCAGGAACCTAATGATCAGTAACGGTAATTGGCAAAGTCTGCTCCAGCCCGAGGTGGCGAGATACATAGAGAATATAGGGGGAGACGAGAGGATTCGTAGGATCGCCTCTAGCGATCAGAAGCAGCAGGCGAGGTTCGCAGCTCTGTAGTCCGAGAGGCGAAACTATTGAGGGATGTGCTCGAAATCAAGTTAGAGGGAATGAATCAATTAATAATCGTATTCGCTTACCTCCTCTCCGATAAGCTGGCTGAATATAACGCATTCGCCTTCATCAAGAAGGATATGGTTGCTGTTGACCTATCACACGCCCCTAAAACACTGACGCTCAACAAAATGATAGACATTATTCATCACTGCATGAATAGCCTAGACCTCAAAGACAACTACACATTATTAATCGAGGATGATAAGCTCGTTATTAAAATCACTAACCCAGCCCTCGTCGAGGATCTTTCGCGAAAATACAGTAGCATGCAGGGACAGCTATACATGTGCCCCCACTGCGGCTACGTAACCCCATATCCAGAGCTCCTAAGGGAGCACATCAAGATACACTACTTATTATGAATCATTGGGCCTATACGTCCCACTCCACCGGGATGAACCTTTCTCTGCCTATCGATCTTGGAGGCGCGCCTATTATCGCCATCTTATATCCACAGCTTGGGCATCTGTTATCCTTAGTTAGCTTCCACCCAAGTATGTCGAACCCATACCTCTTGACGACTAACTGGCCACATCCTGGACAATAGGTGCTCTCATAGGGATGACCGGGAACATTTCCGAGATAGACATAGTTCATCCCCTCTTCTCTAGCGACCTTCCAGTGAGCCTCAAGCGTCTCGACCGGCGTCCACGATAGATGCATCAGCTTGTAGTCTGGATGAAACCTGAGGAAATGAATGGGGACATCTGGGCCGAGGTTGTCGTGAATCCACCTCACGAGTCTCCTCGCGGCATTTAAGTCGTCGCCAATCTCTGGAACCACCAAGTCAGTGATCTCGATGTGTATTCTAGTCTTGTCGCGAATCTCTAGGAGTGTCTGAAAGACCGGCTCCACGTTTGGAATGCCGATGTATTTCCTGACAAAGTTCACCTCGCCGTTGCCCTTGAAGTCGACGGTGGCGGCGTCTAGGAACTCTGAGGCATACTTAACCGAATCTGGCGTCCAATAGCCGTTAGTGACGAATATGTTGAAGAGGCCTTGTTGACGCGCCAGCACTCCGACGTCGTGGGCGAACTCCATGAATATTGAGGGCTCGTTGTAGGTGTAGGCGATGCCCTCCGAGCCGTACTGAATAGCCTTCTTCACGACGTCCTCAGGCGATACCTCGACGCCCTCTATCCTCCTCCTCTGGCTTATGTCGAAGTTTTGGCAGTACTGGCAGAGCCAGTTACAGCCATTCGTAGCGATGCTAAAAACCCTGGTGCCCGGCATGTAGTGGACGACTGGTTTCTTCTCGATTGGGTCTACGTGGCTCGCAATCACTCTGCCGTAGACGTATAAGTAGAGCCTTCCGCCGCTGACGCCTCTGACTCCGCAAAGTCCAGTCTGCCCATCCTTAAGCTGACAATACCTAGCACACGCAGTACACTTTATACGGTCATCAACACGAGTCCAGAGAACAGCCTCCCTGCCAATAGTTCCCATTCAATCTATAATGTGTTGTAAAGATCTTTTAAGGCTTTTGGAGTTATCCAGACAGGCTGGAAAACTACAACCCTTAAGCTATCCAGCTCTATCCATCAGGCCAGGCCAATCATTCATTCTCTGCGTCGACCTAACAACGTGCATGCCGCTCTTCTCAAATCTCCTGAACGCCTCGTCTGCCAGTTCAGTGTAATCGACCACGTCCTTCACAACTACTGGCGAGGTGCAGTCCTCCAGTAGGTAGACCTTTTCGAGCAGTGATGGGTCAATGTCGCTGAAGTGTTTCTGGAGGTCCTCGACTGTCCAGGCCACGCAGTGGCTCTTAGCTTGGCCCGCGATGATTACTGCGTCGAAGCCGGCCAGATAGTTTATCAACTCTACGTCGAGCGATCCTAATTCCTCGCCGTCTGGCCCGCGTCTAACTTCTGGGCTGAGTGCTGAGTAGTGCTCGGTCAGTGGATTGTTGCCCTTGATCCTGAAGAGGGGCTGGCTTGACCTAGCGATGCTGTGGAAGAAGACTGCCTCCTCTACCGATGGAACGAGGGCGTGGCCAATGCTTCCGAGCAACGAGTGGTAGGGCCAGACGGTCAGCCTGTACTTTCCACCCCTTTCGAGCGTCTCGACGTAGTGGAGTAGATATCTCTCAGCATACTCCGGAGAAATCCTAAGCACTCTGCAGGCCTCGGGGCTTATCCTCCACTTACCAGCCCTCACCTCATCGGCCGTGATCAGTGAGTAGGGCTTCGGGTGACGCCCCGCCTCGTCTACGAGGAATACTGAGTGAAATATCTGAAATACCTGATGAGTATCAAGCGTTGCGACTATCTGAGAAATGTTTGAAAGATTCCTATAGATGAACCTGCATAGCCTCTTGTTGTCTTCGACTGCTCCTCTACCGCTCCTGCCAGCCACGAAGAGCTCAAACTCAGGAATGCAGAACGAGTTCTGCACGTCTATGAGCACAAGACAAGTCCTAAACTTGTCGCTTGACGACGGAGTTATTCCATGACTTCTAGCCCACTCCTCAGCCGCTGCGGCCACCTCGCTGTAGGGTACCCTCCACACCGTGCCCACTTTCTCCTCGTCAAAATGTGGTGGTATCGGCGTCTCCCTAAACCTCATCAAGTCCTAAATCATCGAGTCTCAGATATATATCTTGAAGCTCGTAAAGACTCTGAGTATATCTAAGGCTCCACTGATCGGGAATAAGCTTTTTTATCGGCAGAATTGTTTTAGAATTAAATGAGCGCCAAGAAGTCTCCGAAGTTTTATCTCGCGAGTGAAGAATCAATCCTAAGGGGAGACGTGACTGATGTTTATTTTCTGAGGGCCAGAGAGGTGCTTAGCAGGATAGGCGCGTCAGACAAGTTAGTGACTGCGGATGTCCACTCGTATGGCTTTCCAGAGGGATATGGATGGGCGGTACTGGCCGGCGTGGAGGAAGTTGTCAAGCTCCTAGAGGGGAGGAAGGTAGACGTGTACTCGATGAATGAGGGCGAACTCTTCAGGAAGTATGAACCAGTGATGGAGATAAGAGGACCATACATAGACTTTGGAGTTTACGAGTCAGCAATCCTCGGAATTCTGAGGCATGGAACGAGCGTCGCGACGAAGGCGGCGAGAATTAAGCTACACGCCCTAGATAAGTCAGTAATCTTCTTCGGAATAAGATGCGTCCACCCCGCGATTACCCCATTCATTGATAGGGCAGCGTTCATCGGTGGATGCGACGGAGTCTCAGGAGTCCTCGGCGCATCCATGATAGGCGAAAAGCCCACAGGCACTATGCCGCACGCCTTGATCCTAGTTGCGGGCAATCAGAGGCTCGCCTGGAAGGCCTTCGACGAGACGATGCCGAGCGATGTTCCCCGAATTGCTCTCTGCGACACGTTTCTAGATGAAAGGGAGGAATCATTGTTGGCGGCTGAGACGCTTGGTGAACGTCTTTATGGAGTCAGGCTGGATACGCCTGGCTCGAGGAGGGGAAACATGAGGCAGATCGCTCAGGAGGTGAGATGGGCTCTAAACTTGAGGGGTCATAGGCACGTCAAGATACTGATAAGCGGCGGGATCGATGAAGACGACGTCGTGGAGCTGCACGAAGTCGCTGACGGCTTCGGCGTAGGTACATCGATAGCATTCCCAAAGTCAATAGACCTAGCACTAGACATCGTGGAGGTCAACGATAAGCCAATATCGAAGAGGGGCAAATTTCCAGGATCAAAACAAGTCTATAGATGCCCAAACCTGCACGACGCGATCACGCCGAGGACTAAAGTGCTCGAGAGATGCCCAAGGTGTGGGGAGCCCGTCAAGCCACTCATTCACCAGATCATAAGGCAGGGAGAACTAGTGGTAGATATTCCCAGCCCAAGGGAGATAAGGAGTCGAGTATTGGAGTATCTCGAAAAAATAAAAAGCATGAAAGAGTTTGACCCGATGCCTATCCTTATTTCTTGAGGTTCTCTTTGATAATAAATCCGCCCTTCGCCATTTTGTAGATGTCAAAAACCTTATCTGCAGTCTCAGCATCGAGATAGCCCATCTCCACCAGTAGCTCCCTGATCGAGCGTCCCTCCCTCTCGGTCCTCGCCAATAATTCTGCGGCTCTGTCATATCCTATCAAGGGTGCGGCCACCGTGACGAGAGCAGTGCTCGACTCAGCATAAAGTCTACACTTATTGACGTTGGCCTTAATTCCTTTCAGAGCCTTCTCCGACAAAGCCTCTAACGTGTTCGACATGACCTCGATCGACTGAAGGACTAAATATCCAATCAGCGGGTATCCGAGATTAAGCTCCAGCTCACCGACCCTCGAGGCCTCAACTATCGCGGCATCGTTCCCAATCACTAGGCAGGAAGCAAGCATGGCTGCTTCGACTATGACAGGATTTACTTTTCCTGGCATTATAGAAGAGCCAGGTTGAACAGCAGGCAGCTCAACCTCGTTGAGCCCCGTATTCGGGCCAGAAGAGATGAGTCTAATATCGTTACAGATCTTGAGCAAGCTGAGCGCGAGTGTTCTTAGCGATGCGCTGGCTCCCAGAATGACGGTCTGACTCCCCATCGCCTCAAATCTATTGCGGGCAACTCTAAACCGAAGCCCAACCAGCTCAGACAGGTATTCAACTACTTTTTTGCCGAACTCTGGATGCGTGTTTAGCCCGGTCCCGGTGGCGGTGCCGCCTATCGGGAGCTCTAGGAGCTCCTCGGAGGCCTTCATGATGCTTGACAGACACTTCCTCATCATCTCCGCGTATCCGCTAAACTCTTGGCCCAGCGTCACTGGTACGGCGTCGCGGAGATGGGTCCTACCGCTCTTAACCACGTCTCTGAACTCCTCAGCCTTGGCGTCCAAGATTCTTATCAATTTCTCGATTGATGGGATTAGCCTCTTGTTAATCTCTTCAGCAGCCGCGACTCTAATTGCTGATGGGACAACGTCGTTGGAGGACTGACCCATGTTTACGTGGTCGTTTGGATGTACGAGTGACTTGTCGCCTCTCTCGCCGCCAAGTATCTCGGCGGCCCTGTTCGCAATGACTTCATTCATGTTCATGTTTATCGATGTTCCTGAGCCAGTCTGTATGACGTCTACCGGGAAATGCTCATCCAATCTCCCCTCAGCAACCTCCATCGCCGCCCGTTGGATCGCCCTCCCGATCCCCCGGTCGAGAAGCCCAAATTCCATGTTAGCGAGCGAGGCGCATGCCTTGATCAGTCCCAGCGCTCTTATGAATGAGCGAGGGAAGCGAAGCCCAGATATCCTGAAGTTCTCCAACGCTCTGACCGTCTCTGCCCCATAGTAGGCATCTCTTGGAACTAAGACTTCTCCGAGCGCGTCCCTCTCAACTCTAAACTTCTCGCTCATCAGAACTCAACAAATAAGAACTGCAAGGTTAGATTAATAGTCCTCAGGGCTTACTTACTCTGATCAGGCTTCCCAGCCCGAGCCCAGTAGGCCACTCACCCATCTTCATCTTTTCAAACTCAATTATGGCTGCATCGCCAACTACTTCAGTAATGCTGCCAATCCAGATGGTTCCGTTATAGTCCTCGTACCTCGCCTCAAGGCCCTTAATGCTAGATAGTTGAAGCGAGCCGAGCGAAGAGGTGGGAGAAGCTACTACTCTATTCTTCTCATCAAATCCGACAACTATCAAATCAATCTCCTCAGGACTACTCTCATCCACCATACTCTTGTCCAAAAATTACTATCTAATCGGAATTTAAATATTAAAACAACTATGTCAGGAGCTCACTTATTCTGCCTTCCTTCAACGCTGCACGTATCTCGACGGCTATCCTCCTACCAACACTCATGGACTCGCCCCATAGATATTCCGTGTAGGGAGTAAACCTAGTTCCAGGCGATCCTGGAACCCTCACGCTCACGTCGTACACCACTATGTCCTCGTGTGGCGGTCCAGGAACTATCATTGATTGTAGAGCAAACGGGCCGATTATTCCGGGGGGATACTCTCCCTCACAGACTTTTTTAAACCTCTCAGCGAGCTCGAACGCCCTCTCGAGCAGCGACTCCCTGACAGTACATGCAATATGCCCAACCTCGATGTTTCTAAGCTCGACGTGTTTGAGCACCTCTGACTGGGCCGTCGCAGGAATTCTCAGCAGACCCTCTAGATTGGTCTGCCTCCTCGTATCCACTCCCAGCAGCTCTAACTCACCGTCTAGAGGAGAGTAGAAGAAGTTGAAGTTGAAGGGTGTGCCCACGATGAATTCCTCGATAACGCTCCTCTCAAGGCTCTCCCTGCTGATCAATCCCTTCCTAACCATCTCGTCTGCCTTGCGGTAATACTCCTCCTCAGAAGACGCTATGAAGAAGGCTCTCTCGAATCCCCTCGCAGCCTCGGGTGCCTTGACCATTACTAAGCCGTCAATCTCCGACGGGTCCTTAACGATTCTTGGATGCGGGATTCCCGCCTTCTCTAGCAGGTAGTACTGGTTCCTCTCGACGTCTCTCTCCTCAACCTTTAGGAGGTACCTATTCCCGAATAGCGGGACTCTAAGCTCATTCTCCAGCAATTTATACCCGAGATAGACGCATAGAGACCTGTGGGGAATAAGTATGGCGCTCTCTACCCTGAGCCTCTCCTGAACGTCTGCTCGAACCATGTCTCTAAACTTTTCTAGGACGACTACTTCGTCGATGCAGCCGACACTCCTCCCCATCCTAACCCTAGAGGCGTAGTACTTAGCGTATGTCTTCTCTCTACCCCTCTGACAAACAACAATTGTCTTGAACCCCTCATCCCTCGCGCCCCTACAAATCTCCAATGCAGAGTGACTTCCAAGGACACAGATGGAGAGATTATCCAGCGAATAACCATCCAGCACGCGAATTATCTCTCCTCGATTAATCATTTTACAATGTTTCTTATCAATTGACCTGTATAAAGCCTTAAAGTCGCGTCTCAGTGCTGAACCACTGATTAGGTGGGAGAAGCTATGCTACTGCTTGGTGAAGTCCGTCCATTCTGCCATAAGTTTATCGTACCACTCGTCGCCCTCCTCGATCGTCTCGTAGCTTCCAGTCTGGATCGCTAGTTTGACGGCCTCGATATGATAGCAATTAGGCTTCGACCCATGAATAACTCTGAAGAAAAAATCATCACAACTGCAGTAGGGAACACTCGTGAAGACGATGTAGTCTCTATGCCTACCAACGACGATCCATCTAACCCTGCCGCTCGGCCTAAACACATACTTCTTGACATGCCTCATCTTAACGATATCCTCAACGTTCCGAGACTCACGAATCTTCAAGACGCGCCACCACTCGCCGAAATAACCTTACGCACGCTGTTAAGAATAACGCCGCCCAGCGTGACGACGAGTGCGTCACCAATCTTAAATACGCCGGACCTTAATAGCGGGCTTCCCATCTTACTACTCACTAGTTGTTCCACCTCTATGCCCCCTGCAGCTGGGTTGAAGTGAGGCATGACCAAAAGCCTCATCACTCCTCTCCTGCTATAGCTCTTAACTAGCTCGCCGTACCCGGGCCTAGTCAATAGCGCCTCGTATAGACGGGCTCTCCGCGTCCTCGCTAGCAGGTAGATGCGCTGCCTTACAGCTACGTCGTCCTCAAATAGCCTAAGAACCGGATGAGTATGACCAATAATTATCAAATCCCTCTTAAGCGCTTCTGGATGCGGCCAAGTATGTCCATGAAGTAGCCAGGCATCCCCGATGCCAAGTCCCCTGCTCGGAGCAATCCTCGCAGAGCCCTCAGTAAGGGAATAAACACCCACGTCGTGGTTTCCAGGAACAATGACGACTTCATCGACCAGCTTGCTAACCTCAACTACGAACTCTCTTAGCTGTCTGGCCTCACGCCAACTCACGCCAGCAATCCTGTGCTTCACGTCGCCAAGAAGCAGCAAGACATCAGCGCTCTGACTGGTTATTAATTCTCTGACTCTTTCAAGCAAGACATGCAACATCGATGGAAGATGTATACCCCTACCCGCAGCCTCGCCCTCAATACCAATATGAAGATCAGAAAGAACCAAATACCTCCTATCTCCCTCCTCTAAGATCAGGCAAGGCGCCCCCTCAACCCACCTAAAAACCAAGCCAAATAAATAAAAACAAGACAGAATTTAAAGATCAAAGTATTATTCAGTAGGCATGTGTTGAAGTACTGCAAACTACGCATTGGCTACTCAATTATAATGGTTGAAAAGCTGGATTGATGGATAAGGTTTTTCTACTCCCGTCTTTGATTATGATTGAAGCATTATGAAGATTAGTAAGAATGTGTATTTGGTTGGTGATGGTGGCCGTGGGCTTTCTCATGATCTTGACTGCTGCGTCTATGTTGTTGATTGTGGTGGCTCCTTTGTCATGATTGATAGCGGTGTCGGCTTGGGTGATGACCTCTTGGTGAGTAATTTGAGGGAGGACGGCATACCGCTCGAGAAGTTGAAGTATCTCTTTGTGACTCACTCACACTCTGACCACGCCTGTGGGGCGAAGTTTTTCCAGGAGAAATTTCAGGTCGAGGTGGTTGCCCCCACTAGGGAGGCTGAGCTACTGAGCAGCGGCTCGGACGTTGAGCTTGGCCTAGACATGGCGCGTGGGTCGATCTATCCATCTGACTTTAAGTATAAGCACTGCAAGCCTGACAGGGTCGTGGATGATGGCGAGGAGCTAAGGGTTGGAGATAAGGTCTTCAAGTTTATTCAGGTTCCCGGGCATTCTCAGGGAATAGTCTGCGTCTTCGTGAAAAATGAGAAGATTCTCTTCTCCAGCGATGTTCTCTTTCACGGCGGCACTATCGGGCTCGGCAATTGGAATGGTTGTGAATTGTCGGAGTATCGTAAGAACATCGGTAAGCTGGCGGGGCTGGGCGTCGAGCAGCTTTTTCCTGGACATTTCTTATTTGTTCTTCGAGGAGGTCAAAAACACATAGACATTGCGATAAATAATCTTAAGAATCCATGGGTCCCACCGGCGTGGCTTCACAGGCATCCGCATCTATGAAATCTGAGACGTTGACTCTTTATCTGTTGATTTAGCCTTTCTTTACCTCTTCTAATTTTTCTGGCAAGTAGTTCGTGACGATGTACTCTAAACTGTACCTGCTGAGGGCCTCGAGCTCGGCCTTTCTCTGGAGCTTCTTAAAGTAGGATATCTCGCGTTTCCATGGATCTACCGCGTATCGCGGGTCTTTCTCCAATTCCGCTATTCTCCTCGTGTCCTCTTCATTAAACCTCATGGCTGGGAGTTTGTATTTGGTTATGTCGGTCGCCCAAAGCCCGGTCCAATAAGCGTCTGGCGTAGTCAGTTCCTTTACATGCGCGGCTAGGGCCGATCCGTAGATAAGCACGTTTGCTATGTGTACTCCCCACGGGTCTGCATCCGTGAAAATATAGACAGGGAGCTTTAACTCCTGGTTAAGTCTCCTTATGAACCTGCGGGTTGCCCTAGGCGCTTGGCCCGCTGTGTGGACAATTATGGCCTTAAACGTCTTGCTTACGCCCTCCTCTAAGAACCTTTGGTACACGGCACCCTTCTCAACGACGAATACTTGTTTAGCCTCGCATTTTATGAATTTCGCCGTGGACATCGCTGGGCCGATCATTGCTCCGTCTGGAATTGTCGTAAGGTCTAGCCTGCTCCCCTCGTATCCAGGCACGTTGTACTGAACGATTAGGGGTCCGAAGACGCTTGAACGCTCTTCAGGATAGATATTGAAGTCTTCCCTAATTACGCCTAGCAGTGACTCGAGCTCCGTGACTACGTTGTCGCTCTCGTTTTGGTCCTCGAAGTCTATTCCGAAGCCGATCGCGTTATAGAATGCATCTCTGAGAGTTGAGGTCTTTTTCCTCTCGACTAGTTGTTTCGAGAAGAGCGCCACCCATAAGAGCTGCGATAGTGGTCTCAGATGCTTGACATTCCTCGCCGTTCTAGTCACGAGCTTTGGTCCTAACACATATTGTCTTAGGTCAGCGTCATAGACGATGTTTGAGGTCGTGCGAGCTGGAAGCTTGACCTCGGGCAGCTCTCTCATCACGAGTTGTTCAACTATCCTCTGACCGAGCTGTTTAAGCTTGTTCAAGACGATCTCCCTAGTTGCCGATAAGTCGTACTCCGCCTTGGGTGTCTCTGATCTTTTTGCCTTGACCATTCCTAAGCATTGATTCTAGGGGAATTTTAAATAGTTGTTCTACCAATATCGGTGCGTGTTATTTTATTTTGCAAGAAAATTTTAAATAAGGTTTTGTTTTTTATAATTTCATGGTCTGCCGTATTTCAACAGAGTGGAAGTATAGAGATATGAGGACACTCATAATGGAGAATCAGCAGGTCCGACTCGTGGTTCTTCTAGATAAGGGCGGAGATATTGTTGAACTGGTGTATAAGCCGATGGATTTAGATTTTATGTGGCACTCGCCCATTGGTTGGAGAAACCCAACCATAGGGACGCTGCCAAACCCAAACACTATGGGTGGGTTCATGGATTATTACGGAGGCGGCTGGCAAGACATTGTCCCCTCAGCCGGCGGCAGAAACGTCACATTTAGGGGCGCTGAGCTGGGCATACATGGCGAGTCAGCGATGCTACCGTGGGCGTGTGAGGTCGTGAAGGATAGCCGTGACGAAGTATCCGCACATCTATGGGTGAAGGGTGTCCGGTACCCATTCAGGCTTGACAGGTGGATAAGCATGAGGGGAGACGAGGAAAAGATATACTTCAAGGAGCGGCTAACTAATCCGAGCAGGCAGTCGCTGGAGTACTCGTGGCTGCAGCATCCAGCCTTCGGGGAGCCTTTCCTAGAGCCCGGATGCACAATCAAGATACCTCAGCCAGCCACAGTGGTTGTAGAGGAGGGAGAGCCCTTCAGTAGGCTAAAGCCAGGGACCTACGAATGGCCTAAAGTGATCGGCAAGGACGGCAGCACAGTTGACCTCAGCGTGATTCCCTTGAAAGAAGTGGTGGCTGACGAGACCTCATTCTTGACAAACCTGAGAGAAGGGTGGTATGTTCTCTCTAATCCAAGGCTCAAAATAGGCTTTGGGCTGGCTTGGGACTTACATGTTTATCGATACATATGGTTCTGGCAGAACTACAATCTCCCGGACTACCCATGGTACGGCTCGGCGTGGAATGTCGCTTTAGAACCATGCACAAGCTATCCCGGCGGACTACCAGCACAGGTAGAACGAAAGACACACATAACCCTGCCTCCAAAAGGATCTATAGAGGCGTCCCTAGTCGCTTTTGTGGTTAGGAATCCAGAGCGAGTAAGCAGACTGAGAGTAGATGGAGAAGTTGAGCAATAATCCATATATATAATTTCGCTCTTTTTTGGCTGAGCAGTCATGCCATGGAGTGAAGGTCCACTCTCAAGATTCAATAAGTTGAGGAGGCTAGTCGAGTCCAAGGGTCTTGACGGTGCTGTTGTTTCTGGAAAGAAGGAGGTCTACTACTTTACCGGATTCATGAGCGGCAGGTTAATCCTGCCAACATACCTGTTCTACCGCGAGGGAAAAGAACCCGTCCTTTTAACCGGATCTACCGATAAAGGACTAGCTGAGAAGACCTTCGGCGGCGAGATAGTAACCTATGATAATTATAGGCTCGACAGTAGGATGGTGGCGTATCCAGGCTTTGTTGCTAGCGAGGCAAAGGAGCTTATTAAGGAATACATGAGGGGCGCTAAAAAAATAGGTGCTGACTCTTGGAACCTTCCGCACTCATTATTCCTCTCGATGAAAACCGTCCTCGAAGACCTCAAGATAATCGATATCTCGGACGAGATCCTAGAGATGAGAACTATAAAGGACTTAGACGAGCTGGAGCTGGTTAAGACAAGCTGCGCACTGAATGATCATGGATATGCGTTGGCTAAATTGCTCGCCGTACCTGGCAAACGGGAGGTCGACGTCTATAGCGAGGTGCATCAAGAACTCTGCAAGAAAGTCGGGACGTTCCAGTACTCTGCTGGTGACTTCGTCTCAGGCGAGAGGTCGCTATACATCGGAGGTCCACCCACAGACAAGGCATTGAGAAGTGGAGAGACATTCATAATCGATCTCTGGGTGATATACAAGGAGTACTGGTCAGACACTTGCAGAACGTTTGTTGTCGGCGGCGTCCCAACGGATAAGCAGACAAAAATTCACTCAGTCGTCATGAGGGCTCTTGAAAACGGCATGAAAATGCTGAGGCCGGGCGTTACAGGCGCGGAGATCTACAGGACCGTGTACAACACGTTCAAGGAGGCTGGATACGGCGAGCTCTTCCCGCATCATGCGGGACACGGAATCGGGCTAGACGGACAGGAGCCACCATTCTTTATTCCAAGCTCAAGGGATGTTTTAAAGCCAAACATGACCGTAACGCTCGAGCCCGGACTCTATGTCCCCGAAGTAGGTGGAGGCATCAGGCTTGAAAATAACTTCCTCGTCACCCAGGACGGCCCAGTTGTACTGACAAAATATCCACTAGATTTATGATGGAATGTTGAAATAAAAATAGTCAGCGAAGAATATTATTTCTTTGCTGCTTCTAGTTCTTTTGCCAGCGCCTCGTATGCTGCCTTGATCTCCTCCACCGCACTCTCGTCCTCCAGCGTCGTTATGTCTCCGACCGGCTTACCGAGGGCAAGAGCCTTCACGACCCTCCTCATGATCTTTCCGCTCCTAGTCTTTGGCAGCCTACTGACCACGAATATGTTCTTCGGGTCGGCGATTGGCCCTATCTTCTCCCTTATCCATTTTTTAAGCTCTGCCTGGATGTGTGGGCCAGGATTAACGCCAGTCTTCAGTACTACGTAGGCTATGGGGACCTCGCCCTTTATCTCGTCTGGCACACCGACCACAGCGGCTTCGGCGACGTATGGATGAGCGACGAGCGTAGACTCTAATTCATACGTTCCGATCCTGTGCCCCGCGACCTTGAGGACCTCGTCTGACCTACCAAGAACCCATATGTATCCGTCGTTGTCCTTAATGGCGTAGTCGCCAGTAAAGAAGTATCCGAACCTCGAGAAGTACACTTCATTGTATCTCTCAGGCTCGCGCCACATTCCAGTCGGCGGTGCAGGCATGCCTGGCCATGGTCTCTTAATTACTAGATAGCCCTTAACGCCGCTCTTTACTGGTTTGCCCTCATCATCTAACACCTCTGGCTCTATGCCTGGTATCGGTGGTCCATTGGTTCCTGGCTTGAGTGGGACGAGCTTCAGGCCAGGTGTATGGGAGATAAGTATGCCGCCAGTCTCCGTCATCCACCATGTACTGCCAACAGGACATCTCTTATTTCCAACGATTTCGAATAGCCATTTCCAGGCGGATGGGTTAATAGGCTCGCCTACGCTGTGAATCAACCTGAGAGTTGATAGGTCGTGCTTCTTGACATAATCGGTGCTTAGCCTCATAAACGACCTCACTGCTGTTGGTGAAGTATAGAATATCGTGACGCCATGCCTCTCAATTATGCTCCACCACCTATCCGGCTCTGGATAGTCAGGCGCGCCCTCAAAGATCAGCGTTGTAGCGCCCATCAATAATGGTCCGAAGACTACGTATGAGTGCCCCGTGACCCAGCCAATGTCAGCCGTACACCAGTGAATATCGTCATCCCTAATATCGAATATCCACTTCATCGTTGCGTGTAGAATGACTGCGTATCCTCCAGTATCGCGAATAATTCCCTTCGGCTTTCCAGTAGTTCCAGACGTATAAATCACATAGAGCGTGTCGGTGCTCTCTAGCTGTTCAGGCTCCACATACGTGTTATAGGGAACGTCCTTCAGCAACTCATCTAGGAATATATCCCTATTGCTGTCGACTGAGATGTCTGTTAGGCCTAATCTACTTATTACAACGATCTTTTCAACACTTGGGCAGTCTTTCAAGGCCTTGTCTGCAATGTCTTTTGTACGTATTACATTGCCTCTACGATAATATCCGTCAGTCGTGAATAGATATCGTGCTCCCAGGTCATTCACCCTAGTCGCTAACGCGTCTGCACTAAAGCCACTGAAGACTTGGGTAAATATCACGCCGATCCTAGCAGCAGCCAACATCAGTATTGGAAGCTCAGGAATCATCGGCATGTAGAATGCAACTCTGTCACCCTTCTTCAACCCAAGCTTATTCTTCATAACGTAAGCAACTCTATTTACAATTCTCCATAACTCGTAGTAAGTAAGTGTCTTGACCTCAAATGGCTCGTTACTGCTCTTCGCCGGCTCGCCTTCCCAGATTATTGCGACTTTGTTTTTTCTCCAATTCTTCACATGCCTATCTAGGCAGAGATAGGATAGGTTGAGTCTTCCGCCTACGAACCATTTGTATACGTTTGGATACTCACCAGGCTCTAGTGTCTTTTCAAATGGCTTAAACCAGTCCAGCTCTCTCGCTACGCTGGCCCAGAACTCCTCGAACCTAGCAAGACTGTCAGAATGCATCCTATAGTATTCCTCGACACTGCAGTTTCTATGAGACCACTGACTCAGAACAATACGTTCTTCGAAGTCTAAGGTCTCTCTAAGAGACGAAGTTTCACTCATATGGAAAAGGCTTATTTACCGAATTAATAAATTTTTCCAAATATGCCTCAATTCTAAAACTTACTGAACCTTAAAAAAGCTTGTGAACTAATATACTTAATCTTTCGCCCGGACATGAACAGAGAGTTACAAGCCTTAAGTATAACTTTTATTCATTAAAAATTATGATAAAAAATTATTTTGCAATGTATCTGCATCCGTGGGATCTGATTGATGAGGGCCCTGATAACGTTTTCAGCTCAATGAAGGACATGGAGTTAACACACGTCAACCTAGCCACGAGCTATCACTGCGGTAGATACATTCTTCCACACAACTCACAAAAAATTATCTACTTCGCAGAGGAGGGAGTAGTTTACTTTAATCCTACGCAAGAATTCTACAGCAAGACGAAGTTAAAGCCAAGAAAATCTAAGAAATACGGGGACTACGATGTCCTAAAAATTGCGATAGACAGCTCGAAGAATTATGGACTAAGGGTAAATTCTTGGACAGTCTGTCTTCACAACTATGAACTGGTCAGGGGCAACCCAGACGTAGCAGTTAGAGATCCACTAGACAATATAGACGAAAACTTCATGTGTCCTAACAACCCAGACGCAAGAGAATACGTAACAGGTCTCGTATGCGACTTAGCGAGCAACTACGACCTAAACATGATACAGCTAGAGTCTGTGGCTTATCCATGGGGCTTAACACACTTCGATCACCACGAAACATTCGGAATCTACGTAGACCCACTATTTTCATACCTATTCTCAAGCTGCTATTGCCCACATTGCGAGGCAAAGGCAAAAGAGCACGGCATAAAGCTCTCCGAGATCAAGAAAAAAGCACGAGAAATAATATCAAGGACTATTAACGGTCCACCAGACCTCCCCATAAGCATCCCAGAAACAGACATAGCATCGATATTTCACGAATACCTAATGACCGACGAACACCTAGAACAACTATTAGAATTTAAGTCGATAACAAGTTTAGAGATGGTCCAACAAATACGCGAGAATCTAAAATCAATAAACAACAAAGTAAAAATCAGCATCATAACAGGAGCAGCAATGTGGCTCAACGAGGGCTTCAACCTCCAAAAAATCAGCAAAATAGTCGACGCGATAGACTACATATGCTACTTTGAAAACCCTCGTCGGATCGAGAACTATGTCAGAACGCTAAAGACACAAACAGACGAAAACTGCTGGGCCATACCATCGATAAGAACAAACTACCCGACCATTTACACAAAAGAAAACCTAACGATGAGCATGCAAGCAACGATAAACGGAGGAGCCGACGGAATAGCACTCTACAACTATGGATGGACGCCTAAAACAATCTTCCAGTGGATAAAAACCACGATAAATCAACTAAAATAAACCAAGAACCACTAATCTACAGGATGGCTTTTTCCGTCTTCTTATCGAATATATGGATAGCTTCCTTGTTGATTGTTATCCAGATCTTTTGTCCAAAGTTGAAATATACTACTCCTGGCACGACTGCCTTGTAGATGTTTTCACCTAGCTTAAAGTTAACGATGCTCTCTGTCCCCAAGTTCTCAACAGCGAAAACTTCCGACTCGAAGCTGTCTTCTGAGATTTTTTCACTCGTTACTTTAAGCTCATTTGGTCTAATTCCTAATATCAACTCTGAACTAGTGCTGTTGTTCCTAATCAATTGCACCAAGTCGCTATCTATTGATACCTTAAAGTACCCGCAGTCTAATAGATTTTTACCGTCTGATTTTAGGCTGCAATCGAAGAAATTCATTGGCGGCGTCCCTATGAATCCAGCCACGAAAAGATTTGCAGGCCTTCTAAAAACATCAATTGGTGAGCCAACCTGCATCACTTTACCCCAGTTCATGATCGCCACCCGGTCTCCCATGGTCATCGCCTCCACCTGATCATGCGTCACATAAATTGTCGTTATTCCTAGATCTTTTTGCAACCTGATCAGCTCTGCCCTCATGTATACCCTGAGCTTAGCATCAATATTTGACAAAGGCTCGTCGAGGAGGAAGAGCTTTGGCTCACGGATTATTGCCCTTGCAAGAGCAACCCTTTGACGCTCACCACCGCTCATCTCGTAGGGTTTTTTATTTAGAAGATGCGTAATCCTAAGCATTTCAGCAACTTGCATTACTTTATTCCTGATTTCATTCTTCGGGTATTTTCTGACCTTTAATGGAAAAGCAATATTATCAAATGCGTTTAGATGTGGATAAAGTGCAAATGTCTGAAACACCATAGCTACGTCTCGTTTTTCTGGGGGTATATCGTTAACAACCTGATCGTCGAAATATATGTATCCTGATGTTGGTTCTTCTAGCCCAGCAATCATGTTTAACGTAGTGCTTTTTCCGGATCCTGAGGGCCCCAGAAAAACAAAGAATTCCTTGTCCTTAATTTCAAGGCTAACATTATCGACAGCCACTATGTCTCTGAATTTTTTAGTGAGGTTTTCCAATCTTACTACTACCATTTAGGTCTCAGATTCTTGATTAGTTCGCTCCTATATATGTTTAATTTAAACCTTCCCTAATCTTATTAATTAAACGCGTTAGTTATTATTCTGTTAGCATTGTTCCTCCGTTAGTATCTATATTTTCAAAATTTAAATATTCAGGTCGGCCTGAAAGGATTTGATGGACACGAGTAGGTTCAAGTTTGAGATCGGAATAGATGCTTCATTTACGTTGCTATTTGACGAGGAGTATAGTCTTAAGTATTTAGTGAGAATGGAAAAAACAGGCTTTGACGCACTGTGGCTGGGCGATCATTTCTACCCATGGCATCACTCGTTTAGGCATAATTTTTACGTCTGGTCACTGCTACCCACCGTACTGTCAAGAACTAAGACCATAAAGGGCGGGGTCGCAGTCACTGTACCGATCGGTGGAAGATACCATCCAGCAATCATTGCCCAGGCAAGCGCTACTATAGACGTCATGTTTCCCGGAAGATTTTTACTTGGCGTCGGTTCAGGTGAGGCCCTCAACGAGGAACCATTTCTGGGTTATTGGCCGAGATGGGAGGAAAGGATGGAGCGTCTACTAGAAGGGTTGGAACTCATCAAGAAGCTGTGGCATGAGCCAGATTTTTTCAACTTTCAGGGGAAATACTATAAAATGCCAATGGCATACCTATACTTGAAGCCAAAGACAGAAATTCCGATTTATTTCTCTGCAATGGGTGAAAAGAGCGCATACATAGCAGGCAAGTTTGCAGACCGGTTAATGACTGTCACAAGTGTTGAAAGATATAAGACGGTAATATTGCCGAACTTTGAGAAAGGCTCTAAAGAGGCTGGAAAAGACCCTGCCTCGACGGAGAAGATAGTCTCGATTGGTGGAGGAATAGGAGATCCCAAAGAGGTGATTAAGAAAATAAAGAGCTACTTAGCGGGTGCACTCATCAAGGAGATGTTCAATGAGCAGGATCCGAGAAAGATCTTAGAGGCTGGAAGCAAGGTTGAGGATGAAGTGATAATGAAGAATTACTGTATAAGCGAGACTGGTGTTGACATTATTGAAATTTTTGATGAATGGAGAAAACTGGGTGTAAATCAAGTGATGTGGTGCGACTTCAGCGTGAACATAAACAAGATGCTTAGAATTTTCAAGACAAAGATAATTCCGTATTTTAAAGAAGTAGTTTAAGAGCTCTGTTTTAATATTTTTATCAGTCTTTCAGCCACTACTTCCTCTTCGCCATCCTTTAAGCATTGCGGACTTATATACAGTTTATCATCAAAAGTATACGCATAAATTGGCGGATCACCTTCCCGTAGCTTTTTCTGCATTTCATCCACCCCCATCTTTTCAGTAGGGTGAATTTCGACACGCGGTATGATTGCGGGTCTTGGGTGTCCAAATCCTGTTGGATAAAACTTCCTAACGTTTTTTATTCTTGCCTTGGTCAATTTTGATATGATGTATTCAACTTTATCTTCCCATTTTTTCAACTTCTCCTTCTCGTTGATGCTTAGATATTTTTTTACAGCAGCGACGACGGCCAGAATGTCTTCCTTACTTGTCTTCATCGGTCTGCCTATGTATATCCTTGTTTTGTCGTCTACTTTTTCGTAGCTGTGTGGTCCTAGCCTTCTGACTAATTGGACAAGCTCTTTCCTACCTATTATCAATCCGGTGTCATTAGGAGCTCCAAGATCCTTGCCTCCACTGAAGAGCACTAAGTCTGCTCCTAAATCATAAAACTTTTTCAGGTTCTCTCGAGGTGGCAGCTCTGCGGCAGCGTCAACTATTACAGGAACGTTGAATTCATGGGCTATCTTGACGACTCTGTCTAATGGTAACACCCCCTCCTGTGGGTCAAAGGCAAAATAAAGCACCGCGCATGTCTTATCGTTTATAGCTCTCCGCAAGTCCTCTTCAGTCGTTTGAGTTTCTGTGCCGATCTCCACTATTTTTGCACCAACTATTTCTATTATATAGTCGTAGAAGTTCCTGTGTTTTTTCTGGACAATAACTTCGTGTTTTAAGTCTTCTACGTATGGGAAGGTCCCAAGCCTGTCTGATCGATCTCTGACTATACATGCTGCTACTGAAAGAGCGATGCCTGCTCCGGCTCCGGATGATATGTATGCGTCCTCAACTCCGATGAGCTTAGCGATGTATTGTCCTGCCTTGATATGTAGTTCATTCATGTCGAGATAGACTTTTGAAGCCTCCATCATCGCGTTAGTTACGTCCTCGTCTAGTATGGTCCCTCCCAATAACGTTAAGGTGCCAGCTGCATTAATGACAGGTTTTAATCCTAACTCTTCAATTAAGTTCATTCGCTAATCAACCCCCTCCGAATTTATTCGCATATAAAACACTCTCGTGATTTTTATTTTTTGATAAGGTTATGCTTCAAATCGATTTTTATTGAAAGCGCCCTTATTTCCTAACCGATTAGTCTGAATTAAATCTTGGAAATAAATATTTATATGCAAGCATTTAAATAAGTTAATTTGAGGAGGAGAAAATGAGTAATAATAGGATGTCTAGAAGGAAGGCACTTTCAACTGCTGGGAAGGTTGCAATCGGGGTCGTTGCCGCCGGTATAGTTGCAGGAGCAGCTGGCTATGTGGCAGGGTCAAGCGCGGCTCCGGCAAGAACAGAAACTATAACGAAGACCGAAACCGTAGGAGGAACTACCGTGAGGGAGACCGTTACTAAAACCGTTACGGCCGGCCCCTCGCCAGTCACTGGCCCACCACTACAATTCGTCCACTGGCACTACAGAGATGATATCGTAACGTCTTATGTTAAGCGCTTCATGGAGTATTATAATGAGAAGGTAGACGAGGTTTTGCTGGCTAATGAAAACTATGGGCCATTAATGGAGGCGAAATTCCAAGCAGGCGACATAATTGATATGCACTATGCCAACTTCTTCATGGTCTCTAGGTGGATCTCACTAGGCTGGGACAGGGACGTCGAAGCATTCCCAGAAATAGATCAGATAAAGGCAGAGATGTATCCCAGCATCGTTGAGGCTTACAGCACTGCTCAAGGAAAACTCGCCGGTCTACCTTATTTCTGGTCAGCTAGGTCCGCACCGGTGGTTAACGACGCGATACTTGAAAAGGCAGGTATGGCAGGTGAACGGCCAGGCACTTGGGACGAGCTGTGGGAGATGTCACGAAGAATCAAGGCGGCTGGAGCAGCTACATATCCAGTCATGCCCCACTGGTTCAATGCTTTCTACGGAATAGTGTGGGACTTCGAAGCAGAACTAGGTAATGCATACAATGATCCCGACCTCTCAAAGACATTTATCGCAAAAGACTTCTCACCCGTATTTGATGTGAATACTGAGGTCGCTGAATTATTAAAGACTTGGCAGGACGTAACGAAGGAGGGTCTTGTTGATCCAGCAGTATTTGGACAGGCGGGAGACTCAGACCACGTCTCAGCCATCGTTACAGGGAACTATGCCTTCACGCCAACAGCGCTATACTACTTCAAAGTACAGAACGATCCTAGCCAATCAAGAATACCACTCGGCAAAGCAAATCTAGTACCAGTGACTAAACAAGGATGGGGAGTTATTGACACGGGACTATACTGCTGGCCAAAGAAAGTAACTGACGAGGAGAGATCGCAGCGATTGATAAAATTCTTAGGATGGAGGACGCCGTGGGGAGAGAGATTAACAAGCACCAGCTGGGCAATAACTGACGCTCTTGGCTCTGGCTACATGGACACGAACAGACTGCCTGCTGTTAAGAAAGCCTTCAGAGAATGGTTAGGTGACCGTGCAGAAGTGACTCTCAAGATATTTGACGACATTGCAGCCACAATGAGTAGGCCATGGGTATATAAGTCGCCTATGTATCTCGAGTGGGCAAACTTCGCGTTCCCTGTAATGTCTGCTATAGCCTCTGGCGCGCAGTCAGTTAGCGATGGTGTGAAGACGCTAAGAGCAAAACTAGATGAGCTGTATAAGAAATACCACGCGAAGTAGGCAGTACGGGTGGAAGTAAAACAATGCCGAGACTCACAGATCGACAATTAGCAATTTTTTTGATTACCCCATTAATTATTTTTGTCGCAACTATTAACCTATATCCAATTGGATATTCTCTATGGCTAAGCTTCAACAAAGTTAACTTACTTGAGAATACCGCTACTTATGTTGGGACTGAAAACTATCTGAAGATGGGAAATGATGTATTTCTTACTCAATCATTCCTAGTCTCAGCGAGGTTCATAATAGAGGCAACTGTTCTCATTATCATAATTTCTCTACTGACCGCACTAGTTTTAGCTCAGCGATTTAGGGGACAGTCAATACTTAAGGTTTTAGTGATACTGCCATGGGCACTATCAGAATTCGCAGTCGCCATTGCTGGAAGATTCTTCCTAGACAGGAACTACGGCTTCCTCAACTCTCTCCTCAAGTCTACGGGGCTCATCAAAGAGGGGATAAACTTCCTAAACGCGACATTCGCTGTAGAATGGCTTGCAATCTTCTTTGCGTGGAATGTTGCTCCTCTAGGAGCGTATTTTATCCTCTCGGCAATACAAACTATACCCGAGGACCTGTACAAGCAAGCTAGGATCGATGGGGCTTCCTACTTTTCAAGGTTTAGAAACGTAACATTTCCATTCATTCGCTATGCCATCTTAATAACAGGCGTATTAGCATGCATTTTATCAACTTCTTCCGTCGTCATTTCTTTCGCCATGACTGGAGGTGGTCCTGGGACTGCGTCAACGCCCGTCACACTCTACAACTTTAGAGTATTCTTCTACAATCAAGACTATGGATATGGCGCTGCTATATCGTGGATTACTCTGGCAGCTGTCGTTCTATTGACGATCGCCTATTTCAGATTACTAACAGTGAGGAGGTGACAGTTGTGAAGATAAGACGTGACCGAATGTTAGTTTACTTGGCTGCAATACTCATTGGATTGTGGAGTATAGGTCCAATCTACAGCTTAGTAATAATCTCACTGATGGATGTTAGAGATGTAGTAGCAGGTTACATCTATCCGTATAATCCCAACATTAACGCATATCTTAGAGTGATAGGTTTTGACGTGCAGGGGCCATACGGCTTCTTGAGAGCTTACGGAGGATCAAAGCAGTTAATGCAAGGCCTGCTAAACATTTCAATAATAGCGCCGACGGTAATGGCAATTACGTTAATTGCCGCTGTGCCAGCGGGCTATGCTCTCGGTAGATTTCGCATAGGTCGTCTCAGATCAGTATTAATAATGATTCTTTTAGGTACTAGGTCGTTACCGCCGGTCTCGGTAGCATTGCCCTACTTTTTCCTCTTCACGCAACTAGGTCTCAGATCGACCCTTCAGGGGATGATAATTATACATCTGACAATCACGATTCCTATAGTTACATGGATATTGATGGGATTCTTTGCAGCTCTGCCTCAAGACTTAGAAAAAGCTGCGCGTATAGATGGTTGTGGCAGATTAGAAGCCTTAACTAAAGTTGTTCTACCACTAGCCGCGCCAGGGATAGCAGCCAGCGCAATCATAGCATTTTTATTCTCATGGAATGACTTCTTCTATAGCTGGCTACTGTCGCAGGGAACGAGCGCAGCCACATACAACGCTCAATTATCAGGATTCTTCAACTTTCAAAACGAGCCAGCAATGTTCGCTGCAGCGGTAACCTTACAAATAATTGTGGCAGCAATAATTGCAAGTGTGCTCCAGAAATACATCACACAGCTCAAGATAGTTGATCCAGGTACGGTTGTCGTAGAATAAATAAAGAATTATTATTTTTTATATTTCAGACTCTTTACATAGCTTTCTGTTGCTGCTCTTACTTGTTTGACTGGTTCAGGAATGACATCTTTACGCTGCTCTTTGACTCTTTCTCTAAAGTAACCAAAATCAATCCTGATAAGTGAAGCAGCTGCATCAGTAGCTGATTTGAAGCATTGAATTTTCACATGTGCAGCATCAAATATTTTATATTCGTAAGGATTAATTATTCTTTGTGTAAATTGGTCTATTCCTGCCATTTCTCCAGCACGGTGGGCGCTTCTTAGCTCCATTATAGTAGATACGGCGTCAATGCCACAATTATTGCATAATGTTGCAACGACCTCTTCTACGGCGTCCGCATATGACAGAATTGCTATCTGAGTTTTGCTGCTATACTTATAAGCGATTGATCGAAGCTTATCGGCGACTCGCATCTCAATAGCTCCTCCTCCCGGAACTAGGCCCGCTCCATTTATGGCTAAAATGCTCGTCTTTATTAAATTCTGAACCGCATTAGTAGTTGCCTCCACTATTTTTTCTGTAACTCCCCTAATCAACATGCTATTATAGTTAGGATTTGCACATCTCTCGAAGACTGTCCATCTATCCAATGCCGAGACTATGATCTCTTTAACTACACTGCATACCCCGAGATGTGCAGCCGTCAAATACTTTACATTTGATACTGGTAAAGCATTTGTTGCGCTCTTTATAATGCTGAGATCCTTTGCAGAAACATTTCTAATGGCTAATATCTTTTTTAGAACAAATAGTCTTCTAAGCTCCTCAGATATATTACCACTGCATAGAACAACATTCGCGCCTACTTCAAGGAATTTATTTAAGATCTCGTATAAAATTTCCCACCTAGTGCTGTAAAATTTTTTAACGTCACTACTCTTGTTAAAAATGAAATTAACTGACGAGTCTGGTCTCTTGAATCCTAGGTCGTTTTCGACTATTGCGATCATCGCGTTATCTATTTTCTTTGGCATCAATAAATCAACGCCTGACTTATGAAGCAAAACTCCATTTATTAGTAGAGAGTCCTCGATTGAGCCGCCCTTTCTACCCTTTATAATTATAGTGTCAAGTATTCTTGTTTTATAATTAGTAATGTCTTGAAGCCGTTTTGTTAACAATTTAGTTACAATATCTGATAAGTGGGTTGACGAGTTTAAGTCGAGTTTCGTCGTGAGGTATGTCCTAGAAAAAGAAAAAATTACGTCGGCATCGATACAATCCATTGGCTTTACCTCATTTTTTATTGTTTCTAAAGCAACTCGCAGAGCTTCATTGTATCCCTCTATAATGATTGATGGATGGAGTCCCTCTCTTATCAGCTTAACAGCTTTTTTGAACAGCTCTATTCCCAGTATTGAAGTGGTGATTGAGCCGTCACCGCTTTCATTCTTAGTCGCTAGTCCAGCGTCAGCAATTATGCGGACTGCGGGATGAAGTGTCCCTACTTCTTTAAGAATATCTGCGCCATCTTTACTTAGTACGTATTCGCCTGTCTCTTTATCAAGTAGAATTTTTGATCTCCCAGTAGGTCCAAGCGAAGTTTTGAGCATGTCGCCTAATCGATCTACGTAATATAGATTCTCCGTCAATAATTCGTCTTTTTTTAAGAAGTATCCTGATGCTGAAAGAGCTCCTTTTTTATAATTCATCTTGCTATGAGATTGTCTTGGAAAGCAGTATATAAATTTAGGGCTTTAAACCATCTTTCCACGCGCTTTTATTTGGTACTCGTGTTGCACTTTGTTGTTTTTGACTATGTACATTGTGTCGAATTGGTTGACGCATGTGCATACGTGGTATGGTATGAATTCTAGTTTGTCTCCTAGTTTTATTTTGTTTTGTGCTTCGCCCGTGATTTTTAGCCATCCGTGTTCTTCTGAGAATTTTATGACCTCGACTCCCTGTATGTCTACTGTTATTGGGTATCTGTTCATGTCTAGCTGGAATGCCTTAGAGCCTGCGTCTATTACTCCTCTGTCTGGTGCCGCTCTGCTCATCACTGTTGCTAGCACGTGTAGCGCGCACCTCTCGATTTGGACTACCCCTCTCTCGACTAGGTAGTAGTCGTTGAATACGTATGTGCCTGGCTGTATCTCTGTTACGCCTTCGTATGAAGAGCTGTACCAGACTGTCGGTGTTGATCCGACGCTCACCTCCTTGACTTCTATTCCTTCCTTGTTGATCAGTCTCACGGCTTCCATCGTTGTCTTCATCGCCTCATCAGTAAGTCTCTCCCTCTCTTCGCGTCTTATCGGTGCTCCTGCATGCCCCTCGTATCCCATGACTCCGGCGAGGAAGAGTCCATCGCTTCGGGTTACGAGACTTGCGAGTTCCGGGGCTTTCTCAGGCGGTATTCCTGTCCTATGCATCCCACAGTCTACGTCAATGTATATTCCTAGCTCTACTCCATTTTCCTTCATGATCTCTGAGAGGCTTTTGATGTTTTCGGGGTGGTCGACTGCTACGTACATTTTGTTCTTCTCTGCAAGTCTTGCGAGTCTCTCGATCTTTGGTGTTCCTACGACTTCATTCGTTATGAATATGTCGTTTATTCCATGATCGGCCATGACCTCTGCCTCTCCTACTTTCTGTACGCATATTCCCCTCGAGCCCTCCTCTAGCTGAATCTTAGCGATCTCAGGGACTTTATGCGTCTTTATGTGTGCCCTTAGCTTTACGCCCCTCTCTTTTGCGAGCTTAGCCATTTCTCTTATGTTTTTCATCATGACGTCAAGATCTACTATCAGGGCAGGAGTATCAATCTCCAGCTTATCCATGGCTATAGATCGGTGATGGATGCGTATAAACTTATTTGAAAAAATAGAAGTGTGAATTGTGTTTACTGTTTTCCAACGTAAGCTATGGCATCTATCTCGACTAGAAAGTTCTTACCAGGAATGTTGCCTGCGACGGTGCTTCTCGCAGGCGGCTTCTCTTTGAAGTATTCTCTATAGACCTCGTTCATGTCGTTGAAGTAGTCGGGGTTTGCCAAGAAGACCGTTACCTTTACGACGTCGTTTAGCGATGCTCCGGCGGCCTCGAGAACGGCCTTTATGTTTTCTAATGCTCTTCTGGTCTGCTCCCTGACTCCGCCTGGAACCATCTGTCCAGTGGCTGGGTCGATTCCTCCCATCCCTGCGACGAATATGAAGTCTCCGGCACGGATAGCCTGTGAATAGGCTCCCAGCGGCTTGGGTCCTTTTTCCGTGAAGATTACTTGCTTTGGCATCTCAGCGAATAGTTAATTAATCTTCGGTATAAATGTTTAATCTACCAGTTTTTCTATAATTATTTAAGGAGAGTTGTGACTACGCTACGTGCGGTGTCAAGGAAGGGCGAGGCATAAACGCCAATCAGAATCGAGATGGCTGACAATATCAGCAACGGAGCTACGATGGCTATGTTGGATTCTCTGCACTTCGACGATGTCTCTGTCTCTGGCTTGACAAATATGATCTGCACTACTCTCAGATGATACATGGCTCCTATTACCACGTTGAGCAGCATTATTGCCGCCAGTATCTGCTGGCCTGCCGCAAATGCGGCGGTAATTATCGTGTACTCGCTGACGAAGGCGTTCAGCCCAGGCACACCGGCCAGGCTGAAGGCTCCGATTGAGTAGGCCACGCCTGATATTGGCATCCTCCTCGCTATTCCTGCAATTTCCTCGAGGCTTCTGCTTCTTGCTGCGTGGATGAAGGAGCCGGCGGCGAGGAAGAGGAGGGCCTTAGAAACTGCGTGGTTCAGGACGTGTAGTAGTCCGCCGGTGAGTCCAAGCTCTGTGCCAATGCTTAGGGCAAAAACGATGTATCCTATGTTTGCGATGCTGCTGAATGCTAGGAGTCGCTTAATGTCTGTCTGGAGGGCGGCCATGAGGTTTCCGACAGTCATGGTCAAGATTGACAGCAGCATCAGTCCTAGCTGCCAGTCATACATGCTGGGTGGAAAGACCACCGTCAGTAGTCTATACATCGCGTATATGCCGGTCTTTATCACTACTCCAGATAGCATTGCGCTGATCGGGCTCGGCGCGGCCGGATGCGCGTCTGGTAGCCATGAGTGAAAAGGCACCATGGCAACGTTTACGCCCAGTCCACCGACTATGAAGACCATGCCCGCGATGCTCCACACCTCATGTATTGCCGGCTGGCTGCTCAATCTTGAAGCAACCTCGCTGATCACGAGGGTGCCCGTCATTCCATAGATTAGCGAGGCTCCGAAAAGTATCGCCGCTGAGCCCGTAGTGCTCATGATTAGGTATTTTAGCGATGCCTCGACTGCCTCCCACTCCCTATAGTTAAATGCGACTAGGATGTAGGACGAAATGCTCATCAGCTCCCAGAAGACGAAGAAGGTCAAAAGGTCGCCTGAATAGAAAACGCCGACCATGCCGGTTATCAACAGTAGGAGGAGCGAGTAAAACTCTGGTTTCCTTTCATGAATATATCCGATGGAATAGATGCTAGAGACTAGGCCTATCCCAAGAACTATGAGTGACATGTAGGCGCTAAGCCTATCTATCTGCAAGACAGTCAGACTATTATTCTCTCCGAAAAGACTCACTCTAAAGGTCCCTTGAACTTGTAGAAATGGGTATGACGCAATAATTGCATACAATAAGACGGCTGAGACGTATGCTCCTGCTAACCACCTAACCTTAAGCAGTCTAGAGAATATTACGATTATTGGGGAGAAAGCGCAAGCGAGCAGAAGAGCTGTCAGGGGCAGCATCTCCGGCAGCATCATTGATGACCAATTCTTCGATTATAAACCTACATATTAAACATAACCATCTGGCAGCAGCACGTCGAGTAAACTAGCCGAGATGATCATACTTTGAGAATCATTACTTAAGTATTATAGAGGTCTTAAACAGGTTACATTTTTGGTCTTGGGTATCCGTGTAGTGTTGTTCGTCCCTTCCCCTAAGACTAGCTGTATGGGTATATTGCTTTTTTAGGCCCAATAGATGTTTAATCTTTGACTTCTCCGCCTTCGCCACTCCTATTTTATCACGCTAGTCCGTCTATGCTTGATAATGTGTATATATTTCTCTTGGCAGCATTATTCCATTACTTTCAGCTCTAGTACCTAATGCTTATGTAAAGTCTCTAGCCATGGTTATGAATGATGGATGGGCCCCGGCTGGTCAGCGTCATGAATATGAGGGGCTTCCCAAACAGGTGAAATATATGCCGGAAGGAGAGACTTGGGCCGCCTCGATCCCTGTCTACGGAGACGGGGTGGAAGAGTTGGAGAGGACTACTCCTGGCCCACGTTGGAGGGAGGCTCCGGAACATGCCTGGAGGAGTGGTGATGCGCAGCCGGGGAGGGAGGGGTACCTGCCACGTGGGCTTCGGATTAGATTGTATCGCGATGTTGTTGCTCTTCGTAGAAGTGGTCTGACGTATGATTGAGAAGAGGCAGAGACGACTAGAAGAATACATCAAAAAATAAAACAACTCTCCCCACTATTTCCCAACCAGCATCCCTAAACACGGCTCCAACAAATAAATAAAATCGTAGCCCGGGGCGGATTCGAACCGCCGTCTCCGGGGTTCTCCTCCCCATGGATCCAGAGCCCGGAATCCCTTGTCCCTGTTCTGGCCAGGATTGACCGCTAGACGACCGGGCTTAGTATTCATTATGTACTGCTCGGTATTTAGGCTTTTATCTACGTGATTACTCAACGCACTTTAGTCTTCTTCAAATGTTTTTTAACAGGCACCGTAACTGTGTATTTAGCCTATGAGTTATCTGTCTCTGTACAAATCTCCGCGGCTAAAGGATCCAGCGATAATTATCGGGCTTGCTGGATGGCCCGACGCTGGTGGCGTATCTTCTCTATCGCTGTCATACATCAATGAGGTGATGAATTCGAGTAGATTGGGCGTGATTGAGCTTACTGACTACATAGACTTGACTTATCATAGGCCGATAGTTGAGATTGAGAATGGATTTGTAAAGAGCATCACGATGCCCAGCTTCGACGTCAACTACGCCATTAGTTCTAGCAGAGACCTAATACTCGTATCGGGCTATGAGCCGAGGAGTGGTTGGGACAAATTCATAAGTGCATTATTCGAACTAATAGAGAAGTTTAAAGCAACACATCTAGTCACTATCGGCGGATTGCTTGATAGAATTCCGCATACAAGGCCTGTACGTGTATCGTTCCTTTCTGGAAACGAGAGGATGTACAACAAGGCAATCAATCTAGGTCTCCGCCCATCCAACTATACCGGTCCCGGAAGCATACATAGCCTAATAATCAGTAAAACCGCCGAGCTGGGAATTGACTCGGCCTCAATATGGGGCCACGTCCCAAACTACATAAATTTTCCGAACCCACGAGTGATCTCCGTAGTCCTTGAGAAACTGTGCAAATTGATAGACGTGACTATAGATCTTGACAGGCTGTACTTCGAGGCCTCTAGCTTTGACGGTAAGCTTAACTCACTGATGGAGCAGGATGAGGAAATGAGGAAACTTGTCGAGGCTCTGGAAAAAGAGTTCGACCGAGAGGAACGCGTCCCCGACTATATCAAGTAACCATTAGCTCTGCTCGCAAGTCTCTTTTTACTGATTGCTTCACGTCAAGCGATAGTTTAATATGGGCATTTTTCTAGGCATAGTGAGTTGAAGATCCTAATTGTCGGCTGCGGAGTAATGGGTAGCTGGTTCGCAGACTTTTTCGCTCGTAATGGTCATAAGCTATACCTCTATGATGTGAATAAAAAATCTGCATTGAGGCTCTCTAGAAAGAAGTATGGAGCCACGTTGTCTTCGTTATCTAAGCTGCCAGATGTTGACGGCGTACTGGTCTCCACACCAGTAAGAGAGGCTGGTAAAGTTATATCAAGCATAAGTAGATCGCTGAAACTCGGCAATTTTATAATCGAGATATCATCCTTCAAGAAGCCCATATGGAAGGAAATAGAAGAGGCTAGGCGGAGAGGAATAATATGCCTGTCTATTCATCCATTGTTTGGTCCGGGAGAACGAGACCTGAGGAAGACGATTACAGTTCACGTCGAGCCTTCAGATCCAGCGTCTGAGCGGAGAATCTTGAGAAAGCTACTCAGGGGCACCCGTCTCGTCAGAATGTCGCTAGAGGAGCATGACTACGCGATGGGCATCGCGATATCCCTTACCCATCTTGTCGGCTTGGCCTTTGGCTCAACTTTGGTAAAGCTCGGATATAATGCGCCTCTTACAAAGAGTCTCAGCGCTGCCCTCTCGCTAGTCGCGATATCATACTCTGAGCCGGCTAGCTTTTACTCAGGGGAAGTTATGCATAACGAGTATTCAATGCTGAGCTATGAAACATTCCTAAGGGAGGCCAGGTCATTTATCGAGGAGCATGGCTCAGATAAAATCATTAGTAAAGTGATGAGCGTCAAAGAGGCTCTAGGTAAAAGGTTTAAAATATCAAGGATCTACGAGGAGATCTACAGACATTCGATTAACTAATTTCTGTTTAGCTGAATCAGTTATAAATAGTCGATGGCATGTTTATTATCCATGAAAAAATATGAGTTACCACCACTTCCATATTCGTACAATGCTCTAGAGCCGATAATTTCCGAGCAGATAATGACGCTCCATCACTCGAAGCACCACTTGGCATACGTCAACGGGGCGAATCAGGCGATAGAAAGGTTGGAAAAAGCACGTCGAGGAGAGAACCCCGAAAACATAAGAGCGATACTCAGGGATCTCACTTTCAATCTCAGTGGGCATAAGCTACATGCCATCTTCTGGCCCAACATGGCGCCGCCTAGCAAGGGAGGTGGTAAACCGGGAGGAAGGCTAGCAGACCAGATTGAGAAAGATTTTGGCTCCTTCGAGGCCTTTAAGAAAGTTTTCAGCGACGCGGCTAAGAACGTCGAGGCCTCCGGGTGGGCAGTCTTGACTTATGATCCTGAGGCAGAGGCATTATTCGTCTATCAAGTGGAAAAGCACAACTTCCTTCATCCTCCGCATCTGCCAGTCCTATTGACTATAGATGTTTGGGAGCACGCCTACTATCTTCAGTACAAGAATGACAGGGCTGCGTACGTCGATAATTGGTGGAACGTGGTTAACTGGGATGACGTCGACAAGAGGCTCTCTAAAACACTCTGAAATCATATTAAGGAATATTTTTTAAAGTTCTATTATAATCTTTGATGGTTGGAGGATTTATCGTGAATGTTGGGCACCTCTATGAAGTGGTATAAGTCGGAGCGATCTGCGGTATTACTTAGATAGTTTTTTGATATTTCAATTAATCGATTGAATGGTAAAGCCTTATTTCTGGGAGCTGGATGTTTTGCACGGTGCCAATAGATGGATGGAATGACTCGCAGCTTAATTATCTCTTTTGCAGGATTAACAATCAGTCTAGTCCCCACCATCGTAAGTCTCGTATTATCAGCAGCCGGGCTGGCAGGAACTACTGCGGCCTTTCTATTAGACCGATGGATCCATAACTATGTGTCGCTGAACCTCATATTTGCCCTCCTGGGTATACCCATAACTCTTGCTGGGTTGAAAAGCTTCAGAAGGGAGAGTAGGAAGAGGGCGAGGCTGTTCAGCTGGCGCGAGAGTGTAGAAGAGGCAAAGCTATCAGTCCTCTAACACTTAGAAAGCTCTACGGCCTTCTTAGCAGCTCCATCCATAGACTCATAGAAATCCAGTCCATTCTCTAACAGAATTCTTCTCCCTTCTTCCTCCTTATTTCCAGCGAGTCTAACCACTATCTTCTTATGCGTGTGGGAGTCTTTTATCGCCCTAACGATCCCGCTAGCAACTTCGTCGCATCTCGTCAGTCCGCCAAGCACGTTTATGAATAGTACCTTTACTTTTTTGTTTCGCAGCAACAATGTGACAGCCGTGAAAACTTTTTCTGCACCGGCGCCTCCTCCTATGTCGAGAAAGTTAGCAGGCCTGCCGCCGAAGTGGCTGACCAAATCCATCGTGGCCATGGTTAGTCCTGCGCCGTTGCTGATTATTCCTATATCCCCATCAAGCTCAACATAGTTAATGCCTAGGCTTCTCGCCTCTTCTTCCAACGTTCCCTCCTCTCTTCTAAAGTTTAACCGATACTTTCTAACCGCATTATCGTCTATTGTTATTTTTGCGTCGAGCGCTATGAGTTTTGAGTCTGGGGTCAACGCTAGCGGATTAATCTCCACTAGCTCGCAGCCGAGCTCTACGTAGACCTCATATAGCTTCTTCACTATGTCGCCACATTCTTTAGCTGGTTCGTCCTTCAATCCCAAAAAATTTACTGCCCTCCTGACGTGGTGTTCCTGAAGCCCTATTATTGGGTCAATCGGTATTTTGCGCAGAGTCTCAGGCTGCGCGGTCATCGATTCTTCAATGTCTATACCGCCATGCCTGGAGGCAAGGAGTAAGTGTTGCTCAGAGCTCCGATCGATAATGAACGCAACATAGAATTCGTTTATTGATTTAATGAATCTTGCAACCATTAATTTGCTTACTTTCTCACCCTTGATGTGGCTGCCCAACATGTTTTTGGCAACTTTCTCGACTTCTACCAATGATTCGACAATCTTTATACCTCCAGCTTTACCTCTGCCGCCCACTTGGACCTGCGCCTTAAGCACCACTGGAAGCCCCAGCTCCTTGGCTGCCTCTACTGCCTCTGCGGGAGTGCTGGCCGTTCTGAAATCCGGGTATGGGATATTTTTCCTCCTAAAGACCTCCGCCGCCTCATACTCAAATAACTTCATTCATGAAAAATAGCTTTCCATCCTCAAAAATATTTTTTGCTTGTTGAAGGTTATGTTGCTAAACGCCGAGGAAAAGCTCTGAGTCCGGTATTCCTGCAGCGTGGAATATCTCTCCTGGCACCGCTTCTTTACCAGGTGGAACGCCGGGCTTTAGGCTTCTATATCTCTCATAGAAGGCTGTCCTAACCCTCTCTACGTAGTCAAACAGCTCCTTCGCACTGCCGTATCTAGACTTTATTGTTCTGTACTTTATGCCGTCCTTCGTGATCTCCGCGATGAAGCACATGATGGTGCCGCCTGCCTTGTCATAGGTCTTTCTCCTAGTCCTAGTCTTTGCGGAAGAGCTGGCTACTGCCTCGACGAGTACAGACATGTGTTTTTTCTCATAATCCTTCTCAAATAGTAGGTCGATCGCGAAGCCACATCTGCCGAATCTTGCATATATCTGTCTCTCCATGGGATAGTGTCTCAGCGTTGCTAATCCCTTTAGCGACGGCTCGCTCAGAAGCTTTAATACCTCTTCCAGCACCCTGTTGGACTTTTGCATCCTCAGTCTTCTTAAAGGAAAATTATGTATTAAGCTTTCTCCCTCCTAATATTATTGACTGCTCTTGAGAGGGACTGAGAAAATAGATGAGTTGGATCAGAAAATACTGGTCGAGCTGATAAAAAACGCTAGGATCTCGTACAGAGAGCTGGCCAAGAAGCTCGGCCTATCAGTCGCCACTGTTGCTTACAGGGTGGCCAAGCTGCAGAAAAGCGGCCTGATCAAGGGGTTTACAGCCGTCCTAAACTACGAGGAGATGGGCTACGAGATAACAGCAATAATAAAACTAGTAATTAAGGAAGGCAGGCTACTAGAGGTACAGAGAGAAATAGCATCGGAGAAAAACGTGATTGCGGTTTATGACGTAACAGGCGAGGTTGACTCAATAATCATCTGTAGGTTTAAGGATAGGCAGGAGATGAGTGCCTTCATTAAGAGAATACTCAAGATGCCATACGTCGAGAGAAGCTCGACACACGTCGTACTCGAGGTCGTGAAGGAGGACCCAAACTCGCTGTTCACTTAGCGCTAAGATCGTTGGCAAAATGGATGGGAAGATTTATTACTGAGGGAGATTGTTTTCTCGACTGATGGTCGAGGTAAACTTGCTTCATTGAGGCTCGCTGTATAAAAGTCTTTATATCGAGTTCTGGAGAGGTGTTGTTAAAAAAATGGGTAGGCTGAGGTTTGCAATTCCAAAGGGATCGCTAGAGAGCGATACGTTAGACCTGCTGAGACGCGCCTTCTACGAGGTCAAGGGAGCGGAGCGGACGTATAGACCACTGATAAGTGATAGAGAGATCGAGCTTAAGATTCTGCGGCCCCAAGAAATTCCGATATACGTCGCTGAGGGATACTACGATGTAGGAATCACGGGGCTTGACTGGGTTGAAGAGACAGCCGCAAAAGTGGAGGTTCTGAAAGATCTTGAATATGGTAGAGTTAGGCTCGTCATGGCTGCTCCCATAACCTGTGGATACAAGAGCCTAAGCGACTTATTAGAGAGGAGACTGAGCAGTAACCTACCAATACGAGTCTCGACCGAGTATCTCAACATAACCTCTCAGAGGATAATGGCTAACGAGGTGTACCAGAGATATTTTGGGAACAAGACGCCCATGATAGTGACGCCGTGGATCAGGAAGGGCGAGAACCCAAGCGTCTGCATATTCTTGTCTTTTGGAGCAACTGAGGCTAAGCCGCCTGAAGAGGCTGACGCAATAGTCGATAATACAGAGACGGGCAGGACGCTTGAGCAGAACAACCTTGCAGTAATAGAGGAGTTCATGACTAGTACGGCAGTACTGATAGCCAACAGAGACGCTATGCGTGACCATTGGAAAAAAGAGAAGATACTTGACATCCTCTCAATGTTCACAGGAGTCTTAGAGTCGAGGAAGAGACTACACATATTTCTAAACGTGAAGGAAGAAAACTTGGAGGAGCTGCTGTCCATTCTACCAGCCCTTAAAGCACCGACGATCAACAAACTATCGGTAGAGGGTTGGTATGCAGTCAATACAGTGATCGAGAAGGAGGAGCTCTTCAGGATTCTGCCCAAGCTTCGCAGGATTGCTCAGGGACTAGTCGCGCACGAGCCGCAGCTCCTACTATCCCTAGAAGAAATCCTCCAAGGTGGGAAGAATGGTAAGCCTGATTAGAGTAACTCAGGACAACCTAGACGAAACAGTGTCAAAAATAAGGAGAAGAGTAGAGATAAGCGACGAAGTCTACGAGGCTGTCCGTCAAATAATAGAGGACGTCAGGGCTAACGGCGAGGAGGCACTTGTGAGGTTAGCAAAAAATATAGACAAGGTCGAGATAGAGCCTGAAAAAATTCTCGTTGGGCGGGACGAGATGGGTAAGGCTCTGAACAAGGTTGAGCCAGCACTCATAACAGCGATGAAGAGGCTCAGGAAAAACATAGTTAGGGTCGAGAGGCATAAGCTAAGAGCGATGAGTCGAAGCGTCAAGTTTAGTGATGGATACATCGTGAGGTATTGCTGGAGGCCGCTTAGTGCGGTCGGGTGCTATGCGCCTGGTGGAAGAGCCACCTACCTCAGCACGATATTGATGACTGGCGTTCCAGGAAAGGTTGCCGGAGTACCTAGAATGGCGCTGGCTACCCCACCAAAGAGGAGTGAAGAGGACAGGAACAGAGTCATGGCTGCGGCCTACGTGGCGGGGTTTGACGAGTTGTTATGGTCAGGCGGCGCACAGGCAATAGCCGCCTTGGCCTATGGGGTATCGCGTCTAAAGCCAGTCAAGAAGATTATCGGTCCTGGAAATAAATACGTGGTGGCTGCGAAGCAGCTTGTACAAAGAGTGGTTGATGTTGATTTTCCAGCAGGGCCGACAGAGTTAGTCGCAGTGGTAGACGAGACGAGCAATCTAGAGGCCGTTGCCTACGACATGGCTGCGCAGGCTGAGCATGGCCCGGACAGCGTCACGATCGCCATTACCCAGTCCGAAGAGACCGCAGAGGAAATGTTAAGAGTATTAGAGCGATTGCAGAATAATTTAAGCGAGGACAGCGCATCAAGAAGATCACTCCAATCAAACTGTTACGTCGTCGTCATGGATGACTTAGGGACGCTCTGCAAATTTGTTAACATGATTGCGCCCGAGCATTTGGTAATCTCTGTAAAAAACCACGACAAGATTGAGAGGCAGATAATTAACGCCGGCGTCATTACGGCTGGTAGAGATATTCCGAGCGTATTCGTCGATTACTATGCGGGGCCGAGCCATGTTCTGCCGACGGGTGGCTACGCAGCAATCTTCAGCGGCTTAACAGTGCTTGACTATGTTAGATTGCTGAGTATTGTCTCGGGAAGTAAAAAATCAGTCAGGACGGCGCTGAGAAACATCGAGCCCCTGATAATGGCGGAGGGTCTTCCTCTACACCTGGAGGCATTCAAGGTTGCTTCAGGTGGCGCTAATTGAGGCGTGAGTACGTAAGGCTCGCGGCTGAGGAGGAAGTAATCATCGCGAGGGATGCCGTAGAAGATCTCAGAAGCGTCGAGGCGGTAATATTTGATTGTGATGGCGTGCTAATAGACACTAGGAGGTCCTATGACATGGCCATCCTAATGACTGTTGATCAGATCTTCTCAAAGATGCTTCATTTAGAGTTTCTGGGGCAACCAGTAGGGACGGAGGAAATCAGGCTGCTTAGGAGCACGGGCGGTTTCAACAACGATGCCTATACGGCCCACATACTCACACTCTGGCTTTTCGTAAATCTGCCCGACGATGTTTTGACAAGGCTTAAGGATCTATTTAACAAAGAGGAAAGACATGAAAGACGTCCCGATGTCCTATTCCAGCACTTATCGAGAAATATGCTATCGAGCCAAGGATACATGCCATCACTGGTCAAGGATGTGGCCCACCCTATTCGTGAGGTAGTGGCGGAGGCCCGTCGCAGTTCTTCAGTCCTTGTTACCTCTGAGATGATCGATAAAATACTCGCAGAAATAGCTGCGAAGAAAGGATTTTTGAACGAATACAACCGCTTCAAGCAAGTTTTAGGCATGCCCGGAGAGTATGGCAGCGGCCTATTAGAGACAATATTCTCAGACCTATATTACGGCGAGGAGATTGTGTCAAGAATATATGGGCATGGACCATACTTCAAGCTTGGTAAGGGACTATATACGAATGAGTCGATCTTCATTAAGGAAGAGACGCTTAGGCGCTTGGCCTCGATGCTGGGACGGGAGCATCTCGGCATAGTGAGTGGACGGGACAGGACGGTGCCCGAGATCGTCTTGGGAACTCTAGTCAAATATTTTAACATGGAGGCCTCGGTATTCATCGCTGATGAAGAAAAACTAGGCGCTCCCTCATCTATTGAGAAGCCAAGCCCATACAGCTTAATCAAGTCCATCTCTTCCATGGGCAACATCTTTAAGGCAGTGTATGTCGGAAACTCCGCGGAAGACATCATGATGGCTAGAAACGCAGCTAACTTCGGGGTCAAGACGTTGTTCATCGGCGTGACTGGGCTTTCTTCCAATCCGTCCCTCGATAGAGAGATGTTTATCTCTATGGGCGCTGATGCAATCGTTGAGACGCCTGACTCTCTGATTGATGTGCTATTTGGTGGAGGCAAAACTTGAGGTCAGCTACAATAACTAGGAAGACCAGCGAGACTGATATTGAGGTCTACGTGAACCTCGAGGGGGATGGCTCCTACGAGGGTAGCACCGGAATCAGGTTTCTAGACCATATGCTGTCGCTGATTGCTCATCACAGCTTATCAAAGATATCTGTAAGAGCATCGTGGGACCTCAAGCATCACGGCGTCGAAGACGTGGCAATCGCGCTGGGACAAGCTATAGGCAAAGCACTTGGGGCTAGAGAGTCAATTAGACGCTTCGGCTTTGCGATAGTCCCGATGGACGAGGCCTTAGCGGAGGTCTCCGTCGACTTAGTAACTAGGAGCTACTCGGCTGTTCAGCTGCAGCTCTATGGAAAAGAAGTCGAAGACGTCAAGTCCGAGGATATAATCCACTTCTTCTCGAGCATAGCCTCCTCGATACCCGCAGTGATCCATATACACGTCAGGTACGGACTTAACGATCATCACAAGGTTGAGGCAGCTACCAAGGCTCTAGCAGTTGCATTGAGGGAGGCATGGCAGGTCGACCCCGATAGGAAGGGATCATCAAGCTCGAAGGGCCTGATGTAGCATGAAGATAGGGATTCTCAACTACGGGATAGGAAACCTCTACAGCATTACTAACGCGTTCCGGAGGCTAGGAGTGAATGTGGAGATAATTGACCAGCCCTCAAAGGCCCAGATCGATGGGCTCGTACTACCAGGCGTCGGCAACTTCGAGTCCGCGGCCACGAATATGCGGGGCATGAAAGTCAAGATCATCGAACTGATCGAGTCATCCATGCCAGTCCTAGGAATATGTCTGGGCATGCAGCTATTCTTCGAGAGGAGCGAGGAAGGCGGGGGAGAGGGGCTCGGGATATTCAGGGGCGATGTTGTAAAGATGAGGATACGTGGGAAGCTCCCACACATGGGTTGGAATACTCTGATCAAGTTGAAGGAATCACCGATACTCGAAGACGTGAATACTGGAGACTGGGTGTACTACGTCCACTCTTACTATCCAGCGCCGAGAGACGCAGAGATAGTCCTGGCCGAGACAGAGTATCACATACACTTCCCATCAGTGATAGGCGACTCATCAAGATTTGGAACACAGTTCCACCCAGAAAAATCAAGCACTACCGGCCAGAAAATCCTAAAAAATTTTTTGAAGATATGTAAAAAATAAAAAACTACGTATATACATCGACGAGTCCATCTTTTCAAACGCAAACTAAACTCATCGTTAAATTATACCTCTGCATAACTAGTCCGGATTTGGAGGTCTGGGGTTCAATAGACCTGCTCGGAGGAAAAGTTGTCAGGCTCGTCAAGGGAGACCCGACGAGCACGATTGTCTATTCAAACAATCCATCACACGTGGCTAGAAAGCTATCATCCCTCGGCCTAGACGGCCTGCACATTGTTGACATTGACGCAGCGCTTGGCAGGGGGAGAAACACCGAGATAATCAAGTCGATCATCGAGAATACGAATATGAAGACTCAAGTGGGTGGGGGGATCAGAACTTTCGAGACGGCCGCCTCGCTGCTAGACATGGGTGTGAGCAGGGTAGTGATTGGAACCGCCCTCTTCACAAATCATAAGCTAGTCACTGACATTATGAGTAGTTATGGCCCTGAGCGCGTCGTGGCTGCGCTAGACTATGGAAGGGGCGGCATAGTGTATAAGGGATGGTGCCTAGTAGCCCACATGAATTTATTCGAGGGATACAGCCTAGTCAAGGAGTTATCCATTAAGCATGTATTAGTGACTGCCGTTGAGCGTGACGGAACCATGATGGGGCCAGACTTGGAATTATTATCGAAGCTGAATCCAGAGGACAGAGCGATAACTTACGCAAGTGGTGGAATATCAACGCCTCAGGAGGTCTCCGAGCTCGCTAGGCTTAGCTTTAAAGGCATAATTCTCGGAAGAGCCCTGTACGAGGGCCTGGTTCCTCCGAGCGACTTAATAGCAGCGGCGAGGCAAAGGGACATTGCCACTGGCTAAGCGGATAATTCCCTGCCTAGACGTTGATATGGGCAGGGTTGTCAAGGGAGTATCGTTTAGGGACCTAAAGAATGCCGGCGATCCAGTGGAGCTTGCCTCGCGATACGTCGCTGAGGGTGCAGACGAGCTTGTCTTTCTAGACATCTCCGCGTCCCTAGAAGGCAGAGAAACAATGGTTGAGGTTGCTAGAAGAGTTGCATCGGTAATTGATATTCCATTCACGGTGGGAGGTGGGATCAGGAACCTCGAAGACGCCTATAGACTACTCGTAAATGGTGCTGATAAGGTATCACTGAACACAGCAGCCATTCAGAACCCTAAGATAATCAGAGAGATCTCTAAGAGGTTTGGCGATCAGTGCGTAGTGTTGGCAATCGATGCGAAAAGAGAGTACGTAGGCGGTGAGCTGATCTATAGGGTCTACAGCCACAGCGCTACTAGGCCCACTCCGCTAACGGCTGAGGAATGGGCGGCGAGGGGCGAAAGCCTGGGGGCGGGCGAGATCCTCCTGACCTCGATAGACATGGATGGGAGAAGAGAGGGATACGACATAGAGCTCCTTAGAAGGATAACTAGCACGGTAAACCTGCCCGTCATCGCGAGTGGAGGAGCAGGACAGCTGGAACACTTCTATAAAGCAATCGTTGAGGGCGGCGCAGACGCTGTATTGGCAGCCTCAGTATTTCACTATGGCATATACTCGATAAGGCAGGTTAAGGAATACTTATCCAGCAGGGGAGTACCAGTAAGGTTATGACTAGTAGCGATGAAGTGTCTGTCGAGGAGCTTGACTTCGCTCGTCTAAACGGATTAATCACCGTCGTGGTGCAGGACGCCAGCACGAAGGACGTATTGATGGTTGCATTCGCAAATAAAGAAGCAATATTAAGAACGTTGAAGGAGAGAGTGGCGTATTTCTGGAGCAGGTCAAGAAAGAAACTCTGGATGAAGGGTGAGACCTCCGGTAACATTCAGGAGGTTGAGAGAGTATTAGTAGACTGCGACGCTGACGCAGTAATCTACCTCGTCAGGCCCAGAGGCCCTGCATGCCACACAGGGAGACTATCCTGCTTCTATAGGTCACTCAAAATGGAGGACTAAACAAAGAATCGATAAATGAGTTTAAGTAAATATAGACCCTGAACAATTATTAGATGAAGAAACTTGGGAAGACCAGTTGATTATAAATCTGCACCCATAGACCCTGATTTTAAGAGCAAATTGCCAAAGACTGGAGAGCACAATGGACACGCTGTCTGGGGTGAGGGTGTACAGAGGCTAGACGCCGAGGGTAAGCCCTACCCGACAAAGCTCGGAATACATGGCACAAACGTGGCTGTTGATTGGGACTCATGTATAGCTGACGGCGCATGCATGGATGTATGCCCAGTGAGCGTCTACGAGTGGGCGTTAAACCCCGGCAACTCAGGCTCGGGCAAGGACAGAGTGATAGACCCCAAGACCGACAAGGAGCTCTGGGAGAAGTATAGGACCGACAAGAGCGACCCGGTCAGAGAGTCAGACTGCATATTCTGCATGGCCTGTGAGTCGGCCTGTCCAGTACTAGCGATAAAAATAACTCCGCCCTAAAAACTTAGCAAAGCCATTATTTTTGTCATGTTGATAAACGCGTCGGGCGCGATGGCAGCATCTATAAGCTAAATATGAATCGATGCGTGATAAAACACATGGAGATTAGCCATGCTCAGAGATTGATAGATCAGGTTTACGGCGAGAGGGACAAGGAGAGGGGAGTAGAGAGGACTGCTCTGTGGCTCATATCAGAAGTCGGCGAAGTGGCCGACGCATTGGCCAAAAATAACCAAGAATCATTGAGGGAAGAGGTCTCAGACGTCTTGGCCTGGCTCTTAAGTCTCTGCAACGTCGCTGGGATAGACCTAGAACATGAATTCCTGAGAAAGTACGGTAATGGCTGTCCGAGGTGTAATAGTGTTCCTTGCCGCTGTCCCTAGTTATTCCTTGGCCTTGCGCTTAACTATCCTTATCCTGCATAGCAAGTAGTCTCCGTCTCGTATCTCGAATATTTTTCTGATTTCTTCGGGAATTGTTATTCTTCCACCTGCTGTTACTTCTGCGAAGAACGGGATGTCTTCCTCTTTGATTGTTACCTCTCCCATATCTTTACTTCATCGATATGATTATGTGAGCTTCGTTTTAAATCATTCTTAGGCCGTGATTTCGACTCCAGGCCCTACGCCTGACTGGACTGTAAAGAACCCCTCGTCATTCAGCACCTTCTCCACCTCGTCTGCCCACTCTGGCAGAGTATTGACGTAGACGGTCGGGCCGGTCTGCATCGAGTAATATGCCGGTATGCCCATGCCCCTGAGCCTCTTGACAGTCTCTATGATTTTTATGGTCTCGCCAGTCATCAGGATCATCCTGCCATTTCCCGTCATCGTGACTGCGTGCAGCTCGAGGGAGTCCAGCTCGACGAGCTCCCCAAACCTCTTAAAATCGTTGTCCCGCATAGCTCTGATCAGCTCTTCGCATCTCCTCTGGGCTGACTCGATACGCGCCCTGAAAAAGGCCGAGGTCTCTGCCTCCCTATGCGCCTCCTCAGTGGAGGTCTTCATGGATAGTGGCACGATTATGAATCTGATGTCAAAATCCTTCCTCGTGGCAATCTTTACCGCATAGCTGTCTTCATCGCTGCTTCCCGCGTACCACCTCGCATATTCTCCCACCACCGATCTGCAGGCGGAGCCTGCCAACAGCCTCGCAAGCCTAGAGATTAGTCTTAGGTCCCATCCAAACTTCTCTCGGAGGCCAGCCGCCTCGTATGCGGCAGCTGCTAGGGCGGCGCCCGCCGCCGCTGAGAAGCCTAGCCCCTTTGCGTTCTTTACTGGAGAGTGGTTTACTGAGTTTATCAGGCAGCGCTCTTCTATGCCGGAGAGGTTCTTGATCCTGTTTATCACTGAGATGACTCTTTCAAGCGGTCTGCCACCGACCTCTTCTCCGTTTATCAAGAGTTTATCAGACTCGTAGTCGCCGAACTCCACCGTCGTGACGGTGTAGAGGCAGTCCGTGTTGACCGATATGCTGTCGTGGTAGGGTATTCTCAACTCCCAGTCCTTAAGCCCGTGATACTTCACGAGCGCCTGCATCGTGTATGCCTTTGCCGTCGCTCTACTCACAGAATTATCAAGCCAAAGGCCTAATTTATCGATATACCCCTAAATGAAAAAATACATATTTCCATCGTTGTGCTACTCGATGCATGACTGAGTTGGATCTAGCTAGGCGGTACTTCTCGCTAAAGATGAATGACCGCGAGAGGGCAATATTCGAGACGGGGATCGCGCTCTCGACAATACTGCACCTACTTCACGGGATGCCAATTCCGAGGAGTAGGAGCGCGGTGAGGAGGCTTGAGAGGGCGATGGAGGAGGTAGTCAAGACGCAGCCATTCAGGAGACGCGTCAGGGTCAAGATCTACCCGCGGGCAAGAGGCGGAGTGTATGGATACGACGTCGCTAGGGGAGAGAATGTCTACGCCTCAGTCGAGGTAAGGTATGGCTCATCTAGCGTCATCGGTGAGCTCCGCTGGATTAGGCGGCTGGGTTATCCCCTGATGTACATAAAAGAGATCAAGAATCACGGGAAATAGCGGTAAGTAGTCGGCATGACTTCAACCCGAGAGTGCGTCCTTGGCGTTGACTTGGCAGGCTCTGAGAGACGGCCTACAGGCATGTGTATACTCTGCAGAGACTTCACGTGTAGGACTTGGCTAGTTTATAAGGATGAGGAAATACTAACCGCCGCGCTTGCCTACATGCCCCTCGTCGTCGCTGTGGATGCGCCGCTGAGTCTGCCTAGGGGCAGGAAGAGCCTCTCAAGCCGTGAGCCAGTTCATTTCAGGAGCTGCGACTTAGAGCTGAGGAGAAGAGGCATCAAGTTCTTTCCAATAACGCTAGGACCAATGAGGGCCCTAACGTCGAGGGGAATAATGCTGAAGAGAAGGCTGGAGGAGTTCGGCCTCAAGGTGATTGAAGTCTATCCAGGAGGAGCACAGGACGTGCTAAGAATCCCAAGAAAATCTAGAGGACTGAGAGAACTAATAGAGGGCCTAAAGTCTCTGGGGCTGAGGGGCCTGAGAGAGGACACCACTGGAGACGAGGCCGACGCCGCGACCTGCGCCCTCGTGGGGCTACTCTACATCGATAACAATTACGAGGCTTTAGGAGACGCTGATGAGGGACAAATAATAATGCCGCGCCACAGAAGCCGCTAGGATCAAGAACAAAAATACTTCTAGTCTAAATATTGCTATGAAGCTCTTACTTAAGAACTCGAATGGATAAGAGGTCGCCGACGAACCTTCTGGCCTTCACCGGCTTCATCGTCACGACATCTGGACAGATGAGCGCTCCCATACTGTCACTATATGCATACAGCCATCTCGGCGCATCTACTGCCGAGATTGGTCTGGTCTTTTCCATCTTCTCGATCTCGTCGCTAGTCGTCAGGCTAATAATAGGGTTGCTATTTAGCGGAGACTTCCTCTTGAAGGCACTAGTAGTAGGATTATTCGTGAATAGCTGCTCGATGCTTACCTATGCATTTGCGCCTAATGTCCCCGTACTGATAAGCGTGAGAGCCATACATGGAGCGGCCTTCGCTTTCGACGTAACGACCATGCTTACCCTCTCGTCCCTCGTCGCGTCGAGTGGTCAAGAAGCAGCTGCGTCTCTTAACAGGTATACTACGGGAGTTGCGCTGGGACTTATGCTGGGCCCCGCCATAGGAACACTGAGCGTCTCGGCCTTGGGGCTAAGAGACACTTTGACAGCGGCGGGAATAGCTAGCATTCCCGCTGTTTTCGCGGCGTCGACACTGTATAGATCATCTAGGGGGATCTGTGTCTGGCCCTCGTCAAGTAGGCCTAGAGCCTCAGATTTGCGGTTGCTCTGTCAAAGTGATGGGCTCAGACTCTCGACTATTATCTATCTATGCTACACAGTTGCTTATGGCGTGATTCTTGCCTATGCGCCGATCGTGGGGAAGCTGGACCTAAACATCCCTGAGGTTGGCATAACGTCACTATTCTTCGGCTACTTTGCAATTACGCTGCTCTGCAGAGCCTCGTTGATGAGGATACTAAGAGTGATTAGTCTGCCACGGCTACTGATGTTGTCGCTCTCAGCGGCTGCGGCTGGAGTGTTCACGATGGGCGTCAGCTCGTCGCTGGCATTGTTCGTACTGGGGTTCGAGTTGACTGCCCTCGGGCATGGCTTTATCTTTCCACTCACAGCGATGATAGTTGCTAAGACCATCCCACCAGAGTTGAGGATGCTCGGAAACTCGGTCTATCTCTCGTCGTGGGATGCCGGCCTCATGATCGGCCCACTAATCTCGTCGGGACTCGCGGCTGTCCTACCGCTGAGGGAGACAATAGCAGTCATGACTCTCACTCCCCTCATAGGTCTAGCAATGTCCACGCGTGTTGGAAAGCTGGGAATAGAATAGGCTCGTCAGTGTTGTCTTAGACCCTTACTATTCTTCCGCCAGATGCTTTCTTCAGCCTATTCATGATCGCTAGTCCCAGTCCTCGCTCCTCTACTCCCTCTGTGATTATCACATCTACTCCTTTCGCATCGAGTTCGCGGATTGATGCAAACAGATTTCTAGCAACTGTTCTTAGGTCGTCAGCGTCTCCCAGACTTATCTCGTCTCTCAGGCCATATCCAGTCCTGCCCAAATATAGTACACCGACCCTCAGCCCTTTCTCGCTGTACTCCTCTATGAGTTCTCTCGTCTTTTTCTTTACCCTTGCCGAGTCTCCGTGGACTATGATTAGCTCTGCCTTTGGTGCGTAGTGTCTATACTTCATTCCCGGCGATCTCGCTATGATTCTTTCCA